>WNFI01536776.1_pt1 | contig 52629 bp, 54 predicted proteins | sample 5400471 | NCBI WGS metagenome assembly WNFI01 (sample SAMN13153348, study PRJNA577476) | soil metagenome | isolation source: 100 cm saprolite on Douglas fir-dominated hillslope | place: USA:California | collected 2013-09-17
TCCGACGTGAAGGTGCTGCCGCTCGCGCGCACCGCCGCCGGCCCCTACGTCACGCCCAGCCCCCAGACCTTCTTCGACGGCAGCTACCCGATGCATAACGGCGCGTACCTTTATCTCAACCGCAAGCCGGGCGAGACGATCCCGACTCGGGACAGGGAGTTCGTGCGCTTCGTGCTGTCGCGCGAGGGCCAGCAGATCGTCGCCGACAGCCGCATCTTCATTCCGTTGAGCGCCGAGCAGGCGAAGGCCGAATTGAGGAAGCTCGACTGACATGAAGACCCTCATCTCGATCCTCCTCGTGGCATTTTCGACGCTCGCGACGTGCGAGCCCCTCTCCGGCACGCTGCGCGTGAGCGGCAGCGACGAGATGGCCGGGCTCCTCAAGCGCTGGGAACGCGGCTTCCGCAAGATACAACCCGACCTGCGCATCGAGGCGTGGTTGAAGGGAAGCGGTTCCGGCATGTACGGCCTCGAGATGCGCACCGCCGACATCGCGCTCATGGGCCGGCCGATCAATCCCTACGAGCGCTATGGCATCTACGAGCGCGCCTGGGTCTACCCGGTCGAGATCGAGGTCGCGACCGGAAGCTTCGCCACGCCGCACAAGTCGCCGGCGTACACGGTGTTCGTGCACAAGGACAATCCGCTCGCGAGCCTCACCGTGAAGCAGCTCGACGGCGTCTTCGGCGCCGAGCGCGGCGGCGGCTGGAACGCACTCACCTGGGACGAGAGCGCCGCGCACGCGAAGTCCGACAACATCCGCACCTGGGGAGATCTCGGCGTGAAGGGCGAATGGGCCGCGAAACCGATCCACGTCTACGGTCCGCCCAACCTCGGTGCCGGCGCCATCACCTATTTCCAGCAGAAGGTGATGGGCGGCGGCGCGATCTTCAACGAGGACCTGCGCGAGTACGCCGATCGCAAGCGCATGATCGCCGACCTCGAGCGCGATCCCAACGGCATCGCTTACGGCGCCCTCGGCTATCGCACGCCCGGCGTGAAAACCGTGGCGCTCGCGCAAACGCGCGCCGGCCCGTTCGTCGCGCCCACGCGCGAGAGTGTGGCCGCGCGCAGCTATCCGCTCGCGCGTCCCGTGTACGTCTACTACACCGTCGACAACGCGAAGACCGAGATCGCCAACCCGCGCGTGGATCCAAAGGTGAGGGCGTTCCTGCGCTACGTCTTGAGCGAGGAAGGGCAGCGGGCGGTGATGCACGAGGGCAATTACCTGCCGCTCCCGCGCGCGGTCGCCGACGACCAGCTGAAGAAACTCGACTTCGACGGCGTGCCGCCGGAGCGCAGATTGCTGAAGGACGAATGATGAAACGAGCCCTTTGCGCCGGCTTCGCCGCCGCCGCGCTCCTCGCCGCGTTGCCGCCGTACGCCGCGCAGAAGACCACGCAAGTCCGCATGAGCATCGACGAGGATCCGATCACGATCCGCCTCGCGAACAGCCTCGGTTACTTCAAGCAGGAAGGCATCGAGGTCGTCGCCGTGGACCTCGAGAAGCTCGCCGGCGAGGATTACCTGATGCAGGAGCCGCTGATGAAGGGGCGGATCGACGCCTCCTATCACTGGTTCAACCACGCGATCTTCGGCGCGCGCCACGGCTTCCCCATCAAGGCCGTCATGGTGTTCAACGACGCGCCCGGGATGACCGTGATGGTCGCCAACCGAGTGAAGGGCGAAGTGCGCGGCGTCGGCGACTTCAAGGGCCGCAGGATCGCCGAGGGCGCGGGCTATGGCACCAAGGCGGTCATCACCAACTACCTCACGGGCAAGGCGGGCCTCCCGCCGCACAGCTACACGCCGGTGATGCTCGGCAAGGAAGGGCGCCAGGAGGCGGTGATCCAGGGGCTCAAGGACGGCACCGTGGACGTGATGACGTTCCAGGAGCCGGTCACCTCCGCCCTCATCGGCACGAAGATGGTCTCGGTTCTCTACGACCTGAACAGCAAGGACACGACCGCGAAGGTGCTGGGCGCCGCGTTTCCGGCGCAGACCCTCCTCATGAGCCCGAAATACATCGAGGCGCATCCCGACACCGTGCAGCACCTCGTCAGCGCGCTGGTGCGCTCGATGCGCTTCATCAACTCGCACTCCGCCGAGGAGATCGCGGCGAAGCTGCCGCCCGAGTACTTCGCCGGCAAGGATCGCGCCGCCGAGGTGAAACTGATCCGCGATACGCTGCCGACCTTCGCCAAGGGCGACTACTCGTTCTCCGCCGCCGAGGTGAAGCTGGTCACCGAGATCAACTTGACCTCCGAGTTCGACAAGAGCGTCGAGGGCCAGTGGCGCGCCACCGGCGACAAGTCGAAGGTGCATGAAGCCGACCTGTACACCAACCGCTTCGTGCAGAAAGCGATGAAGGACATCCAGTGAGGGTTGGCGTCGCCGTATTGCTGACGGTCGTCTCGAGTCTTGCCGTTGCGCAGGCGCCGCCCAGGGACGCGGGCTACGTGCTCGCCGACGGCACCATCCAGATTGTGGGCTGGGACGACCTCGCCGGCATGTTCTCGAATCTGAACGCGCTCTACGTTCGTGCGCATCCGGGAACGAAGTTCAAGTACGTGCCGGGCAACCTGATGGCGCCGCAGCACTCGCTCATCTTCGGCGAGACCGCTTTCGCGCCGATGGGGATGGAGTTCTCGAGCAACCTCAACTCCGCCTATCGGCCGCAAGTGAAGGCGCCGACCTACGCGATCCGCATCGCGCACGGCGCGGTCGCCGGAGACGCGAAGCTTTCGCCGCTCGCCTTCATCGTGCACCCGAGCAATCCCGTGGAGCGCCTGTCGCCCGCGCAGCTGCTGCACATCTTCACCGTGGGCGGCCGCGCGCCGGACATCGTGTGGTGGAAGCAGGCGGGCGTGAAGGGTCCCATCGGCGAAAGCGAGATTCACAGCTACGGCCTGCCGGAGTCGGACCACTATCCCTCGGAAGACCCGGGCTTCGGCGTCTATCTGTTCCGCGACAAGTGGGGCCTCGCGCACAACGCGCGCAACTATCGAATGCAGCAGACCTACGCCGATGTGACGCAGCGCGTCGCCGAGGATCCCGCGGGCGTCGGCATTACCACCGTGAACCGCGTGACGCCCGGCGTGAAGGTGCTCGGTGTCACGCCGGGCGAGTGGGGCACTCCGATGCGCGGCTCGAAGGAAGACATCCAGGGCGGGCGCTATCCCTACGACCGCTTCGTCTACGTCTATGTGCGCCGCCTGCCGGGACAGCCTGTCGATCCGTTCGTGAAGGCCTACCTCACCATGGCGCTCTCGAAGGAAGGGCAGGACGCGATCGCCGCGGACGCCAAGGGCTACCTGCCGTTGAATGCCGCGGAAATTTCCGCAGAGCTCGCGAAGCTCGATTGATATGAAAGCCATCGCCGCCATCGCCCTATCGCTCGTCGCCGCCCTCGCGAATGCCGCGGCGCCGCTGCCGTCGAAAGACGCGAAGTACGTTCGCCCCGACGGTTCGATCCTCATCGCGGGCAATGATCTGATGGTGCCGTACATGCAGCGCCTCATCGCGCTCTTCAGGAAGACCCATCCCGAATTCAGGTTCCAGCTCGAGTTGCAGACTTCCGGGCTCTCGGTCTCCGGCATCAACGCGGGGCGCTCCGCGCTGGGGCCGATCGCGCGCGACGTGAGCTTCCAGGAAGTCGCGGCGTTCGAATCGCGTCACGGCTATCCGCCGACCGATATCCAGGTGGGCTGGGACAACACGCCCGACGCCGAGCACCAGCCGCCGGGCAAGTACCCGCCGGGCGTGTGGGTGAACGTGAAGAACCCGACGCCGTCGCTCACCATGGAAGATGTCGCGCAGATCTTCACCACCGGCGCGGGCAACGGCGACTACACCTTCTGGGGGCAGCTCGAGGGCCACGAAGGCCCGATCGGAGGCAACGGCGCGGACTACGCGAAGCGCGAGATCCATGCGTACATGCCGAAGCTCGAGCGCCTGCCGATCCTTTCCACGATGCGCATCATCCTCGGCGGCAATCCCTGGTCGAAGCGCATCGAACATTTGCCGATGATGGAGGACGCGATCAACGCGGTCGCCACCGATCCGTTCGGCATCGCGCTCATCGGCTGGTGGCCCACCGACGAAGGCTGGGATCGCGCGGTGGAGCTGGGCGACAAGATCCGATTCATGCCGCTCGCGTGGGAGAAGCACTCGCGCGTCTCGCGCGGGCGCGTGGGCGACGTCTATCCGCTCGCGGGCGGACTGCGTTTCGTCGTGGACAAGGCGCCCGGCAAGCCGCTCGATCCGTGGCTGAAGGAGTTCCTCGCGCTCGCGCTCTCGAAGGAAGGCCAGGACCTGATCGCCTCGATGACGGTCACGCACGGCTTCGTGCCGATCGACCCGCGCGACGTGCCGCGCGAGCTGGCGAAGCTCGACTGAATGAAAGGCTTCGTTCTCTCGCTGGCCCTCGCGATCGCCGCGACTTGCGCGCATGCGGCGGATTACGATCTTTCGTCGCTGCCCGCGTACAAGTGGGAGCCGGGGGCCGAATACGAGCGCGGCAAGCATTGCCACGGCGCGGTGTGCGACGGCGAGTGGGGCGTGATCCGCATCCATGGCACCGAGCTCACGCAGCACCTCGTGCACCTGTGGCAGGACCATTTCCTCAAGCTCCATCCCAACATCCGCTACCAGGATTACTTCGTGCCGAGCGGGTTCGCGGGGCTCACGGTCGGCACCGCCGACATCAACGTGATGGGCCACGCCGCGTGGCGCTCGGACCTGAAGGCCTTCGAGGGCGTGTGGGGCCATTCGCCGTTCGAGATCATGTTCGCCACCGGCGGCTTCAACCTCGGCAAGGGCAACACGCCGGCGCCGATCTTCTTCGTCCACAAGGACAATCCCCTTCGCGGCGTCACGCTGAAGCAGCTCGACGGCGTCTTCGGCGCCGAGCGCACCGGCGGCTGGAAGGGCTCGGCGTGGTCCACCGACGCCGCACGCGGTCCCGAAGGCAACATCCGCACCTGGGGCGAGCTGGGTCTCAAAGGCGAATGGGCCGACAAGCCGATCCACTTGTACGGCTTCGACGCGACGCTCAGCAACTGGTCGGACCTGATCCAGCGCGTGGTCTTCAAGGGCGGCGACAAGTGGAACCCGGCACTGAAGGAAATGGTGCGCGGCGGCAGCAAGGCGCCCGCCGACGCGCAGATCGTGCAGGCGGTCGCCGAGGACAGGTACGGCATCGGGTTCAATCTCATGCGTGTCGTGGAGAAGGAGCCGCGCGTGAAGGCGATCGCCATTGCCGCGGAGGAAGGCGCGCCATTCGTGATGCCGACGCGCGAGTCCAACTACCGGCGCACCTATCCGCTCGCCAACGCGGTGTACATCTACGTCAACCGCGCGCCCGGGCACCCGATCTCGCCGCGCGTGCGCGAATTCCTCGCTTACATCCTCAGCCGCGAGGGTCAGCAGGACGTGGTCGCCGACGGCATGTACCTGCCGCTCAATCCCGACGCGGCACGCATCGAGCGGGAGAAGCTGCGGTGAGGCTGCTCGTATTCCTGCTGCTCGCCGCATGCGGCGCGGCATCGGCCGCGGACCTCCCCGAATACCAGGCGCGCTCGATCGTTTCCGGAGTGATCCGCAGCTGGGGCTCGGAGCACATGGCGGGACTCATGAAACGTTGGGAGGCGGGCTTCAAACGCCATCACCCCAATGCGTACTTCGTCGACACGCTCAAGGGCACCGCGTCGGCGCAGTTCGGCCTGCACGTGAACGCGGCCGACATCGCGCTCTCCGGGCGCGAGGTATTCCCGTACGAGTACTACGGCATCTACCGCCGCTCGCAGCTCTATCCCGTCGAGATCGAGGTCGCCACCGGCAGCTTCAACGTGCGCGGCAAGTCCACGGCGATCGGCGTGTTCGTGCATCCCGACAATCCGCTCGCGAAGCTGACGCTCGCGCAGCTGGACGGCATTTATGGCGATGCGCGCAGCGGCGGCTGGCAGAAAATCGAATGGGTCGAGGCCGCAGCGCGCGGCCCCGAGGGAAACATCCGCACCTGGGGCGAGCTCGGCCTCACCGGCGAGTGGGCCGACAAGCCGATCCATGCGTATGGGCCTCCCGGCCTCTATCCGGGCGGGGTCTCGTATTTCCAGACGCGCGTCATGGGCGGCGCGGATACCTGGAACGAGGGCCTGCGCGAATTCGACGACCGCAAGCTCATGCTCGAGGCGCTCGCGCGCGACCGCTACGGCATCGCCTACGCGGGCAACTCGTACCGCACGCCACGCGTGAAGCCGGTGGCGCTCGCCGAGAAGGCGGGCGGGCCCTTCGTCGAGCTCACCCGCGGGAGCGTCGCGGATCGCAGCTATCCGCTCTCGCGCAGCGCCTACATCTATTTCGCGCCGGACACGCCGACCGGCGACGCGGCCAAGCCCGACGCGAAGGTCCGCGAATTCCTGCGCTACGTCCTGAGCCGCCAGGGACAGGAAGACGTCGCGGGCGAGGGCGACCACCTTCCACTCACGCCCGCGATCGCGCGGGAGCAACTGAAGAAGCTCGACTGACGAATCCACCGAGGATCCAAGACCATGACATACCCCATCACTCGTTTGTGCGCGCTCGCCGTCGCGGGCAGCGCGCTTGTGCTTGCCGCGGCGCACGCCGCCGACGGCAAGACCGGCGCCGAAAATTCGAACAAGAGCATCTGGACGCAGGACGTCACGAGCTTCCGCAAGGATCATGCGGTCGCGGGCGGCTACACCAAGAAGTGGGACCTCTCGGACCTGCCCCACTACAAGCCCAAGCACCAGCTGAAAGGGAAACTGCGCGTCTGGGGCAACAACTACATCAAGGACGGTTACCTCGGCGAGTACTGGCGCGCGGCGTTCAAGAAATTCCAGCCCGGCATCGAGATCGAGTACAACCTGCCCACCACCGGCATCGCCATTCCCTCGCTGTCCGCCAAGGCCTCGGATGTCGCGATGAGCCGCAAGGCGATCCTCATGGATCTCCTCACCTTCGAGCAGGTCTACAAGCATCCCATCACCGAGGTGAGCGCGGTCACCGGCTCCTACGACGTGTACGGCTGGATGCCCGCCTTCACCATCGTGGTGAACAAGGACAACCCACTCGAGAGAATCAGCATGAAGCAGTTGGACGGCGTATTCGGAGGCCAGCGCAACGGCGGCTACGACGCGAGCGTGTGGCGCACCGACTACAACACGGTCCAGCTCTCCGACAAGATCACGCGCGGCAGCGACCAGTGGAACGAGGGCTACCAGGCGTACGCGAACTACATCGACACCGACGGCAAGATCGTTCCCTGGAGCACCCAGGCGCGCGATGCGATCGCGAAGGACAAGTACGCGCTCTTCTACGTGTCGCCGCTTTCGATGAGTCCCGACCTGAAGGAGCTCGCGATCCAGGGATGGGACGGCGGGCCGTATGTGAAGCGCTCGCTCGAGACCATCCGCGACCACAGCTATCCGCTGTACGCCGAATATTATTTCTACCTGAACCGCGATCCCGGCAAGCCCGTGGACCCGAAGGTCGACGAGTTCCTGCATTTCATCCTGAGCCAGGAGGGCCAGGACGAGGTGCAGCGCGAAGGGCGCTACATGCCGCTTACCGGGGAGATGGTGAGGGCGCAGTTGAAGAAGCTCGAATAGGGACCCGGCATGTCGATTGCCAGTGCGGCTGCGTGCATCCTCCTTGCGACCGTTTCCGGTTGGGCCGTCGCCCAGGGCGGGCCGCCCATGGTCACCGACGATCCCGGCACGCCGGGCGCGGGCAAATGGGAGATCAACCTCGCGGCCTTGGGCGCGCGCACTCGTTCCGGCCGGTGGGAGGTGAGCGCTCCCGACGCCGACATCAATTACGGCTGGGGCGATCGCCTCCAATTGAAGGTCGACGTGCCGTGGAGCTTCATGCGCGAACCGGGAGAGGGCTGGAAGTCGGGCCTCGGGACCGCGAACGTCGGCGTCAAGTGGCGCTTCCTCGACGGCGGCGAGGAAGGCTTGTCGATGTCCACCTATCCGCAGTACCTGTCGGCGTGGTCCAGGTCCTCGAAAGAACGCGACATCGCGGCGAGCGACCGGGAGCTCTTCCTGCCGGTAGAGATCGCGGCGAAGGCGGGCGAATTCAGCCTCGATGCGGAGGTGGGCCGCAATTTGGTTCGGCCGGGCCGCGACCAGTGGGTCGTCGGCGGAATCGTCGCGCACGCCTGCGGAGCGCAGCGCGAATGCCTGCTCGAGCTGCACGAGGCGTACGCGCCCCACGAGTCGCACTTGCTGGTGAACCTCGGCCTGCGCTGGAACCTGAGCGACTCGCTCGCCCTCCTCGCCTCGGCGGGCCACGAGTTGGGCCCGCGCGGCGACGACCCGCAGGGCTTCGTCTTCTATCTCGGCCTGCAACTCCTGCGCTGATCGCGCACACGGTTCGTTACAATCACCGCCCCATTCGCGGCTGCCTGAATTGCCTTTCAGAATCGCTTCAGGTTGGCTTGAGGTTGCCGACCTAATCTCGCGTACGGTGACGAACATACGAATCATTCTCGGGGCATGGATCGCGGCCGGCGCATGGCACGCGCACGCGCAATTCCGCCCCGCGGAACTTCCCGCGTACCGGCCCGAGCAGCCGGTCTCCGGCGTGATCCGCAACTACGGCTTCGGCCTGGGCGGCGTGCTCAAGCTCTGGGAGGACGAGTTCCGCAAGATCCATCCCGGCATTTCCTTCGACGACAAGCTGCCCACCAGCGACGCTGCGATACCGGCGCTGGTCACCGGCGTGACCGACCTCGCGCCCGACGGCGGCGAGCCCGCGATCACCGAGGCGCTGTCGTTCTTCGAGGTCTACGGCTACCACCCGACCGACATCACCGTCGCCTCGGGCGCCTTCGACGTCGAGGGCAAGTCCAACGGACCGGTGATCTTCGTTCACAAGGACAACCCGATCACGCAAGTCTCGATGGAGGAGCTCGACGGCATCTTCGGCGCCGAGCGCACCGCGGGCATGCAGGGCGGTTTCAAGTGGACGCCCTCGGAAGGACGCGGTCCCGAGAAGAACATCCGCATCTGGGGCCAGCTCGGCGTGGGCGGCGAGTGGGCCGACAAGCCGATCCAGACCTACGGCCACGCGCCCTCGGGCACCACGCGCTTCTTCCAGTGGAAGGTGATGGGCAACGGCGACAAGTGGAACCCGAACTACCGCGAGTACGTCGAGACCGGCAGCAAGATGATCGGCGACGACGACAAGTTCCAGCAACGCCTGGGCCTGCAATCCATGATGAGGAACGAGCTCGCGCACGACAAGTACGGCATCGCGTGGACGGTGATGCCGCAAGCGAAGGGCATCGACGGCGTGAAGGTGATCGCGGTCGTGCCGCGCGGCGCGAGCCGGGCCGTGATGCCCGGCAAGGAAACGTTCCAGGACCGCAGCTATCCGATGGTGCGCAACATCTACATCTATCTCAACCGCAAGCCCGGCACCGCCGTGGATCCCAAGCTCAGGGAATTCCTGCGCTACATCCTGTCCCGCGAGGGCCAGGAGATCGTCGACAAGAACGCAAGCTACCTTCCGCTCACCGGCGCCCTCGCGCGCGAACAACTGAGGAAACTCGACAGATGAAAACCCCGATGAAGATCATTTGCGCCGCGCTCGCGTGCGCCACCGCCGGCGCCTACGCGCAGGCGCCGGACCTGAACGCCGTTCCCCCGTACAAGAAGGAGTTCGACGTCGTCGGCCACCTTCGCATCGGCGGCAGCGAGCTGAAGGGCATCGTCGACAAGCTCGCCGAAGGCTTCGCCAAGGTGCAGCCCGCCGCGAAGATCTCGACCAACTACATGACGAGCAGCGAGGGCGCGCTGGGCCTGCTCTTCTCCGGTGTCTCCGACGTGGCTCCGATGGGCGACGACGCGAAGATCCCCGACCAGATGCCGTTCTTCAACACCAAGGGCTACGTGCCCACCGAGATCTCGATCGCGACCGGCGGCTACAACATGCGCGGCGTGCTCTTCGGCTGGGCGGTGTTCGTCAACAAGGACAACCCGATCAACGAGCTCTCCATGGAGCAGCTGGACGGCATCTTCGGCTCCGAGAGGAGCGGCGGCTGGGAGATCGGCGCCAACGCCGACAACAACCTGCTCTTCACCGCCAAGTACGCGCGCGGCCCGGAGAAGAACATCCGCAAGTGGGGACAGCTGGGCGTGAAGGGCGAGCTCGCCAACCGGGAGATCATGACGCACGGCTATGTCGCGCCCGGCTTCGCCACCAACTTCCAGCGCCTCGTGATGCACTGGTCGATCAAGTGGAACCCCAACTTCCAGGAGTACGTGGAGTGGAAGGAAGCCACCAACGACGCCCCCGGCAACGCGGTGAGGAGCCAGCGCATGTACGAGCGCGTGTCGCAGGACAAGTACGCGATCGGCTGGGGCGCGCTGATGCACGTCCAGGGCACGTGCGTGAACCCCGACGGCACCAAGTGCCCGGGCTATCCCAACCTGAAAGTGCTCGCCATCTCGCGCGACGGCGGTCCCGCGGTCGCGATGACCAAGGACAACGTCGCCAACCGCAGCTATCCGCTCACGCGCGACGCCTACATCTACGTCGACAAGCCGCCGGGACGCGCGATGGATCCGAAGGTGCGCGAGTTCCTGCGCTATGTCACCCCAGCGCAGGCCGGGGCCCAATCTGCATTGCCGTGGCGTTGCTCTTCGCGGTGCTGAATTCCAGCGCCGCCTCGTACCAGCCTCAGCAGCAGGTCAAGGGCGACATCCGAATTTGGGGCAGCCCCGCGGATGGCGGCCTGGTGAAGGCGTGGGGCGAGGGTTTCCGCAAGCATCATCGCGACGCACGCGTGGTCGCCTCGCTGCACGGCCCGGAATCGGCGCTGGCCAGCCTTTATTGCGACGTGGCGGACATCGCATTCATCGGGCGCGAGCTTCGCATCCCCACGGACAACATGGCGTTCCAGTGGGTGAAGCTCTATCGCCCGACGACGGTGGAGATCGCCAACGCCGGATTCCAGGCGAGCCGCCCCGCCGCGGGCCTGGCCGTGTTCGTCCATCCCGGTAATCCCATCGCGGGGCTCAGCGTCGCGCAGCTCGACGCCATCTTCGGCGCGGAGCACAAGCGCGGCGCCTCGAATGCGCGCACCTGGGGCGACGTCGGCCTCGGCGGCGAGTGGGCCACGCGCCCGATCCATCCGATCGCCCCTCCCGTCACCAGCATCCCCGCGCTCTTCTTCCGCAGGACCGTGCTCGACGAGAGCCTCAAGTGGAACGTCGACATGAAAGAGATGGCCGACGACGCGAGGGCCGTCGACCTCGTCGCGAGCGACCCCGCGGCGATCGCCTATGGGCCGATGGTGGCGGCCACGGGCGCGGTGCGCGCACTGCCGCTCGCGAAGTCGGGCACGACGTTCGTGAAGCCCGCCGCCGAGAGCGCCGCGGACCGCAGCTACCCTCTCGCTCGCGCGGTCGTCGTCGCGGTGGATCGCCCGACGGGCAAGCCGCTCGATCCGCGCGTGCGCGAGTTCCTGCGCTACGTGCTCTCCGACGAGGGCCAGGCCGCGGTGGCGAAGGACGGCGCGTACGTCCCGCTCGCGGCCCCCGCGGTGCAGAAGCAGCTCAAGGTGCTCGACTGACATGAGATCGATCCTCGCCCTGCTGTTGTCGCTGGCGGCGTTCACGCTGCACGCCGCCACCGGCGCCGACATCCCTTCGCCCTACAAGCCGCCGGCGGAAAAGGTCTCGGGACGCATCTCCATCTGGGGGCACGGAGCGCTCGCGGGCCGCTTCGACTTCATCGAGGCGCTGGTGAAGGAGTGGGAGAAGGGTTTCCTGCGACATCATCGTGGCGTCACGTTCGAGAATCGCCTGCACGGCACGGCCTCCGCCATCGGCGCGCTCTACACCGGCGTGGGCGATCTCGCGCTCATGGGGCGTGAGATCTGGCCTTTCGAGATCACCGCATTCAAGGAAGTGAAGGGCTACCGCTGCGCCAGCTCGATGCGATCTACAGCGTCGATCGCAAGCGCGGCGGCGCGAAGGTAGCGACCTGGGGTGACCTGGGCCTCAGCGGCGAATGGGCGGACAAGCCCGTGCATCGCTATGGCTTCTCCCTCGCTCGCGGCTTTGCCGATTACCTGGAGGAGGCGGTGTTCCTGAACGGCCACCGCTGGGATCCCGAGATCCGCGACTTCGCCGATCTGCCGGGCTCCCTCGGCGGCGTCACGGATGGCGGCCAGCGCGCGCTCGACGCGATGGCCAAGGACAAGTACGGCGTCGCGTTTTCCGGCGCGCTCTACGGCAACGCCGACGTGAGGCCGGTGGCGATCGCCGTCGAGGACGGCGAAGAGTTCGTCATGCCGTCGGAAGCGAGCGTCATGGACCACAGCTATCCGCTCACCCGCATCATCACGATGTTCGTCGACCGCGCGCCGGGCAAGCCGCTCGCGCCCCACATCCGCGAGTTCCTGCGCTACATCCTCAGCTACGACGCGCAGGAAGCGGTGCTGCGCGAAGGCGGCGGCTACCTGCCCATCCTCGCCCCCGAAGCGGCGAAGGAACTGAAGAAACTGGAGAACTAGATGAAAATCCGTCACCCCGGCGTAGGCCGGGGCCCAATTCTCGCCGCGGTACTTCTTTTCACAGCTTCGGTCTACGCGCAATCATCCTCGCAGTCGCAACCCACCGACGAGTCGAAGAAGCTCCCGACCGGCTCCGCGGCCGAGCGCAAGGCGCGCATGACCGTGCGCGCCCAGTCGCAGGCGTACACGAAGAAATTCGACCTGTCGGGGCTGCCCGCGTACGTGCCCGAGGAAAAAGCCACGGGGACGCTGCGCATCTGCGGCAACAACTACGTGAACGACGCCCCACTCGGCGGCTACTGGAAGGACGCCTTCGAGAAGCTCCAGCCCGGCGTGAAGATCGAATACAACACGCCCACCGCCGCGATCGCCATCCCGTGCCTCTATTTCGACAAGGCCGACATCGGCGTCAATCACGAGCCCAGCTTCTACGACTACCTCGCGCACCTGAGGCTGAAGGGCTTCGAGCCGCTCGGCTTCTCGGTCTTCACCGGCTCCTACAACTACGTGGGCTGGCAGAACAACCTGGTGATCATCGTCAACAAGGACAACCCGATCACGAAGATCACCATGAAGGAGCTCGACGGCATCTTCGGTTCGGTGCGCGACGGCGGCTGGGTCGGAAGCGACTGGCATCCGGAATTCAAGCGCGGCGCGGACAAGGATATCCGCAGCTGGGGGCAGATGGGCCTCGCCGGCGACTGGTCCACGCGCCACATCACGCCGCACGGATATGCGCTTCGCTACGCCTCGGCGATCGAGTTCTCCAACCGCGTGCTCGCCGCGAGCGACAAGTGGAACGGCGACCTGCACACCTACGCCAACTACAAGCGCCCCGACTTCACCACCTATCTCGAGGCCGACCAGATCTTCGACCAGGTGAGGAAGGACCCGGGCGCCATCGGCTACGCGCGCTACCACGACGGCTTTCCCAAGGACATCAAGATCCTCGCCCTCGCGCGCGATGAGAAGGGCCCGTACTACGACTACAACATCGACAACTTGCAGGCGCGCACCTATCCGCTCTGGGGCGACCAGTCGTTCTGGGTGAGCGCGAAGAAGGGCGAGCGCCTCCCGCCCAGGGTGCGCGAGTTCATCCGCTTCGTGCTGTCGCGCGACGGCCAGGAGCTGGTGCAGAAGGACGGCAAGTACCTCCCGCTCAACGCCGAGGCGGTGCGCGAAGAGCTGAAGAAACTCAAATGACGAGAGGAATTTCCATGATCGACCGAACCCTGATCGCGAAGATCGGCCTGGCGCTGCTGTCGTGCATCGCGCTGCCCTCGCTCGCCCAGACCAAAGCGCTCGAGAAGGGCGCGTCCACCGAAGGCCTCGACATGCAGGAGGCGCGCGCGAAGATGATGGGCGCGCGCGGCGCGAAGCTCGCGTACACGAAGAAATTCGACCTCTCCGGCCTGCCCGCGTACCAGCCGAAGCAGAAGGTGAAGGGCACGCTGCGCATCTGGGGAAGCAATTACATCACCGACGGCAAGGTGGGCGGCTACTGGGAGGAGGCTTTCCGCAAGTATCACCCCGACGCGAAGATCGAGTGGAACATGAAGACCACGGGCGCCGCCGTGCCCGCGCTCGTCTTCGGCGTGAGCGACCTCGGGATCGGCGTGAAGGTCACCTTCGCGCAGCGCCAGCTCTTCGAGCGCTACAAGGACCGGCCGCCGAGCGAGATCGAGGTCGCGACCGGGTCGTTCGACGTCCCCGGCTGGAATCCCGGCTTCGGCGTCGTGGTGCACAAGGACAACCCGCTCGACAAGATCACCATGGAACAGCTCGACGGCATCTTCGGCGCCGAGCGCCTGGGCGGCTGGGAAGGCACGAGCTGGCGCCCGCAATGGAAGCGCGGTCCGGAGAAGAACGTCCGCACCTGGGGCGAGCTCGGCCTCACGGGCGAGTGGGCCGCCAAGCCGATCGTTCCCTACGGGCTCAACCTGCGCTATCACCAGGCGACGACGATCTCGGATCGCATCCTGCAAGGCAGCGACAAGTGGAACGAGAAGATGCGGACCTACGCCAACTTCGTCTCGAAGGAGGGCACGCTCGAGCGCGGCCTGAACGAGGAGCTGGCGCAGGACAAGTACGGGATCGGCATCCTCGCGGCGCCGACGACGACGCTGCGCGGCGTGGGATCGCTGCCGACGCTCAAGGTGCTGCCGCTCGCGATGACATCCGCCGGCCCCTATGTGCCGTACTCGCTGGAGACCGTGCAGGACCGCAGCTATCCGCTCGCCGACGAGATCTACGCGTACTTCGACCGCGATCCGGCGAAGCCCATCAACCCGCTGGTCTACGAGTTCGTGAAGTTCATCGTGAGCCGCGAAGGCCAGGAGGCCGTGATGCGCGATGCGAAGTACCTGCCGCTCACGGCGAAGGTCTCGACGCAGCAGACCCGCAGGCTCGAGGAGATCGCCCAATGAGGAAGATCGCGCTCGCAATCGCAACGCTCGCGTTCGCGGCCAACGCTCTCGCCCAGGATGCGCGTCCGATGGTCGAGTGGGTGATCCCGGCCGCGCCCACCAACAAGCCGCAGACTCCCGAGCAGGCCAAGGCGGGGATCGAGCGCGGCCGCGAGCTGCCGCCGCCCGAGGTGCTGCAACCGATGCTCGATCCCGCGCTGCCGGCATTCGTTCCTCGCAAGGAGAAGCTCACCGGCTCTTTCAAGGGCGCGTCATCGGACGTCCTGGTCGTGGTGGCGCAGAAGCTCTTCGAGAAGTTCAAGCAATACCATCCTGGCGTGTCGCTCACCGTGGCGCCGCCCTACGCGGGAAGCCTCGGCGCGATCGAGCTCATCAAGGGCGACCTCGACTTCGTGTTCGTGTCGCGCGAGCTGAAGCCCGACGACATCAAGGGCTTCAAGGAGAAGTTCGGCTACGATCCGCTGAGCGTGCCGATCTCGGGAGGCTCGTACCGCCACTTCGGCGCCCTCGACGCGGTCGCCTTCTTCGTGCACAAGGACAACCCGGTCGACGCGCTCACCTTCGACCAGCTGGACGCGATGTACTCGAAGACGCGCCACCGCGGCGGCAAGGAGATCAAGACCTGGGGCGACGTCGGGGCCACCGGCGAATGGGCCGACAAGCCGATCAAGCTCTATGGCATCAAGCCGTGGAACGGCTTCGAGGAGTTCGTGCGCCAGCGCGTGCTCTCGGTGGGCGACAAGCGCGGCGAGTGGCGCGACGACATCAACTACGAGAAGGTCGTGTTCCCGATGGCCAAGCACATGGCGGAGGATCGCTACGGCATCGGTTACTCGGGGGTGGCGTACTTCGACGCGCCGGTCAAGGTGATCGCCGTGAGTGAAGGCAAGGGGAAAGCGTTCCAGCCCGCGAGCTACGAGGCGGTGGCGCAGGCGGCCTATCCGCTGTCCCGTCTCACCTTCTTCAACACCAACAAGACGCCCGGCAAGCCGCTTCCCCCGGCGCTCGAGGAGTTCCTGCGCTTCGTGCTGTCGCGCGAGGGCCAGCAGATCGTGCTCGACCATGCGCGCTACGTGCCGCTGCGCGGGTTCCAGGCCGAGGGCGCGCGCGCGCTCCTCGCCAAGTGACCGCCTGAAACGGAATTCAGATGCAATTCATTCGCGTTTAAGCTTCGCGCCCCATGATTGCCACCCATACGCAGGCGCCAACCCCACCGTCACCAGAGGAAACCATGAACAAGCTCGCCAGGATCGCAGTCGCAGTAGCCCTCGCCACGTCGGTGGCGCTGCCCGCCACGATGGCGTGGTCGCAGGACAAGCCGAAGAAGAACTGGACCGCGCCGGCCCAGAAGATCTACGGCCAGCAGCTCTCCGACGAGGCCATGAAGAAGCACCCGGACCTGCTCAGCATCACGCTGCACGGCGTGCCGCCGGGAATGAACGACGTCTACACGATGTTCGCCGGGTCGTATCCCGATCGCGTCGGCAACCCGGACGACCCGGACGACATCGACGTCATCAAGAAGGGCATCACCATCCTCGACCCGCGCTGGCATCGCACCAAGGACACCGACAAGAAGTTCGTGGTCCTCATGCCGATGCAGGACGCGAAGGGCGAGAACATCGGCCTCGTGGTCTACGCGTTCAGGAACCCGCCGAAGATGACGGGCATGGAGGAGCATTACCTGAAGGAGTCGATGAAGCTGCGCAACGATCTCGCCAAGAAGATCCCGAGCTACGACAAGCTGTTTGAGCCGGCCAAGTAAGGCCGCATTCGCGGCGCTCGTTTTCTGCGCCGGGTCCCACGCCGGGAGCGTGGACCCGGTGTTGCCGCGTTATGAGCCGCGCGCGTTCGACGTTCCCGAGGAGGTCGTGAATGTCGTGGGGTACAACGACATGCGCGACTGGCTCGAGGCGCTGGTTCCGGTTTTCGTGGCGGCGCACCCTGGGCTTCGCATCAAGCTCGATCTGCCCGGCACGCGCTTCGCTCCCGCGGCGCTGGCGAAGGGTGATTCGGCTTTCGCGCCGATGGGCGCCGAGCTCACGCCGCCACAACTTGCGCAATATCGCGCGATCGCGAAGGCCGATCCGATCGCGTTTCGCGTCGCGCACGCATCCCTCGATTCGAAGGCGCTGAGCGGCCCGCTCGCGGTGTTCGTGCATCGCGACAATCCGCTCGCCTCGCTCACGCTCGACCAGGCGTCGCGCGTGTTTTCCGGCGAGGCGCGCCACTGGGGCGATGTCGGGCTCGCCGGGCCATGGGCCGCGCGGCCGATCCATCCGGTGGGCCTCGCGGGCGGCACCGCGCTCTCCTACGCGTTTCACGCGGGCGCGATGGGCGCGCGCGCATTCGCGCCGCACCTGGATGGCGTGCCGCAATCGGTGGAGGTGGTGAAGAAGGTCGGAGGCGACGCGAACGCCATCGGCTTCGCCGCGGCGATGCGCGAGACGCCCGAGGTGCGCGTGGTGCCGATCGCGGCGCGCGCCGGCGATGCCCCGGTCGCGCTCACCGAGGAGAGCATCTTGGCCGGGCGCTATCCGCTCGACCGCTTTCTCCTCGTCTACGTGCGCCTCCCGGTCGCGCCTCTGGTTCGCGATTTCCTGCGCCTCATGCTGTCACGCGAGGGGCAGGCGGCGGTCGCCGCGACTCCGCAGAGATACCTGCCGCTTTCTGCTGCGGATGCGACCCGGGAAAGGGACCGGCTCGAGTTACTCAAGTGAAAGGCTTTGTAAACGCAGATGAACGCAGATGTAGCGCAGATGAACGTACCCCAGCGTGTGATTGAGCTCGAGGTACTGGATCCAGAGGCGCGAATGACACTTGCTGTACGTTCATCTGCGCTACATCTGCGTTCATCTGCGTTCCGAAGCTTTTGGCCCAGCATCACTCCAGCTTCGCCAACTCCTCACGGACTTCAGCGGCGGTGAGCGGGGAATAGCCGGAGTAGAGAATCGGCTCCTGCCCCTCGCGCGAGAGGATGTAGCGCAGGAATTCCTTGATGTCGGGCGGCAGCGGAGCGCCGGGCGCGCGGTTCAGGCGGATGTACATGTAGCGCGTGAGCGGATAGCGGCCGCTGGAAGCGTTCGGGGCGGTGCCCTCGTAGTACGGGCCCGCGTCGTCGCGTGCGACGGCGAGGCTCTTCAGGCCCGGGCCGCCTTCCTCGAAGCCGCCGAAGCCGATCGCATTCGGATCGCGTGCGATGGCGGCCGCGGTCTCGGCGATCGTGCCCTCGTGCACCGCGGCGTTCCAGCCGCCGCCTTTCAGCGCGAGGATCTGCATCGACGTCGCGTTCGGCGCCACGCGCGGCGGCATGTAGATGGCGATGGAACGATCGGCCCACTCGCCGGCCAAGCCGAGCTGGCCCCAGCGCGTGATCGAAGGATGGTCGCCGAGGATCGCGGCGATCTGCGGCACCGAGATGCGCGCGAGCGGATTGGACGCGTGCACGAAGATCGCCTGCGCGGTGGTGCGCTGCGGCGTGTTGAAGCCGCCGCGCGCCACGCGGATCTCGAGGGGCGCGTCGCGATGCTGCGTCGCCTTGTATGCGGCGAGCTCGGCGGGCCACAGCTCGCGGCCCATCGGCGCGATGTCGGTCTGGTTCGCGATCAGCGCGTGGAAGCCGTTCAGCGTGCCGAGGTGCTCCCAGCGCGAGCCCGGCACTACGCCCGGTTGCACCCGATTGAAGTCGCGCATCCAGCGGTCCATCAGGGTCTTCATGCCGTCGCTGCCGACGCTTCGGATCGCGCCGCTCACGCGCGGCTGCGCGCGATACGAGGGAAGCGCCGGATCGAGGTCGGCGAGATAGCCGCCGATTTTCTCGCGCTCGGTCGAGGCTTCGGCCGCGGTGAGAGGAGAGAATCGCGCGTCGCGCGCCACGATCTCCTGGCCGTCGCGCGACAGCGCGAACGCGAGGAACTCGCGCGTCTTCACCGGCAGCGGCGAGCCGGGACGCTTGTTGAGCGCGATGTAGGCGGGGCGGCCGTCGAGCGTCGCGACGCGCGCCATGAGCGGCGTCTTCATCATGTCGCCGGCGAACTGGTGCGCGTAGGGCGCGGTCTCGGCGGGCTGCGCCTCGCGCGCGAGCGGCGCGATGTCGGCGGTCTCGAACATGAGCGCGCCGACCGCGGCGGCATCGGACGCGTGCTGCCATCGCCCGGGCTTGACCGCGGGCTGCCGCGCGCGGAAGGCCGCGAGCCAGGCATCCATGAGGCCCTTCATCGCTCCATCACCGACGCTGGACAGCGTGCCGCCCGCCTTGCCTTCGGGTTGATAGGCCGGCAGGGCGGGATCCGCATTGCCGACCGCGAGCGCCGCCGTCGTCCACGCGAGAGCGCAGCACGCGAACGCCAAACGAAGGCTCGGATTCATGGAATCTCCCCGAAAACGGCGAGCCTATCGAGCCAACCTGAATCGAGCCTGAAATCACCGGGGTCAGACCGGGGTCAGAGCGGGGTCTGACCCCGGTCTGTCCCCCGGTCTGTCCCCATGAACGATCGTTCAGGAAGGTTTCAGCCTGCGTTCAGGCGGGTTTCCTAATCTGGCGGTCGAACGATCGATCCATCTCCCTGGAGGACTCCGTGAAGAAGACCCTGTTGGCCGCCGCTTCGCTCGCCGCCCTGTCGGCGATGTTCTGCGCGCCGAGCTTCGCGCTGAAGTATGCGGCGCCCGAGCACAACCTCTCCGTCGATCCGTCGATTCCGAGCTGGCAGCCCGGCGAAGTGAAAAGCGAGCCCGAAGAGGAGCTCGCTATCGTCGGCGCCGACATCATGGACGAGATCGTCCTCGGCTGGACCAAGATCTATCGCAAGCAGTACCCGCGCCTGTCGCTCACGCTCGACCTGCGCGCCTCCGGCGCCGGCGGGCCCGGCCTCGCATCCGGCAAGGCCGGCCTCGCGCCCGTCGGCCGCGAGATGTTCCCCGCGGAGAAGAAGCTCTTCACCGACAAGTACGGCTACGAGCCGCTCGAGATCAAGGTCGCCACCGGCAGCGTCGGCTCGCTCGGCAAGACCGCGACCACCGTGATCCTGGTGGACAAGGACAATCCCATCGACTGCCTGTCGATCCCGCAGCTCGATGCCGTGTACTCGAAGTCGCGCAAGCACGGCTACAAGGAAGTAACGACCTGGGGCGACCTGGGCGCCGGCGGCGAGTGGGCCAACCGTCCGATTCATCTCTATGGCCTCAAGCCCGTGAACGGGATCGAGATCTACTTCAAGACCGTCGCGATGGACAGCGGCGAGTACAAGGACAACATCGAGTTCGTGAAAGGCAAGGGCTTCACGCACGCGTTCACCGTGGCCGCCGAGGACATGGCGAAGAAGCCCGGCGGCCTCACCTACGCGCTCCTCGCCAACGTGACGCCCAACGTGAAGGTGCTCAAGGTCTCGCCGACCACCGGCGGCACCTGCTACGAGCCCAACACCCAGAACGTGTACACGCACAAGTATCCGATGAGCCGCTACGTCTACATCTACGTGAACAAGCCGCCGGGCAAGCCGCTCGAGCCGAAGGTGAAGGAGTTCCTCAAGCTCGTGCTGAGCAGGGAAGGCCAGGACGTGGTCGCCAAGGAGCAGGTCTTCATCCCGCTCCTGCCCGAAGTGGTCAAGGAAGAGCTGAAGAAGCTGGACTGAACAGAGTTGGAGTGGCACCTCCCAGGGTTGGGGCCTCCGTACGAGGCCCCCTTTTTCTTTTGAGAAAGGCATGACGATGGAAGCACTGACGAAGGCCGCGGCGCTCGCGGTGGCGACGGCGGCGGTGATGTTCGCGGGCGACGGGTTCGCGCAGCAGCAATCGGAAGACGCGAAGAACGCGATCCGGGCTCAAGCCGATCGCGCCGGCGTGATCTACAAGCGCGGCAAGATGGCGCACTACACGCGCACCTTCGACCTGTCGGGCATGCCGCACTACGAGCCGAAGCAGCAGCTCACCGGGTGGGTGCGCCTGCACGGCAACAACTATCTCAGCGACGGCATGCTGGGCGAGCTCTGGGAGAAGGGCTTCGCGAAATTCCAGCCCGGCATCCGCCTTTCCTGGTACCTGCCCACCTCCGCGCTCGCCTTCGCCGCGCTCTACTACGACCAGGCCGACATGGTGATGGGCCATCGCCCCGGCTTCTACGATTTGCTCGCCTACGAACGCGTGAAGAGCTTCGATCCCACCGAGTTCACCGTGGTCACCGGCTCCTTCGACGTGGGCGGCTGGGAGAATTCGATCACCATCCTGGTGAACGAGAACAATCCGTTGAAGTGCATCAACATGGAGCAACTCGACGGCCTCTTCGGCTCGGAGCGCACCGGCGGCTGGCTGGGCACCAACTGGAGGGCCGATTGGGCGCGCGGCGCGGACAAGAACATCCGCACCTGGGGCCAGCTCGGCCTCACCGGCGAGTGGGCGTCGAAGCCGATCAACGTCTACGGGTTCAGCCTGCGCTACAACACCGCGACCGATTTCAGCGACAAGGTGCTGAAGGGCAGCGACAAGTGGAACGAGAAGATCCAGGCGTACGGCAACATCGTGAATCCCGACGGCTCGCGCTACGTCGAGGCCGACCAGATCACCGACAACCTCGGCAAGGACAAGTACGGGCTCGCGTACAACCGCTTCCGCGGCGAGCGCAAGAACGTGCGGCGCATCGCGGTCGCGCCGGGGAATAGCCATGATTGCGTCGACCATACGCTCGAGAACGTGCAGAAGCGCACCTACCCGCTCTTCAACGAGCAGTACTTCTACGTGACCGTGAAGCCCGGCACGCAGATGGACCCGAAGGTGAAGGAGTTCATCCGCTACGTGCTCTCGCAGGAAGGGCAGGCCGACATCATCAAGGACGGCAAGTACCTGCCGCTCACCGCGGAAGTGGTGCGCGAGCAGCTGAAGAAGCTCGGTGATTGACGCGCTGCTATTCGCCGCGCTCGTCACGCTCGACCCGGGCCTTCCCGCCTACGAGCCGGGCGCGAAGGTCGAAGGCGAGATCTCGGTCGCCGGCAACCACGCGACCGACGAGGTGATGGCGGCTTGGGCGAAGAAGTTCGCGCGCATCCATCCCGGCGTGCGCGTGCGCCTTCGCGACGACACGCGCCTCACCACCGACGCGTTCGACGTCGCGATCGCCGCCGGCGACATCGACCTCATTCCCTCGGCGCGCGAGCTGGTGCCGTCCGAGCGCAAGCGGCTCACGGAAAAGCTCGGCGCTGCCCCGCTGGTGGTCGCGGTCGCCACGGGGAGCTACGCCACCAAGAGCGGCACGCATGCGCTCGCCTTCTACGTGAACGCCGCCAATCCGGTCGAGCGCATTTCGCTCGCGCAGCTCCGCGAGATCTACCTTCCGGGCGGAAAGATCACCAAGTGGGGACAGCTCGGCGCGACCGGCGACTGGGCCGATAAACCCATCCACGTCTTCAGCGTGCCGATCTCGGATCCCAACGGCAATCCGCTCGGCATCATCAATTATTTGCAGAGCCGCGTCTTCAAGAGCGACAAGGGCTTGCGGCGCAGCATCTACCAGGTGGACAGCAACGGCCCGCGCCTCGACCAGCACATGCTGAATCGCATCGTGCGCGAGGTCGCCGCCGATCCGCTCGCGATCGGCTACAGCGGCTTCGACTTCGGCGCGCCCGGCGCGAAGACCCTCGCCCTCGCCGAGACCGACGCGGGCCCGTGGTACCGCGGCACGCACGACGAGGTGCGGGCGCGCGTCTATCCGCTGACGCGCACCATCTACCTCGGCGTGAACCAGCCCGCGGGCCGGCCGATGCGGCCCCCGGTGCGTGAGTTCCTGCGCTTCATCCTGTCGCGCGAAGGACAGGAAGCCTTCGCCGAAGGCCCCGAGAAATACCTTCCGCTCACCGCCGCGGCCGCGAATGCGGAACGTGCCAAGCTCGATTGAATTCCCTGGAGACCGCCATGATTCGTTCCCTGACGATCGCAGTACTCACCGCGGCGCTGGCACTTCCCGTCCTCGCCGAAGAGAAGGACTCGGTCGAGGTGCAGGCCGCGCGCGAGGCGTGGGTGAAGGCCAAGGGCCACCGCGTGTACTACACGAAGAAGTGGGACCTCTCCGACTTGCCGAAGTACGAGCCGCAGCAGAAGGTGTCGGGGACGATCCGCATGTGGGGCTCGAACTATTTCTCCGACAGCCCGCTCGCGGACTGGTGGGCGGCGGAATTCCAGAAGCACCATCCCGACGTGAAATTCGATTTCCATCTTAAGACGACGCTGCACGCGATCCCCGGGCTGATCATGGGCGTCTCCGACATCGGGCCGATGGGTCGCCAGATCACGTTCCAGGAATTGCTCTCGTTCCAGCGCGAGATGAACCGCATGCCCACCGGCATCGTCGGCGTCACCGGCAGCTACAACGTGTCGGGCTGGAATCCTCCGGTCGGCGTCTACCTGCACAAGGACAATCCGCTCACCAGGCTCTCGCTCGAGCAGCTCGACGGCATCTTCGGCGCCGAGCGCTCTGCGGTGTGGAAGGAGCTCACCTGGGACAAGTCGGGCGCGCGCGGCCCGGAGAAGAACATCCGCACCTGGGGCCAGCTCGGCTTGAAGGGCGAGTGGGCCAACAAACCCATCCGCGTGCTCGGCTACAACCTGCAATTCAACTTCCCGCAGGAGATCGAGTCGCGCGCCTTCGGCGGCGTGTCGAAGAAATGGAACGAGAAGCTCGAGGAGTACGACAATATGGTGCAGCCCGACGGCAGCTTCAAGCTCGCCGGCCAGCTCATGCTCGAAGACCTCGCCAAGGACAAGTACGCGATCGCGTATGTCGCGGGCGGCGAGGCGTGGGTCACGCCCGCGGTGAAGACCGTCGCGTTGAGCGTGAAGAACGGCGGCCCGGCCTACGACCTCACCATCGACAACGTGCGCGAGCGGACCTACCCGATGTACGCCGATGTCTTCTTCTGGATCAACCGCGACCCGAAGGGGCCGGTGGACCCGAAAGTGCGCGAGTTCCTGCGCTTCATGCTGTCGCGCGACGGCCAGGAGCTGGTCATGAAGGACGGCAAGTACCTGCCGCTCACCGCGAAGATGGTCGCGGAAGGGCGCGCCAGGCTCGACTGAATCAGCGCGACGCTTCGCGCTTCACGAAGCGCCGCTCGAACCAGCGGTCGAGCATGCGCTTCTCGTAGACGAGCGCATCGTGCTCGTCGTAGCTGAACTCGAGGGGGCGCAGGAACTCGGGGTCGCAGACCCGCTCGCGAACCGCCGGCGCGGACTCCAGCGAATAGCTCAAGTCTATGCACGGCATGTCGCCCTTGCCGCTCACCACGCGGATCTCGGTGGGAAGGTTCATGCGCGGACGGCCGGCGCGGTCGAGGTCGAGGATCTCGATCGCGATGTTGCGTTCCGGCAAGCGCTTCGCGCCAAGGTCCTCCAATCGCTTCGCCAGCACCTGCATCACCTTGCGCGGATCGGTGTTGCGGTCGCCGGCGTCGGTGAACTTGTCGGGGTCGCCATGGGTGACGGTCACCGCCGCGAGGAGCGGCGTGGCCGTGAAAAACGCCGCGGCAAGCGCCGCGAATCGATGGATGCGCATGGGATGCCTCTTCAGGGGAGCCTGGCTATTCGACGCCGGCGCGGCCGGGTCGTTCGCGCGCCTATTCTATCCTTGCGATTTCCCGCGCCGCCTCGTCGCGCGTAAGCGGCACGAACCCCGGCCGCCCAGCCTTCTCGGCCTCGATCGCGCGCTGGCCCTCGGGCGACAACACGGTGCGCAGATATTCCCTCGCGACGGGATCGAGCGAGCGGCCGTCCGCGACCGGCAGATAGAAATGGGCGAACGGCGACAGCGGGTAGCGTCCGGCGCGCACGTCCTCGTATTCGCCCGCGAATGCGGCGCCGCCTTGCGAGAGCGGCAGGCGCTTCACGTTCGCGGGAACCGATGCCGCGTCGAGCGTCCATGCGAGGCCGATCCCATAGCGATCGCCGGCGACCGCTTCGAGGACGTCGGCATCGGTCTCGAGGGCTTCGTAGTGGCGTGCGAACGGCTGCCCGCCGAAGCGCGCGAGGCGCAGCGCCGTGAGCGTCTCGCCGTTGTCGCGCGTGCCGTAGGCGTGGATGCTGTGCTTGCCCCATTCGCCGCCCACGCCGAGCTGCCGCCAGTGGCGCAGGTCGCTCGGCATGCGTCCCGCGGTGAAGATGCGCCCGACTTCCTCGATGTCGAGGCGAGCGAACGGATTGGCGGCGTTCACGTAGATCGAGGGGGGATTGTCGCGGCCCGCGCCCGCGTAGCCGATGCGCGCCACGCGAATGTCAAGCGGGCGAAAGCCGTTCAGGCGCTTGAACGGGTCGATCTCGCTTTCCCAGGCGTCGTGCGCGACCGGCGCGAAGATCGACACGCGCGCGATGATGCCGTCGATGCCGGCCGGCGGATTGGCGAGGCGGATGGTGAAACGGATGCCCGGGTGGCTGCGCGCGAAAAGCTCGTTCCAGCGCGCGAGGAGCGGTGCGAGCGTGTTGTCGCCCACGATGTACACCGATCCGTCGGGCAGTACATAGGGCCGATCGCGGGGAATCGCGAGCTCGCCGCGCGCGCCCAAAGTGAAGAGGCAGGCGGCGGCGAGGATCGCGAGGCGCGACTTCATCAGCGTGTGATGCCGAGCTTGGCGCGTTCCGCGGCCACTTGTTCGGCGTTGAGGGGCACGTAGCCGTCGGCCTCGGCGGCGACGATGGCCTGGCCTTCGCGCGAGAGAACGAGCCGCAGGTATTCCTTCACGAACGCGTCGAGCGGCTCGCCCGCGGCGCGCCGGGTCGCCACACCCACGTAGCGGTCCAGGGGATAGCGTCCGGAAGCGACTTCCTCCTCGGTGCCTTCCATGAACGGCCCCGACGGATTTTCGGAAAGCGCGACGAGGCGCGTCTGCCTGGTGAGGAATCCCTGGCCCGCGAAGCCGATGCCGTGCGAATCCTCGCCGACCCGCTTGACGATCTGCGCGGCCAGCTCGAACGCCTCGTAGCCCGGCGCGAGCGCTCGATCGCCCCATTTGCTCTTCACCATGAAGTAGCCGTAGCCGCTGTATTCGGGCGTGCCGTACGTATGGATCGGGCGGCTCGCCCACTCGCCCGTCGCGCCGAGCTGGCCCCAGTAGGTGAGGTCGCCGCCCGGCGCGCCGCTGGTGAAGATGCGCGCGAGCTGGTCCAGGGTGAGCTCGTGGATCGGGTTCGCCTTGTTGACGTAGACCGCGAGCCCCGCGGTCATGCGCACCGAGGTGAGCGTGCCGTGCGCGATGTTCACCACGAAGGGCTCGGCCCCGACCCAGTCGGCATACGCGCGCTTTTCCGCCGCGTTGATGTCGCGTGCCAGCGGGCACAGCAGCGTCACGCCATGCATCAGCGCCGCGATGTTGAGGGTGTTTCCCTCCTTGTTGTACTCGGTCGCGAAGCGCGTGCCGGGGTGCGTCCTGGCGAAGAGCGCGTTGAAGCCCTCGATCGTCGCGCCGATGCCGCGATTGCCGAGCACGATGTGGACGGTGCCGTCGGCGCTCGCGTAGCGCGCCCCCGCGGGAACCGCCGCGGGGAGCGGCTCGTAAGCGGGTAGCCGTGGATCGAGTGTCGCGGCAGGAGCGCCACCGGCCGCGGCCGCGAGCGCGAAGGCCGCGATTCGCGTGAGCGCGCGCATCTGCCGCGAGATCAGGAGACGGCCTCCGACTCGGTGCCGTGCTTGAGGTGCGCCTCCTCGTCGAGCTCGGTCTCCACATCGCGGGCGAGGCCCTGGCGCATCTGCTCGACGTCGAGCTCCTTCTCCCACTTGGAGACGACCACCGTGGCGACGCCGTTGCCGATCAGGTTGGTGAGCGCGCGCGCTTCCGACATGAAGCGGTCGATGCCGAGGATCAACGCCAGCCCGGCCACCGGAATCGTCGGCACCGCGGAGAGCGTGGCCGCGAGCACGATGAAGCCGCTGCCGGTCACGCCCGAGGCGCCTTTCGAGGTGAGCAGCAGCACGCCGAGGATGGTGAGCTGCTGCGTGAGCGAGAGGTCGGTGTTGGTCGCCTGCGCCACGAAGATCGCGGCCATGGTGAGGTAGATCGAGGTGCCGTCGAGGTTGAACGAGTAGCCGGTCGGGATCACCAGGCCCACCACCGACTTCGAGCAGCCGAGCTTTTCCATCTTCGCCATCATGCGCGGCAGCACCGATTCCGACGACGAGGTGCCGAGCACGATCAGCAGCTCCTCCTTGATATACACGATGAAGCGAATGATGCTGAAGCCCGCGTAGCGCGCGATGAGGCCCAGCACCACGAGGATGAAGATGAGGCAGGTGAGGTAGAAGCTCCCCATCAGCGCGGCGAGCTGCTTCAGCGACCCGATGCCGTACTTGCCGATGGTGAACGCCATCGCGCCGAACGCGCCGATGGGTGCCAGCTTCATGATGAAGCCGACCACGATGAAGAGCGCGTGCGAGACCTTCTCGATGAAACTCACCACCGGCCGGCCGGGCTCGCCGGACGATGCGAGCGCGAGCCCGAAGAGGAGCGAGAAGAGGAGCACCTGCAGGATCTCGCCGCGCGCGAACGCGTCGACGATGGTGTTGGGAATGACGTTCAAGAGGAAGTCGACGGTGCTCTGCGACTTCGCCGCGCTGGTGTAGCTCGCCAGCGCCTTGGTGTCGAGGGTGGCGACGTCGACGTTCATGCCGGCGCCGGGCTCGGTCGTGTTCACCACCGCGAGGCCGATGACCAGGGCGAGCGTGCTGACCGCCTCGAAATAGAGGAGCGACTTCAACCCCACGCGCCCGACCTTCTTCATGTCCTCCATGCCGGCGATGCCCGTGACCACGGTGCAGAAGATGATCGGCGCGATCATCATCTTGATCAGCTTGATGAAGGCGTCGCCGAGAGGCTTCAGCGACGCGCCGGTCTCCGGATAGAAGTGGCCGACGAGGACTCCGCAGGCGATGGCGAGCAGCACCTGCGCGTAGAGGTGGGTATAGATGGGCCTTTTCATCCGCCCACAATATAGCAGCGCGCCTTGCGCGACGCTGAAGCGATCCTGAACGAACGTTCAGGATCGCTTCAGCCTCCAGTCAGGGGCGCGGCCTAACGTCGGGGCCGTGAACCTCGCGATACGCAACACCATCCTCCAGGTTCATCGCTGGACCGGTCTCACGGTGGGCCTCGTCGCCGTGTTCCTCGCGCTGACCGGGCTTGCGATGCTCTTCCGCCCGCAGCTGCAGCCCCTGGCCGAGCGCGGGCTTCGCGACGTGCCCTCGTGCAGCGCGCGCCTCGCCCTCGACGATCTCATCGCCCGCGCGCGCGAATCGCGTCCCGGCGCCAGAGTCGGCCAGGTGGAAATCTTCGAAGGCGGCTTCGGCGCCACCATCGTGCGCTTCAGCGACATGCAGGGCGTCTACGTGAATTCCTGCGACGGCACCGTGCTCGGCCAGCAGGACCGCTGGGGCGGATTCTTCGGCTTCGTGGAATGGCTGCATCGCCTGCGTTTCGCCGGCGACCCCGACGTGACCGAGCTCATCGGCGGCAGCGTGAGCTTCGTGATCGCGCTCGCGATGGTGATCGGCGGCATCGCCATGTGGTGGCCGCCGGGGCTGGGGGCGTTGAAAACCGCCGTGAAATTCCGGCCGGGCCTGAAGGGCCGCGCCTTCGACGTGAACCTGCATCGCACGGTCGGACTCTACGCGAGCGTGGTGCTGCTGATGTCGACGCTGACCTCGCTCACCTTCACCTTCGAGTGGGCGCGCCACGCGATCTTCACCGCGGCCGGCTCGCCGCTGCCGGCGCGCAAGCCCGGCGTCGCCGCGAGCGGCGCGCTCTTGCCCGCGGAGACCTTCATGGCGCGCACCCTGAAGGTCGTCCCCGGCGCGCGCGACATCCAGATCCAGTTCCCGCGCAAGCCCGGCGACGCGGTCGAGGTGCAGGCGCTCGACCGCGACGCGCCGCACGCCAACGCGCGCGACTTCATCTACCTCGATCCCTATAGCGGCGACATCGTGCGCTTCGAGCCCCACGCGACGAGCAGCACCGGCAACCGCATCTACCGTTGGCTGGGCGCGCTGCATCGCGGCGAGGTCGGTGGCATCGCGGTGCAGCTCCTCCTCTTCGCCGGCATCCTCGGCGTGCCGGTGCTCGCGTATACCGGCATCCGCGGCTATGTGCGCCGCAGGTTCCCGGCGGCGCGGGCCGCGGGAGAGCTGGAGGTCCGCGTCGCGCGCATCACGGCCGAGACGCCGGAGACGAAGGTGTTCGAGCTCGAGCCTACCCACGGAGAGCTGCCCGCCTTCACGGCGGGCGCGCACATCGACGTGCACATCGACGAAGGGTTGGTGCGGCAGTACTCGCTGTGCAACGGCCCCGAGGACCGGCGGCGCTACGTGATCGCCGTGAAGCGCGAGCCCGATTCGCGTGGCGGATCGCGCGCGCTGCACGAGCGCGTCGCCGAGGGCGAGCTGCTGTCGATCGGCGCTCCGCGCAACCACTTCCCGATCGACCCGGCCGCGACCCAGCACATCCTGTTCGCCGGAGGCATCGGCATCACGCCGATCCTCGCGATCGCACGCGAGCTGCAGTCGACGAACGGCACGTTCTCGCTGCAGTATTTCACGCGCGGGGTCGGACTCACCGCCTTTCATTCCTACCTGTCACGGCCGGAGTTCCGCGGCAAGGTGACCTTCCATTACGCGCTCGAGACCGAGGCGCTGCGCACCTATCTGCACAAGCTCCTCTGGCAGCGGCCCGCCGGCGCGCACCTTTATGTGTGCGGTCCGCGTCCCTTCATGGACCTGGTGGAGGAGATCGCCGCGGCGGGCTGGCCGCCGGAGGCGATCCACGCCGAGTACTTCGTCGCGGACCCGCTCGCCTTCGCAGGCCCACGCGCGGCCTTCGACGTGACGCTCGCCCTCACCGGCGGCACCTATCGCGTCGCGGCCGACAAGACCATCGTCGAGGCGCTCGCCGATTGCGGCATCGAGGTCGCGACTTCGTGCAGGCAGGGCGTGTGCGGCACGTGCGTCACGGGCGTGCTCGAGGGCGAGCCCGATCATCGCGACGCGTTTCTCAGCGAGGGCGAGCGGCGCGCCTGCGACAAGATCATGCCATGTGTGTCGCGCTCGCGCGGGCCGCTCCTCGTCCTCGACCTGTAGGCCGCGCGGCTCTCTGAACGGGCGTTCAGAAACCAGTCAGATTGGCTTCAGGTCGCGAACTTAGGCTAGCGACCACCATGCCGAAAACCGCCCCTTTCCTCGTCGCCCTCGCGTTCAGCGCCGCCGCGCACGCGCAGATTCCGGTGAAGATCTACGCCCAGGAGCTTGCCGACCGCATCGTAGCGCAGAACCCGGACCTCCTCGTCGTCGCGATGCACGTGACGCCGCCCAAGACCACCCAGAACGTCATCATCGCGTCCAATATCGGACGCATCGGCAAGCCCGGCGACGAGGACGACATGCGCGTCGTCAACACCGGCAAGCCGAACCTCGAGGTGTCGCACGGCGGCCAACGCTACGAGGTCGAGATCGTGCTGCGCGACGTGGCCGGCGAGACCCTCGGCGCTCTCGGCCTGGTCTGGCCCTACAAGGCCGGCGACGACAAGGCCGCTTTCGAGCGCAAGGCGGAGAAAATCCGCGACGCGCTGGCGCGCCGCATCCTCAATGCCGCGAACCTGATGGATCCCTATCCCTTCGAACGGCCGGCAACCACCAAGACCGCCGCGCAGAAGCTGGTCGACCAGATGCAGGCGGCGCACGCGGATCTCCTGGTGCTCGCGGTGCGCGCCCCGCAGCAGGGCTCGACGCAGCTCGTGGTGCTCGGCTCGACCTTCGGGCGCCACGGCAAGAAGGCCGACGGCGACGACATGAAGATCTTCGACGCATCCGAGCCCGCCACCGGGATCTTCTCGAACGGCAAGCGCTTCGGCGCCGACCTGCAGCTGCACGACCGCTCGGGAAGGAGGATCGGCACCATGAACGTCGGCTACGCGTATCGCGAAGGCGACGACCAGAAGGCGCTCCTCGCGCGCGCGTTGAAGCTGCGCGACGAGATCCAGAACCGCATCGAGTCCGCGGACAAGCTCGCCGAGCTCGATCCGTAACCACATCGGAAGAACACGCCATGAAAGAAACCTACGCCGCGCTCGCCTTCGCCGCCGCCAGCCTCGCCGTAACCTTCGCCATCGCCGCGGAAGAGCCGCTGCGCCTCCTCGGGCGCACCGACGTGCCCGGCTTCGAGGGCGACTTCGACCACTTCGCCGCCGACGTGAAAGGCAACCGCCTGTTCCTCGCGGGCGAGGAGAAGGGCACGCTCGAGGTGTTCGACCTGAAGAGCGGCAAGCACCTGCAGACCGTGAAAGGCCTCGAGGAGCCGCACGCGATCCACTTCATGCCCGACCAGAACCGGCTGATCATTTCCGACAGCGGCGACGGCCTCACCAAGATCCTCGACGCGAAGACCTACAAGGTCGTCGATACGTTGAAGCTCACGCCGGGCGCCGACGTGATGAGCTACGACGCGTCGAGCAAGAGCCTGTGGATCGTGACCGGCGGCAAGAATGCCTCGAAGAAGCTCGCCAATACGACGGTCGCCGTGGTCGATCCCGCCACCGGCAAGAGCAAAGGCGAGGTCAAGTTCGACACCGACTTCACCGAGGCCATCGCCTTCGAGCAGAAAGGCAACCGCGCCTTCGTGAACGTGAGCGGCAAGCACTACGTCGCCGTAGTCGACAAGACCACGCACACGGTCCTGAAGACCTGGCCGATCAAGGAAGGGCAGAACAACGCGCCGATGGGGCTCGACGAGGAAAACAAGCGCCTCTTCGTCGTGACGAGGAAACCCTTCAAGCTGGTGGTGCTCGACACCGACACCGGCGCCTCGGTGGCGACCTTCGACGCGCCGCAACGCACCAACGAGCTCATCTTCGACAAGCAGAACCGCCGCATCTATCTCACCGGCGACGACTACGTCGCGGTGTTCCAGCAGCAGGGCCCCGACAAGTACCAGGAGGTCGCGCGCGTGAAATCCGACAAGGGCGCGAAGACCGCCTACTACGTGCCCGAATTGAACCGCCTCTACGTGGCGGTCGCCGGCAAGGGCGACACCAAGGCCGGCGTCCTCCAGTACGAAGTCGTGCCCAACAGGAAATGATCCCCTCCTATCGAAAGACGACCATGAAATCGACCCTCAGGCTCACCGCCCTCGCGTTCGCGTTGGTAGCCACGCCGCTCCTCGCGCAGTTCCATCACCTGGAGTCCGCTACCGTCATCAAGGGCGCCAAGCCCGACTGGGACTACGTGACCCTCGACGCCGCGCGCGGCTACCTGTTCATCGGCCGGCGCGGCGACGGCGTCACCGTGTTCGACGTGAAGTCGAAGAAGGTCGTGCGCAACATCGACAAGTCCGACGACGCCAACGCCATCGCGCTGGTGCCCGAGTTCGACCGCGGCTATACCACCAACGGCGATGGCACCTCGACCGTGTTCCAGCTCTCGTCGATGAAGACGCTGGATCGCATCAAGCTGGGCGGCGAAGACGCGGATTCGGCGTTCTACGAGCCGGTCACCAAGCAGCTCGCCTTCACGCTGGGCGACGCGAAGAAGATCGTGTTCGTCGACGCGAAGACCGCCAAGGTGGTGGGCGAGCTCGCGATGCAGAACAAGAAGCTCGACGGCACGGTGCCGGACGGCGAAGGCAACCTGCTGATGGCGCTGCGCGACAGGAATTCCGTGGCGAAGATCGACGTCGCCAACCGCAAGGTGAGCGAGGAGTGGAAGACGGCGCCATGCGAGGAGCCCACCGGCATCGCCTACGATTCCGCCGGGAAGCGCATCTTCGTCGGCTGCCGCGGCAAGAGCCCGATGCTCCTGGTGCTCGACGCCGCGACCGGCAAGGTGGTCACCACGATGGACATCGGCCGCGGCAACGACGGCGTGATCTACGACGCCGCCACCAGGAAGATCTACACCTCCAACGGCGTGGACGCGAACCTGGTGATCTACAACCAGGTGGACGCCGATACCTACCAGCTGGCCGAGGCGACCACGACGCGCCCCTATGCGCGCACAATGGCCCTCGATCCGAAGACCAAGAAGATCTACATGGTGACGGCCGAGGGCACCGCCGACCCCGCCAAGAAGATCAACAAGGGCGTGGCGACCTTCTATCCGAACCAGTATTTCCCCGATACGTTCACCGTGCTAACGTACACGCCTAAATAGGACCTACGGAGAAACGCGCCAATGAAAAAATTGCTCAGCGCCGCGATCGCCGCCGCGCTCACCGTGTCCGCAGTCGCCCTGGCCCAGGTTCCCGCCGGGTATCCCGCCGACTACGCGCAGACCGTCGCCGCCGCCAGGAAGGAAGGCAAGGTCGTGATCTACAGCGCGCTCGACACCAAGGCCGCGCAGCCCCTCGTCAAGGATTTCAGCGCGCTCTACCCCGACGTCAAGGTCGAGTACAACGACATGAACTCCACCGAGCTCTACAACCGCTTCATCGCGGAAGTGGCCTCGGGGCAGGGCTCGGCCGACGTCATGTGGAGCTCTGCCATGGACCTGCAGGTGAAGCTGGTGGACGACGGCCAGGCGATGACCTACGCCTCGCCGGAAGTGCCGAAGCTGCCGAAGTGGGCGGTGTACAAGAACCAGGCCTACGGGACCACCTACGAGCCGGCGGTCTTCATCTACAACAAGCGCCTGATGACCGGCGACGAGATTCCCACCGATCACGCGTCGTTCGCCAAGGTGATGGCGGCCAAGGCCGACAAGCTGAAGGGCAAGGTCACCACCTACGACATCGAGAAGAGCGGCGTGGGCTTCATGTTCGTGGTGCTCGACACCAAATACTTCGCGGGGATGGGCGACATCGAGAAGGGCTTCGGCGCTACCGGCTACAAGGTGTATTCGAGCACCGGCAACATGCTGGAGAAGGTCTCGTCGGGCGAGCACCTGCTGGGCTACAACGTGCTGGGCTCGTATGCGCTGGTGCGCGCGAAGAAGGACCCCAACCTGGGCGTGGTGCTGCCCAAGGACTACACGCTGGTGCTCTCGCGCGTGATGTTCATCGGCAAGGCGGCCAAGAACCCCAACGCCGCGAAGCTCTGGGTCGACTACGTCCTGTCGATTCGCGGCCAGAAGATGATCGGCGGCGACGTCGAGCTGTTCTCGATGCGCGATGACGTGGACGCCGAGTACACCGCCGCCAAGCTCAACAAGCAGCTGGGCGGGGCGGTGAAGCCGATTCCGGTCGCCGCCGAGATCACCGAGTACCTCGATCCGAAGAAGCGTCTCGACTACCTCGGCAAGTGGAAGGCGGCGGTCGCCGCCGGCGGAGGCAAGTAATGTCCGCGCCGGCGAGCGCGCTGCCTCTCGAGGAGCGACGCGCCCTGCCGGCGATTGTCTCGTGGCGCGCGCTCACCATCTTCGTGACGGCGAGCGCGGTGCTGGGGCCGCTCGCCCTCATCGTCTACCAGAGCTTCCTCACGGCGCCGTTCTTCGACGCGCGCAAGACGGTCGGCCTGGGCGCGTATGCCTTCGTCTTCGCCGATGGCGATTTCTGGAAGGCGCTCCTCAACTCGGTGCTGATCGCGAGCGGCATGACGCTCATCGCGGTGCCGTTGGGCTCGCTCCTCGCCTTCGTGATGGAGCGCACCGACCTGCCCGGCAAGCGCTGGTTCGAGCCGTTGATCCTGGTGCCGAGCTTCGTCTCGCCGATGGTGCTGTCGTTCGGCTTCGTGGTCGCGGCGGGCCCGGTCGGTTTCTATACCGTCTGGGCGCAGGATCTCTTCGGCGTCGCGCCCTGGGGCATCTATTCGCTCACCGCGATGACGATCATCGCCGGCCTCACGCACGTCCCCAACGTCTATGTCTACGCGTCCGCCGCGCTGAAGAGCCTCGGCTCCGACGTCGAGGAAGCGGCGCGCTCGGCGGGCGCCTCTCCCTTCCGCGTCGCGATCTCGGTGAGCCTGCCGCTCATCATGCCGTCGATGCTGTTCGCGGCGGTGCTGGTGTTCTTCCTCGGTTTCGAGCTCTTCGGTCTGCCGCTGGTGTTGGGCGACCCCGAAGGCATCCTGGTGCTGTCCACGTATCTCTACAAGCTCACCAACAAGCTCGGCACGCCGTCCTATCACCTGATGGCGGCCGTAGCGGTGTGCATCGTCGCGATCACCTTCCCGCTGGTGCTGCTGCAAAGGAAGTTGCTGCAGGGCGCGCGCAAGTACGCCACCATCAAGGGCAAGGCCGGGCGCATGAAGGAGCTGCCGCTCGGCAAATGGACGTGGGTCGCGTTGCTGGTCCTCGTGGCCTACCTCTTCGTCACGGTGATCGTGCCGGTCTCGGGCATCACGCTGCGCGCCTTCGTCACCAACTGGGGCTTCGGCGTGAACCTGATGGAGGCGTTCACCCTCGACAGCTTCCGCTTCGTGATGCAGGAGCCCACCCACACGCGCGCCATCTGGAACACCATCCTCATCGGCACGGTGGGGGGTGCCTTGACGGTCGCGTGCTACACCGCGATCGGCTTCGCGACCCACCGGCGCAACGACGGCTGGTCGCGCTTCGTGGACTATCTGGTCCTCGTGCCGCGCGCCATCCCGGGCCTCCTCGCCGGCCTCGCGTTCCTCTGGGTGTTCCTCTTCTTCCCGCCGTTGACGCCGCTGCGCACCACGATCTTCAGCATGTGGATCGCGTACACCGTGGTGTGGCTCGCCTACGGCATGCGCCTCATCTCGTCGTCGCTCATGCAGGTGGCGCCGGAGCTGGAGGAGGCCGCGAGGAGCGTGGGCGCCTCGCGCGGCACCATCTCGCGCAAGATCACGCTGCCGCTCATCCGCCCCGGGCTCATCGGCTCGTGGCTGCTGGTCTTCATGATCTTCGAGCGCGAGTACTCGACCGGGGTGCGATCGCGCTGCGCCTGGGCGTGAAGCTGCGCGACTGACAGGGAGAAAAAGGCAATGGCCGAGCTCAGCGTCGAGAATCTGCACCTCACCTACGGCGACAACCCGATCCTGAAGGGCGTGTCGATGGAGCTGAACCGCGGCGAGGTGGTGTCGCTCCTCGGCCCCTCGGGCAGCGGCAAGACCACGCTGCTGCGCGCGGTGGCGGGCCTGGAGGCGCCGCACCGCGGCACCATCAAGATCGGCGAGCGCGCGATCTTCGACGGCGAGAAGGGGCTCGACGTGCCCGCCGAGGCGCGCAACCTCGGCCTCGTGTTCCAGTCCTACGCGCTGTGGCCGCACAAGACCGTGGCCGACAACGTGGCCTTCGGCCTGAAGCTGCGCAAGGTGTCCTCGGCGGACGTCGCCACGCGCGTGAAGAAGGCGCTCGAGGAGCTCTCGCTCGGGCATCTCGCCGAGCGCTTTCCGCACCAGCTCTCCGGAGGGCAGCAGCAGCGCGTGGCGATAGCGCGCGCGCTGGTGTACAACCCGCCGGTCATCCTCATGGACGAGCCGCTCTCCAACCTCGACGCGAAGCTGCGCGAGGAGGCGCGCGCGTGGCTGCGCAGTCTCATCGTCAACATGCAGCTTTCGGCGCTGGTGGTGACCCACGACCAGAGCGAGTCGATGGCGATGTCGGACCGCATCCTGCTGCTCAACAACGGCGTGATCGAGCAGCAGGGCACGCCCCAGGAGATGTACAACTCGCCGCAGACGCTCTTCACCGCCGACTTCATGGGCAGCAACAATCGCCTGGCCGGCAAGGTCAGCGACGTCGAGGGCGGCAACGCGCTTCTCACGGGCGAGGGCTGGAAGCTCTGGGGGCGCGCCAAGCCGAGCGCGAAGCAGGGCGCCGACGGCACGGGCATGGTGCGCGTGGAGCGCGTGCGCCTGGCCGAGGGGCCCGGCGACAACCGCGTGCAGCCCGAGCTCACCACGTCCATGTTCCTCGGCGACAAGTGGGAGCACGTATTCCACCTCGGCAAGACGCTCATGCGCGCGCACGGCCCGACCATGCTCCAGCGCGGCACGCATTGGGTGGAGATTCCCCGCCAGGACCTCTGGGTTTTCTGATCCACCGCAAGGGCCGGCGCGCCCGGGTACCTATAATCACGCGACTTCCGTTCGAGGAGATTCCCATGTTCGCCAGACTCATCGCCGCGGCCCTTTTCGCCGCGCTGCCGTTCACGGCCGCGTTCGCGCAGGCGCCGATCGTCATCAAGTTCAGCCACGTCGTCGCCCAGGGCACGCCCAAGGGCAAGGGGGCGGAGAAGTTCAAGCAGCTCGCCGAGGAGCGCACCAAGGGCAAAGTGAAGGTGGAGGTCTACGCCAACAGCACCCTCTACAAGGACAACGAGGAGGTCGACGCGCTGCAGCTGGGCGCGGTGCAGATGCTCGCCCCCTCGCTCGCCAAGTTCGGCCCGCTCGGCGTGCGCGAGTTCGAGGTGTTCGACCTGCCGTACCTCTTCGACAACTTCGACGAGCTGCACAAGGTGACGCGCGGCCCGGTCGGCGCCTCGCTCATGAAGAAGCTCGATTCCAAGGGCATCGTCGGGCTCGCCTACTGGGACAACGGCTTCATGGAAATGAGCGCCAACAAGGCGCTGCGCAAGCCCGAGGATTTCCGCGGCCTCAAGATGCGCATCCAGTCGTCCAAGGTGCTGGACGCCCAGATGCGCGCGCTCGGCGCGAGCCCGCAGGTGATGGCGTTCTCCGAGGTCTACCAGGCGCTGCAGACGGGCGTCGTGGACGGCACCGAGAACCCGCCGTCGAACTTCTACACGCAGAAGATGAACGAGGTGCAGAAGTTGCTCACGATGTCGGATCATCACTATCTCGGCTACGCCGTGATCGCGAACAAGAAGTTCTGGGACGGCCTGCCGCCCGACATCCGCAGGACGCTCGAAGGCGCCATGGCGGATGCCACCAAGTACGCCGACGACATCGCCAAGAAGGAGAACGACGACGCGCTCGAAGCGGTGAGAAAAGCCGGCAAGACCGAGATCATCACGCTGACTCCCGCGGAGAAGCTCGCGTGGAAGCGCGCCCTCATCAAGGTCCACAAGGAGAGCGAGTCGCGCGTGGGCAAGGACCTGATCCAGTCGATCTACAAGGAGACCGGGTTCGATCCGAACAAGCTGTAGGGGCCGGCCGTGCTCAAGGTGCTCGACCGCCTCGAGGAGATCCTGATCGCGTCGCTCATCGCGGGCGCGACCATCCTCATCTTCGTGGCGGTCACGCACCGCTATGCGCTCGACATGAGCGCCAAGTTCCACTTCGACGCGCTGTACGACGCGCTTTTCAAGGTGAACCTGTCCTGGGCGCAGGAGCTTTGCATCTACATGTTCGTGTGGATGGCGAAGTTCGGCGCGGCCTACGGGGTGCGCACCGGCATCCACGTGGGCGTGGACGTGGTCATCAACCACCTGCCGCCGCGCTGGCGTTTCATTTCCGTCATGTTCGGCCTCCTCGCCGGCGCCTTCTTCACCGCCGTGATCGGCACGCTGGGCGTGCACTTCGTCTACGAGCTTTCCAAGACCGACCAGACGTCGCCCGACATGGAGATGCCGATGTGGATCGTGTACCTCGCGATCCCGTGCGGCTCGTACCTCATGTCGTTTCGCTTCCTGCAGGTCGCGTGGGGCTTCTTGCGCACGGGCGAGCTGCCGCACCATGACGCCGCGCACGTGGAGGGGGTCACCGAGGATGCGGCCATCGCACCGTCGACGGCGCCCGTCGGAGCGTCGCGATGAGCGCGTTGCCGCTTCCGCCCTCGATGACGACGAAGCAGGCGGCGACGGCGCTGTCGCTGGTGGCGATCATGCTGCTCGCGGTGGCATCGCTCGGCAACGCGGGAATCATCTTCGCCATCCTCGTGGCGCTGATGCTCACCGGAATGCCGATTTCGATCGCGCTCGGCCTGACGGTGCTTACGTTCCTGTTCACCATGACGCAGGTGCCGATCGAGGCGGTGGGCCTGAAGCTGTTCACCGGCATCGAGAAGTTCGAGATCATGGCGGTGCCGTTCTTCATCCTGGCGGGCAACTTCCTCACCCACGGCGGCGTCGCGCGCCGCATGATCGACTTCGCGACCTCCGTCATCGGCCATTTCCACGGCGGCCTCGCGTTGGCGGGGATCGTCGCGTGCGCCATGTTCGCGCTGGTGTGCGGCTCGAGCGTGGCGACGGTGGTGGCGATCGGCTCCATCATCCTTCCGGAGATGGTGAGGAACGGCTACCCGATGCGCTTCGGCGCGGGCGTGATCACCGTCGCGGGGTCGCTCGGCATCCTCATGCTGCCCTCGATCCCGAAGGTCATCTACGCGGTGGCCACCAACACTTCCATCGGCGCGCTCTTCGTGGCGGGCCTTTTCCCGGGGATCCTCCTCACCATCATGCTTTGCATGGTGACGTGGTGGCTCGCGAAGAAGCGCAACTACCCGCGCATGGTGCGCAAGGGCTGGCTCGCGCGCTGGCAGGCGTTCAGGAAGAGCATCTGGGGCCTCATGCTGGTGGTGATCATCATCGGCGGCATCTACTCGGGGCTTTTCACCGCCACCGAGGCGGCTGCGATGGCCGCGGTCTACTCGTTCTTCGTGTCCGTGTTCGTCTACAAGGACCTGAAGATGAAGAACGTGCCGCGGGTTCTGCTGAACAGCGCCAACATGTCGGCGATGCTGCTCTACATCATCACCAACGCGGTGCTCTTCTCGTTCGTCCTCACCAACGAGAACATTCCCAACGCGCTGGCGAACTGGTTCCTCGCCAAGCAGCTGGGCCCGATCGAGTTCCTCCTCATCGCCAACCTGATGCTGCTCATCGCGGGCAACTTCATGGAGCCCTCGTCGATCATCCTCATCATGGCCCCGATCCTCTACCCGACGGCGGTGAGCCTGGGCATCAACCCCGTGCACCTGGGCATCCTCATCGACGCGAACATGGAGGTGGGCCTGTGCCACCCGCCGGTGGGCCTCAACCTCTACGTCGCCTCGGGAATCTCGAAGCTGGGAATCACCGAGCTCACCAAGGCGGTGATGCCGTGGCTCCTCACCATGCTGGTATTCCTCGTGATCGTGACCTACTGGCCGGAGCTCTCGCTCTGGCTGCCGCGCAAGATGGGGATGATGTAGCGCGGCGGGCGCGCGGAATTTTTCTGCGGCATCGCCTGAGAATTACTCGGTTGTTGCGGCGCAGCAATCGCGCTACCTTGGACGGATGCAACCAGGCGCCGTCCTTTCCCGAGAGCTCGCGATACCCCGGGTTGCGAGCTCGGTGCGCGTGTCGCCGGGCGACGTCGTGCGGCTCGAATGCGAATCCGACGGCACCTGGTTCTACTGCCACGTGGAGGACTGCCTTGCCGACGGCACCTCGCTTTGTTGCGTCGTCGAGGCGCAGTGCTGGCCTTCGCTCGTTCTCGAGGGCATCCTCCCCGGCGTCACATACGCGGTGCCACCGGATCGCGTGCTCTCCATCGTGAAGACCGCGTAACCTCGCCTCATTCGAAGTGGGGTGAAGCTCGAGCCGGCGCGATCGTTCCTGGAAGCGGGAGGGAGGTCGCTGCAACCCATAACGCTCTAACTGCCGGCACCTTCTTTCTATCGACCGGCAGTGAGGCGCGCCTCTCGAGCCCCACCCCAACACTTCGAATGAGGCTCTCGTGGGCAGGGGCTGACGGAAGCGTTTGGAATAGCGCGCAGACCCTACTACTGGAAGTTGGTCCGCTTTGATGCTCCTCGCATCACTGCCCAATAGATCACGGGCAGCCCCCTTGCGCGGGCTGCACATTGGAAACGCGTCGCGCATCGCCGTTCTTCTGGGCGAGTTCATTCAAGTCCTGGGCGATGATTGGAATGTGCGCGCAGAGCCATCCATCGAGCTCGGGATGAAGCTCGAGAGGGGGTGCCCCGCTCGCCGAGGAAGAGAAGGTGCGCAAGAAATTCGAGCGACATGGGTAGTAGCGAGCTCTCTCCCCTTTGAAAGGTCGAGGTCCCCCGGGTCGAGCTTCATCCCGAGCTCGATGGATGGCGATGGATGGCGCCGATTCAGGTGCGGTCAAGTCCTGTTATTCTCCTCTGCGCTACTCGGACAAATCCCAAAGAGGAGAATCGAACATGGACAAGCTCTTGCGTTCGGCCGCGCTGGGTATCGCCTTCGCCGCCGTGGCGTTCGTCTCGCTCGCGCAGCAACCCGCACCGCCCGCCGTGACCACGCCCGGCCAACCCGCGGGCGCGCCTCCGAATACGCCGGTCGCGCCGCCGATTCCCCCGACCTGGGCGCAGGGCCGCAGCGCCGAGCAGGAGGCGCTCAACCTGGCGCCGCACCCGCCCGGAATGACCGCGCTTCCCGAAAACGAGATCCCGCTGAAGACGCTGAAGGTCCCCAAGGGCTTCGAGGTCACCCTCTGGGCGAGCGGCATGCCCAACGCCCGCTCGATGGTGTTCGGCCCGAAGGGCACGCTCTTCGTCGGCACGCGCTTCCCCGGTAACGTCTACGCGGTGGTCGACAAGGGCGGCAAGCGCGAGGTGAAGACCATCGGCAAGGGCCTCTATCGATCCAACGGCGTGGCCTTCAAGAACGGCGCGCTGTACGTGGCCGAGCTCTCGCGCATCATTCGCTCGCCTTCCACGCACGCCTCGATCATGCGCCTCGACCCCGAGCGCAAGGTGATGGAGAACGTCGTGCTGGGCGTGCGCAACAGCGTCGGCATGGATTTCCACCCGGTCACCAAGCAGCTCTGGTTCACCAACAACGGCCGCGACTGGGTGAACGACGACCTGCCCAACGACACGCTGCACCGCGTCACCGCCAAGGGCCAGCACTTCGGGTTCCCGTATTGCCACCAGGGCGACCTGCTCGACCCGGAATTCGGCAAGGGCCGCTCGTGCTCGGAGTTCGCGCCGCCCGCGGCGAAGCTGGGACCCCACGTGGCCGCGCTCGGCATGCGCTTCTATACCGGGAGCTCTTTCCCCGCCGAGTACAAGAACAATATCTTCATCGCCGAGCACGGCTCGTGGAACCGCACCAAGAAGACCGGATACAACGTGTCGCGCGCGGTGGTCGACAGCTCGGGCAAGGTGGTCAAGGTCGAGCCCTTCGTGACGGGCTGGCTGCAGGACGGCGACAAGTTCTGGGGGCGTCCCGCGGATGTCCAGGTGATGCGCGACGGCTCGCTCCTGGTCTCCGACGACGTGGCCGGCGCGATATTCCGGGTCGCCTACAAGAAGTGAGGATGTTCTTCCTCTCCTGCGGGAGAGGGCCGGGGAGAGGGTCGCTTTTCGCGGCCCTTTTTCTTCTCGCGCCCGCTGCGCCCGCGGCCGATGCGCCGGCCGGCGAGGCGAAGGCGCAGGTCTGCGCCGCGTGCCACGGCCCCGGCGGAAACTCCACCGATCCGCAGTTCCCGTCGCTCGCGGCGCAGCCGCCGATCTACGTCTTCTACCAGCTCCTCCAGTTCCGCGAGCAGCGCCGCAAGGACGCACGCATGTCGCCCTTCGCGGAGAAGCTCACCGACGCGGACATGAAGGACATCGCGGCGTACTACGCGGCGCAGAAGCCGGCGGCGCCCATGCTCGCGGCCGATCCCGCCAAGGTCGCGGCGGGCAAGGCGATCGCGCAGCGCTTCTACTGCAGCTCCTGCCACACGAGCACTTTCGCGGGGCAGAACCACATCGCCCGCCTCGCCGGCCAGCACTACGACTACCTGGTGAAGGAGCTGCGCGGCTTCAAGACCGGCGCGCGCCCCGACATCGACGGCACCATGGCGAGCGCGGCGCAGCCCTTGACTGACGAAGACATCACCAACGTCGCGCACTACCTCGCCTCGCTGCGCTAGAAGTGGTGTCAGGTACGACTTTTTAAGTTGTACCTGACACCACTTTAGCGAGGCGGCGCGTTCCGGTCGGGAAACAGCAGCGACGCCTGCCAGACGTAGACCACCGTAGGCGGCGAGGTCGAAGCCACGTTGCCCGTGGAGTCGATGATCCTCGCCTGCAGCACGTGCTCTCCCCGCGTGACGCCATGGAGCGGAAACTCGAGGATCGGCGAGGGCGGGGCGACGGGCGTGCCGTCCACGAGGAACTCGAGCCGGTCGCCCATCGCGAGATCCGGGACCACCGTCGTCTGCACGGAAAAGTCGCCGCTATCGCTGAAGACCGTCTGCTGGTCCGTGGGGCTCACGATGTCGACCTCGTAAATGCCGGCCCCCGGTGCCGCGGCACCGGGGGCCGGCACCGCGAGAAGCGCGGCGGTGGCAATGCTCAAGAGCATTCGCATGGCGACCTCGCCGGGCTAGTTGCCGAGCGACGCGGTGTTCAGCGGGTCGTCCCACACCGACGGCGGACGATGGGCCGAGTGCGGCGCGGGCTTGGCGTCCGGATGCTCGGACGGATCATAGCTGGGCGCATCCAGCAGGGCCTCCTGGTTCTCGAAATACTCGAGCCGGGCGAGACGCGCGGCCGCGGTCTTGGAGGCTTGCGGCGAGCCCGGAACCGTCGCCTGGGCGGTGGGCGCTGCTTGCTGCGGCTCGTCGGCGGCGTTCGCGCCGAGTGCGCCGGCGGTGGCGAGGACGGCCGCCGCCATGGCGATCTTGCGGGTGAGGCTTTTCATGGTGAAGCTCCTTATGCAATGACGTCGAAGGTGACGTGATTGCATTACGAGCCCTGAAAGTCTCGGACCGGTTCCAGATTCGCGGCGCGCCGTTTCGGACGAAACGCGCGCGACATCTTAATAAACGGTCTCGACGTTCACGCTGAAAACATAGCCGTTGCCGCGCTCGGTGCGAATGTATTTCGGCTTCGACGGGTCGGGCTCGATCTTGCGCCTGAGCCTCATGATCTGGATGTCGACCGCGCGGTTGTAGACTTCGTCGTTGTGCAGTCGCGACAGGTCGAGGAGCTGGTCCCGGTTGAGGATGCGATGCGGAGCCCCGAGCAATACCACGAGGAGACTGAACTCGCCCTTGCTGAGCACGGTGACGTTGCCGTCCGGCGCGGTGAGCCTTCGTGTATTGAGGTTCAGCTCCCAGCCGTCGAAGCGAAAGGCGCGGATGCCCTCCGGACGGCCCTGGCGCACCTCGGCGTGGCGCCGGCGCAGCACCGTGCGGATGCGCGCGAGGAGCTCCCGCGGGCTGAAGGGCTTGGTCACGTAGTCGTCGGCGCCGAGCTCCAGGCCCATCACGCGGTCGGCCTCGTCGGCACGCCCGGTGAGCATGATGATCGGGATCGCGGACTCGTCGCGCAGCGTGCGCGCGAGGCTCATGCCGTCCTCGGTGCGCAGCTTGAGATCCAGCACGATGAGGTCGACCACTTCCCTGGCGAGCACCTCCCTCATCGCGCGCCCGTCGGCGACCGCGCTCACGCGGCAGTCGTGCTTGGCGAGATAGTCGGCGATCATCTGGCGGATCAGCGGGTCGTCGTCCACGGCGAGCACGTGCGGCGCGAAGGCCTGGATGTCGGTAGCTTGCGGGGTCACGTCGATTTCGATTCTCATGCAATCCAGCGTATCGAAGCCTGCGCGCCATTGTTTCAGCTGAAACGGTGCGGCTTGCGACGGCCACATCATACGGCCATGGAACCCGCCCCGCGAATCCTCGTGATCGAGGACGACCCGATCCTGCGCGACCTGATGGCCGAATGGCTCATGGCCGCGGGCTATCGCGTGGCATTGGCCGCCGACGGCGGCGCCGGCCTCGCCGCCGCGCTCGAGCGTCCTCCCGAGCTCGTGGTGACCGACATCAACATGCCGGGAATCTGCGGCGACGCGGTGATCGCCGAGATCGCGCGCGCCCATCCGGAAATTCCGATCGTCGCCATCTCCGCGCATTTCCGCTCGGATCGCGGCCTCACCGCCGAGCGGGCGAAGGCGCTCGGCGCGACGCGAGCCCTGGCGAAACCGTTCAGGCGCAAGGACATGGTCGACACCGTGCTCGACCTCGTCGGGCCGGCGCGGGACTGACCGGATGCAGGCGCCTCGCGCGGCGCGCGGACTGTCCGGCATGACCCTGAGGCGCATGTTGTTCGCCCTGGGCGCCGTGCTGATCGGCATCAACGTGTTGTCGGCCGTCTGGGACATCCGCAACCAGCGCGCGCTGGTCGAGCGCAACGCGTTGCGCGACTTCAACAATCTCACGTCGCTCCTCGCCGACCAGACCGCGCGCGCCCTCGAGTCGACCGACGTGCTGCTGCGTGGCGCGGCGAACGATATTTCGACAGCGGGCCTCGGCGACGCCGCGGTGCGTGCCGCGCGGCTGAAGGACCGCATCTCCGGCATTCCCCAGATCCGCGCGGTGCTGCTCCTCGACCGCAACGGCCGCGTCGTGTTGAGCACCGACCAGAGGACGGAGATCGGCGCGGATTTCTCCAGCCGCGGCTATTTCACGGACCAGCGCGATGCGACCGCCAGGCGCCGCTACGTGAGCGACCCTTTCCTGGGGGTCGTCACCCATCGCTGGTCGTTCGCGGTCTCCGAGCCCATCACCGACCGCAGCGGGCGGTTCGCGGGCGTGCTGGCGGCGATCATCGACGTCGAATACTTCAACCGGGTTTATCGGTCGCTCGACATCGGAGACCACGGATTCGTGGCGCTCCTCAACCGGGGCGGCGTCCTCGTGACGCGCGTGCCTCCCCCGCCCGAGGATTTCTACGGCAAGCGCCCCTACGACCTCGACGCGATGCTGGCGGCCGTCGAGCGTGACGGCCGCTATGCGGGTTGGTGGTCTTCCCGCCTGATCCCGGACCCGAGGCTCCTCTCCGCCGCGTCCGTTCCCGACGCTCCCCTCATCGTGATTGTCGGAGCCCCCGAGGCCACGGTGCTTGCGCCCTGGTACACGGAGGCCATGCGTGTCGTGGCGCGCACGCTGCTCACGTCGGCGGTGATGCTCGCGCTGCTGGCGCTCACCGCGCGCGAGCTCACGCGGCGCGCCGAGGCCGACGCGCGCGTGCAGGAAAGCCGCAGGCTCGCCGAGGCCGAGCAGGACCGCCTGCAGAAGAAGCTTCGACAGGCCGAGAAGATGGAAGCAGTGGGGCGCCTCGCGGGCGGCATCGCGCACGACTTCAACAACAACCTGGGCGGGATCATCGGCTACGGGGAGATGCTCCTCGAGAGCGCCGCCGAAGGCTCGCCCGAGCAACGCTACGCGCGCAACCTCATGATCGCCGCGAACCGCGCGCGCGACCTGGTCGACCAGATCCTCACCTACAGCCGCAGCCAGCGCGTCGCGCGCGGCCCCATCGACATCGGCCGCGTCGTGCGCGAGACGCTCGACGTCATTCGCGGCTCGCTTTCCGAAGGCATCGCGCTCGAGCTTGCGCTGCCGGAAACGCCGCTGGTGGTGGTCGGCAACGCGACGCAGCTCCACCAGGTGGTCATGAACCTGTGCACGAACGCGATCTACTCGATGGGCGGCGAAGGCAAGCTCTCGGTCGCCTTGCAGGCGATCGACTTGGAGCGGGAGCTCGCGTTCGCCCACGACACGCTCGCTTCGGGGCGCTACGTGAAGCTCGTGGTGACCGACACCGGCACCGGCATGGACGGCGCCACGCTGGCACGCATCTTCGAGCCTTTCTTCACCACCAAGGAAGTCGGGCGCGGAACGGGGCTGGGCCTTGCCCTCGTCTACGGAATCGTCACGGATTCCGGCGGCGCGACCCACGTGACGAGCGAGCTCGGGCGCGGCAGCACGTTCGAGATCTACCTGCCGCGCGCCAACGCCGAAAGCGCCGCCGTCGAGGGCGACGAGGGCCCCGTTGAGCATGGGCACGGCGAGCGCGTATTGCTGGTCGACGACGAGAAGCCGCTCCTCATCATGACGGCGGAGCTGCTCACCCGGCTGGGCTACGAGCCGGTGCCCTTTTCCGAGCCCCACGCGGCGCTCGCCTCCCTCGAGGCGATGCCCACGGAGTACGACGTCGTGCTCACCGACGAGATGATGCCCGGGCTCACCGGCACGGCGCTCGCGCGCGCCGCGATCAAGGCGCGTTCCACGATGCCGGTCATCCTGATCAGCGGCCACTCCAATGGGACGCTCACGCAGGCCGCACTCGACGCCGGCGTGCGCCAAGTCCTGAGGAAGCCGGTCCAGTCGCGCGAGCTCGCCGCCGCGCTCGCGCGCGCACTCGCCGGCTAGCGTGTTTCACGCGAAACCAATGCCAGGCTGAACGAAACGGATTGCACATCCGGAGCGGTCATTCTTGCTCCATGAATCCCGTTTCCATCGCTTCCGCTCTCGCCGTCTCGACGACCTTGAACGAGGCGCAGAGCGAAGACGTCGCCGTCTATCTGTCGCAGCTCGAACGCTGAATGTCCGCGGCCCGACTTCCAACATCACTCACCACCCGGAGACCCACATGGCATTCGAAATTTCCCCCCGCGCCGGCTTCGCGCCCGCTTCCGACGTCCGCCTCGCGCTTGCGCGCAAGGCGTGCGAGGAAAGCGCCGCGGTCCTGAACCAGATCCTCGCCGACACGATGACGCTGCGCGATCTCTACAAGAAGCACCACTGGCAGACCTCGGGCGCGACCTTCTATCCGCTCCACCTCCTGTTCGACAAGCATCACGGCGAGCAGGAGGACCTGGTCGACCTCATCGCCGAAAGGATCCAGACACTCGGTGGCACCGCGATCGCGATGGCCGCCGACGTCGCCGAGACGACGATGCTCGCGCGCCCGCCGCGCGGTCGCGAGGAGCCCGCGCGGCAGCTCGCGCGCCTGGTCGACGCGCACGAGCGCGTGCTCTACGCCGTGCGCGCGGCGGCGCGGCGTGCCGCCGAGCTGGGCGACGACGGCACCAACGACCTCCTGGTGAGCGACGTGATCCGCACCAACGAGAGGCAGTCGTGGTTCGTGCGCGAGCACCTGAAATGAACGCGATGGAGACGATCGGCATCGGCTCCACGGGGCTCACCGCGTCGCGCATCGGGCTGGGCACGTGGGCGATCGGCGGCTGGATGTGGGGCGCGCAGAGCGACCTCGACGAGTCCATCCGCACCATCCGCTCCGCGGTCGAGCGCGGCATCACGCTGATCGATACCGCGCCGGTCTACGGGTTCGGGCGCTCCGAAGAGATCGTCGGCATGGCGCTCTCCGGAGGGCTGCGCCGGCACGCGCTCATCGCGACCAAGGCCGGTCTCGACTGGCGCGACGGGAACGTGCGGCGCAACTCCTCGCCCGCGCGCATCAGGAAGGAGGTGGAGGAGTCCCTGCGCCGCTTGCGCACCGACTACATCGACCTCTACCAGGTGCACTGGCCCGATCCCCTGGTGCCGATCCACGACACGGCTGCCGTCCTCGCGCGGCTGGTGTCGGAGGGGAAGATCCGTGCGATCGGAGTCTCCAATTTTTCGGCGGCGCAGATGGCCGAGTTCCGCGAGGCTGCGCCGATCCACGCGGCGCAGCCTCCCTACAACCTCTTCGAGCGCGACGCGGAGCGCGAAATCATTCCCTATGCATGGCGCCACGACATGGTGGTGCTCTGCTACGGCGCCCTGTGCCGCGGGCTTCTCTCCGGGACGATCACCGCCGCAACCGAGTTCAAGGGCGATGACCTGCGCCGCGGCGATCCGAAGTTCCAGGAGCCGCGCTTCTCCCAGTATCTCGCCGCCGTGGAGGCGCTCGACCGTTACGCGCGCGAGCGCTATGGGCTCACGGTGCTGGCGCTCGCGGTGCGCTGGGTCCTCGACCAGGGCGGCACCATCGCACTCTGGGGCGCGCGCCACCCGGCGCAGCTTGATGCCGTGGACGACGTGATGGGATGGGAGCTCGATGAGGTGGCGAAGACGCGCATCGCGAAGATCCTCGCGGCCACGGTGAAGGATCCCGTCGGCCCCGAGTTCATGGCACCGCCCGCGCGCGACGACTCCGCGCTGGCGGCTTAGGAGATCGACATGCGGATCGGAATTGCCGGAACCGGGCGGATGGGAACCGCGATCGCGCGGCGCCTGCTGGAGAAGGGGCACGAAGTCGCCGTGTGGAATCGCACCGTCGAAAACGCCCATGGCGCGCGCGAGGCCGGAGCGCGATGGAGCCCGAGGCTCGCCGACCTGGTGAACGAACACGACGTCGTGATCTCGTTCCTTCTCGACAATGCCGCGGTCGAGCGCGTGTACCTCGGACCGCAGGGAGTTCTCGACGGCCGCGCGGAAGGTCGCCTGTTCATCGACATGAGCACGGTGAGCCCGGCAACGCACTCGCGAATCGCCGCGGCCCTGGCGCGGCGCGATGCCGGATTCATCGAGTGCCCGGTGAGCGGCTCGATACCGCTCGCGCAGTCGGGGAGCCTGGTCGGCTTCGCGGGCGGCGACGCCGCCGATTTCGCGCGCGCGCGGCCGGTGCTCGCCGACCTTTGCCGCCGCGTCGAGCACGTCGGCCCGCTGGGCGCCGGAGCGCGCATGAAGCTTGCCGCGAACCTGCTGCTGGTCGTGTTCTGGCAAGCGTTGGGCGAATCGCTTTCGCTGGCGGGTCCGCCGGGCGTCGATGCGGCGCGCGCGATCGACCTCCTCGCGGACTCGAACATCGGGGCCGGGATCCTGCGGGCACGGGGCGCGCAAATCGTCGCCGCGATGAACGGCGACTCCGGGCGCGCGCCGGCCGCTTTCGACGTCGACACGATGTTGAAGGACCTACGCTACATGGCCGAGGAAGCCGCCGCTCATGGCAGGTCGCTGCCGTTGGCGAGCCGCACGCTCGAATGCTTCGACCGCGCGTCGCGCGATGGCGGCGGCGGCGTGGACGGCGCGGCCTATCCCGCCTACTGGGTCGCGCACCAGGGGGCCGCGGCCGCGCCTTCCGCGCGCGGGCCATGATCGACCTCATCCACGCCGGCCCGGCCATGGCCACCGCCTTCTTCGCCTCCTCCGTGGAGGCCGTGGAAGCCGCGACGGTCGTGCTCGCCGCGGGCGTGGTACGCGGTTGGCGCTCATCCATTTCCGGAGCGGTGGCGGCCCTGGCCGCGCTCGCCGCGATCGTGGCCGTGTTCGGCACCGCGATCGCCGCGGTTCCGATCGCGATCCTCCAGGTGGTGGTGGGAGCACTCCTGCTGCTATTCGGCATCCGATGGCTGCGCAAGGCGATGTTGCGCTACGCCGGAGCGATCGGCCTGCGCGACGAAGACGCGCTTTACGCCCGGGAGCAGGAAGCGCTGGGCGCGTCCGCGGGCGTGCGCAGGGATCGCTGGGACACGATCGCGGCGCTCACCTCGTTCAAGGCGGTGATGCTGGAAGGCATCGAGGTGATCGTGATCGTCATCGGCATCGGCGCGGCGGGAAACATGCTGGTCCCGGCGACGCTCGGTGCGATCGGCGCCTGCGTCGCGGTGGCCGTGGCGGCGGCGCTTCTGAATCGCCCGTTGTCGCGCGTTCCCGAGAATGCCCTCAAGTTCGGGGTCGGCATCATGGTGTCGGCTTTCGGGCTCTTCTGGTTCGGCGAAGGCATCGGCATCCACTGGGCGTTCGGCGAGGCGACGATCGTCGCGCTCATGGCGCTGATGTTCGCCGCGTCGGCGATCGGCGTCAGGGTGGCGCGCCGATGAAGGCGCTGCACGCGATTGCCGGGCTCTTCTTCGACGACGGCAGCCTCGCGATCGTGATGCTGGCGATCCTTGCCGCCGCCGTGCTCGTGGTGAATGCGCTGGGCGGGCCGGCCGCGATGGCCTTCCTCGTGGGCGGCGTGATCGCCGCCCTGCTGGAGAACGTCCTGCGCGCCGCACGCGCGACGACGGATTGAGCGCTTGCTTCCGACCGCGGGCCTCACGCTCCTGCTGGTAGCGGCGAGCGCATTCATCCACTACGAGGCGCTGCGCCTTTGCAGCGACCGCCTCCCGCGCCTGCATTGGGCCCACGCGCGCGCGAAAGTCCTGCTGGCGTTGGGCGCCGCGTTCTGCAGCCACATCGCGCACATCGCCGCCTTCGCCGCGGCGTATTGGCTCCTCGACGACAGCGCCTTCGGAAGCCTGCAGGGGCACCTGGCGCATTCCGCGGCGAGCTTTCTCTATTTCTCGACCGAGACCTATACGTCGCTCGGCTTCGGCGACGTGTATCCGGTCGGCGCGATGCGCCTCACCGCCGGCATCGAGGCGCTCACCGGGCTGCTCATGATCAGCTGGACCGCGTCCTTCACGTATCTCGAAATGCAGCGCAACTGGCGCGTGCCGCCGCCCTGAACGGTTTCGTTCGAAACGATCGGCGCCGCCCCTGAAACGGCGTTGCCACGCGCGAAGATCGTAATGAGGGCTCCACACCCATTCAGGAGTCCCCACCATGATCGTTCCCTTCATGAAATCCGTTGCGGCGTTTGCGGCCACCCTGGCGCTGGGCGCCTGCGCGTCGTTGCCCGACGTCCATGCGCGGGTCACGCCCGACCAGCTCTCGAACATCCACGCGGGCCTCACGCAGGATGAAGTTCGCGCACTGGTCGGCAATCCGCCCAACTCCACGCGCAACAAGCGGACCGCGGAAACGCTGTGGATCTACGCGTTCACGGACGAGTGGGGCTACCCGTCCGAGTTCGACGTGGAGTTCGACGCGAGCGGGAAGGTCACCGAGACCCTTGCCGAGCGTATCCACGGGTGACTCCCATGCATGCGATCGTTACCGCCTGCGCCGTCGTTGTCGCCCTCGCGCTCGCGGGCTGCGGCGGATCCAAGGCCCGACCCGCCGCTGCCGCACAGGTTGCGGAGGTTTCGGTGGTGACGGTGCGCAAGGCGAGCGTCCCGGTGACGATGGAGCTGCCCGGTCGGACGTCACCGGTCGCCGTGGCGCAGGTCCGTGGGCGGGTCGACGGCATCGTGCTCGCGCGCCCGTTCAAGGAAGGCGCCGACGTGAAGGCGGGCCAGCAGCTTTTCCTGATCGATCCGGCGCCGTATCGCGCGGCGCTCGCCAGCGCCGAAGCGATGCTCGCGCGCGCCCAGGCCGCGCTGGCTTCGGCGACGGCGCTCGCGGAGCGCTACAAGGTGCTGCTCGCCGGCAACGGCGTGGCGCAACAGGACTACGACAACGCCGTGGCCGCCCAGGGCCAGGCCGCCGCCGATGTGGCCACCGGCAAGGCCGCCGTCCAGACCGCGCGCATCAACCTGGGCTACACCAACGTGGTGTCGCCCATCAAGGGACGCATCGGCCCTTCGGCGGTGACGCAGGGCGCCTATGTGCAGGCGAGCGCCGCCACCCTCATGGCGACCGTCCAGCAGCTCGATCCGACGTACGTCGACCTCAACCAGTCGAGCCTGCAGGGCCTGCGGCTACGCCGCGACGTCGCGAGCGGCAGGCTCAAGCTGAACGGACCGGGCCAGGCCAAGGTCACGCTCTTCCTGGAGGACGGCACCCAGTATCCGCTGCCCGGCGCCTTGCAATTCACCGACGTCACGGTGGATCCGGGCACGGGTGCCGTCACCGTGCGCGCGCTTTTTCCCAATCCCGATTTCGTGCTGCTGCCCGGAATGTTCGTGCGCGCGCGCATCGAGGAAGGAACGAACGACAACGTCGCGCTCGTGCCCCAGGTCGGCGTGACACGTGATGCCGGCGGCAAGGCCACGGCTCTGGTCGTCGGCCCCGACAACAAGGTGGCGCTGCGCTCGATCCAGGCGACCCGCACATCCGGAACCGATTGGGTGGTCGAGGGCGGGCTCGACGACGGCGAGAAAGTGATCGTGGCCGGCGTGCAGAAGGTGAAGCCCGGCGCCACGGTGAAGACCGTCGAAGCCCCGGCGGGCGCCGCGCCCGCGCCGGTCGCGTCCAATTGACATGGCCAAGTTCTTCATCAACCGGCCGATCTTCGCGATCGTCATCGCGCTCATCATCATG
>WNFI01051937.1_pt1 | contig 52343 bp, 44 predicted proteins | sample 5400471 | NCBI WGS metagenome assembly WNFI01 (sample SAMN13153348, study PRJNA577476) | soil metagenome | isolation source: 100 cm saprolite on Douglas fir-dominated hillslope | place: USA:California | collected 2013-09-17
CTCCTTCCACGGCATAAGCACCTCCCGCACGAAGCCGGAAAGTGTTACCTATGTGTCCGGTACGCCTTGTTACCTATGTCTCGGGCCGCTCACAAGTAGTTACGACGCTCCGCCCGCTTTCGCTTCCGCGCACCGTAGCCAAATCGTAGCCCCCACCCGCAACGGCGAGAAACGCTCGACGTATTGTGCCAAATGCTCGCTCGTGTGCGTGGCTTGCGCCACGCGCGCGGCACCGTGGAAAACTCTCGCAGCGCAGTTCACCTCTTATCCGACCCGGATTTCTGTCCAGTCAAACGGGGCCAGCTTTTATCAAGCACGCGCCACCAACCCCACATCCTCGTTTCGCGCATTGGCGTAGCATGTATCCGTAGCCCCCCGTGTTACATGCACTGGGATTCGGCGACGCATGGTTGCGCGATGCCGATCATCATAGCCATGACTAAGAAAATGCCCCCGATACCTCCCTAGACACATCCGGGATGCACTTGTGAAGAAGCTCAACCTCGGATGCGGCGACAAGATCCTGCCTGGGTATATCAACGTCGACGTGGTCGCGAGCCGGCGCGGGTTCAAACCCGATGTCCTCTGCGACCTACATAAGTTGACCCCGTTCGAGGACGGCAGCATCGACGAAATCCTTTCTATACACGTCGTCGAGCATTTTTGGCGCTGGGAGATCGCGGATGTACTGCGCGAATGGATACGGGTGCTTAAACCGGGCGGCGCGATGATCCTCGAATGTCCCAACCTACTTTCGGCAGCGCGCGAGCTTCTGGACAACCCGGAAGTGGGAGCGGGTCCGGGCCAAGAAGGGCAGCGGACGATGTGGGTTTTCTACGGGGACCCGGCATGGCAGGACCCGTACATGATTCATCGTTGGGGCTACACGCCGTCAAGTCTCAGCAAACTCATGAGCGAGGTCGGGCTAACAAATATTCGTCAGGAACAGGCGCAGTTTAAGCTGCGCGAACCGAGGGATATGCGCTTAGTCGGCGAACGCCGCAAATGAGGTGAACCCACATGCAAGGCGCGCCCGTCGAGTATCTGAAGTGGTATTACAACGCTAACGTGTGGAAGCGAACTCATTACCGCGGAGTGAGAACGCTAAAATTTCCTCTCGACATGTGGAACTATCAGGAACTCATGTTCGAGAACAACATTCACTGGGTATTGGAAACGGGCACGCGCCACGGCGGATCGGCCCTGTTCTTCGCGGATTGGCTCGATGCCGACGAGAGAGAAGGCGTTGTCGTTAGCGTGGATATTACTCACGAAGCACTGCACCCGCTTGCATCAGCGCATCCCAAGATTCGCCTGCTCCTTGGCGACAGCGCGGATTTCGAGACGATACGAATGATCCGGCAGTCCATCCCGGAAAGCCGCTCCGGCCGCCTGCTATTGATCCTGGATTCCGATCACTCAGCTTCCCATGTGCTGCGCGAGCTTAATGGCCTCGTTCCGCTTCTGAAACGCGGCGACTATCTGATCGTTGAGGATACGATCATAAATGGGCATCCGGTTCGGCCCGAGTTTGGTCCAGGGCCCCTGGAGGCAATTGAAGCCTATCGCTTAGCGAATCCCCTCATGCTGGCCAGCGACGACGAGCGCGCAACTAAATTTGGTTGCACCTTTGCCCACCGTGGATATTTCAGGATCACGCAGTAGCGCATTTCCGCTGTGTAATTTCTAACTTGGTGGAACACCTAACACATCCCGCCATTGTTTTCCGATTGTTTCTGGCGAGAATCGGACTGAAACGTATTTTTGGCCTTTGTCGATGCGCTCCCTCGCTTGGTCTGGATGCGCGAGCGCCCACAGCACGCCTTTGGCAAGATCCTTATTGACCCAGGCATATTTCTCAAGCTCCTGGTAGGCTGCAATCGGAGATGCAACTGCAAATCGGCCACTGCGGATTGCGCTTACAAGGCGATTTGACGATTTTACCCGTCCGTAGTCGCTTTCATGCTCCTGGGGCAACAACACGATATCGCAACGCTCCAGTGCAAGTTCGGTATTCACCAAGGACCAAGCTGTAAAGCGAAACCGCAATTTTGGATTCTTCGCGAGAAGTATTTTTTGTAGGTCAGCGACGAGCGAAACCCGTTCCATCCGGGTAATAAATTCGAGTTCGACGTTAAGGTGCTTCACCTGTTCGACAATGGCGGCCAAGGATGCGGTTATGAATGGGAAGACTCCCATAGCAAAGTTTCCGAACCACAGCAAACGCAGCGGCTTGTCGCGAGGCGCCCGTGGCTCTGCAGCTGTCGTGGACTCAAAGGGGTCATCGATAACGTGCAATCCTCGAGTTGCGCAATTTCGAAGTGCAACGGCCAGTCCGGGACTGCATACGATAAGTTTGGCCACTTGGCCTAGTTGGCGTTGATACTCGGCTAGCCAAATTGGCTCATTGAGCAGCTTTCCAAGCGCCCTGTAGTCGTCTGTGAGGTCGGCAAATATCGATAGCTGCGAGCGTTCAGCGCTAAGCTTCGCCAACAGGCCTTTAAGCAGGTCCCGATGGGCTAGAACACTTCCGGCCGAGAGCTTTCCCAACACAGATGTCGTGGCGTTACCAAGAAAGGCAAGATGAGGGTCTCGGAGCAATTCACCATATGGGACGAGCCACACCGATGTGTGTTTCGCCAATTCGCGCGCTGGAATGTGAACCCGGAGCCTAGTGCTTGCCAATTCGGAATCAAACTTAGATTCCGGCTGGACTTGTATCGGTTGCGCGACGTTGGTGACAAACGCGATCGTCCGCTTGACAGTAGGCGAAGAGGGAGGAGTTGGTGGCTTTAAAAGACGCTCAATGAGCCTTCGAAACATTAGGAACCTACGAGCCTCGAGGCCCGGAATAGCGCCAATCCTATACCGGTGCCGGCCGACGCTTGCTGAGGCCCAACAAGACCTTCGCCTCGCAAGCCGATGGCGCTCGCCTACAAAAAAACAAGGGGCCGGACCCTTGCGGGTCGGCCCCCGGCTGTCGCTGACTCAATCGCGGAAAGAGGAGGAGGAGGATCCGGGACTTCGTCTGTTGCGACGCAACAAAGTTAAGGCTTTGCAGCCTCGATTAGAATACCATATCGTTGCAAAACACTTTTGCAGAAAATGCAAAAATTACACGAAATGGCAGTGTTCTCCAGGGTAGTGGCGACCGGAAGCCTGTCTTCAGCCGCGCGCGAGCTGGGACTCTCCCCTGCCCTGGTCAGCCGGCGCATTGCAGCCCTCGAAGCTCGCCTGGGCGTACGCCTGCTTCATCGCACCACCCGCAGCCTGCGGCTCACCGACGAAGGCGCGAGCTACCACGACACCTGCTCCCGCGTCCTGGCCGAAATCGCGGAAGCCGACGCCGCCGTGGGCGCGGGCCGCGTCGAGCCGCAAGGCGCGCTGAAAGTCGCCATCCCGGCGTCCTTCGGAAACCGGCACATCGCGCCGCTGATCCCCGCCTTCGCCGCCCGCTATCCGAAAGTGCAGCTCGCGTTGAGCCTGTCGGATCGCGCGGTGAACATCATCGAGGAGGGCTTCGATCTCGCCATCCGCATAGCGCACCTCGAAGATTCCTCGCTCGCGGCGCGAAAGCTCGCGCCCAACCGCCGCGTAGTCTGCGCGAGTCCCGCCTACCTCGGCCGGCACGGCGCACCCCGTACGCCGCAGGATCTCGCGCGCCACAACTGCCTTACGACTCGCGATTTCGCGATGACGTGGGACTACACAGGGCCCGACGGCAAGCCGGGCTCGGTCCGGGTCGCTGGACGCTATGCGTGCGACAACTGGGAGGTGCTGCGCGAGTGGGCGCTCGCTGGGCTGGGCGTGGCGCTGAAGTCGACGTGGGATGTGCGCCGCCATCTCGAGGACGGGTCGCTTGTGCCGTTGTGCCCCGGATATACCTTCGGCACCGACGTGGCCATTTACGCGGTGTACCCCCATCGTCGCTTCCTGCCGGCGAAGACCCGCGCCTTCATCGAATTTCTTGCCGAATCCTTCGGCCCTGAACCGTATTGGGACAAGCCGACCCGCGCATCGAAACCGAGAATCAAGGGCCGCGCTGCTGTCTAATACCGTGTGCTGAAAGATCAGACATGAGCTCTCCCGCAGACCTCGCAAAAGCGTCGCTCGACGACAAGTACACGTTGGAGCGCGGCCGCGTATTCCTCACCGGCACGCAGGCGCTGATCCGCCTGATGCTGCTGCAGCGCGAGCGCGACGCGAGATCCGGCCTCAACACTGCCGGCTTCGTCTCGGGCTACCGCGGCTCGCCGCTCGGCGGGCTCGACCAGGCGCTGTGGCGCGCGCAGAAGCATCTCGAGAGCCACCACGTCAAATTCCAGCCCGGCGTCAACGAGGACCTGGCGGCGACCGCGGTCTGGGGCACGCAGCAGGTGAATCTCTTTCCCGGCGCGAAATACGACGGCGTCTACGCCATGTGGTACGGCAAGGGGCCGGGCGTCGACCGCTGCGGCGACGTGTTCAAGCACGCCAACGCCGCCGGCACGTCGAAGCACGGCGGCGTCCTGGTGCTCGCGGGCGACGATCACGCGGCGAAGTCCTCCACTCTGCCGCACCAGTCCGAGCACATTTTCAAGGCCTGCCTCATCCCGGTCCTCAACCCGGCGAACGTGCAGGACTATCTCGATCTCGGCATGCACGGCTTTGCGATGAGCCGCTACTCCGGCTGCTGGATCGCGTTCAAGTGCGTCACCGACGTGGTCGAGTCCGGCGCCTCCGTGGTGGTTGACCCCGAGAGAATTTCTATTCGGGAACCGGTTGACTTTGCCCTTCCACCCGACGGCCTTAACATCCGCTGGCCCGATGGCATCCTCGAGCAGGAAGCGCGCATCCTCGACTGGAAGGTGTACGCAGCTCTCGCTTATGCGCGGGCCAACGAGCTGGATAAGGTTGTCTGGAACACTTCAAGACCAAGACTGGGCATCATCACCGCCGGCAAGTCGTTCGGCGATGTGATGCAAGCGCTCGCCGATCTCGGCATCGACGAGCGCGTGGCGCGCGACATCGGCCTGCGCGTCTACAAGGTCGGCATGTCGTGGCCGCTCGAGCCGCAGGGGGCGCGGCGCTTCGCCGACGGGCTGGAGGAGATCCTGGTGGTCGAGGAAAAGCGCCAGCTGATCGAGTACCAGATCAAGGAAGAGCTCTACAACTGGAAGGAAGGCGTGCGCGCGCCGCGCGTGGTCGGCAAGTTCGACGACAGCGGCGAGTGGAGCCGCAGCGGCGGCAAGCCGGCCGGGACCTGGCTGCTGCCGGCGCACTACGAGCACTCTCCGGCGATGGTGGCTCGCGTCCTGGGTCAAAGATTAGAAAAACTGGGAATGACGCAATCCCTGGGCTCCCAGTTCCGTGAGCGGCTGGCCTTCCTCGACTTCAAGGAGAAGCTGCTGTCGAAGCCGCGCGTCACGGCGATACGCCAGCCCTATTTCTGCTCGGGCTGCCCGCACAACACCTCGACGCGCGTGCCCGAAGGCAGCCGCGCGACGGCGGGCATCGGCTGCCATTTCATGGCGGTCTGGATGGATCGCAGCACGGCCACCTTCACGCACATGGGAGCCGAAGGCGCGCCGTGGATCGGCCAGGCGCCCTTCACCAACGAGAAGCACATCTTCGCCAATCTCGGCGACGGCACGTACTTCCATTCGGGGCTGCTGGCGATCCGCGCCGCCGTGGCGGCCAAGGTCGACATGACCTACAAGATCCTCTACAACGACGCGGTGGCGATGACCGGCGGGCAGCCGGTCGATGGGCCGCTCGACCCGGCGATCATCTCGCGCCAGCTCGCCGCGGAAGGCGTGAAACCGATCGTCATCGTCACCGACGAACCGGAGAAATATCCGCGCGGCACCGACTGGGCGCCGGGCGTGACGATCCGCCACCGCGACGAGCTCGACCGGGTACAGAGGGAGCTGCGCGAAATGCCGGGCGTTTCGGCGCTGATCTACGACCAGACCTGCGCCTCGGAAAAGCGCCGCCGCCGCAAGCGCAACGCCTATCCGGATCCGGCGATTCGCGCCGTCATCAACGAGAGGGTGTGCGAGGGCTGCGGCGACTGCGGCGTCAAGTCGAACTGCCTTTCGGTCGAGCCGCTCGAGACGGAGTTCGGCAGGAAGCGCGTCATCAACCAGTCGTCGTGCAACAAGGACTACTCCTGCGTGAAGGGCTTCTGCCCGAGCTTCGTCACCGTCGAGGGCGGCCGGCTCAGGAAGGGCAAATCCGCTTCCGCCGCTCGCGATGAGTTTCCTCCTATCCAGGAACCGCAACTCCCCTCACTGGATAAGGCGAAAGGCATCCTTGTCACCGGCATCGGCGGCACGGGCGTCATCACCATCGGCCAGATCATCGGCATGGCGGCGCACCTCGAAGCCAAGGGGGTCTCGGTGCTCGACATGTCGGGCCTCGCGCAGAAGTACGGCGCCGTGATGTCCCACGTGCGCGTCGCCGCGCGGCCCGAGGATCTGCACGCGGCGCGGCTCGACACCGGCGGCGCGGACCTGGTCATCGGCTGCGACCTCGTCGTGACCGCAAGCACCGACGCGATCGCGAAGATGGCGCCTGCGTGCACTCGCGCGGTGGTGAACGCGAGCGTCACGCCGACTGCGGAGTTCGTGAGGAACCCGAACTGGCAGCTGCCGGGAAGCGACCTGCAGCGCGACATCGACGAGGCCTGCGGCGGCAGCGGCAACGCCGCGTTCGTGCCGGCCACCGAGCTGGCCAGCGGCCTCATGGGCGACGCCATCGCGACCAACATGTTCATGCTCGGCTACGCCTATCAGAAGGGCTGGATCCCGGTTTCGGGAGCGTCGCTCGAACGCGCCATCGAGCTGAACGGCGTGGCGGTGGAGTTCAACCAGAAGAGCTTTCTGTGGGGCCGGCGCGCGGCGCTCGACCCGGAGCGGGTGCAGCGCATCGCGACGCCGGCGGCCGTGATCCCGATCGAGCAGCACCTGTCGCGCAATCTCGACGAGCTCCTCGAGCGGCGGGTGAAGTTCCTGACCGAATACCAGGACGAACGTTACGGGGAACGCTACCGCAGCCTGGTGGAAAATGTCAGGAGAATGGAAAAAGAAAGGGCGAGCGGCACTAGACTCACCGAAGCGGTGGCGCGCTACTACGCCAAGCTCCTCGCCTACAAGGACGAGTACGAGGTCGCGCGCCTGCACGCGGACGGCCAGTTCGAGAGGAAGATCGAGGCCATGTTCGAGGGCGACTACCGCGTGGTCTATCACCTTTCGCCGCCGCTCCTCGCGCGCCGGGATCCGCTCACCGGCGAGCCAAGCAAGATGCGCTTCGGGCCATGGGTTTCTGTTTTATTCAAGATCTTGAAGAACCTTAAAGGGCTAAGAGGAACCCCGCTCGATCTCTTCGGCTACACCGAAGAGCGCCGCACCGAGCGCGCGCTGATCCGCGAGTACGAGCAGACGATGGAGCAGCTGCTGCAGGGCCTGTCGCCGCAGAACCACGCGCTCGCCGTGCAGATCGCGTCGCTGCCGGAAGAGATCCGCGGCTACGGCCATCTCAAGATGAAGAGCATCGTCGCGTCGCGCAAGAAGCGCGGCGAGCTGCTGGCGGGATTTGGCGCTGCATCGGTTCAGTACCGCAAAAAAACAGGGACAGATCCCAATTAATCCTTCAGGACGAACGGATTAAAGTCCGTGCCGCGGTCATAGTAGTCCTCCTGTTCCGCGCGCTTCAGGAAGCCGACGATCTTGTAGGTAACCGGGGTGAAAACCACCTCGACCGCGACCTTGCCGACGAACTGCGCGAGCATCACCGCCGGCAGCTTGTCGTTCGGGAGGATCCCCGAGCCGTAGAACGCGAGCGGGTAGAAGAGCGCCGAGTCGACCGCCTCGCCGACGATGGTCGAGCCGATGGTGCGCGTCCACAGCCAGCGCCCCGCGGTCGCGATCTTCATCTTCGCCAGCACAAAGGAATTGGCGAACTCGCCGCAGAAATACGCGATCATCGATGCGGCGGCGATGCGCCAGGTGGTGCCGAAGGCGATCTCGTACGCTTCCTGGTGCTGCCAGAAGGAGGCCGGCGGCAGCGCCACCACAATCGCCGCCATCAGCGCGGCGAACGCAAGGCCCGCGAATCCCGCCCAGATGACGCGCCGCGCGCGCGCATAGCCGTACACCTCGGTGAGCACGTCGCCAAAGACGTACGAGATCGGGAAGAACAGCACCCCGGCGCCGAAGCTCAGCGCGCCGAGCAGCGGCAGATCGACCTGCGCGATCTTCGCCGGCCCGATCAGGTTGGAGCAGATGAGGATGGTGACGAACGCCGCCATCACGAACTCGTAATAGCGGTAGCTGCGTTGCGGCGTCACTTGGCGGGAAGGCGCGGCGAGTGGTTTCGCATCTCGGGCTCGAGCTGCACGCCCAGCGCGTCGATCAGGCGGCCGACCGCGGCATAGAAGGCCGCCACCAGGCAAAGCTCGACGTAGTCGGCGTGGTCGAAATGCTTCGACGCCCCGGCATGCACCCGGTCGCTGACCCGCCCTGCGGTCACGGCCCCGGCCAGCGCGAGCGCCGCCTTCTCGCGCTCGTCGAACTCCTTCGACGAGCGCCACCGAGCGAGCGCGGCGATCTGCGCCTCGCGCACGCCCGCCTTGCGGGCCATCGGCAGGTGGTGCGCCCATTCGTACTCCGAGCGCATCAGCTGCGCGCCGCGCAGGATCACCAGCTCGCGCAGCGCACGCGGCGTGCGGGTGTCGTGGCGCAGCACGCGCGAGAACTCGGCCCAGGCGGCGACCAGTTTGGGCTGGTTGCCCAGCGCACGGTACAGCTTGGGCGGCGTGCCCCACAGCTCTTCGAGCTTCTTGCGCAGGGCGGGCTCGAATTCCGCCAGCGGGACGCGTGGCATGGGCGAATGATACAAAATGGGGACAGACCCCATTTTTCTCATTTGCCGGTCAACGGCGCGGGCGCGCGGACCGTTGGCGATTTATGCCCCGCGCTGCTACCTGCGCTTTTTTGCACGCCGGTATCACTGTTCTGTTCACGCCTATTGCTTGATGACCAATCATGTGCACCTGCTTCTCAAACTCGTCGAGGAAATTCGCAAAGCAACCCGGGGGGCCACGTCGTGGGTACCCAGCGCCGCGCTCGCGGTCGGCCAGCCAGGAAAATGGGGTCTGTCCCCATTTTTGAGGTCTAAAATTCGGCCATGGCCGAGCTGCGGGACAACCCGATCCAGACCGACGGCTTCGAGTTCGTCGAGTACGCGGCGAGCGACGCCAGGGCGCTCGGCGAGCTGTTCGAGCGAATGGGCTTCCAGGCGGTCGCCCGGCACCGCCACAAGGACGTGCTGCTCTACAAGCAGGGCGACGTCAACTTCGTCGTCAACGCCGAGCCGCGCTCGTTCGCGCAGAACTTCGCCCGTCGCCACGGGCCGAGCGTGTGCGCCATCGCCTTCCGCGTGAAGGATGCCGCGGCGGCGTACGACAGGCTCCTCGAGCGCGGCGCTTGGGGCGTGGAGAGCCGCCCCGGGCCGGGCGAGCTCAGCATCCCGGCGATCAAGGGCATCGGCGACTCGCTCATCTACCTCGTCGATCGCTATCCCGAGAACGATTACGGCAACACGATCTACGACGTGGATTTCAAGCCGCTGCCGGGGTTCGAGGCGTTCTGGCGTGGTAATGCGCCGGCACCCTCGGGTGCCGGCCTGCGCTACGTCGATCACCTCACGCACAACGTGCACCGCGGCCGCATGAAGGAATGGGCGGAGTTCTACGAGCGGCTGTTCAATTTCCGCGAGATCCGCTACTTCGACATCGAAGGCAAGCTGACCGGCCTCAAGTCCAAGGCGATGACCAGCCCCTGCGGCAAGATCCGCATCCCGATCAACGAGTCCTCGGACGAGCGCTCGCAGATCCATGAATACCTCGAGGAGTATCACGGCGAGGGCATCCAGCACATCGCGCTGCACACCGCGGACATCTATGCCACCGTCGACAAGCTGCGCGCCGCGGGCGTGCAGCTGCTCGACACCCCGGACACCTACTACGAGAGGGTCGAGAAGCGCCTGCCGAACCATGGCGAGCCGCTCGAGGAGCTGCAGAGGCGCAGGATCCTTATCGACGGCAGTCCCGGCGGCGGGCTGCTTCTGCAGATCTTCACCAAGACCGCCATCGGCCCGATCTTCTTCGAGATCATCCAGAGGAAGGGCGACGAGGGCTTCGGCGAGGGCAACTTCAAGGCGCTGTTCGAGTCGATGGAGCTCGACCAAGTGCGCCGCGGCGTCCTTAAAACGGGGACAGACCTCATTTTTCGAAAACGGAAATGAGAAAAATGGGGTCTGTCCCCGTTTTAAGAGGTGATTATTCGAAGGCCGGGCTCGACTACTCGGTCGAGCAGGACTGGAGCGCTTATACGCCGGAGGAGCACGCGCTGTACCGGCGGCTCTTCGAGCGGCAGTCGAAGCTGGTGCCGCGCTACGCCTGCGATGAATGGATCGACGCCATCGCCGGGCTGGATGCGGCGCGCGAAATTCCCAGGTTCGAAAAAATCTCGCGGCAGTTGAAGGCAAAGACCGGCTGGGAGATCGTCGCCGTGCCGGGCCTCATTCCCGACGACGCCTTCTTCACCCACCTCGCCAACCGGCGCTTTCCCGTCACCGTCTGGCTGCGCCGCCCCGAGGAGTTCGACTACATCGTCGAGCCGGATGTGTTCCACGACTTCTTCGGGCATGTGCCGCTGCTTTTCGACCGAACCTATGCCGACCACCTGTACGAGTACGGCAAGGGCGGCCTGAAGGCGATGCGCCTCGATGCGGTCAGGATGCTGGCGCGCCTGTACTGGTACACGATCGAATTCGGTCTCATGAAGACCGCATCAGGCATCCGGGCATATGGCGCCGGGCTCCTCTCCTCGGGCGGCGAGCTCGCCTACTGCGTCGACGACCCGCGTCCGCGCCGGCTGGCGTTCGACCTCGAGCGCATCATGCGCACCGAGTACCAGATCGACCGCTACCAGGAGACCTACTTCCACATCGATTCCTTCGCGCAGCTGATGCGCGAAACGGCGCCCGATTTCACGCCGATCTACGCCCGGATTCGTAGTACGCTTTCGTGATGGCCATTGCCCACTCCACCGGGCGCGCGCGCTCGGGGGACGTCTCGATCTCTTACAGAAAGCTGGGAAATCGGGCTCTGACCCCGATTTTGATCGTCCACGGCCTGTCGTATTTCTCCTGGGACTGGCTGGAAGTCGGCCAGGTGCTGGCCGCCGAGCGGGAAGTCGTCGCCATGGACATGCGCGGCTTCGGCGACTCGGACTGGAGCCCGACCAAGGATTATTCGGTGCCGAGCATGGCGCAGGACATCGTCAATGTGCTCGAGCACCTCGGCTGGAAGCGCGCGCTGCTCGTCGGCCACTCGATGGGCGGGCGCAGCACCACTTACGTCGCCGCCAAGCATCCGGAACGCGCTGCAGGCCTCGCGCTCATCGACTACTCGCCCGAAAACACGCCGGCCGGCTCCAGGCGCGTGACGCAGACCGTGGCCAACACGCCGGACAAGTTTGCTTCGATCGAAGACGCCATGAAGTATTTCGGGCAAAGCAACCGCGCGCGCTTTGAGAACTACCTCACCCCCGATTTCAAGCTGAAGCGCGACACGTATTTCCGGGATCAATTCCGCCAGCCTGAAAGACCGAAGCTCGGCGTCGACATGTGGCAGCTGATCGGCGAACTGCGCTGCCCGCTGCTCTCCATGCGCGGCACGCGCTCCGACCTGTACGTCGCCGAGATGGTGCAGAAAATGAAGACCACCAATCCGCGCCTGCAGGTCGTGGAGGTCGAGGCCGGCCACAACATCGCCGGCGAGAACCCGCAGGGCTTCATCGCCGCCTTGCGGCCGTTCCTTGCCGCCGTGGAGGGGAAGAGCCATGCATACGAGAGGCATTGACCACCTCGCCATCGTCGCTGACGACATGCCCACCGCGATGGACTTCTACACGCGGGTGATGGGCTTCCAGCTGGTCCACGTGCGCCGCGTGCCGTACGAGCAGGACCGCGGCCAGCCGCCCTACGAGAACCTGCGCCACTACTTCTTCGACATGAGCAACGATTCGCTGCTCGCGATCTTCGAGTATCCCAAGGGGCTGCCGAAGCAGCACCGCGACCACGTCGGCGGCATGCAGCACATCGCCTTCCACGTGCCGCCCGGGAAGTTCGACGCGCTCATCGAGCGCGTGAAGAGCTGCCGCGTCGAGGTCATCGGCCCCGTGCCGCTCGGCGGGCGCTTCTGGTCGGCGTACCTGTTCGACCCGTTCGGCATCCGGCTCGAATTCGCCACCGACCGCAGCGGCGGGCAGCAGGGCGTGGTCGAGTCCGTGCTGCAGACCGAGGAGGAAGCACGCGCCGAGCTCGAGACGCTCTTCTCAAATCCGAAAGAAGTGCAGAAGTGGCTGCAGCACATGCCGCTCAAAAATGGGGACAGACCCCATTTTTGACAAAATGGGGTCTGTCCCCATTTGCTGATCCTCGTCACCGGCGGGCTGGGGTACATCGGCTCGCACACCTGCGTCGTCCTGGCCGAGGCCGGCTACGAGCTGGCGATCGTCGACAACCTGTCGAATTCCAAGGCGAGCGTGCTCGAGCGCATCTGCGCGCTGGCGCCCCGGGGCGCGAAGATCGCCTTAGAGCGCGCCGATGTGCGCGACCGTGCCGCGCTGGAACCTCTATTGAGGAATGTAAAAGCAGTCGTCCACTTCGCCGGCCTGAAGGCGGTCGGCGAATCGGTCGAGAAGCCGTTGCTCTACTACGACAACAACGTCGGCGGCACCGTCGCGCTGCTGCAGGCGATGGACGCGCAGGGCGTGCGCGACCTCATCTTCAGCTCCTCGGCGACGGTTTATGGCGAGCCCGAGCGCCTGCCGCTCACCGAGGACCATCCGCTGCGGCCGGCGAACCCGTACGGCAAATGCAAGCTCATGATCGAGCATATCCTTGGCGACAAATCGGGCTCTGACCCCGATTTCCGGTATGCGGCACTGCGTTACTTCAACCCGATCGGGGCGCACGCGTCGGGACGCATCGGCGAGGACCCGCGCGGCATCCCGAACAATCTCTTCCCGTACATCGCGCAGGTCGCCGTCGGCAAGCATCCGCGCCTCCGCGTCTGGGGCGACGATTACGACACTAAGGACGGCACCGGCGTGCGCGATTACCTCCACGTCATGGACCTCGCGCGCGGCCACGTCGCCGCGCTCGACTACCTGGAGAAGAAGCGCCGCTCGATCACCGTGAACCTCGGCACCGGCCGCGGCTACTCGGTGCTTGAAGCGGTGAGCGCTTTCCGGGCCGCGTCGGGAAAATCCATCCCGGTGGAGATCCATCCTCGCCGGCCGGGCGACGTGGCTGCCTGCTATGCCGACGCATCTCTCGCACAAAAACAATTGAAGTGGAGAGCGCAGCTCGGCCTCGATGAAATGTGCCGCGACGCCTGGCGCTGGCAATCGCAGAACCCGGACGGCTACCTCTAGAAATCGGAGTCAGAGCTAGTCAGAGCCCGATTTTCCGCCGCCGGCCGTATAATCGATCGGGCAATCCACCGGGGAGGAACAATGCGCATCTTCCGTCTGGCCGCCGCCGCGGTCGTAACGGTTGCTTTCAGCCTGGGCGTCTCCGCGCAGGACAAATACGAAGTGAAAGTCGCCACCTTCGTCGGTCCGCAGCACTTCATGAGCAAGTGGCTGGAGCAGTGGGGCGGGAAGCTGGAGAAGGCGTCCAACGGGCGCCTCGCCTTCAAGTTCTTCCACGGCGCGCAGATGGCCCCCGCCCCGGCGCACTACGACCTCGCGCGCAGCGGCCAGGCCGACGTGTCGTGGTTCCTGCACGGCGGCACGCCGGGGCGCTTCCCACTCACCGAGCTGATCTCGCTGCCCTATATGGTTGGCAGCGCCGAGATCGGCACCAAGACTCTGAACGACGCCGAGCTGCGCGCGAAATACCTCGACGCCGAGCATCGCGGCGTGCATGTGCTGCTGCTCGTCACGCATCAGCCGGGCAACGTGCACACTACGAAGAAACCGATCCGCACCGCGGACGACTTCAAGGGCCTGCGCATCCGCTTCGCCGCGCCGACCATCCGCGAGTTCGTCGCCGCGCTCGGCGGAACACCGGTCGGCGTGCCGCCGCCCGACCAGCTCGAGATGCTGCAGAAGGGCACGCTCGACGGCGTGTTCATCGACTACGGCGGCGCCGGCATCGCCTTCAAGATGGGCGGCACGCTCAAGTACTCGACCGAGATGTATTCATACGTGTCCTCGTTCGGCGTGGCGATGAACCCGGACTTCTACAAGAGGCTGCCCGCCGACCTGAGGAAGCTGGTCGATGACTCGACCCAAGGCGTGGAGAAGGAAGTGGGCGAAGGCTGGGACGCGCTCGACGCGATCGGCAAGAAGCTGCTCGTCGAGGGCGGCGACGAGGTGATCAAGCTCCCGCCGCAGGAAGACGCCCGGTTCCGCAAGATCGGCGACCAGGTGATCGAGGCGAAGCTGAAAGAGCTCGAGGAGAAGAAGCTCCCGGCGCGCGCCGTGTACAAGCAGATGAAGTCGCTGTCCGAGAAGCACTCGAAGACGTCGAAGAACTTCTGGAACTAAAAATGGGGACAGACCCCATTTTTCCCGGGCGCAAGCTGGACGAAAAATGGGGTCTGTCCCCGATTTTTGAGAAGATTTTCGGCTACCTCGCCGCGATTTTCCTCGCGGCCATGATGCTGCTCACCGTGGCCGACGTCGCGCTGCGCACGTTCTTCAACCGGCCGATCCACGGCACCTTCGAGCTGATCGAGCTGTGCCTGGCGTGCACCATCTTCGTCGCGCTGCCGGCCGTGTTCCTGCGCGACGAGCACCTCGTGGTCGACGTCGTCGATCACTTTGCCCGGCCCGCCGTAGTGAAGCTGCTCGATCTGTTCGGCGCCCTCGCCTCGCTCGTCGTCCTGATGGTGATGTTCTCGCAAATGGTGCCGCTCGCTTATGACATGCAGGAGTTCGGCGATGTCACCGCCGATCTCTCCATCCCGAAAATCTTCTACTGGATCCCGGTCCTGCTCGGCATCGGCGCCTCGGCTCTTGCCACCGTCGCCTTCATCGTGCGCTGGAGACGATGAGCAATCTGGAAATAGGCCTCGCCGGCGTGATCGTGCTTCTCGCCGCGATGTTCTTGCGCATTCCGATCGCCGTGTCGCTCGCGCTGGTCGGTGTCGGCGGCTACGCTGCCATCGATGGCTGGAGCAAGGCGCTCGCCGTGGTCGCTTCCGTGCCGTTCGAGCTGGCGAGCGCCTACTCGCTCTCCGTGGTGCCGCTCTTCATCCTGATGGGCGCGGTCGCCTCGCGCGCGCAGATGTCGCGTGAGCTGTTCGACGCCGCCAACGCCGTGTTCTCGGGTTTTCGCGGCGCGCTCGCGAGCGCCACCGTCGGCGCCTGCGCGGCCTTCGGCGCCATCTGCGGCTCCTCGATCGCCACCGCGGCGACGTTCTCCAAGGTGGCGATCCCGGAGATGCGCCGCCACGGCTACAACGACATCGTCGCGGCCGGCTCGGTCGCCGCCGCCGGCACGCTCGGCATCCTCATCCCGCCCTCGGTGATCCTCGCCGTCTACTCGCTGGTCGCGGAGCAGTCGCTGGCGAAGCTTTTCGCCGCCGCGCTTTTCCCCGGCATTCTGCTCGCCGCGCTCTACGTGGTCGCGGTAGTGATCCAGGCGCACCTGCGGCCGCAGTGGATGCCCAAAGTGCCGTCGATGCCCCTACGCGAGCGCCTGCGCGCCGCGCGCGGCATGTGGAAGCTCGTCCTGCTCTTCTTCTTCGCGGTAGTGGGCATTTACCTCGGCTGGTTCTCGCCCACCGAAGGCGCGGCCATCAGCGCCTTCGCGGCCGTCGTCATCGGCTTCGCCACGCGCACTCTCACCCTGCGCGGGCTGAGCGACGCGTTCCTCGAGACGGTGTATTCAAGCGCCATGCTGTTTTTCATCATCGTCGGCGCCTTCATCTTCGCGCGCTTCATCGTGCTGACCCGCCTGCCGAACGAGCTTGCCGTGTGGGTGCAGGCGGCGCAGCTTTCGCCGCTCGCGATCGTGCTCGCGGTGATCGTGCTGTACGTCGTCCTCGGCACGGCCCTGGAGGAAGTGAGCACCATCCTCATCACGGTGCCGGTCATCCTGCCGATCATGGCCGGCATCGGCTACGACGGCATCTGGTTCGGCATCTTCGTCACCGTGATGGCGACCATCGGCCTGATCAGCCCTCCGGTCGGCCTCACCGTGTTCGTGATCCAGGCGCAGAACCCGGACATCCCGGCGGCCAAGATCTACCGCGGCACCCTGCCCTTCCTCGTCGCCGACTTCGTCCTCGTGGGGCTGCTGATCGCCTTCCCCGCGCTCGCGCTCTGGCTACCCTCGGTACTGAAGGTCTGAATCGGGGTCTAAATCGGGGTCAGAGCCCGATTTCCGCCGCGCACGGGCCGCGCGGCCTGACCTTAGAGCCGGTATTAATAACGACGGCCTACGACGCCGCTCGGGCAACACGGCTGCACGTAGCTGTACCGAGGAAGCGAGCAATCCCAAATTGGCAAGTTTCATACGTAACCTTTGCATCGTCTGGCGAAAAACCGGTTCGGCTGTTGCACGCCACGTCGCACCTTGGATAGTTCTAAAGGACTATTATTGCCAGGGTGTCGTGCGGAGGATACAGTTGCCCAGCGTGCAAGGGTTTTCCAAAAAGACCACGGATCCTAGTAGGCCATAGCCCCTAGCCACGCTTCAGCGTCAACCGGTCGACGAGCACAGTAAGCGATGTTCGAGGAGGGGGAGCAGTGGAGCGGAGTTCGTTCGCCTTAACGGCGCATCGGAGTATCGATGCGCGCCCGCAGCGCGTCACACCCGTGCGCTTTTTCAGCGGGCATGTCCATCGCCTGGCGCTATTGGCGCTGGCCGAGATGGGAATGGTCATCTTGTCCGTCTACGGCGCCATTTGGGTGCGCTTCTTCGACTTCCCCGAGGCGCTCAGCGTCCTGGCAGCGACGCTGGGGCCGATATGGCCGCGAGCGTTGCTCATTGCCGCAGCCATACTGGTCAGCCTTGCATCGATGGGGCTGTATCAGTTGCGGCAGCGGGCTCGATTCACGGGCATTCTCGCGCGATTGCTGATCGCCGTGACGACTGCAGAAGCCGTGCTGGGGCTAATCTTCTACTTGGCGCCGTCGGTCTTCGTGGGTCGCGGCGTGCTCGCGTTGGCAGGGATATTCTCGTTTTTCGGGCTGGCGCTAACGCGGTATGTTTTCCTGCAACTCGTCGATGAAGAGATCTTTAAGCGTCGCGTGCTGGTATGGGGAGCCGGCTCGCACGCCGCAACTATCGAGACGGGGCTGCGCAGACGTTCCGATCAACGAGGTTTTACGATCGTTGGCTATGTCCGAGCGCCCGGTGACGGGTCCGAGTTTCCGCGCGGTCAGGTCCTGCAGCCCGACGGCGATCTCGTTCGCTTGGCCATGCGCCACAAGGTGGAAGAGATTGTCGTCGCGACGGATGATCGCAGACGCGGTTTTCCGACGGCAGAACTACTCGAATGTCGATGCCGCGGCATCGCCGTCTGCGATATTCTGGCTTTTCTTGAACGAGAGAGCGGCAGAATCAGCATAGAACTTATGAAACCCAGTTGGTTGATTTTTTCCAATGGCTTTCGTTGCGATGTCCTTCGGCTAGCTAGCAAGCGCGTATTCGACGTCGTGGTAAGCATAGGCGTCTTGCTAGCCGCTTCCCCGATCGCACTCCTGACGGCGATCGCGATATTCATCGAGGATCGAGGACCTATTTTCTATCGCCAGCTCAGGACAGGGCAGAATGGACGGGTGTTTACAATCTTGAAGTTCAGAAGCATGAAAATCGGTGCGGAGCCGAACGGCGAGGCAATTTGGGCCACGCGGAACGATCCCCGCTTGACGCGGGTCGGCGCGTGGATCCGCAGGTTCAGGATCGACGAGCTGCCTCAAGTAATCAACGTCCTGGTCGGCCAGATGAGCTTTGTCGGTCCACGTCCCGAGCGGCCTGCGTTCGTCGAAGAATTGACCAAGGCCATACCCTGTTATCCCCAACGGCATTTCGTGAAGCCGGGGATTACGGGATGGGCACAGGTCCGCTTTAGCTATGGCTCGTCCGATAAGGATGCTCAAGAAAAACTGGGGTACGACTTGTATTATGTGAAGAATCACAGCCTGGTTTTCGACTTGATGGTGCTGATGCAGACGGTTGAGATTGTTCTCTTCCGCATCGGTTCACGTTAGCCGCTTTCGTCATGGCAAACGTCGCCGTTGTTGGCCTCGGATACGTTGGCCTGCCCCTGGCGGTCGAACTCGGCAAGAAACACCGCACCATCGGCTTCGATCTTTCAGAGGAAAAGGTTAACTCTTATCGCCAACACGTCGATCCGACAGGAGAGATTAGCACCGAGGAGCTAAGGGCGGCAGAGCGCCTGCAAGTCACGACTAGCCCTGCCGCCTTGAGGGAAGCTGACTTCATCATTGTGGCGGTACCGACGCCGATTGATGATGCTCACAATCCGGATTTCCGTCCGTTGATCAGCGCCAGTGCATCGGTCGGGAAGAACCTCAAGCGCGGTGCGACGGTAGTCTTCGAATCGACGGTTTATCCGGGCGCGACCGAGGAGGTCTGCATTCCAGTCCTCGAGCAGCATTCGGGCATGCACTGGAAAAAGGACTTCTTCGTCGGTTACTCGCCGGAGCGCATCAACCCCGGCGACAAGCAACACACGCTCGCCAAGATCGTCAAGATCGTCGCCGGGGACACGCCGCAGACACTCGAGCGCATGGCGGAGGTCTACGGCAGCGTCGTCGCCGCCGGCGTGCACCGGGCAAGTTCGATCAAGGTTGCCGAAGCCGCCAAGGTGATCGAGAACACGCAACGCGATCTCAACATCGCCCTCGTCAATGAGCTGTCGATCATCTTTCACGAGATCGGCATCGACACTCTCGAGGTACTCGAGACGGCCGGCACGAAATGGAATTTCCTGCCCTTCCGACCGGGTCTGGTCGGCGGGCACTGCATCGGGGTCGATCCCTACTACCTGACTTACAAGGCGGAAACCGTCGGCTACCACCCGCAGGTAATTCTCTCAGGCCGCAAGATCAACGACGGCATGGGAAAATACATCGCCGAGCAGACGATCAAGCGGATGATCCTGAGGGGATTTTCCGTCAACAAGGAAATCATCATCATTCTCGGGCTGACCTTCAAGGAGAACGTTCCCGACACGCGCAACTCGCGCGTCGTGAATGTCGTGCGCGAGCTGCAATCCTTCGGCGCCAACGTGCTGGTGCATGATCCGATCGCCAACCCGAAGGAGGCGGAACACGAATATGGCATCCGGCTTACCAAGTGGAATGACCTTCCTCGCGCGGCCGCGATGGTTGCGGCCGTTGCGCACAACGAATTCACGCACCGGCCGCTCGAGGACTTTCTCACTAAGCTTGTACCTAATGGCGTTTACGTCGACGTGAAAAGCCGCGCCGATGCCGCCGCGCTGCGCGAGCGCGGGATCGAAGTGTGGCGTCTCTAAGGGACGCACATTGAGCTGGCTCGGTAAAGTGCGGGATGCTATTGCCGGGAAGACCCTTACCTGGGTGGTCACGGGGAGCGCAGGCTTCATCGGCTCCCATATCCTGGAAACCCTACTTCGCTTGAAGCAGCACGTCGTTAGTCTGGACGACTTCTCCACCGGCTATCGGGAGAATCTGCGTCAGGTTGAGCAAGCGGTCGGCTCCGAGGCCTGGAAGCGGCATCGCTTCATTGAAGGCACCATAGAGCATCTCGATACCTGCCGGGCGGCATGCCAAAACGCAGATATCATCCTTCATCAGGCCGCGCGCGGATCCGTCCCGCGTTCAATATCAGACCCGCTGGCCACTCATGCAGCGAATGTCACCGGATTCGTCAACATGCTGGTGGCAGCCCACGATGCCAATGCACAGCGCTTCGTTTACGCCTCCTCCAGTTCGACGTACGGGGATCACGAAGCGCTGCCCAAGGTCGAAAATATCATCGGCCGTCTGCTCTCCCCTTACGCGGTGAGCAAGTTCGCCAATGAGTTGTACGCCGAGGTGTTTGCACGGTGCTATGGCATGGAGACCATTGGTCTACGCTACTTCAACGTCTTTGGCCCACGCCAAGACTCGGAGGGCGCGTACGCCGCCGTGATTCCACGTTGGGTGCGCGCGATGTTGCTTGGCGAAGCCGTCGAAATCAACGGCGATGGTGAGACCACACGCGACTTCTGCTTCATCGACAACGCCATACAGGCCAATTTGCTTGCCGCTCTAACCAAGCAGCCTCTGGCCCTGAATCGAGTCTATAACGTCGCCGTCGGCGAGAGCACATCGCTCAATGAACTGTTTGAGATGCTGCGTTCCCTGCTCGCTGACGCGCGCGGTTCGCTGGCGTCAGTCCAGCCAGTGTATCGGCCTTTCCGTGAGGGCGATGTAAGACACTCGTGTGCGGATATCACACGGGCTCGTCAACTTATGGGATATGAGCCCACCCACACCGTGCTGAGGGGCCTGCGCGAGGCGTTGACATGGTATGTGAGACGATTCAGCGCGACAGCTACAGTCCAGTGAAGTGTTACCCATTAGCTCCAAGGAACCCATTGCGGATGTCCTTCGGCCGTGCATAGGCTCTCCATAGCACTTGTTTGCGCGAAATGGGCGCTAAAACAATGAACTAGTGCTAGACTTTTCGATTAGGAGGGGGTCCACGATGCATACAAACATCGTGAAGTTGCTTGCTTTCCGTTTGTTGGGTAGCGCCGGTCTCGTCTTGCTCGTCGGGGCCATGGTCGGTTGTACCTCGTACCCGCCGGCTCCCGAGAAAGCCGCCTCCCCGGAATACAACTACCTCATTGGTCCGCTCGACACTCTGCACATCATCGTCTGGCGCAACCAGGAATTGTCCATGACCGTGCCGGTGCGGCCGGACGGAAAAGTCAGCGTTCCCCTCGTCGAAGATCTGCCCGCACTGGGCAAGAACTCGACCCAGGTCGCCCGCGACATTGAGAGGGCGCTCGGAAAGTTCATTCGGGATCCTGTGGTGACGGTGCTGGTGACGAGCTTCGTGGGACCCTATAGCGAACAGATTCGCGTCGTGGGCGAGGCGGCGAGACCGCAGGCGCTGCCTTATCGCCAGAAAATGACCTTGCTCGACGTCATGATCGCGGTCGGCGGCCTCACCGACTTCGCCGACGGCAACCGCGCTTCGATATTGCGAACCTCGGACGGCGGCCGCCAGTACGGTGTGCGCCTGAAGGACCTGATCAGGCGTGGCGACGTTTCGGCGAACGTCGAAATGAAACCCGGGGACGTCCTGATCATTCCGCAGAGCTGGTTCTGAGTAATCCAACATGGATGCGCTGGTTCCGCAGCTGATTCACATCCTCGGCGGCATTTGGCATGGCCGATGGGTCGGACTTGCGGTTGCCTGGCTGACAGGGCTGGCAGCCGCCGCGTACATCTTCCTGACGCCGGATCGATACGAAGCCACTGCGCGCGTCTTCGTCGATACGCAATCGATCCTCAAGCCTTTGCTATCCGGGTTGACGGTCCAACCCAACGTCGAGCAGGAAGTCGAGATCCTGAGCCGCACCCTGATCAGCCGCCCCAACCTGCAAAAGCTGGTACGGATGACCGACATGGATGTCAACCTGAGCTCCGCGGAAGAACGCGAGAGGCTGATCGACGTCCTGATGCGGACGCTGTACATCAGGAGCGTCGGTCGTGAAAACCTCTACACCATCGGTTTTTCGGATCCGCAGCCGGCACAGGCGCAGCGCGTCGTCGAATCGCTGCTGTCGATTTTTGTCCAGACAGGTCTTCCCGCGAAGATCAGCGATACCGCACAGGCCAAACGTTTCATTGAAGACCAACTCAAGGCCTACGAGGAACGCCTCACTGAGGCGGAGAACCGGGTCAAGGAATTCAAACTGCAGAACATGGACCCAGAAACTCCGGCCGGTGCAGACTTTTTTGCCACCTTCTCCACCCTCACCGACAATCTGCGGGAGGCTCGACTGAAGCTCCAAGAGGCCTACCGGTCCCGGGATGCACTTAAGCAGCAGCTCAAAGAGGAGGAGGACCGGCTGTGGTCCTCTCCGCAAGGCCATACGGCTGCGATTGCAACGCCGGAACTGGACGCGCGCCTAAACAACCTCAACAAGAACCTCGACGAGCTGTTGCTTCGGTACACGGATCGTCATCCCGATGTGCTCAATGCGCGGCGGATCATCACGGAACTGGAAGCGCAGAGGGCAGACGAGCGGAAACGGCTGAGCCTGGAACTGGAAACTCGCCGCCGCGCTACACCGCTCCAGGGTGGTGCGGTCCCTGTTTATCCGCAACTCAAACTAGCCCTCGCCGAGGCGGAGGCGCAGGTTGCCGCGCTGCAGACGCGCGTATCAGACTTTGAAAGGCGCTATGCGCAGCTTCGCAAGCAAGCCCAATCGGTTCCTGAACGGGAGGCGCAGTTTACTCAGCTGAATCGGGATTACGCCATCCAGAAACAGAATTACGAGGCCCTGGTCGCGCGACGCGAAACGGCGCTGATCTCGGGCGAAATGGAAGCGGCAACCGGCGTCGCCGAATTTAGAATCATCGACCCGCCCCGCGTCTCGCTCAATCCGGTGTTCCCAAACCGGAAGATCCTCGTCCCGCTGGCGCTGCTTGCGTCTTTGTGCGCAGGCATCGCGGCGAGCTATTTCTTCAGCATGGTCTATCCGACCTTCCACGACAAACGCACCCTCAAGACCATCGGCCAACGCCCGGTCCTCGGCGCGGTTTCCCTGATTTCCACGAATGCCGTGCGCGCGAAACGCCGGCGAGGAGCAATGCTTTTCTTCGGCGGCCTCGGAGGACTACTAGCTACTTACAGCATTGCCGTCGCGATTGTTTTGGGCAAGAGCCTATTCCCGTTCTGAAAACACCATGAATCTCATTGAGGAAGCGACCAAGCGGCTGCAACAACTGGAGAAGGCCGGCATAGAGGTGCCCGGCAACGCCGAGTCTGCAGGACCCCGAACGGACGAGGCAGGTCTTTCACTGGACCCGCTGCCACACACTGTTGCGCGAGCGGCCCAAGTGCCATCGCGAGCGCACCCCTCCGCGGACAGGGCGGCGGGCGGCTCGAACTTCCATAGAATCGATCTGGGACGGCTTGAAGCCGCGGGATTCATCACCCCGACAGTTCCTGATTCAAAATTGCTTCACGAGTTTCGCGTCATAAAGCGCCCGCTGATCCAGAACGCGCTGCGAAAGTCTGCAGGGCCCTCCGCTTACGGCAACCTGATCATGGTGACGAGTTCCTTGCCGGGTGAAGGAAAGAGCTTCGTCGCGCTCAACCTGGCGATGAGCATCGCCATGGAAGTAGACACCCGGGTCCTGCTGGTGGATGCAGACGTGATCGGCGCGTCGATTTCCAGGCTGCTGGGTATTCCCCCGGCGAAGGGATTGATGGACGTCCTCACCGAATCGGACCTCGGCTTCGGCAATGTCCTGCTAAAGACGAATGTCGATCGGCTGGCGCTCGTTCCGGCGGGCACACCGCATCGAGGAGCCTCGGAGCTGCTGGCAAGCGATGCGATGACCCGATTGCTGAACGAAGTTTCGAGCCGGTATCCCGACCGCATCGTGGTATTCGACTGCCCCCCGCTGCTTGCTACGACCGAATCCAGGGTTCTAGCAAACCATATGGGGCAGGTCGTCCTGGTCGTCGAGGCCGGCAGAACCACGCATGGCACCCTGGAAACCGCACTCTCGACGGTCGAGTCCTGCCCGATCGTCCTGACGGTGCTGAACAAGGCGACCCAGTCCGATGCGGGCGCCTATTACGGCTACTATGGTCCTGGTCAATAGGGGATGGTGCAACGCCGTGACCGCGCTAGTGCTCGTGACGGTGACTCCCAACGCGAATGCCGTCACCACCAAATGGACCGTGCAGCCGGAGCTCACGGTCACCGAGACCTATAGCGACAACGCACTGTTCACCTCATCTTCTGCGCGCGGCGATTTCACTACGCTGGTCACGCCGGGCATCCGGATCGAGGGCAGCGGAGCCCGTTTCAATGCCGACCTCAGCTACACGCGGAGCGCCCTCTTCTACAGCCGGAACCCGAAGGAAGACCGGGTTGCTAATGTCCTGCACGCCTTCGGCAGCCTGGAGGCCGTCGAGAAATTCCTGTTCGTCGATGTAAACGGCAATATCAGTCAGAACTTCATATCGCCGTTCAGAGCTCAGCCCGCCGAGATCACAAGCGTCACGCCCAACCGTACCGAGACCCGCACGTACGGAATCAGCCCTTATCTGATCGGCCAGGCCGGAAGCGCGTTTTCCTATGAACTGCGCAACCAGAACATCTGGACAAACGCTACCAGCGAGGCGCTCGCCGACACCCAGCTCAGGCAATGGACGGGAACCATCGCCAGCCCGAAGGGCATCGTCGGCTGGGCGTTCCAGTATGACGATAGCCGGATCAGCTACGACAACTTGAACAGCAGGCTGGATCAGAATTCGACACTTTATCGCGGGCGCCTTTTTTTCGAGCCCGAGCCGGAATTGCGGCTTTCCGTCAGTGCCGGCCGTGAGAACAACAACTACTCGCTGCAGCAGGACCGCCGGCACTACGACTTGTACGGGGCAGGCCTCTCATGGAGGCCCGGCGGCCGGACATCGGCAGAGTTCGAATGGGAGCGCAGGTTTTTCGGCCCCTCCCGCCTGGCCAGGCTGACCCATCGGACTCGCCTGACCGCCTGGAGCTTCGCGTACTCGAGGAATGCCTCGAGCTACCAGCAGGAACTGCTGGGGACGCCGCCCGGGAACACAGTCGCGCTCCTGGATGCCATTTTCGCCGCGCGCATTGCCGACCCGATCGAGCGGCGAGCGGCGGTCCAGCAGTTCGTACGTACTACTCGCATTCCTGTCTTCCTTGTGAATCCGCTGTCGTTTTACACCCAGCAGATTTTTCTTGAAGAACGAATGGAAGCATCTGCGGCGATCCTAGGGAAGCGCAATTTCGCCACGCTGACCGTCTTTCGCTCGGCAGCGACCGCGCTTTCGGACAACGTCAACCTGCTGCCGTCGGACGCTTTCTCGCTGGGAAAACGCATTACGCAGTACGGTCTCGGCCTCGACGTCAACCACCACGTCACGGCATTTACCACCGTAGGCGCTAACGCGCAAAGGACCTACACGCGACGGGAGGATCCCTCGACGGAAACCTCCCGCAACGATTACCTTGCCCTGAATCTGTCCAAGAATCTGTCTCCCAAGACCATTGCATTCGGAGGCTTTTCCATTTCCCATTTCAGATCCACAACGTCCGACGACGTTGCCGCCAAGTCGGTTTTTGCCGGCATGAGTCACCGCTTTTGAGCGCCACCATGTTCGAGGCCTTCTACGGATTGTCGGGTCCGCCGTTTCAGCTCAGTCCGGACCCTTCATTCTTTTACGGCAGCCGCGGACACCGCCGCGAGCTCGTCTCCACGCAACTCGACGCGGACAGCCTGTTGCGTGCCGTCGCCACGGCATTCGGGCTCGCGATCAGAGAACACGACAAGGCTCGCGTGATCGCAACGTTGGAAGCATATCTGCTATCGCTGATCTCGAAAAATAAGCGCGCGCTGCTCATCGTGGACGAGGCGCAGAACCTGGAGCCGCAGGCCGTGGAAGAGCTGCGCATGCTTTCGAATTTCCAGGTCAGGAACAGAGCATTGTTGCAGAGCTTCCTGGTAGGACAGCCCGAGCTGCGGCAGCTGATGCGCAGCCCCCGGATGCAGCAGCTGCGCCAGCGGGTCATCGCCTCGTATCACCTCGGTCCGCTCGACAGAGACGAGACGCGCGCCTACATCGAGCACCGCCTGAAGCAGGTCGGCTGGAAGGGGAATCCCGGTTTCCAGGAGGAGGTGTTCCCCCTCGTGCATTCCTACACCGGCGGAATTCCACGCCGCATCAACACGCTGTGTGGCCGGGCTTTGCTGGCGGGTTTTCTTTCAGAGAAGCACCTGATCAGCGTCAAGGAGCTCGAGCACGTGATCGCAGAACTCGCGGAGGAGTTTGGCGACGTCCCTGCGGCGCAAGACAGGCTCGCGCCTGTCCCGACGGTTGTGCCGGACGAACCCGACCTCGTGGGTCTGGAAAAGCGAATCATGGGCGTGGAGAAGACAATGGCCATCACCGTCAATCTGCTGCGGAAAATGATCCGAACGCGCAAGCCATCCGATCCAGACTGGAGTGAGAACACACACTGATGGGAAGCGTAAGCGCTGCCCCCGGCGTCGTCCTCTGCGTGGTGGGGGCACGGCCAAACTACGTGAAAATGGCGCCGCTGCTGCGAGCCTTTCGCGCGCACCCGGACCTGCCTCGCTCGATCCTCGTTCATACCGGGCAGCACTACGACCCGATGCTGAACGACAAGCTGTTCGAGGACCTGAATCTCCCCTGCCCCGATCTCAACCTCGAAGTCGGCTCCGCCACGCACGCGGTGCAGACCGCGGAGGTGATCCGCAGATTCGAGCCTGTGCTGGACGACTACCAGCCCTCGTGCGTCGTCGTCGTCGGGGATGTCAATTCCACGCTTGCATGCAGCCTGGTCGCTGCGAAGAAATCGGTGCCGGTGGTGCACGTCGAGGCCGGCTTGCGCAGCTTCGACCGTGCCATGCCCGAGGAAATCAACCGGGTCCTGACCGACCAGCTATCGGACCTGCTTTACACGACGGAACGGTCGGCCCACGATAATCTGACGCGCGAGGGCATACTATCCGAACGAATCCATTTCGTCGGCAACGTCATGATCGACACTCTGGTGTCGCACCGTCAGCACGCGGTTTCGCCGGCAGAGACTCTTCGCCGCGCAAGGGCGCCGGAGGCTTTCCTCGAATCGCGGGAAGCATTCGGCGTGGTGACCCTGCATCGCCCTTCGAATGTCGACCGGCTCGACGCGCTTTCGGAGTCGCTGGATATTCTGCGGGAAGTCGCTAAAAAACTACCCCTCATTTGCGCGTTGCATCCGCGCACCACTGCAAACATTGCGACCTTTGAGCTCGCGGGCGAGCTTGAGGGAACGCGCGTATTGATGCTTCCTCCGCAGGGCTATCTCGAGATGCTCGGACTGATGTCAGCCGCCACCGTGGTGCTGACCGACTCAGGCGGCATACAGGAAGAGACGACGGCCCTATCGGTGCCCTGCCTGACGATGCGTGAGAACACCGAAAGGCCTATCACCGTCGAGCAAGGCACCAACACCCTGGTCGGGCGCGACCGCGCGCGCATCCTGCGCCTGGTCGAGGAAATTCTGGTCACGGGCGGCAAACGCGGCCGTATCCCAGAGCTATGGGATGGGCGTGCAGCGGTGCGCATCGCCGAGCATCTCTCGCGCTGGCTGGCGGAGCGCCCAGTGCTAGCGCAGGTTTAAAGTGCCCGGATGAGTGCGCTCCGCCCGGAGATCCCGAACGCGCTCACCGTTGATGTCGAAGATTACTTCCAGGTTTCCGCGTTCTCGCCGTACATCGCGCGCTCCGAGTGGGATCGCATGCCGTGCCGCGTGGAGCGCAACATCGATACGGTCCTCGCCCTACTCGCCGAGTCGGGGTCGCAGGCGACCTTCTTCACGCTGGGATGGATCGCCGAGCGATACCCGGGTCTCGTGCGGCGCATCGTCGCCTGCGGTCACGAACTGGCGAGTCACGGCTATGCTCATCAGCGCGCAACCGATCAGGCACCCGCCGAATTCCTCGAAGACATCCGGGCGGCGAAGTCCTTGCTGGAGAACCTCGCCGGGGTCGAAGTGAAGGGTTATCGCGCGCCAAGCTTCTCCGTGGGACCGGGCAATCAATGGGCGTTCGATTGCATCACGGACGCCGGCTATCGCTACAGCTCGAGCGTCTACCCGATCCGCCACGATCATTACGGCGTGCCGGATGCGCCTCGCTTTCCGTATCGACCTCGTGACCGCCTGTTGGAGATACCCGTCACCACCGCGCGCCTCTTTAAAATGAACCTGCCGGCCGGCGGCGGTGGCTACTTTCGCCTGATGCCTTACGCGGTTTCCCGCGCGCTGATCCGCAGGGTGAACAAGATGGACGGCCGCGCCGCCGTCTTCTACTTCCACCCCTGGGAACTCGATCCCGACCAACCTCGTGTCGCGGCGGCCAATCTGAAGAGCCGCACGCGGCATTACCTCAACCTGGATTGCATGGAGTCGAGGTTGCGCCGCCTGCTTCGAGACTTCACTTGGCGCAGGATGGACCGGATTTTCCTCGACGGGCAGATTGCGTGAGGGCTGCTTGCTAGGGCAGTCGCGAACTCCGCGCGAATACGCGCCGGGAAAGGCGCCTCTGAAGTGGTTCGCGCTCGCCTATGCCGCCTTGATCGTGTACGGAAGCCTCTTCCCCTTCACCGGCTGGAGTTACGCGGGCGTGAAACCATTCGGCTTTCTCACTGCGCAGTGGCCGGCTCACCATTCGCGCCCCGATATTCTCACCAACGTGCTGGCCTACATTCCATTGGGCCTGCTGTTCGTGCTTTGGTGGCGCAGGCGGCGATTTGTCGTCGGGCCGGTGATCCTGGCCACCATGATCGGCGCGGCACTGAGTTTTCTGATGGAGTACTTGCAGCAGTTCCTACCGAGCCGCGACGCTTCGCTGATGGACCTCATCACCAACGTATCCGGTACCCTCGTCGGAGCTGTCCTTGCCATCCTCGTGCGCAGCGACTGGTTGCCTGGCCGGGTGCTGATGGAGTGGCGTGCACGGTGGGTCAAGCCAGGCCGCCTGTTCGACCTCGGCTTGCTCGCCATCGGCGCCTGGGCGCTCTCCCAGGTCACTCCACTGGTCCCTTCCCTCGATGTGGGCAAGCTGCACCACGGCGTAGCCCCGCTTTGGCAGACTCTGCACCACCCCGAGCATTTCAATTCCGTGCAAGCGTCCGTGTACGCGCTCTACATTGCCGGGCTGGCCCTCCTCGCTAGGACCCTAGGCAACCCCGGGCGACCTGTGGTTGCGTTGTTTTTCGCATTCGTCGCGGCAGTACTACTTTACAAGATCCCAGCGGTCAGCAGGCAACTCTCTCTCGAGGCCCTTGGGGGGGCGCTCGCGGCTGCCGCTCTGATGCTGCCCTTCCTGGGCTTGCGCACGAGAGCGATGGCCTGCACGAGCGCGCTGCTTATTCTCGGTGGTTTCGCCTGCGCCGAGTTGGCCTCCGGCCCAGGCAGTACGCGATCCGCGTTTAATTGGCTGCCGTTTCGCGGCCAGATGGAAAATACCCTCACGGGCATTGCCTCGACGCTGGAGTCCCTCTGGCCATCTGCAGCGCTTGCTTACCTCGCCCGCTTCGCGAGCACCCCGGAACATCGAAGGGCCGTCGCATGGTGCGGGGGAGTCGCTCTTTCGCTCGCGGTATTCGCGCTAGAGTGGCATCAGCAATTTCTCCCTGGCCGCTATGCGGACATCACCGAAGTATTAGTGATGGCAGCAGCGTGGCTTTTAGTCTGGATAGTCCCCATCGCCCGCACAGCCGTTCGCTCGCGACAGGGTATCGCCCCGCGAGCATCACTTAACTCGCGGGCGATGCGCATGTAACTTCCGTCTGGCGGCAAGGTCATCAGTTAACCTACAATTAGTCTAGAGCGTATCTCAAAAATAATTCCGTAACAGGCAACGGAAGTTTCCGAGCCAAGCGATCTTCCAGCGCACGACAGCGACCCGCTCGATGCACGCCTCGCCCCCCAGGGCATCGCGATGATCGCGCCCCACAAGGGCGTCGCTGGAGTTGCCGCGTTTCAGTGGACGGTTTAGCGCTTGGGTCACAAGCGGTTATCCACAGGCTGCGCGCGGGGCGCTTCTCTGCCTGTGGAAATAATGTTTGCGATGGCGAAACCTGCCTTGATCAGTGCGATCATGTACGGCGCGGTCGCACTTTCCAGATGCTACCTTGAGCTCACACCCTTACAGAGTCTTGCTTGTCTGGTGCTTGTCAGAGTTCTGGCCTATGCTCTCTTGTCACGCTTGATGAATCGGGATGGAGCGCTCGAGATCTGGGACTTGCTGGCCAGCACTTAGTCCCCAATGTGGCTAAGGGATCGGCCGCTCGTCAGTGGGAGGTTTTCGGATTTATGAGCCGCAACGGTATCAACGCTATGCACCCGATCCCACCAGGGTTGTCGCCGCTCACAGCATTTCCTTTTGCGCCATTCGCGGAGTCGCCCTCGATACTGCGACCTCGAGTGCACGAGGGCAAACTCACCCTAAGGCACCTCTGCTGGATGCAGGACGTCAATATTGACGAGCAAGCATCCAGGCGATCCGCGCCACATTCGGCCGCTCGATGCTGAACGTTTTTATCACGGTCGACACGGAAATCTGGCCGTTTTCCGTCCGCTGCCCCACCGTTCCTTTGGCAGCCCACCATACCGATTTCAACGCGGAGATCGGTTTCTATATCCGCGGCGACACGGATCAAGGCGCCTTCGGGCTACCGTATCAGTTGGCCTGCCTGCACGAGCACGGCCTCAAGGCAACTTACTTCGTCGAGTCTTTGTCTGCCGGGGTGATCGGCCTACATACTTTGCGTGAAATCGTATCGATGATCCAGAGCGCGGGCCAGGAAGTCCAACTCCACGCACATCCAGAATGGTTGAGCGAAATACGCGATCCAGCTCTTCCAACGCAATTCACACCGACGCTCGGCGAATTCGCACTTCCCGAACAAGCGGCGATCATCGGCCGAGCGGCAGCAAATCTTCGGGAAGCCGGTGCCCGTAAACTGTGCGCCTTCCGGGCGGGAAGCTTCGGCGCAAATTTCGATACGTTGCGCGCGCTAGCAGGACACGGGATCAAGCTCGATTCGAGTCACAACACCTGTTACCTGAATACCATATGCGAGCTTGACACCGGCCACCTGTTGACACAGCCGCAGCTCATCGAAGGTGTTTACGAATTTCCCATGTCCTTTTTCAGCGATTTTCCCTGGCACTATCGGCATACCCAGTTGTGCGCATGTAGTTTCGGCGAAATGGCGGAAGCGCTCCTTGGCGCTTGGCGCGCTGGCTGGTATGCATTCGTCATCCTCCTGCACGGTTCCGAACTGCTCGGTAAGCGCACGAGTTTTCACCGGCCGGCGGCGCCCAGCGCGATAACCGTGCGACGGTTCCGAAAACTGTGCAGGTTCCTTGCTCATAACACGGACAAATTTCGCACCACCGTGTTTTCGGAAATTGACCCGGCCTCGATCCCAGCGCCGCGCGTGCTGCCACCGCCCAAATCCCGAATTTATCAGACCGCCTGGCGGGTTGCCGAGCAACTTGCGGAGACGCTTCGTTGACGTTTGAATGGGCCGAAACCACCACATCGCTCAAATTCCGGATCGGTGAACTGACCTTATTTTCGGTCCGGTTGCCCTGCGTGGCCCTTACGGCGCATTTCACCAAGCTGGGCTGCGATCCAATACATCCGCGTCCGCCGTTCGAGCGATTTTCATCCGGCATCGAAGTGGCGCTGATGCGTTCCCACCCGATCGACAAAGAGCTGCCGCCGCTGGCCCGCCTGCCAGAAGCCATCCGCTACGCTCCGTCCCAATACATGCACTGCTACACCAGCCTCGAGGGATCATTCGAAGACTACCTGAAAGGATTCTCGGCCAAATCGCGTTCTACGCTGCTACGTAAGGTGCGCAGGTTTGCGGAGGCGTCGGGCGGCAGCACCGATTGGCGAGAGTTTATCCTCGCGAGTGACATACAGGAGTTCCACCGCCTCGCGCGGGAGGTGTCGAGTAAAACTTATCAGGAACGTCTGCTCGATGCTGGATTGCCCGACGACCCGGCTTTCCTGCGCAACATCTGCGGCATGGCGGCAGCCCGCAAGGCGCGGGGGTATATCCTCTTTCTCGCTCGTAAGCCGGTCGCGTATATTTTCTGCCCGGTCATCGACGGTGCCCTGCTCTATCAGTACGTGGGCTACGACCCGATCTACCGGCATCTTTCGCCCGGAACAGTGCTGCAGTACCTGGTGCTGGAAAGACTAATGTCTCAAGGAGGCTGTAGGATGTTTGATTTCACAGAGGGACAATCGCAGCACAAAGAGTTTTTCGCGACGCATCGCGTGCTGTGCGCCGATATCTATTATTTCCGGCCTAACTTGCGTAACTGGCTGCTGTTGCGCTTGCACGCGAGCCTTGAATGGTTCTCGCAAAGAACGGGCGCCCTATTGGAGCGCTACGGCCTCAAAGACCGCATTAAGAAGTTTATCCGATCAAAAGCGTGAATCGACCAGGCACGCGTTGCGGCTATGGTCGAGCATATCGATAAACGACATGCTCCGCATCGGAACCTACCATTAGCCTGGCCAGCTTTCGGCCCAAGGCCCGGGCCGAGCAGCGGCGGGCGGGAGAGCTTGCAACGGCGATTAAGGCAGACCTTATCGGCTACATCGTAGGCGGTGCGTTCCTGAGCATGCTCTACTTCGACGTAGCCTACTACTTTACTTAATAGCAGTACTGGTTCTTGTCAGACAGCAAATTGAAAAGGTTGGCTCGACCTCGCAACAGGCGCAAACCGACGCCGAACGCGCCGGCGCAAGGCTTACACAATGACTCAGCTGGACGCTCAGGATACACCGTCGTTGCGAGTATCGGATTCCTGCCGTCTGCTCGGACCTCCGTCTTTGTAGCGCAATTGGTCAAGGCTGAGCAATTCGGCGATTTCACGGAGGCCCTCCCTGTTAGTGACAACGGCTACGACTGCATAGGTTGCCGCGCCGAACAGAATCATCAATAGGAGCTCGCCCAATCTGTCGGAAGCGACACTCCTTGCAATGCCGACGGCGATATACATACCGGCTCCCGCCAGCGCCGCAGGCGCGATGGCGGACAAAAGCTCGTGGAACGTTACCCCTAACAAGGGGAGCATCCGCCTCAAATTCATGCACATGACCAGCGGGTAGCCTACTACCCATGCCAGGCTCAATCCGAGCAGGCCCCAATTTGCACCGACCCAAAATGCCGCAGGCATCGTCAGGCACGCGACTAAGGCGTTCGTAGATGCGACGGCGCCGTACCCCATTCCCTGACATGCGGTATTCAAGAAAACGGTAATGAAGTAAAACGGCATGACCAACGCCAGTAGCTGCAGCGGCAATGCCGCCGGACCCCACTTCGGTCCGAGGAGTACCGCTACGATCTCCGGCGCCGTGCATGACATGCCCCAAAGTATGGGAAGAGACAAGAATGCCAGTACGCGCACGGTCTTCAGGGCATATTGAGACACCAATATCGGATCGTCCCGGCAACGCGCGAATGCGGGGAACGCCACCTGATTAATCACTCCAGAGATCTTTTGAACGGGCAAGGAGGCAAGATGCATGGAGACCGAATAGAAACCCAAGGACTCCTTCCCCAGCAACTTGCCGGCGATGACGATGTCCGCCTGCGAATACACGTACCACAGCACTCGTGTGACCATGACATGCCCGCCAAACGCTATCAGGCTTCGCATGCCTTCCATAGAAAAATGCGGCCACTTCCGGAACGGCGATGCTATGTTCATGACCACCGTGTACAGGAGCTGCGAGGCCAGATATCCGAGAACCAGCGACCATACGCCATAGCCGGAGAGCGCGCAGGCGAGCGTCGAGAGACCGCCGCAGGTCGCGACGGCCAGATTGATCATCGACTGATGCTTGAAGTTCCACGATCGGGTGAGCAGGGCGGCCGGAATGGCGGCGAACATCCAAAAAAGGAATTGCAGTGCAAGGGCTCGAATGATCCAAACCAGGCGTTGTTCACTGAAAAAGTCTGCGACAGCGGGGGCCACGATAACCAAGGACGCGAACAACGCGAAGTCGACGACAATCACCGCCCCGAATATTTTCCGTAGCTTGTTCTCGTCCACCTCTGAAGCTTGTACGACCGCCGCGTCAAGCCCCGCATCGCACATGAGCGTCAGCAGGCCCACCATCGCCATTGCCATAGAGAGCAACCCGTAGTCATCCGGCGTCAGCAAGCGGATTACCACTATGGTGATCGCCCATGTCAGCAGCTGACTGAGAAGGCGTCCCCCTCCGACCCAGAGTAGGCCGGACAGCACTTTTTGCCGGAGGCTCATTTGCCACATGATCTGGTGCGGGTGCACGCGATCGTCCTCTCCCTGCACTCGGGCGATGCCGCGCCCACCACGAAACATTTCAGTTCTGGCTCGCGCGGTATTGGCATCTTCCTTTGCCGACGTGCGGCCTGATACACTCAATGTGGCCGCAAACCAACTCACATGACCACTTCATTTTAGTCTGCTGGTGAAGGGCTTACTAATAATTCCGCTTCCCTTGCTGCGATTCGGCTGGCGCTGGCATCGAGTGAAGCTGCGATTTGCGCGGCATATAGCCCCGTTTTGATGGGCCGGCCCAGGTCCGGGACTCTAATGGGCTTAACTGTCTCCCTGAGCGATATGAGCGCGAGTGACTGGCACCGTCTCCGTCCTCGTGTGCCGAGCGAGTACGCCTTTATGAGCGGCGTCTGGTACGAGGCATGGTCTTCGCATCATCTTCCTTCCGGTTCTTGGCGCGGCCCAGTCGTTCGCGCGGTCGTTCGCGACGAGAAACAGAACGTCGTCGGCGTATTTCCCTACGCAATTCAGACAAAAGGGCCGCTGAAATTCATGTCACTTGGGGGGCCCTACGGTCCACTCCGGAGCGTGCCGCTCGCACGCGAAAGAAGGGAAGAGGCTTGCACTGCCCTCGTGCGATTCCTGACGGTGCAACGAGATGGCGTTGCTCTACGCCTCGGTCCAGTCGAGAACACTGATCCAGCCGTGCGCGCATTGCTTGCGGAGTTTCGTTCGCAAGAGTGGCATCTGTGCCAGACGCGGAACTCGCTCGAGTTCACTCTTAATTTGCCCGAAACCTTCGCCGAATACGAGGCGCGCGTTGGGCCGGAACTCACTAAGAAATCGGCCTATAAGGAGCGTCGGATGGGGCGTCAAGGACAGGTACAAGTGCGTTTGCATACTCAACTGTCCTCGGACGAATGGGAACGTGTCATGGACGACGTGAACCGTGACTTCTGGAAGTCCTTTCTTTCCGACACTACGGCAAGTAGTGACACGAAAGTATGGCTACTCTACTTCAACGGCCAGGCCGTGAGTCATTGTTTCGGGATCGATTCGGGCCAGCACCGATACATCATCACCAATGCGTACATGCAAAGCGTAACGAGCTTTAGCACGGGAGTCATTCTTCTTCGCCATGTCTTCGAAGATGCCATAGAGAAGCGGATTCGCGTCGTCAACTATGGCGAAGGAGACTCGGGGTACAAGACGCGGTGGGGATTTGTTCCGCAACGTCGCATACAGGAGTGGCTCGCATTTCGCCCAGGGCTCACAGGCGTCGCGCTCTCGGCCGGACTTAAGCTCGCAGACTTGTTATTGGCGCTGCGTCGACGTGCGGCAAAGAGAACGCCGAGGTTCACCGACCGACAAGCAGATCAGCAATCAGAGTCCGACACAGCCTAGCGCCTTTGGGAGGGATGAGGAGATGAGCAGTGCGCTTTCTTTGATTGGACGCGTGACACGAGCGTGGCGGCGCCTAAGCTTCGGGCAGTTTTGCCAACTCGTCGCTTACAACATCAACTTGATCGTGACCGGCAAGTATAGCGAGCACGCGCATCTCTACGATGTCTCCTTTGATCGGAAATTCAATGTCGAAACGCGCGGAACCGAAGCTGTCGAGGAATTGAGTGCTGACGAGACGCTTACACGACACGCGCGGCGATATGAGGCAGTCACGACGAAACAGATGTCGGTCCTGATGACCAAGCTGCCTACCCTGGATTTCAGTAAGTTCAATTTCGTTGACTTGGGTTCTGGGAAGGGGCGAGCTCTATTTATCGCCGCTGAGTACCCATTCAAGCGCATCATTGGCGTGGAGTATGGCCGAGAGCTTAACAACTTGGCGATCCGCAATATCAGGACCTACCGTAATCCTGCGCAGAGGTGCTTCAACATCGAGTCGTTCTGTGCGGACGCTTCAGCCTACGAATTCCCGTCCGAGTCTACGATTTGTTTCATGAACAATCCATTCGACGAGGTGCTGATGCAAAAACTCATGGACAGCTTGACCGAAGCGCTTAAGAAGGTGCCACGAGACTTTTTCATTGTGTACCTGCACGCCAATCATCCCGGAATCGTGAACCGGCATAAACAGTGGGAGTTATTGCACAGCGGTGTTATCTTGCCTCGCTCGCCTTACGCGATCTGGCGGTGGAAGATATTGGGAGACGAAGATTAAAAGTTACCGAACTGGCGGGTTTCGACGCCGTTTGCAGGGACCCCCCCCCTTGGCCCGCCTGCCGCAACGCAAACGTGATTTGCTCCTCGGTGAATCTCGACTTCTTCATCGCTTCTCCTTATCCTCATAAGGGGCCTCGAAGCGACCTTACTCTAGTTTTAATCTGTGCCGATATTCCGGGGTGACGTCAGTTATTTGGGTCAGCGCCTTTTCCACCTGTTCCCTAACGAGCACCAGCACCGCAATAAGGTAATACGGTAGGTCGAAGTAAAGCATGCTCATGAATGCGCCGCCCACCATGTAGCCCAATAGGCTCACCTGGATCGCCATCGCCAAGTCCGCGGCCCAGCGCAGATCCGCTTGCCCGTCGCTGCGGCGCACGATCCAAGTCGCTGTTCGCCAACTCGTGAGGATAAGCAATAGGAACAGGCCGAAGCCGATGAATCCATGTTCGCCCATCGCGGAAAAGTAGATGCTGTGAGCTGCGAGGGCCACGGTCGGGTCGGGCGCATAGCGCTCGTATATGTGCGGCTGATAAACCTGAAAGCCTCCACCGACAAACGGCCGGTCCTGCGCTATATTGAAACTCATGCGCCAAGCATTGAGGCGGCCCAAAGAAGACTTGTCACGCTCGTAAGTTGCGATTGTCCCCATGCGCTCGAACCACTTTTCCGGCATGAAGCCCACAGCTAATGGCATCAAAATCAACAGAAGCAACGCGAAGCGAATTTTGCTCTTACTCTTAAGCAGGACGAAGGCTGTCATGCAAGAGGCAGTGATCAACGCGCCGCGCGAATAGGTGCCCAATGCAGCTAGGGCACTTAGGGCGATAGCGCCCGAGAATCCCAAGCGTATCCACCGCTTCGCGAAGCCCGAACGCACATACCACAGTAAAGGTATAGTCATCAGCAATCCTAGGCCAAGATCATTGTTGTCCGCGATGTCGGAATCGGAAGGACCGAAAACCCGGTCCACGCCGCCACCCAGCAGCGTGAAAACACCTCCTTTCACACCGTAAAATCCCAGCGACAACACGAGCGTCCAGACCACCCAGTTGATTTGACGCCTCCCTTCGATTGCAATCATCACGATAAACGTCATAAACATGATTTTCATTACTTTTACCCATTGTGCATGAGCCTCTTCCGGCGCCAGCGCAAACAGCGTGGTGAAATTCATCCACAATACGAACAGCACCAGCAAGACAGTTGGGGCTGACCAGGGAATGCGAATCGATCTCCCTCGGAAGAAAAGCCCGATGAGAGTCGCGACGGCGATGACTTGGCCGAAGTGGAAGTCGTAGGCAAAGCCCCAGGTCAAGCGATGGGGGTTCATGACGCTTACCCAGATCCACATCAACACCCCGAAATGGGGACGCACCAGAATAAATGGCAACGAGCCAAAAATGGTCAAAGCGATAAGCAGGTCACGCATGATCGTTTTGTGGCTGAGTCGCGACCTGATCCCACATTTCGACGGTGCTCTCCCAATTCCCGAAGAATGACAAGAAAGAATAGGTCAGCACGCCAATAAGCACCAAGCGAAGAAGATACGCAGCGGCGTGCCAGCAAGGTAATTTCTGGAGAGCATGACGGCGCCGAACATGGCCGCACTAAGCAAAGCGGGTCTCCTCATTGCTGACACCATCTCGAGGAAGCGCAACTTCAAATGTGCTGCCGAATTGGCCAAGTTCGCGCCAGAAACACTAGCGGGCAGATAAGGAGCCATGCGAGAGCAAGACCCATCACGCGTGCGTGCACCCGCAGTCAGACTACACCCGCCATAGCTCCCGATAGGGCTTCGTTCGGAAACGCCCCGTGGATCTTATCAGCAACTGCACTTGCGGCAACCTGTCGTGTGTCGTGTCCGCTCCGACTATCGGGGCAATCAGATGGCTTGCTTTAAACCGTAGAAAACAGGTTGCAACGGCGCACCGGAACGCCGTGGATTAAGCGAGACTTCAATCGTCAGAAGTCTGTTAATGCCGACAAATATGCTCTCTATTTAGACGCGAAGTATTACAGCTAAGGGTCGAAGCAAACGTTGGTCGCCTGGAAATTGATGGGTCATCGATCGGGGAACCGTTCCGACAGAACCTGTCAGAACTCGTGCGTGCTGCGCAGCAGTATTCTCGGGTAGTTGCCATCGCAACCTTTTCGACCCAGCTGAGAGAGGGCCAGAGTGCCGACCAGCAGCTTCGTGCCTCCGCATCAGCGCTTACATGCCCTTCATAACTCCCGCCGGACTAATTAAGTCGTATGATCGGTACCATCAAATAATTAGGGAGGTCGCCGCTTCTACTGGCTCGATCCTCATCGAGCATGAGAACGAGATCCCGGGTGATGCTCAGCACTTCACCGACACGGTTCACTTCACCGATACTGGATCGAAAGCGATGGCGGCGAGAGTCTAGTCCGCGCTCTCCAGGCATCCCGCGCTGAGGTTGCCTTCTCAAGGGCGCTAATGTCGTCCAATGCGACCTGAAAATGGCGATGCCAAGGAGAACTGCAGGTGTTGTGTTCTCACCGTCATAGTAAAGGATCATCGCACTCCGCCATGCCACATCGCCGCACGATCACCAAAAAGTTGAATCCTGCCCATCACTTTGCTTTCGCTGCCGGGAAATTGATCGGTCAAGTATCCGACGATTCCGGACGGATGATTTGCGACGTTCACTGCATCACGGAACACCTGCCGCGCGGGAGCACTCCAAGTTTTCGGATCCGATACTGCGAGCCAAGCCAATAGATCGGCAAATAAGACGTTATAGATGGGATCAGCAACGGAATAAGACCCATCTGGCGGCATGCCGCAATCAGCCGGGACACTTCCCGGAGGGCACCATCCAACACCCAGAAAGCTCCCGAAAGCTCCGGGCGGGACGTAAGGGCCGTCGGGCGCGGCGGTCATGGCCCATTTAGCCATACGAACAAGAAAATCCTGCTGTGCTTGAGTCCATTCTGCCCTCGCTTTCGCGACCTCTGCGAACAGGAGCAGACCGGGGACAGAGTAACCGTGTTGCAGAGTCCAAACAGCACCCGGTGTTCCCACGTCAAGGGTGAAGAAGGCGTAGTCCTTTATATACCCCTTGCCGCCGGAGAGCTGTTCGGCGCGCAATACTTCGCTCATTATTTCTCTTGCTTTGGTCCAGTATTTGATGTCGCCAGTTTCTTTGAAGGCTCTTACCTGGATTAATAGCGGCCACGTGATCCAACGAAGCTCTCCATACGCACCATCCCACATAAAAGGAGAAGGCCCGCCGAAATAATGCCACGTGCCAGTGGCTCTTTTTGTAGCCGCCTTCTTCACCCAGGGATCTCCCGTGAGCGCTGCGGCGAGGAAAAGCCCTTCGGCCCATGTATGGGACGGCCTTCCGGGGTAGTCGTCCCAGCCGTGATTGCCTTTCTCGTACCGGGCAAATCCGGCGTCCATGGGTACAAAGGCATCATTCCACTGAAAATCGACGGAAATAGCGTGGCGCATCGCCGCCATCCCCCAGCGCAGCGCATCTTTGTTTGCGGTCCGCAAATAATGCTTGAAAGCGGCTCTGACCCAATCGTAGTGATCGCTGCTCATGCCCTCGGCCCACTGAATGTCTCCATAATCGCGCCAGCTATATGTTCCAGGGCTATTAACGGAAAATGTGTCCCCGATCTCAAAAAGAGTAAACAGAGTCGCTTTTCCGTTACCCCCGATAAACGGACCTATCCAAGCAGGGTTCACATCAGCATACCGGTCTTCCCAGGAGACCCCTTGCCATTGATCATACTTCCGTAACCATGCCTCGCTTTGCGCATCTCTACCCGGCAGCCCTTCGGGCGCGATATTGAATCGCCGCATCAAGGACAGCCGCTCGGCTAACGTCAAATGGGGCAGCCCCTCGACCTCATCAATAATTGCGGCATCGGACAAAGTAGGATCGTCGATTACCGCGAAGCGATCCCATGCGTCCTCTCCGGCTCGAAGCGGCTCATTCGTGGAATCGAATTCGGGCTGAAGACTTGAATAGCCTAGTGTTCCGTCATAGAGAGTTAGGATGATTTCCTTCGTCGTGACGCTGATTCTCCGGGGTTGGCGTTCCCAGAACTCCGGAACTACGTAGGCTTTTCCGTCGATCCGGACGATTCCGGTGGCGCGGCCCCCCCAATCACTCCATACTGTGCTAGGTCCTACTTTTTGAAGCGTTGCGGACCGACTGCTGATTTCATAGGTGAAGCCGTACTTCGCTCCTTCAAATGCGAACGGAGCTTGCCAAAACTGCCTGATTTCCGCAGGCACCGTTACGCGAACCCCTTCGATCACTGCCGTGGGGTTTTGAGCAATCCGCGGTATACGAATGCGAAGCGCGGTGTGCGAGTACTGTGTGGTGGACCGATTCCTGAGGCGAACATCGAAACGCGTGCCGTGTGCCATCGTCGTCGCCCGAACGTTCAGAGCGACGCCTGTTGTGCCAAGGCGGGTGCCTGAAAATTTGGCACTTAATACGGTGCCATCCAAGAGCTGCCACTCGACCACTCCCGAGGTATAGACTGGCGACGTGCTTGGGGCCGTTTGAGCAACACTGTCGGGTTCGCCAACGACAATCAGGCTAGCCGCAAGTAAACCGATGACACCAATGCGTAATCGCATCCCTTTGCTTGTTTTTGCAAAGCGCAGCTTCATGGGAATGTCCCCGCCGCAAGTAGTTGCCCCCCGCTTCCATTCTCGATTCAAGACCGATCAATCGTAGAGATTGCCGGCCTCTTATTGCCCGTCTCTGCGGGCTCTATCCTGAGAGATGGGCGATTCTAGGGAGGCGTTGCTCAGTCTAGCGGTGAACTATTTAACAAAGCTTCACAGTTACCATGTCGCAACGTGGAAGAGTTCCCGTGGAATTTCCCCAACCCGTTCGATTCCAACGTGAACGCCACTGCGGAGCCGTCTGCTAATGCCTTTTCGAATGGTCTCGATGTCTTTTTCACCGAAGCCATGATCTGTGGCTTACAGCACACGTGTTCTCTCCAAACTTTCCTGAAATAATCTCGAATTGCCGTACCCCAGGAATGTCTCGTATTACATAAATCAGTGCCAGGCCACGCATAACGCTAGCGTCCTTCCATTAGCAGTGGAAGACCACGGCCGCAACCGCATGCCTCGTTGCTGTAAACACCGTCATCGCATGCATCCGGCGGCTGCGGCGAAGATGCTAGGTGCGCATCAGGGCGTCTCGCGCACGCGCGCAAGCGATCCTGTCGGCGCCACTTCGCAGCAACGCGGGAACGTGATGCGCCGCGTGCTGCAGGAGCGCGCGCAGCCGGGCGAACTGCAGCAACTCCAGCCGCTCCCGCGTATAAGGTCGTCGGACGGCCGGCTAAATCAGACCGGCCTGACCTCGGCATCGTTTCCAGAAACCGCGAACGCATACACCTCCGCCCAGCGTTGTCTTACCCGGGGCCACGTATATTGCTGGACTTCGTTCAACGCGGCATCGCGCAGCCGCCTTGCGCACTGCGGATCGTGGAGAACGCGCAGCACCGCGGCCGCCATCGCTGCGTGGTCGCCTGCCGGCACGAGGAGCCCGGTGACACCGTCCCGGACGATAAACGGCACTCCTCCGACGTTCGTGCTCACTACGGGCACGCCGCTGGCCATCGCCTCCAACACCGAATTGGGCATATTGTCGACCCGACTCGGATTCATGACAACGGAAGCCGAACGGTACAGCACCGCCATCTGGTCGCGATCGAGCCGCCCGCAGAAGTCCGCGGCTTCGGCGATGCCAAGGCGGGCGGCCAGCGAGTGCAGTACCTGCTGCTCCGATCCCGATCCGGCCACCGTCAACTTTGCACCTGGCCAATCTGTACGGATCAGCGCGAAGGCGCGCAAAGCCGTCCCAATGTCGTAAATCACTTCCAGATTGCGCGCGACAACCAGGTGCGGGTGCCCGGGACCTTGACCGGGGGTGGCGGGCCGGAAGCGCTGCATGTCGATGATGTTGGGAACGATGGTGCTGCGCAGCCCCCACCACCCGAACACCTGCTGAAGAAAACCGGAGGGAACAGCGAGCGCGCTTGCGCGTCGCAGTGTTTTTAGAACCAGCGCGCCGGAGCGGTCGAGGAAAGCTTCGGCATCGCCACCGCGGTAGTTAACGACGCAAGGGATTCCTCGCATCCTGGCGATCCAGATCGCGGGTGCCGCGAAGAGGTGCCAGGACCAGCCGGAATTCGCCATGACGTGAAAGACCTCCACGCCGCCGGCGACGCGCCACAGCCGGACAATGTAAGGCATAAGCCGAAAAACTGCGCGCACACGTCGCACCCCCCCTACCCATTTCGGCCGATACGGAGCGTTGACCTGAACCACCGTAACCTTCGCGCCTTCGCTCTGCAACAGCTCGGCGAGCTGCCGCGTCTGGTTTGCCATGCCGCCTTCCGGCGGCGGCAACAGTCCCACCAGCGCGATTCTCAGTCCGCTGAGATTCATCCTGCCCGCCCGGAGAGTCGTGCAAATACCTCCCGATATCCGGCAACGCTTGTTTCCCAATTTCGCTCCCGCTCGACGAAGCGGCGGGCTTGTTCGCGCAATCCGGGCCAGCGCTCCCGCTGCGCCAGCAGCCGCACGAGCGCATCGGCAAGGCAATCCCGGTCGCCGGCGCGGAACAGCACGCCGGTCTCGCCATCGCGGATCAGTTCCCGGTGACCTCCGACGTCAGAAGCGACCAGCAGTCTACCCTGCGCCATGGCCTCGAGCGGCTTGAGCGGCGTAACGAGATCGGTAAGGCGCATCGAATGGCGCGGATACGCGAACACATCCACGATACTGTAGTAGCGCTGGATCTCATCGTGCGGCACGCGGCCGCCGAAGATGATCTTGTCCCTGACGCCCAGCGTCATCGCCAGCTCCATCAACCTGTGCTCCTCGGGTCCGCCGCCGACGAGCAGGACTTGCACATCCGGAATTTGCTCGAGCACTTTCGGTAGCGCGGCGAGCAGCAGATCGAGGCCTTCGTAGGCATAGAAGGAGCCGATGAAGCCCACGACCGTCTTGCCCTCGAGGCCGAGTTGCGCTTTGAGTGCGAGATCGGGCTCGGCGCCGAACTGGAACGCGGCCAGGTTCACTGCATTGGGGATGACAGTAACCCGTTCATCCGGAATACCGCGCGCGATGATGTCGCGCTTAAGTCCCTCGCAGATGGTCGTAATTTCTCCGACCCGGCGCAGCGCGAAAGTTTCGACACCGCGCGCAAGGCGATAGCGCACGCCCCACTCCGAGCTCGTCCCGTGGTCCACCGCGGCATCTTCCCAAAAAGCCCGCACTTCGTAGACCACCGGTATCCCCAGGCGCCGGCCGACGGACAGCGCCGGAATCGCGTTGAGCACGGGCGAGTGGGCATGCAGGATGTTGGGGCGCACCATACGCGCCACCTGCTCCAGGCGCCGCGCCGTGGCGCGCATCAGTGCAAGTTCGTGAACGAGAGGAACCCGCCGGAGCGCTCCCGGCTGCCAGGGAGTACGGTAAAAGCAGAGCCCGTCGACTTCTTCTTCGGCAGCGCCCGGCGCCGTGTGCTTGGGGCTCGTGACGTGAAACGTCTGCCAGCCCAAGCGGCGCTGCCCCTGAAGGATGGCAACCGTGCGGAACGTGTACCCGCTGTGGAGCGGAATCGAGTGATCGAGCAAGTGCAGGATTCGCATGTAGGCTCTTACTCGGTCGTGTCAGGCCGCAGAATGCAGCAAGCGGGGTGGCTGCTCGCCTTCGCGGGCCTGCTGCACGCGGTCATTGGCGAGAAATGCTTGGAACATTAGCAGGCTCCAAAGCGAGGCGCTGTAATCCCGAACGCCGGACTGATGGGCGTCCACGAGGTGCCGAAGATATTTTCGGTTGAAGAAACCGGTCTCGGCCAGATCGGGTCCCAGGATGTCGTTGCGAACGCGGTGTTTCAAAGGCCCGCGGAACCACTGAGAAAGCGGCACCGAGAAACCCATCTTGGGCCGGTACATGATTTCTCGCGGCAGGGACGGCTCCATCGTCTTCTTGAGAAGGTACTTGCCCTCCTGACCGCGTACCTTAAGGGAGGACGGGAGGGTCGCAAGCCACTCCACCAGCGGATGATCCATGAGCGGCTCGCGCACCTCGAGCGAGTGGGCCATGCTGGCGCGATCCACTTTGGTATTGATGTCGCCCACCAGGTAAGTCTTCAGGTCGAGATATTGGACGAGCGCCAGCGGGTCATCAGTTCCGGCGCGGCGGGCGTGGCGTCGAAACACCTCCGCCGCCGAGTAGCCGCTCAGTCGCGCCTTGAACCCGTTGCTGTAGAGCTGGTTCCGCATGTCGTCCTTGAGGGTCGAGACGCTGTGAAAGTACGCATCCACTGAGCTGCGCGCGAGCGCCTGGAAAGTCGTCTTCGCCCGAAAAACCTGCGGCGCCCAATCGGCCTTCGGGTACATCCGTCCGAGGAAGCCGAACGCCGGCCGCCGCAAAGATATCGGCAAAAGACCTCGCATGCGTTCTTCCATGGCATGTAGCCGGTAGCGCCGGTAACCGGCAAAGCTCTCGTCCCCGCCATCGCCTGAAAGTGCGACCGTCACGTGCCTGCGTGCGAGTTGGCAGACGCGGTAGGTGGGTAGTGCAGAGCTGTCGGCGTAGGGCTCATCGTAGGTGCGGGCGAGAACGTCGATCAGACCGAAATCGTCGCTGTCGACTGTGTCGACAAAGTGCCGCGTGCGGTAGCGCTCCGCAATCTGCCGCGCGAACATCGCCTCATCGAAAGCCGGATGGCTGAAGGAGATCGAACAAGTGTTGACGGGCTCCGTGCTCACGCCCGCCATCATCGCGACTACGGCGCTGGAGTCCACGCCGCCAGAGAGGAACGCACCGAGCGGCACCTCGGCGATCATGCGCAGACGGATAGAGTCCCTCAGGCGATCGATCAGTTCTGCCTGCGCCTCCCGCTCGGCGATGGGATTGTCCAGGGTGAACCGGACGTCCCAATACTCGCGTGGCTCGGGTACGGGCAGGCCGCGCCGGATGGTCAGCGTGTGAGCCGGGGGCAGCTTGCGGGCTGCGGCGTAGATGGTGCGGGGCTCCGGGACGTAACCGAACGCGAAATACTCCTCGATCGCGAAGGGATCGAGATCGCGGCTGAAGCCGGGGTACGCCATCAACGCCTTCAGCTCGGAGCCGAAAAGAAGCAGCCCGTCGGGCAACAGTGCGTAATAAAGCGGTTTCACGCCGAGGCGGTCGCGGGCCAGGAACAGCGTCTCCCGATTGCGGTCCCACAGCGCGAAGGCAAACATGCCCCGAAATCGCTCGATGCAGCCTTCCCCCCACTGCTCCCAGGCGTGGACGATCACCTCGGTGTCGCTCCTGGTGCGGAAGGTGTGGCCAAGCCGATTGAGTTCGGGGATCAGCTGCTGGTAGTTGTAGATTTCGCCGTTGAATATGACGACGACGCTGCCGTCCTCGTTGAAGAGCGGCTGCTGCCCAGTCGACAGATCGATGATGGAAAGCCGTCGATGTCCCAGGCCTAGTCCCGGCTCGAGGTGGAGCCCGCCTTCGTCCGGCCCCCGGTGGAACTGTATCTCGTTCAACCGCGAGACGAGCTCGCGCGGGATCGCCCTCGCACCCGCGACATCCATGACGCCGACAATGCCGCACATGTCGAGCTCGCTTCTCAGGGAGGGACGGTTCGAGGGGGCACAGAGCCTGGCGGTGAGTCGAGCTGTTCGGCGCCGCCAGGCGGCACGGAGATTCCTGCGGCGCGCAGTGCGCGCTCGTACATGCTCGCGTAATCCGCCACCATGCGCGTAAGGCCAAAGTGCGTTTTCGCGACGCGTTGTGCCGCTCTTGCGTGACGCCGGGCCATGGCCCGGTCGCTTAAGTAGCCAAGGATGGCGCGCGCAAGCGCTTCGCTGTCGGCGGGGGGAACGAGCGTCCCGGTCATCCCGGACTCGATCAGTTCGGAATTGCCGCCCACCCGGGTGGCGACGACCGGAAGTGCGCTCGCCATGGCCTCGAGAATCGTGTGGGGTACACCCTCCGCCAGCGAGGGGAGCACGAAGCAATTCAGGCCGCGCATGATGGCCGGGACATCGGCACGCTCTCCTGCCAACCATACCCGCTCGCGCACGCCTTCTCGATCTAGAACGGCGTTGACCTCGTTACGCAATTCGCCGTCACCGACCATCACCAGTCTCAGGTATTTCGCGGCCGCAGGTTGAAGTTCGAGCGCGCGGACAAACGCGCGCGCGAGATTCAGCGGATCCTTGACTGCCTCCATCCTGCCGACCGTTCCTACCAACCATTCACCAGGTCCGCCAAAAGGGCATCCGGGAATCACCGGCCGAGGTCCTGCCGACGGGTGGAATCGCTCGGTATCCACCGCGTTATACATCTGCGAGATCCGATCGGACGGGACACCGACCTGTCGCTCCAGGTAGTTCTCGAGGTCACGCGACACCGCGATATACCGCGTGACGAAGGGGCGATAGATCCGACGAACGTACCGGTACCGGCTGCCGCGTCCGTGGACATCCTGGATGTCCCAGCCATGCTCTCCATGAATGCGTACCGGGACCCCTGCCGCCCACGCCGGGACGACCGCCTCGAGCGCCGCGAGGTTGTTGGTATGCACGACCGCCGGGTGCAGTTCCTTGAAGAGGCGATACAAACGCGGGTATTGGCTCAACAGGTGCCCAGGCCGTTTGTCGAGCGAGATATAACGCACGTCTGCGCGCTCGATGCGCCTGGCAAAGTCCTGAGAGACATCGGTCAACGCCACGATCGCGTGACGCCACCGGTGCAGCGGCATGCGGTTGACAAGATTTACGATCCCGTTCTCGAGTCCGCCCATGCTGAAGCGGTAAACGATGTGGGCGATGAGCGGCGGCGGCGCGGTCGAAATCACTTGGCCGGCAACGCGTAGCGAAGATCGGTCGTCGCGGCGGACAGCGCGGCCGGGGAAGTGTCACCCCCCCGCTGCAGCAGCTCATCAAGCAGGTTCAGGCTCGCCGACCATGCGTAGTCCTGCGCTACCCGCGAGCGAGCGAGGCGACCCATAGCGTCCGCCCGCGTGGGATCCATCAGCATGAGCACCTTCGACGCGAACCCTTGCGCGTCGGATGCCACTTCGAGCTCGACGCCCTGGCGCACCGACAAGGCGGCGGCCGACGCGGCGGAGGCGACCACCGGCTTCGCCATGGCCATGGCCTCCAAAATCTTATTCTGGATTCCTCGCGCCACGCGCAACGGCGCGACCACCACTCGAGCATGCTGCAGATAGGGTCGAACGTCATCGACGCGACCCGTCACAGTCGTGGCTGGGTCGCTCGCCAGCGCCCGAACCGCCGCGTCGGGATTCATTCCCACGACGTAGAAGCGAACCGACAGGTCACGATCCCTGATCCTGGGCAGCACCTCGCGAGCGAACCACACGACGGCGTCGACATTGGGCCAGTAATCCATCGCCCCCGTGAACACGATGGGCCGCTCATCGGGCGCAAACGGCGACGCAAGATCACGCGATGGAGAGAAGTACTCGCTATCCACGCCATTGCGGATCACCACCACACGCTCCGCGCACCCCGGCGTCTCGCTACGCAAGCGCTGTGCCTCTTCGTCCGTGACAAAAATGCTTGCAGCAGCGCGCCCCGCGATATCCCGCTCGTAGGCGAGCAAACGCCGCGCTTCGCGCTTGTACAGGAGCGAGCCGGGCCATTTGCGCCGCAGCGCGTAGTCCCCCCATTTCGCGGAGTCCATGTCGACGAAGTCGACCAAGCACCGTACCTGCGGCAAGTCGAGCAGGCATTGCGCCATCGGCGACGAAAACGCGAATGCGCGTGTAACACGCTCGCGGCGGACGATCTCTTCGGCCCACCTGCCTAATTCCCGGCTTCGGAAGTACGGCAGGGTCAGCGCCTCACCGCTCAAAAAGGCAGTCATGCTTCTCGCCCGCTTCGACCAAGGCACGATTGGCTCGACATGCACCTCGGCACACATTCGCCTCAGCGCTTCGACGTGTTGCCAGTCCGAGGGGTCGTCGATGAACGTACCCAGGAAGACCCGGTAGCGCCCGGCAAGATGGTTGAGGAAATGAAAGGACCTCACTTTGTCGCCTTTGTTGGGCGGATAAGGCAGCCTGTGCACGAGAAAGAGAAGCGATTCCACAGATATGCCTGCGAGGCTTACCCGAGGCTCTTCACGAGATGCGGCCCGAGGAAATTGGCCACCGGAACCGGTAGCCATCGCCACAGCGCAATCAGTGCGCGGTACTTCGGATTCAGCGGATTGTTTTCTGGAATGCTGTCGCGCCGGTACAAGCAATACTCGTAGGCGAGCGGGGCGGGTTCGAAGCCCCAGTTCTTCTTGAAATCGAATGGGCCAGTGCCGCGCTTGCTGCGGCCGTAGTCGAAGACCCGGACGCCGCGCTCGCATGCCCGGCGCATCAGCTCCCAGTATTTGAAATCGTTCGCCGCCAGATCGCGCGCCTCGACGGCGTCGCCGGCGTAATAGGGCAGCACCTCGTGCCTGAAGTAAAAGCTGAACACGCTCGACACCAGCTTGCCCGCCGGGTCGGTGATGGAGAGTACTTCCGCGTCGCGGCCGAATATCTTGCACAGCGCCTCGAAGTAGCGCTTCGGGAGAGGCGGTGTGCCGTGACGGTGCACATTGTCGGCGTAAAGGGAAAAGAACGCGTCGACGTCGGAGTCGAGCCGGCTCGTCAGACCGTTCTTGATGCCTTTGCGCACCATCGCACGCTGCTTGCGCGGAATGGCGAGCATGTTCGCCTCGACGTCAGGGAGGATGGTCTTGCGAAAGCCGGCATACAGGTCCTGCCGAGGCCAGCCGGGCTCACGCGCGCAGCGATTGCGCAGCTCGAGATGCTCGACGCCGAGCCGCGCGCCCCGTTGCCGCGCGGCCTGGTGCAGCGCGGATACCGCTTCCGGATCGGACGCTGCCACGCCGGCGACGGCGCAGAACGGCAGTGAGACGAGTGAATGCCCGAAGAGGAAGCTCTTCACCTCGGCAAGAGGTAACACGCCGACGATCTGGGAGGCGCGCTCCGCGAGCAGATAGTGCGTGCGATGCCCGAAGCAACCTTCGATGACATCCTTCCAGCCGCTGCGGTGAAAGAATGTCGCGTCCGGACAAAGCTCGACGAACCGATCCCAGTGCAGCGCGTCTTCGCGCGTGAAGCCGCGGACCCTCAGCGGCGCCATGACGGTTCCCCCTTACGGCCGATTATGCCAGCCAACCCGGGGGCCTGGCATTAGCCCGTTGGGCTATTTCCGCATGGCCCTTCGGGCTTCCTGCACGGCTTGGCCGTACTTCGCGGCGGCCTGCGTCCGGTTGCCGGCGCCAAGCTTTTTGAGGATGCGCCGCACGTGGTTTTTGACGGTGAACAAGCTGATGTTGAGCGCCAGGCCGATCTCGGCGTTGGTCTTGCCCTGGCACATCCCGTCGAGGATTTCGAGCTCGCGCGCGCTCACGTCGAGCCAGTTGTCGCCGAGCTTTTCCGCGGTCGTATCGGCAAACTTGAACGCCGCCACCCTGCGGAAAGCAGCGTCAATCTGGGTGACGAGCAGATCAACGAGGTAGTTGTAGCGGTCCTTGGCCTGACCCTTGGTGAACAAGCGCGAATGCAGCGCCACATAAAGACTGTCGTAACCGCCGCGCTCGTCGCGCACGCCGTGCACGAGTATCGAGCGCAGGCCGCGAAGCGCGGTATGCATCGGGCACGGGCAGCTGTCGATTTCCTTCAGCGCGTCCGCCGCGGGCAAGACCAGCGGCTCGCGCCCTGCATCGACCCAGCGTGCGAAAAGCTCCTTCAAAAAGCCCTCGATGCCGCAATGGGCGAGCTGCTCGGTACGCACGCCCGGAAGGCCGGAAATCACATCGAGCTTCAGATTCCAGTTCGCAAAGTCGCCCCAAGCCGAGATCAGGATCTGATGAGGAAGGAAGTGCTGGATCTCGCCCTGCAGCCAGAGAAACAATTGAACGTGGCGCCGGATGAGCTGCGATTCTTCGAGGATACGCAGCAGCCGCTCCCCCTCTCCTGTGGTGAGCGGAAAGGTCTTCGATTTCGGCCTGGACAGAAAGGGTGTCACGTATGCACGTGTGTTTTGTTTGACAAGGAACATAAGCATGCGAGCCAGCACTTCTTGGATGGCAGCCGTTTTCCACGCTTTTCGATTTCTTACAAAACAAATGCTTTCAAATTTTTACAAAATGCCGGACACCGTTCCAAGATTAAATAAGGCGCCGGCGCGAGTTCCATCCGACGGAAGTGTTAGCGCCGCGCGGCGCCGGAGAGCAGCTCTTATAGCGTAGTAACGCCCTAGTGACGCTCGGTAGCCATTTGAGCGGGCTGTCCATCACGATCGCCGCGGGAATGCCGGTAGGCACCGCAGTCACCGCCACGCAGGCCGCGTTGAACTCCACCATGGCACTGCCGCACATCGAAGCTGTACGCAATGACCTCGGGCCTGATAATCATTCGCTTCTTCAGGTCTGATAGGCTGTCCGACGCGATCAGTTATATGTGTCCGCAGCCACGGACTGAATGGCAGGCGAGGAGCTGGATGACCGCCGCGTGGCGGCTGGGTTTAGGGGACCGTCCAACATCAACATCCTGTTGAGCCTCCTCGAGCAAACGGAGCACCTGGACGGGGATGTTGCCGAATGCGGCGTATTTCGCGGTGCCACCCTTCTCGCGATGGGCCTCCACCTTCACCAGCGCGGCGTCGACAAGACGTTCCTTGGCTTCGATTCCTTCCAGGGCTTCGACGAATCCGTGGCGATCGATGTGGCGCTCGGGGGCAGAATGATCCCGAGAAACGGGTCGGCGGGTTCGGCGCGACGTCGTACGAGGACGTCGCGCGCAACGTCTCGAGGTTCCACCTGGAGAAAACGGTTACGCTCGTGAAGGGTTTCTTCGCGACCACGTTGCCGCAATATGCTAAGCATCGCTTCTGCTTCATCCATCTCGACTGCGACATCTACCAATCATATCGAGACACACTCGCGTTCTTTTATCCGCGAATAACGTCCGGCGGGATCATCCTGTTCGACGAATACAATGATCCCCCGTGGCCGGGCTGCAATCGGGCTGTCGACGAGTTTCTTTCCATCAAGCGGGAAACGCTGGTCGAAATCGAGCAGGACAACTACCAAAAATGGTATCTGCGCAAGACGTAGCTCCGTGGTCTCACCTCAACGGAGGGTCTTCTTGTAGTACCAGTAAGCCCGCTTCGCGAGAGAGTGAGTGGCTGAAGTCTCGGGCACCCATCGTCGATAGAGGGATTCCGCCCGAAATTCGAGCCGATGCCTGATGAAATCAAAGAATGCTCGATGTCGATACGCCGCCATGTATAGGTCCAACTCCTTCTTCGATCGGGCACGGCCGTTGTCACCATACTTCGCGACATAGGGAGTGAAGTCCGGGTACAGCAGTCGTACCGCACGAAGGTAGGGAGCAATTCACATCGCTCGGATCGGAATCCTCGGCCATAGTCCTCGAGGGTGGTGGCGTATTCTCTCAGCCACACGGAATCGGACCGCTGATAGACGTGCATCGAGCTGAAGGGCACGAAGTACCTGGCCCCCAACACCTCCGCGCGATGAGCGTTTCTTCCACCCAGTTGCAGCTCGCCCCCCTCGAACAGAGGCAAGCGCTGGCCGTTCTCATCGAAGTAGTTGCACATGTCGGCATCGCTGAAACGGCTCGACAATCCCAGGAGGAACGATCGAGTACGGCCCTTCAGAAGACCGCGGACGAAGCCTCCCCAACCGAGGTCCGACGCGTCGTTCCTGTTGAAGACAATGCGATCATTGATGTCGACGAGCAGCACCGCATCCTGGTTGTAGTCGGCGATGCACATGATCCGGGTCCGATCGCCGAGGCGCACCCATTGGCGATCCGGCAAGATCTGACAAGTGTGGCCCTGGTCGACTAAGGACGCGTGGATTCGGTTCCCGACGTGATCGGGGAGGAGGATGGTCTTCCCCCGGAGTCCGTCTAAAGAGGCGGGACTCAGGTGATCAGGG
>WNFI01122390.1_pt1 | contig 52335 bp, 46 predicted proteins | sample 5400471 | NCBI WGS metagenome assembly WNFI01 (sample SAMN13153348, study PRJNA577476) | soil metagenome | isolation source: 100 cm saprolite on Douglas fir-dominated hillslope | place: USA:California | collected 2013-09-17
GTGTCGTTCAACCTGGCGCCCGGCGCCTCGCTCGGAGACGCCGCGAAGAAGATCGAGCAGTACCGCCGCCAGGTCAAGATGCCCGAGTCGATCCTCGTGAGCTGGGGCGGCGACGCGGCGGCGTTCCAGTCGTCGCAGTCGACGCAGGTGTGGCTCATCGTGAGCGCGCTGCTGGTGATCTACGTGCTGTTGGGCGTGCTCTACGAGAGCTACATCCACCCCATCACGATCTTTGCCGGCCTGCCGTCGGCGGCTGTGGGCGCGCTCATCGCGCTATGGATCTTCGGCATGGACCTCTCGATCATCGCCACCATCGGCATCCTCATGCTGATCGGCATCGTGAAGAAGAACGCGATCATGATGATCGACTTCGCCCTTCACGCGCAGCGTGAGGAGGGCATGTCGCCGCCCGAGGCGATCCGCAAGGCGTGCCTGCTGCGCTTCCGCCCGATCATGATGACCACGCTCGCCGCGGCGATGGGCGCGGTGCCGATCGCCGCGGGCCTCGGCACGGGAGCCGAGCTGCGCCAGCCGCTGGGCCTGGCGGTGGTCGGCGGACTTCTCTTCTCGCAGGTGATCACGCTCTTCATCACGCCCGTGATCTACCTTTACCTCGACCGGTATTCCGGCAAGGGTCCGGTCACCAAAGGCGTGAAAGCAGTCGCTCCCGCCACGGGAGACTAATAAAAGGAGGAGATCTTGAGACACTTTGCCCTGGCACTCGCAGCCGCATCAATTACCTCGCTCGCATTCGCTCAACAACCCGCTCCGCCCGGAACACCACCGGGTCCCCTCGCCCCGCCCGGCGCCCAACCCGCCCCCGCCGCACCTGCGCCGTCCTGGCAACAGGGCCGCTCCGCCGAGCATGCAAGCTCGCCGCTGCATCCGTTCGCACCGCACTTCACCGGCAGGCCCGCGAGCCAGTTGCCGCTCGACAAGCTCAAGGTCCCGCCCGGCTTCAAGGTCGAAGTCTGGGTCGACGGCTTGCCCGAAGCGCGCTCGCTTGCCCTTGGCGACAACGGCACCGTGTTCGTCGGCAATCGCAATCTCACCGATGTCTACGCGATCGTCGATCGCGACGGCAAGCGCGAGGTGAAGAAGATCCTGAAGGGCTTGAAGTCGCCCAACGGTGTCGCGTTCAGCAAGGGCACGCTCTACGTCGCCGAGCGCGGCCGCATCACGCGCTACGACGGCATCGAGGGCCGGCTCGACAATCCGCCCGAGGGGAAAGTCGTGATCGACAATCTCGATCCGACGGCCCAGCCCGGACACTTCTGGAAATTCCTCGCGATGGGCCCCGACGGCAAGCTCTATTTCAACATCGGCGCGCCGGGGAATATCGTCATGCCGGGCTACTATCAGGCATCGATCAACCGCGTCGATCCGGGCACGGGCGTGATGGAGAGGGTCGCCGAGGGCGTGCGCAATTCGGTGGGGTTTGACTGGCACCCGAAAACCAAGCAGCTGTGGTTCACCAACCACGGGCGCGACTGGGTGAGCGACGACATGCCGAACGACACGCTGCACCGCGTTTCCGCCAAGGGCATGAACTTCGGCTATCCGTTCTGCCACCAGGGCGATTTCCTCGACCCCGAGTTCGGCAAGGGCCGCTCGTGCAAGGAGTTCGACCAGCCTTCGGCCAAGCTCGGCCCGCACATCGCGCCGCTCGGCATGCGCTTCTACACGGGCTCGATGTTCCCGACCGAATACCACAACAACATCTTCATCGCCATGCACGGCTCGTGGAACAAGACCAGCAAGATCGGCTACAACGTGACGCGCGTAGTCCTGGATGAGAAGGGCAGCGTCACGAAGATGGAGCCGTTCCTCGATGGTTTCCTCACCGATCCGAAAGCGGATCCGCCGATGTGGGGCCGCCCGGTCGATGTGCTGGTGATGCGCGATGGGTCCATGCTCGTCTCCGACGACTACAACGGGATCATCTACAGGATCAGCTACAAGAAGTGAGCGGCACGCGTTTCAAGCACGCAGGCGCGGTGGCGAGGCTCGCCACCGCGCTTCTCGTCATCGGAGGCGCGCGCGCGGCCGATATGGAGGCGCTCGAGAAGAAGGCCGCCCTGTGCGCCGCATGCCACGGTGCGCAAGGCAACTCGACCAATCCCGCCGTTCCATCGCTCGCGGGGCAGCCCAAGCAGTTCATCACCACGCAGCTCGTCATGTTCCGCGAAGCCAATCGCAAGGATCCGCAGATGTCGCCGATCGCGGCCGGCCTCGCCAATGCGGACATCGACGCCTTCGGGACGTACTTCTCGGCGCAGGCGCCGAAGCCGGCCGCGCCCGCGGTCGATGCGGGCATGCTCGCCGAGAGCCGGCGCCTGACGCAGCTGTACAACTGCGTCCAGTGTCACGGTCCGGAGCTCAAGGGCCAGCAGCACATCCCTCGCCTTGCCGGCCAGCAGGCTGCCTACCTGGCAACGCAACTGCGCGGCTTCAAGGCCTCCACGCGCTTCGACATGGACGGCAACATGACTTCGGCGGCACAGGCGCTGCCGGAAAAAGACATCGAGGCTCTCGCCCGGTATCTCGCCGGGTTGCGATAGGACTAGCCGGCCGCCTTCGCATCCGGCGCGTGCTTGAGGTGCGCTTCCTCGTCCAGCTCGGTCTCGACGTCGCGCGCCAGGCCGCGTTGCATCTGCGCGTGATCGAGCTCCTTTTCCCATTTGGAGACGACGATCGTCGCCACGCCGTTGCCGATGAGATTGGTGAGCGCGCGCGCCTCCGACATGAACCGGTCGATGCCGAGGATCAGCGCGAGTCCCGCGACGGGAATCGTGGGTACCGAGGAGAGCGTGGCGGCGAGCACGATGAACCCGCTGCCGGTCACCCCGGAGGCGCCCTTCGAGGTGAGGAGAAGGACGCCGAGGATCGTGAGCTGCTGCACCAGCGTGAGCTCGGTGTTGGTCGCCTGCGCGACGAAGATCGCCGCCATGGTGAGATAGATCGACGTTCCGTCGAGGTTGAACGAATAGCCCGTGGGGATCACCAGGCCCACGACGGACTTGGAGCAGCCGAGCTTCTCCATCTTGGCCATCATGCGCGGCAGGACCGATTCCGAAGAGGAGGTCCCGAGCACGATCAGCAGCTCTTCCTTGATGTAGACGATGAAGCGCACGATGCTGAAGCCCGCCCATCGGGCGATGAGGCCCAGCACGACGAAGATGAAGAGCAGGCAAGTGAGGTAGAAGCTGCCCATCAGGGCGGCGAGCTGCTGGAGCGCGCCGATCCCGTATTTGCCGATGGTGAACGCCATGGCGCCGAACGCTCCGATGGGCGCCAGCTTCATGATGAACCCCACGACCAGGAAGAGCGCGTGCGAGACCTTTTCGATGAAGTTCACGACCGGGCGCCCGTCCTCGCCCGCCGAGGCGAGCGCCAGGCCGAAGAGCAGCGAGAACAGCAGGACCTGCAGGATCTCGCCTTTGGCGAACGCATCGACGATGGTGTTCGGAATGACGTTCATGAGGAAGTCCACGGTGCTCTGGGCCTTCGCCGCGCTGGTGTAGCTCGCCAGGGCCTTGGTGTCGAGGGTGGCGATGTCCACGTTCATGCCGGAGCCGGGCCGGAAGATGTTGACCACCGCGAGTCCGATGACGAGCGCCACCGTGCTCACGACCTCGAAATAGAGCAGCGCCTTGATGCCGACGCGTCCTACCTTCTTCATGTCCTCCATGCCGGCGATGCCGGTGACCACGGTGCAGAAGATGATCGGGGCGATCATCATCTTGATGAGCTTGATGAAGGCGTCGCCGAGCGGCTTCATCGAGGCGCCCGTCTCGGGGTAGAAATGCCCGACCAGGACGCCGCAGAAAATGGCGAAAAGGACCTGTGCGTAGAGGTGCTTGTACAGGGGCTTTTTCATGGGGTCCGTCCTCGGCAGGCGAACGTATACTTCATGGTATGACGACTCGACGCAATGCGCTGCTGGCGAGCCTCGGACTTTCCCTGGCCCCCGCAATCCCGGGCGCGGCGGCCGCGCCCCCGGCCCCGGGCCGAATCATCGCAGACGAATTCTGGGCCACTGTTCTGCGTGCACGGATCCTCCTATTCGGGCAAGACGATGTTCGACCTGGACGTCCCGAGCCGCGAAAACTATTCGATGATGGATCATTTCGCGCGCCTGGGTTACGAGATCTGGACCATGGACCACGAAGGCTACGGCCACTCGCAGAAGACCGCGGGCAACTCCGACATCCAGAGCGGCGTCGAGGATTTGAAGGCGGCGATGGCGGTGGTCGGGAAAAGCGGCGGCGCTCCCGCGAAGCTCGCCTTCTTCGGCCAGTCGTCGGGAGCGCTCCGCGCGGCGCGATTCGCCAACCAGTTCCCCGAGCACGTCGAGAAGCTCGCGTTGGACGCCTTCGTCTGGACCGGCAAGGATGCGCCCACGCTCGCGGAGCGCGCCAAAAACCTGGCGCGCTACCAGGCGAGCAACCGCCGGCCCGTGAGCCGCGAGTTCTACCGCAGCGTCTTCACGCGGGATCATTCGGGCGCCGCCGAGGCGATCCTGGGCGACATCGTCGCCGACGAGGAATTGAAATACGGCGACTCGGTTCCCACGGGCACGTACGTGGACATGACGACCAGGCTGCCGCTGGTCGACCCGCAGAAGGTGATGTGCCCGGTGCTGATCGTGCGCGCCGAGCACGACGGCATCGCCACCGACGCGGACATCCTCGCCTTCTACGCGAAGCTTCCGCACCCCGACAAGCAGCTGGTGAAGATCGGCGGGCTCGCCCACACCGCCGTCCTCGGGGTGAATCGCGCGCGCTTCTGGCACGCGCTACACTCGTTTCTCGCGCTTCCGCCGCGCGTCGATCTCTCCGGCGCCAAAGGCAGCGGCGCGGGCCACGCCTGACCCGGCGGCAACAACAACGACGCATCACCCCACCTCGAGGAGAACGCCATGAAACGCCTGACCTTGCTCGCAATACCGTTCGCCGCGGCCATCGCCGCTTGCTCGCACATGTCCATGGAACCCGCCGGCGGCGGCTGGACCACGCTCTTCGACGGTTCCTCGCTCGCCAATTGGAACCAGGTGGGAGACGCGAACTGGAAGATCGTCGATGGTGCGGTGGTCGCCGACAAGGGCAGCGGGTTCCTCGTCTCGAAGAAGAGCTACGGAGACTTCCAGATCCGCGCCGAGTTCTGGGCCGACTCCGACGCCAACAGCGGCATCTTCATCCGTTGCAGCGATGCGCTGAAGCCCACCTCGGCCGTTTGTTACGAGGTCAACATCTACGACAAGCGGCCCGATCCGCTCTACGGCACGGGCGCGATCGTCGACGTGTCGAAAGTGAATCCGATGCCCAAGGCGGGCGGCCGCTGGAACACCTACGACATCACGGCCAAGGGAAACCACCTCGTGGTGCTGCTGAACGGGGTGAAGACCGCCGACGCGCAGGACAGCAAGCTCGCGAACGGCCCCGTCGGGTTGCAATACGCGCCCGGCGCCGTGAAGGACAAGGGCGTGATCAAGTTCCGCAAGGTCGAGATCAGGCCGCTGTAGCGGGAATCTCGATCACCACGCGCAGCCCCCGGCCGCCTTCCCGGCTCGCCGCGAAGATGCGGCCGCGGTGCAGCTGCACGATGCTGCGCGAGATCGCCAGGCCCAGGCCGCTTCCCTTGTCGGTCGAGCTGGGCGCGCCGAACCGCACGAAGCGCTCGAAGATCTGGCGGCGCTGCTCGGGATTCAGGCCCGGGCCCTCGTCTTCGACGCTCAAGCGCCACACGCCGTCCGACACGACCGAGTTCAAGACGATGCGGCCCTCCGGCGGCGAGACGTTGAGCGCGTTCGCCAGCAGGTTCAGGAGAACCTGGCGAATGCGCTTTTCCTCGAAGGCGACGTTTCCCGTGCCCGCGTGCGTGTACGAGAAGCGGCGCCCGTGATGCTCGGCGAGCGCGGTGGCGTCCTGCGCGAAGCTGTGCAGGAATCCGGCCGGCCCCTGTTCCTTGAGGTCGATCGCGATGGCGTGCGCATCGGCGCGCGACAGGAACAGCAGCTCGTCGATGATCTGGTTGATGCGCGCGATCTCTTCCAGCTGCACGTGGACGGATTCCTTCTGCACCGGGTCGAGGTTGCTGTTGACGAGCAGTCGCTCGGCGTGCAGCCGCACCAGCGACAGCGGCGTCTTCAGCTCGTGCGAGGCGTCGGCGGTGAAGCGGCGAATTTGGTCGAAGGCGGTCTCGAGCCGGTCGAACATCTGGTTCAGCAGCTGCGCGAGGTCGGAGATCTCGTCCTTCACGACGCCGACCGGGATGCGCTCCTTGAGATTGTCGGAGCGGATCCGGTTCGCGGTCGCGCGAATCATCCGCACCGGCCCCAGCACCAGCTCGCTCAGCCCGAAGCCCAGCGCGATGCTGACGAGCAGCATCACCACGATGAGCGCGGCGCTCACGTACACATACCCCTCCATCACGTCGTAGACGGGCGCGAGAGGGGTCGCGACCGTGACCTCGAAGGGCGGCAGCAGGAATTCGCTCACGCGCATCGTCCCGATTCCGGGAACGTCCGTGCTGTAGGCGCGCTCGCCGGGAATGTCGGGAATCGACTGCCCATGGAGATTGTTGGACTTGAAGAACCGGTTGGTCATCGGTCCGTGCATGTCGATGTAGAAGAGCGTGGAGGCCGACTCCGTGGTATCGCGAATGCGCTCGTTGATGACTGCCGGGGTGAGCGATTGGTAGTTCGGGCCGAGTGCCGTCCGCAGCTGCCGGAACTGCGTCTCATTGAGCAGGTCGAGCTGCCGAATCAAATGATTCTGCAGCATGTAATGGCCCGCGATGAAGAGGCAGGCGAGGGTCGCGGTGGCCGCGAACGCGTACCAGAAGGTGAGCCGTGCGCGAATCGATTTCACAGCAGCTGGTAGCCCACGCCGCGCACGGTCTTGAACAGCGCCTTGCCCTGCGAAGTCTCGAGCTTGGCGCGCAGCCGGCTCATGTACACGTCGAGGAGGTTGGTGTCGACGTCGTAGTGCGAGGCCCAGATCTTCTCGGAAATGAGGGTGCGCGTGAGGATGCGTCCCGGGTTCTGCATGAAGATCTCGAGCAGCGCGTATTCGCGGCTGGTGAGGTCGATGGGGGCGCCGTTTACCTGGACCGTGTGGCTCAACAAGTCCACGCGAATCCCGCGATGCTCGAGCACGGCCTGCTTCACGGACGACTGCCGGCGGACCAGCGAGCGCACGCGCGCGAGCAGCTCCTCGAAGCTGAAGGGCTTCGGCAGGTAGTCGTCGGCGCCGATGTCGAGGCCCTTGATGCGGTCAGCCAGGGTGTCGCGCGCCGAGAGGATCAGCACCGGCTCGTTGAAGCCGCTGCCGCGCCACTGGCGCAGCAGGTCGATGCCGTCGCCGTCGGGCAGGCCCAGGTCGAGCACGATCACGTCGTAGGTGGAGTCGGCGAGCGCGTCGCGCGCATCCTGGCAGGTGCGCACCCAGGTGACGGTGTAGGCGCACTCCTTGAGCCCGCGCTCGAGGAAGTTGCCCAGCCGGTCCTGGTCCTCGACGATGAGGATTTTCATGCTCGCAATGCTAGCCCACATTGCGGCAGGATTGCCTGAAAGCAAATTAAGGAAGCAGTCAGGGTTCCTTCAGGAACTCCCCGTACCTTACCGTTTCGCGTAATGGAAACATTCCACCTCGGGAGAGCCGGAACCATGAAAAGAACCACTTTGGCGCTGGCCGGAGTCTCGTTGACCCAATGCCTTGTGATGGCCGCAGTCGCGGGCATCCCGCGGGAAGCCCTGGCCCAGAGCCGGCCCACGACCGGCGACAACAATGTCGAGGTCGCCGTGCAGGAGCTCGGCAACCAGCAATCGCTGCCGATGACCAAGGCGATCACCTCGGGCGAGAAGCTCGAGCAGGCTTCGCAGGAAGGCTATTCGGAAGCGATCAAGGGCGTGGCCGGCGTCTCGCCCGCGAACTCGAAGGGCACCGCCAACGACTCGGTCAATATCCGCGGCATCAAGCTGAACCTCTTCTCGAACTACCGGTTGAACGGCGGCCTTCCTACCGTCGGCGTCATCACCGTGCCCACCGAGGACAAGGAGCGCATCGAGACGCTGAAGGGCGCCAACGCGCTCATGTTCGGCGTGGCGAGCCCCGCGGGCATCATCAACCTCGTCACCCCGCGAGACCGGCGGACAGTCCAAGTTCGCGAGCCTGGGATTCGACTACCGCATCAACGACCGCCTCTCGATCCAGGGCGACTACGAATACATCGCCAGGATCGCGATCGAGCAGGGTGGCGTGAGCTTGCTGCCGGCGGTCAACGGCGTGATCCCGATCACGCCGGTGCCCAGTCCGCGCAACCTGCTTTCCGGAACCTGGAACCGCTACCCCCCGCATACCACCAACCAGCAGGTTCGCGCCGACTACATCGTCAACGATGAATGGAAGGTGCTCCTGGAAACCGGGCGCTCCGACGGCGACCGCTCGCGATTCACGGTGCGCATCGGCGGCTATGACATCGTCACGGGCGAAGGCGGCGTGCTCACGATCAACTCGGCGCGGCAGGAATACAAGAACGCCTTCTCGCGCGTCGAGACGCTCGGCAGGTTCAACACCTGGTTCATGAAGCACGACCTCACGCTGGGGGTCTCCGCGGCCGAGCGCGACGCGATCTCATTGGGCCAGAACCAGTGTGTGAGCAGCACCACAGTTGTAGCATCGCGCTGTTATGGCCAGAACACCGTTCAGAACATCTTCAATCCCAGGGTGCTGCCGCTGCCCGTCTTCACGCGGGCCGACACCATCCTGCCGCTGCAGAGCAGCTACGACGTGGGCATCTACGGCTACGACACGATCTCGCTCGGCCAGAAGTGGAAGCTGCTGCTCGGCATGCGCCATACCAAGGACGACGAGTCCACCGGGGGCAAGCAGACCTCATCGAAGGTCAATTCGCCCGCGTATGGCGCGCTCTACGACGTGATCCCGAGCCTCACGCTCTTCGCGAGCTACATGGAAGGGCTGGAAGCCGGGGCAACGGCGCCGGCCACCGCGATCAACGCCAACGAGATCCTGCCTTCGGCGGTCTCGACGCAGAAGGAATTCGGTATCCGCGATTCGCACATCAAGGGCATGTCGCTGAGCGGATCGTACTTCCAGATCACGCGCGCCAACGCGGTGACCGATCCGGTGACGCGGAACTTCGGCAACAGCGGCGACATCGACTACAAGGGCGTGGAGGCGACTTTCAGCTACGAGTTCCTGCGCCCTTGGACCTTCACCGCGGCGGGCCAGTACCTCAGGGCCAAGCAGAAGTCGCCCGACCCGACGTTCGACGGCTTCTGGCCGGAGAACACCCCGGGGAAGCTGGGCAACGTGTCGATCTCGTACAAGACACCGTGGGTCGCGGGCCTCACGCTCACCGCCGGCGCCAGCGGGATCTCGTATCGTTACGTGAACAACCAGCAGCAGGCGACGATCCCCGGCTATACGCTGTATTCGGTGGGCATCGGATACGTGACGCGCATCGAGGGCAAGCGCGTGGCGTTCCAGGTGAACGGCGACAACCTCGCCAACCTGCGCTACTGGAACTCGGTGCAGACCGGAACGTACGGCATCGGCATGGACCGCAGCTTCAAGTTCAACGTGAGGATCGATCTCTAAGATGCGGCGGCTCGACACTGCGGCGGCCGCGCTGTGGCTGGCAGCCGCACTCGGCGCTTCCGCGGCGGAATTCAAGCCGGCGCAATACGACCTCACTGCACTGCCCGCGTACCAACCCGAGCAGATGGCGCTCGGCGTGGTGCGCATCTATGGCACGCCGCTGGAATCCCTCGTGGGGCAGTGGGCGAGCGCCTTCCGCGCCAAGCAGGGCCACGCGCGCCTCAACGCATACCTCATCAACACTTCGCAGGCCTTCGCGGGATTGCTCACCGGCAAGGCCGACATCGGCCTCATGGGCCACCGCACCTGGCACACGAGCGTGATGGCGTTCCACAGGACGTTTGGATATGAACCGCTCGAGATCCGTTTCGCCGGCGGCTCCTACGACGACCCGCAGGGCTCCACGCCGGGTCTCATGTTCGTGGTGCACAGGACCAACCCCCTCGCGCGCCTGACGCTCGAGCAGATCGACGGAATCTTCTGCGCGCAGCGCACCGGCGCCTGGGACGGCGCGAAGTGGTCGACCGCGGCGGCGCGCGGCGCGGACAAGAACATTCGCACATGGGGCCAGCTGGGGCTCACCGGCGAATGGGCCGACAAGCCGATCCATCTCCATGGATCCGACGTGACGCTGAGCAACTGGGCGGATCTCGTCGAGCGCGAGGCCTGCCACGGCGGCAAGAAGTGGAACCCGGCGTTGATCGAGGGTCCGCGCGCCGACATCGGCTTGAAGGCCCACGGCAAGACGCGCGACCAGGAGATCATCGAGGGCGTGCAGGACGATCCGCTCTCGATCGGTTTCATGTTCCAGCGCGTCATCAACAAGGCGAATTCGGACGTCAAGGTTCTGCCGCTCGCGCGCACCGCCGCCGGGCCGTACGTCACGCCGAGCGCGCAGACCTTCTTCGACGGCAGCTATCCGATGCACAACGGCGCGTACCTGTACCTCAACCGCAAGCCGGGCGAGGCCGTTCCCGCGCGCGACAAGGAGTTCGTGCGCTTCGTGCTCTCCCGCGAAGGCCAGCAGATCGTCGCCGACAGCCGCATCTTCATCCCGCTCAGCGCCGAGGCAGCCCAGGCCGAGTTGAGGAAGCTCGATTGATGAAAACAGTCATCGCAGGGATCCTGCTGCTGTGCGCGATGCCGGCGATCGCGGAGAGCTATTCCCCCGGCCTCAAACTCTCGGGAACGATCCGCGTGAGCGGCAACGACCAGATGGCCGCGCTCCTGAAACGGTGGGAGAGGGGCTTCCGCAAATTCCATCCCGACGTGCGCTTCGAGGAGTGGCTGAAGGGCAGCGGCTCGGCCCTGTACGGCCTGGAGATGCGCACCGCCGACATCGCCCTGGTGGGCCGTCCGATCAACCCCTACGAGCGCTATGGCATCTACGAGCGCGCGTGGGTGTATCCGGTCGAGATCGAGGTGGCCACGGGGAGCTTCACGGTCCCGCACAAGTCCCCCGCGTACACGGTCTTCGTGCACAAGGACAACCCGCTCGCGAGGCTCACGGTGAAGCAGCTCGACGGCATCTTCGGCGCCGAGCGCGGCGGCGGCTGGAACGCGCTCACCTGGGACGAGACCGCGGCGCATGCGAAGGCCGACAACATCCGCACCTGGGGCCAGCTCGGCGTCACCGGGGAATGGGCCGACAAGCCGATCCGCGTCTACGGCCCGCCCAACCTCGGCGCCGGCACGATCACGTGCTTCCAGCAGAAGGTGATGGGCGGCGGCGCGATCTTCAACGAGGACCTGCGCGAGTACGCCGACCGCGCGCGCATGGTCGCGGACCTCGAGCGCGACCCGTATGGCATCGCCTATGCCGCGCTCGGCTATCGCACCGCGGGCGTGAAGCCCGTCGCGCTCGCGCAAACGAGCGCCGGGCCGTTCGTCGAGCCCACGCGCCAGAGCGTCGCGGCGCGCACCTACCCGCTCGCACGCCCGGTCTACATCTACTACGCCATCGACAACGACAAGACGCAGATCGCGAATCCGCGCGTCGATCCGAAGGTGAAGGAATTCCTGCGCTACGTCCTGAGCGGCGAAGGCCAGCAGGCGGTCGCACACGAGGGCGTGTACCTGCCCCTCGCCGGTCCGGTCGTGGACGAGCAGCTGAGAAAGCTCGACTTCGAGGGCATTCCGCCCGAGCTCAAGCTGCTGAAAGACGATTGATGAACAAAGCCATCGTTGCGAGCCTGATCGCGGCCGCCGCATTCACGGCGACTGCCGCCGAAAGAACCACGCAAGTCCGGATGAGCATCGACGAAGACCCGATCACCATTCGGCTCGCGATCAGCCTCGGCTATCTCGCACGGGAGGGCATCGAGATCGTCCCCGTCGACCTGGAGAAGATCGCCGGCGAGGACTACCTGCTGCAGGAGCCGCTGATGAACGGGCAGATCGACGCCTCGTATCACTGGTTCAACCACGCGATCTTCGGCGCGCGCCACGGCTTTCCGGTCAAGGCGGTGATGGTGTTCAACGACGCGCCCGGCATGACGGTGATGGTGGCCGACCGCGTGAAGGGCGAGGTGCGCGGCGTGGCCGACTTCAAGGGCCGGCGCATCGCCGAGGGCGCGGGCTACGGCACCAAGGCCGTCATCACCAACTATCTCACCGGGAAGGCGGGACTGCCGGCGCACAGTTATACGCCCGTGATGCTCGGCAAGGAAGGGCGGCAGGAAGCGGTGATCCAGGGCCTGAAGGACGGCACCGTCGACGTGATGACCTTCCAGGAACCGGTGACTTCCGCGCTCATCGGCACGCACATGGTGTCGGTGCTCTACGACCTGAACAGCAAGGCATCCACCGCGAAGGTGCTGGGCGCCGCGTTCCCGGCGCAGGCGCTCCTCCTGTCGCCCACGTACATCGCGGCGCATCCCGACACGGTGCAGCACCTCGTGAACGCGTTCGTACGCGCCATGCGCTTCATCAACGCGCACTCCGCGGAGGAAATCGCCGCGAAGCTTCCGCCCGACTACTTCGCCGGCAAGGACCGCGCGCCCGAGGTGAAGCTGATCCGCGACACGTTGCCGACGTTCGCGAAGGGCGACTACGCGTTGTCGCCCGCGGCGGTGAGGCTCGTGACCGAGATCAACCTCACGTCCGACTTCGACAAGAGCGTGGAAGGCCAATGGCGCGCGACCGGCGACAAGTCGAAAGTGCGCGCGGAAGCGCTCTACGACAATCGCTTCGTGAAGAAAGCGATGAAAGAGATCCGTTGATGTTGCGTCGCGTTGCGGCATCGATCCTCGCGCTGGCCATGTTCGCGAGCCTGAACGCCCTCTACACGCGCACGCACCCAGGGACGAAGTTGCGCTACGTCCCCGGCAATCTGATGGCGCCGCAGCATTCGCTCATCTTCGGCGAGACCGCGTTCGCCCCGATGGGGATGGAGTTCTCGAGCAATCTGAGCTCCGCGTACCGGCCGCAGGTCAAAGCGCCCCCCTACAGCATCCGCCTCGCGCACGGCGCGGTCACGGGCGACGCCAAGCTTTCGCCGCTCGTCTTCATCGTGCATCCGAGCAATCCCGTCGAGCGCCTGTCGCCCGGGCAGTTGCTGCACATCTTCACGGTTGGAGGCCGCGCGCCGGACATCGTGTGGTGGAAGCAGGCGGGCGTGAAGGGCCCGGCCGGCGAGCGCGAGATCCAGAGCTACGGGCTGCCGGAGTCGGACCACTATCCGTCCGAGGACCTGGGCTTCGGCGTCTATCTCTTCCGCGACAAATGGGGCCTCGCGCACAACGCGCGCAACTATCACATGCAGCAGACCTACGCGGAGGTGACGAAGCGGGTGGGCGAGGATCCGGCCGCCATCGGCGTCACGACGGTGAACCGCGTGACCCCCGGCGTGAAGGTCGTGGGCGTCACGCCCGGTGAGTGGGGCACGCTCATGCGCGGCTCGAAGGAAGACGTGCAGAGCGGGCGCTATCCCTACGACCGCTTCGTCTACGTCTACGTGCGGCGGCTCCCCGGCCAGCCGATCGACCCGTTGGTGAAGGAATACCTGCGCATGACGCTCTCGAAGGAGGGCCAGGACGCGATCGCCGCGGACGCGAAGGGCTACCTGCCGCTCAATGCCGCCGAGATCGCCGCGGAGATCTCCAAGCTGGACTGACGATGAAGAGCCTCTGCGCCGGATTGACCTTGATGCTCTGCGCTGGACTTGCGGTCGCCGCCACGCCGCTGCCGCCGAAAGACGCGAAGTACCTCGATCGCGACGGAGCGATCGTCATCGCCGGGAACGACCTCATGGTTCCCTACATGGAGCGCCTCATCGCGCTCTTCCGCAAGACCCATCCCGAATTCAGGTTTCACCTGGAGCTGCAGACGTCCGGACTTTCCGTGAGCGGCATCAACGCCGGACGTTCGGCGCTGGGCCCCGTCGCGCGTGACGTGAGCTTCCAGGAGGTCGCGGCGTTCGAGTCGCGCCACGGCTATCCGCCGACCGATATCCAGGTCGGTTGGGACAACACACCGGACGCCGAGCACCAGCCGCCCGGCAAGTATCCGCCGGGCGTGTGGGTGAACGTGAAGAATCCGACGCCGTCGCTGACGGTGGAGGACATCGCAGGAATCTTCACCACCGGCACCGGCAAAGGCGACTACACGTTCTGGGGCCAGCTCGAAGGGCACGAGGGTCCGATCGGCGGCAACGGAGCCGACTACGCCAAGCGCGAGATCCATGTGTACATGCCCAAACTCGAGCGCCTGCCGATTCTCTCGACCGTACGCTACGTGCTCGGCGGCGCGCCGTGGTCCAAGCGCATCGAGCACCTGCCGATGATGGAAGACGTGATCAACGCGGTGGCCAACGACCCGTTCGGCATCGGACTCGTCGGATGGTGGCCCACCGACGAAGGCTGGGACCGCGCGGTCGAGCTGGGCGACAAGGTGCGCTTCATGCCGCTCGCGTGGGACAGGCATTCGCGCGTCTCGCGCGGCCGCGTGGGCGACGTCTATCCGCTCGCGGGCGGATTGCGCTTCGTCGTCGACAAGGCGCCGGGCAAGCCGCTCGAGCCGTGGCTGAAGGAATTCCTCACGCTCGCGCTCTCGAAGGAAGGCCAGGACCTGATCGCTTCGATGACGGTCACGCACGGCTTCGTGCCGATCGATCCGCGTGACGTGCCGCGCGAGATGGCGAAACTCGACTGAAATGAGGCTCATCGCGCTGGCGCTCGGGTTGCTTGTCGCCGCATCGGCGCATGCAAAGGATTTCGACTTGTCGGGCCTTCCCGCCTACAAGTGGGAACCCGGTCCGGAATACGAGCGCGGCAGGCATTGCCACGGCGCGGTGTGCGACGGCGAGTGGGGGGTGATCCGCGTCCACGGCACCGAGCTCACGCAGCATCTGGTGCATCTCTGGCAGGACCATTTCCTCAAGCTCCATCCCAACATCCGCTATCAGGATTACTTCGTCCCGAGCGGATTCAGCGGGCTCACCGTGGGCACGGCCGACATCAACGTGATGGGCCACACCGCGTGGCGCTCGGACCTGAAGGCTTTCGAGGGCGTGTACGGATATCCGCCCTACGAATTCATGTTCGCCACCGGCGGCTTCAACCAGGGCAAGGGCAACACGCCGGCGCCGATCTTCTTCGTGAACAAGGACAATCCGCTTGCGGGCCTCACGCTCGCGCAGCTCGACGGCATCTTCGGGGCCGAGCGCAGCGGCGGCTGGAAGGGCTCGACGTGGTCGACCGAGGCGGCGCGCGGACCCGAAGGCAACATCCGCACCTGGGGCGAGCTGGGGCTCAAAGGCGAATGGGCCGACAAGCCGATCCATCTCTACGGCTTCGACGCGACGTTGAGCAATTGGTCCGACCTCATCCAGCGCGTCGTGTTCAAGGGCGGCGACAAGTGGAATCCCGCGCTCAGGGAAATGGTGCGCGGCGGAAGCAAGGCGCCGTCGGACGTGCAGATCGTGCAGGCGGTCGCGGGCGACAAGTACGGCATCGGCTTCAACCTCATGCGCGTGGTGGAGAAGGAGCCGCGCGTAAAGGCGCTGGCGATCGCGGCCGAGGAGGGCGCAGCCCTGGTGATGCCGACGCGCGAGTCAAACTACCGGCGCACCTATCCGCTCGCCAATGCCGTCTACATCTACATCAACCGCGCGCCCGGCCAGCCCATCTCGCCGCGCGTGCGCGAGTTCCTCCAATACATTCTCAGCCGCGAGGGACAACAGGACGTCGTCGATGACGGAATGTATTTGCCGTTGAACCCGGGTGCGGCGAAGGAGCAGCGGGAGAAGCTGAAATGAGGAGGCTCCTCTTCGCGCTGCTGATCGCCACAGGTACGGCTTTCGCGCAGGATCTCTCGGCGCTTCCCGAGTACCGCCCCTCCGTCCCTGTCTCCCGCGTCATCCGCAGCTGGGGCTCCGATCACATGGCGGGACTCATGAAGCACTTGGGAGCGGGGTTTCGGCGCTATCACCCGGACGCGTACTTCGTCAACACGCTGAAGGGAACGGCATCGGCGCAGTTCGGGCTGCACGTGAACGCGGCCGACATCGCGCTCTCCGGCCGCGAGGTGTTTCCCTACGAGTACTACGGCATCTATCGCCGCTCGCAGCTCTATCCGGTGCAGATCGAAGTGGCGACCGGCAGCTTCGACGTGCGCGGCAAGTCGACGGCGCTCGGCGTCTACGTGCATCCCGACAATCCGCTCGCGCAACTCACGCTCGAGCAGCTCGACCGCATTTACGGCGACCAGCGCACCGGCGGCTGGCAGAAGATCGAGTGGGTCGAGTCCGTGGCGCGCGGCGCCGACAAGAACGTCCGCACCTGGGGGCAGCTCGGCCTCACCGGCGAATGGGCCGACAAGCCGATCAATGTCTATGGTCCTCCAGGGCTCCATCCCGGCGGCGTGGCGTACTTCCAGACGCGCGTCATGGGCGGCGCGGACACGCGGAACGAGGCGCTCAAGGAATTCGACGACCGCAAGCTCATGCTGGACGCGCTCGCGCGCGACCGCTACGGCATCGCTTACGCCGGCAACTCGTATCGCACGCCGCGTGTGAAAGCCATCGCTCTCGCGGAGAAGCCCGGCGGTCCCTTTGTCGCCCTCACGCGCGAGAACGTCGCGAATCGCACCTATCCGCTCGCCCGCAGCGCCTTCATCTATTTCGCGCCTGACACCCTCACCGGCGACCGCGCGCAGGTCGATCCCGGAATCCGCGAGTTTCTGCGCTATGTGCTGAGCCGGCAGGGACAGGAAGACGTCATGCGCGAGGGGGATCACCTTCCGCTCACGCCGGCACTCGCGCGAGAGCAGCTGCAGAAACTCGACTGACGAACCTCGAAGGAGAAGCGCCGTGACACGCACCATCTCTCGTCTCCCTGCACTCGCCTTGCTGCTCACGGCTGGCTCGATCGCGGCCGCCGAGCCGGAGAACTCCAATCGCAGCATCTGGACGCAGAACGTCACCCAGTTCCGAAAGGAGCACGCGGTGGAAGGCGGCTATACCAAGCGCTGGGACTTGAGCGACCTGCCGCACTACCAGCCGAAGCGGCAGCTCAAGGGGAAGCTGCGCATCTGGGGCAACAACTACATCAAGGACGGCTACCTCGCCGAGTATTGGCGCGAAGCTTTCAAGAAGTTCCAGCCCGGCATCGAGATCGAGTACAACTTGCCCACCACCGGCATCGGCATTCCCTCGTTGTCCGCCAAGGCCTCGGACCTCGCAATGAGCCGCAAGGCCATTCTCATGGACCTGCTCACCTTCGAGCAGGTGTACCACCATCCCGTCACGGAGATCGCCGCGGTCACCGGTTCCTACGACGTGTACGGCTGGATGCCCGCGTTCATCATCGTGGTGAACAAGGACAACCCGTTGGACAGGATCAGCATGAAGCAGCTCGACGACGTGTTCGGTGGCCAGCGAAACGGCGGCTATGACGGCAGCGTCTGGCGCACCGATTACCCGTACCGGCGCGGCGCCGACGAGAACATCCGGACGTGGGGCCAGCTCGGGCTCACCGGCGAATGGGCCGGCAAGCCGATCCATCCCGGCGGACAGACGCTGCGCGGGAACAACACGACGCAGCTCTCCGACAACATCCTGCGCGGCAGCGACCAATGGAACGAGAACTACCAGGCCTACGCGAACTACATCGCGCCCGACGGCAAGATCGTTCCCTGGAGCATCCAGGCGAGGGACGCGGTCGCGAAGGACAAGTACGCGCTCTTCTACGTGTCGCCGATGTCGATGAGCCCGGACCTGAAGGAGCTCGCGATCCAGGGGTGGGACGGCGGACCCTACGTGAAGCGCTCGCTCGAGACCATCCGCGACCACACCTATCCGCTGTACGCGCACTATTACTTCTACTTCAACCGCGATCCCGGCAAGCCGGTCGATCCGAAGGTCGATGAGTTCATGCATTTCATCCTGAGCCAGGAGGGCCAGGAGTGCGTGCAGCGCGAAGGGCGCTACATGCCGCTCACCGCCGAAGTCTTGAAGGCGCAGCTGAAGAAGCTCGAGTAGGGAATGACCTGAACGCCCGTTCAGGATCACTTCAGGTTCGCTTGAGGTTGCGCCCCTAACCTCCTACGGTGCGCAACATTCGATTCCTTCCTTTGGCGCTCGCCATCGCGGCCGCGCCCCAGGGCGCCGTCGCGGAATTCCGCCCGGGGGAATTACCCGCCTATCAGCCCGAGCAGCAAGTTTCGGGAACGATTCGCAACTACGGCTTCGGCCTGGGCGGCGTGCTCAAGCTTTGGGAAGACGATTTCCGCAAGATCCATTCCGGCATCACGTTCGACGACAAGCTCCCCACGAGCGACGCGGCGATTCCGGCGCTGGTGACGGGGGTGGCCGACCTCGCGCCCGACGGCGGCGAGCCCGCGATCACCGAGGCGTTGTCCTTCTTCGAGGTGTACGGCTATCACCCCACCGGCATCACCGTCGCATCCGGAGCCTTCGACGTCGAGGGCAAGTCCAACGGTCCGGTGATCTTCGTCCACAAGGACAATCCCGTCACGCAGGTCTCCGTGGACCAGCTCGACGGGATTTTCGGCGCCGAACGCACCGCGGGAATGCGCGGCTTCCAGTGGACGCCCGCGGACGGGCGCGGGCCCGACAAGGACATCCGCACCTGGGGCCAACTGGGTCTCACCGGCGAGTGGGCCGACAAGCCGATCCAGACCTACGGCCACGCGCCTTCGGGCACCACGCGCTTCTTCCAGTGGAAGGTGATGGGCAACGGCGACAAGTGGAACCCCAACTATCGCGAATACGTCGAGACCGGCAGCAAGATGATCGCCGACGAGGACAAGTTCGCGCAACGCCTCGGCCTGCAATCCATGATGAAGAACGAGCTCGCGCGCAACCGCTACGGCATGGCGTGGACGGTGATGCCGCAGGCGAAGGGGATCGACGGCGTGAAGGTGATCGCGGTGGTGCCGCGGGGCAGCGACCGCGCCGTGATGCCCAGCATGGAAAGCTTCCAGGACCGCAGTTATCCGATGGTGCGCAGCATCTACATCTACCTGAACCGCAAGCCCGGCGCGAGCGTCGATCCGAAGCTCAGGGAATTCCTGCGCTATATCCTGTCCCGCGAGGGCCAGGAGACGGTTGCGCGCAACGGCAGCTATCTTCCGCTCACGGCAACCGTCGTAGGCGAACAACGAAGGAAACTCGACTGATGAATACCGCTCTCAAGCTCGCATCGGCCGCGCTCGCGTTCTCGGCGCTCGCCTCCTACGCGCAAGCGCCGGACCTCAACGCCGTTCCTCCCTACAAGAAAGAGTTCGACGTCGCCGGCGGGCTGCGCATCGGCGGCAGCGAGCTGAAAGGCATCGTCGACAAGCTTGCCGAGGGCTTCGCCAAGGTGCAGCCCGCCGCGAAGATCTCGACCAACTACATGACGAGCAGCGAGGGCGCGCTCGGCCTGCTGTTCTCGGGCGTGTCCGACGTCGCCCCGATGGGCGACGACGCGAAGATCCCCGACCAGATGCCGTTCTTCAACTCCAAGGGCTACGTTCCCACCGAAATATCGATCGCGACCGGCGGCTACAACATGCGCGGCGTGCTCTTCGGGTGGGCGGTGTTCGTGAACAAGGACAATCCGCTCAGCGAGCTCTCGATGGACCAGCTCGACGGCATCTTCGCCTCCGAGAGGAGCGGCGGCTGGGAGATCGGCGCGAACGCCGAGAACAATCTGCTGTTCACCGCGAAGTACGCGCGCGGACCGGAGAAGAACATCCGCAAATGGGGCCAGCTGGGACTCAAGGGCGACTGGGCCAATCACGAGATCATGACGCACGGCTACGTGGCTCCCGGCTTCGCCACCAACTTCCAGCGCCTCGTGATGCACTGGTCGATCAAGTGGAACCCGAACTTCATGGAATACGTGGAGTGGAAGGAAGCCACCAACGACGCCGCGGGCAACGCCGTTCGCAGCCAGCGCATGTACGAGACGGTGTCGCGCGACAGGTACGCGATCGGCTGGGGCGCCCTCATGCACATCCAGGGAACCTGCGTGAATCCCGACGGCACCAAGTGCCCGGGGTATCCCAACCTCAAGGTGCTCGCCATCTCCGCGGCGCCCGGCGGCCGGGCGATCGCGATGACCAAGGACAACGTCGCCAACCGCAGCTATCCGCTCACGCGCGACGCCTATATCTACGTCGACAAGCCGCCGGGCCGCGCCATGGATCCCAAGGTACGGGAATTCCTTCGCTTCGTGCTCTCGCGCGAGGGTCAGGAGATCATCCAGAAATACGGCCCGTACACCAACATCCCCGCGGAGTACATTCGCGAGCAGCTGAAGAAGCTGGATTGAGCCGATGAGAGCCCGCCTCTGCGGTCCACTCGTGGCGGCGGCGGCGCTCGCCGCGCTGCTGCCGCTGCACGCGGCCGCCCAGTCGTCGCAATCGATGCCCACGGAGGAATCGAAGAAGCTTCCTCCGGGCTCCTCTGCGGAGCGCAAGGCGCGCATGGCGGCGCGCGCGTCCGCGCCGTCGTGCACGAAGAAGTTCGACCTGAGCGGCCTGCCGCATTACGTGCCGGAGGAGAAGCCCACGGGAACGCTGCGCGTCGCCGGCAACAACTACATCGGCGATTCGCCGCTCGCCGGCTGGTGGCGCGATGCCTTCAACAAGTACCAGCCCGGCATCAAGATCGAGTTCAACCTCACCACGGCCGCGATCGCCGTGCCGGCGATGTACTTCGACATGGCGGATATCGGCATCAATCACGAGCCCAGCTTCTACGATTACCTCGCGCACGTTCGCCTCAAGGGCTACGAGCCGACCGGCATCGAGGTTTTCACCGGTTCCTACGACATCGTGGGCTGGCAGAACCAGCTCGTGATCATCGTGAACAAGGACAACCCGATCACGAAGATCACCATGAGGCAGCTCGACGGGATCTTCGGTTCGGCGCGCGACGGCGGTTGGGTCGGGTCCACGTGGCATCCGGAGTTCAGCCGCGGGCCCGAGGGCGATATCCGCAAATGGGGCCAGATGGGCCTCGGTGGCGCGTGGGCCGACAAGCGGATCAGCGTTTACGGCTACAGCCTGCGCTACGCGACGGCGCTCGAGTTTTCCAACAAGGTCCTGCAGGCGAGCGACAAATGGAACGGCGACCTGCATGCGTACGCGAACTATCGCCGGCCCAACGGCACCACGTATCTCGAAGCCGACCAGATCTTCGACCAGGTTCGCAAGGATCCCGGCGCCATCGGCTATGCGCGCTATCACGGCGGATTTCCCAAGGACGTGAAGATCCTCGCGGTCGCGGAAACCGACAAAGGCCCGTACGTCGAGGCCGGCATCGACACCGTGCAGAACCGGACCTATCCGCTCTGGGGAGGCCAGTCGTTCTGGGTGAGCGTGAAGCCCGGCACGAGGATGGATCCCAAGGCTCGCGAGTTCGTGCGCTTCGTCCTGAGCCAGGAAGGACAGGAGCTCGTGCAGAAGGATGGCAAGTATCTCCCGCTCACGGCCGAAGTCGTGCGCGAGGAGCTGAAGAAGCTGAAATGACGGAGAGCTTGATGATTCGACGGCTGATGGTTTTGCTTGCCGCGTTCGCGGCGGGATCCGCGCTCGGCGCCGACGCGCCCAAGAAGGCCTCCACCGGCCTCGAAATGCAGAAGGCGCGCGCCGAAGGCCTCGTGATGAAGGGCAAGAAGGCCTACTACCCCGCGGACAAGTGGGACCTGAGCGACCTGCCGGCCTACGTGCCGCAGAAGAAGGTGTCGGGCACGCTGCGCCTCTGGGGCAGCAACTACATCACCGACGGCAACCTCGGCGAGTACTGGGAGAAGGCGTTCCAGAAATTCCACCCCGGCGTGAAGATCAAGTACAACATGCTGACGACGCGAGCCGCCGTGCCCTCGCTCGTGTTCGGCGTGTCCGACCTCGGCATCGGACGCAGGATCAAGACCGAGGAGCTGCAGCTCTACCAGCGCTACAAGGACCGCGACCCGCTCGAGCTCGTCGTCGCCACGGGCTCGTACAACGTGACGGGCTGGAATCCGGGCTTCGGCATCGTCGTGCACCAGGACAGTCCGCTCACGAAGATCACGCTCGGCGAGCTCGACGGCATCTTCGGCGCCGAGCGCCTCGGCGGCTGGATCGGCACCGACTGGCATCCGGAGTTCGCGCGCGGGCCGGAGAAGAACATCCGCAAATGGGGCCAGCTCGGCCTCGCCGGCGAATGGGCCGACAAGGAGATCACGCCCTACGGACTCAACCAGCGCTACAGCCAGGCTACGTGGATGTCGGATCGCATCCTCGGCGGCAGCGACAAATGGGCCGAGAAGCTGCGCATCTACGCCAACTACGCCTCGAGCGAATCGGGCGGCGAAGGAAGCAACATGGGTTTCGGACGCCTGAAGCGCGGCCTCAACTCCGATCTCATCAACGACCCCTCCGGCATCGCGTACGTCGGTTCTCCGGTCGGCCCGAACCTGCCGAAGGGATTGAAGCTGCTCGAGCTCGCGGAAACCTCCGCCGGGCCCTACTACACGTACACCATCGAGAACCTCCGCTCGCGCAAGTACCCGCTGCACGACGAGATCTACGCCTACGGCGATGTGCCGCTCGATCCGAAGGTCCGCGAATTCCTGCGGTTCATCGCGAGCCGCGAAGGACAGGAGGCCGTGATGCGCGACGGCAAGTACCTGCCGCTCACGGCGCAAGCGGTGCGCGAACAGCTCAAGAAGCTCGACTGACGAAGGAGAAAACCCATGAACCGATCCGTTCCGCTCCTCCTCGCCGCGCTCGCCATGGCCGGCGGCGCGCTCGCCGGGGAAAGGGCCTCCACCGGGCTCGCCATGCAGGCGGCGCGCGCCGAAGGCCTGAAGACCAAAGGCATGAAGTCCTACTCCCCCGCCGACAAGTGGGACTTGAGCGACCTTCCCGGCTACAAGCCCGGGGGCAAGGTCTCCGGCACGCTGCGGCTCTGGGGCAGCAACTACATCGTGGACAGCCCCCTCGCCGGGTACTGGGGGAAGGCGTTCCAGAAATTCCATCCGGGCGTGAAGTTCCAGTTCAACATGCTGACGACGCGAGCCGCCGTACCCTCGCTCGTGTTCGGCGTATCCGACCTCGGCATCGGCCGCAAGATCACGACCGAGGAGCTGCAGCTCTTCCAGCGCTACCGCAACTACGACCCGGTCGAGGTGAGCATCGCGACGGGTTCGTACAACGTGACCGGCTGGAACCCCGGCTTCGGCATCGTCGTGCACCAGGACAATCCGCTCACGAAGATCACGATGGAGCAGCTCGACTACATCTTCGGCGCCGAGCGCCTCGGCGGCTGGATCGGCACCGACTGGCATCCGGAGTTCGCGCGCGGGCCGGAGAAGAACATCCGCAAGTGGGGCCAGCTCGGCCTCACCGGCGAATGGGCCGACAAGGAGATCACGCCCTACGGGCTGAACGCGCGCTACCACCAGGCGACCGAGATCTCGGACGCCATCCTCCAGGGCAGCGACAAATGGAACGAGAAGCTGCGCATCTACGCGAACTTCGTGGGCGACGCGAAAGAGGGCTCGGGCGGCCTCGGCTTCGGCGCATTGAAGCGTGGGCTGAACGACGACCTCATCAAGGATCGCTCCGGCATCGCCTACATCGCCGCGCCCGTGGGCAACAACCTGCCGGCGGAGCTGAAGGTGCTCGAGCTGGCGCGGGACGCGAACAGTCCCTACTACGCCTACACCTACGACACCCTGCGGAACCGCACCTATCCGCTCTACGACGAGATCTACGCCTACGCCGATCCCAGGAAAGGCAGGCTCGATCCGAAAGTGCGCGAGTTCCTGCGCTTCATCCTTTCGCGCGAGGGCCAGGCCGAGGTGCAGCGGGACGGCAAGTACCTGCCGCTCACCGCGGAGGTCGTGCGCGAAGGATTGAAGAAGCTCGACATGCCGGGGAAGTGAGCGTCGCGGAGCGTGGCGATGCGCTACGTGCCCGGACGCGTCCTCATGATCGCGCTTGCACTAATCGCGCCACGCGCCGCTGCCGCCGACCCGAAGGAGTGGGAGGTCGAAGGGCGGCCGCTGCCGGAGCCGCTCCTGCTCCAGCCGCGCCTCGACGAGGCGCTCGGTGAGTACCGATCGAGCCCGGCGATCGAGCTTGCCGGGCGGCTGGAAGGCAGCGCACCCGCGATCCTTCCCAAACTCGTCGATCGCTGGATCGCGGCGTTTCGCGCCCACCACCCGCGCGCACAGGTCACGGTCCCGCCGCCCTATCTGGCGCCGCAAGGCGTGCTGAGCCCGCCGCTCCAGCGCTTCCTCGAAGGCGGCCTCGATTTCGCCTTCCTGTCGCGCGATCTCACACCGGAAGACGTCGCGACCTTCCGGCGCACGCATGGGGCCGAGCCGGTGGCGATTCCGGTCGCGGCCGGCAGCTACGCGCACTTCGGCTTCGTCGACGCCGTCGCCATCGTGGTGCACAAGGACAACCCCATCGAGCGCCTCACCTATTCGCAGGTCGACGCGCTGTTCTCGCGGACGCGCCATCGCCGCGGCGTGCGGGTCAATACCTGGGGCGACCTCGGGGTCACGCAATGGGAGAGCCTCCCGATCCATGTCGTCGGCGCTGCGTCGTGGCGCGGCGGCGAGTCGGCGCGCGCTGCCGTGATCCGCGAGCGCATCCTGAGCGTCGAGGGGCGACGCGGCGAGTGGCGCGACGATCTCGATGCGGCGCAGGGTTCGGAGGCGCAGGTACCCGAGCTCGTGGCCGCCGACCGCCATGCGATCGGCTTCACAGGCATGGGACACCTGCTGCCGTCGACCCGGGCCGTCGCTCTCGCGCCCGAGGCGCGCGGCCCGAGCTATCAGGCGTCCTATGAGAACGTGGCGCGCGCGCTCTATCCGATGAGCCGCGTCGTGCATGTCATCGTCGCGAAGCGATCGGGGCAAGCGCTCGATCCGACGCTCGAAGCGTTCGTGCGCTTCCTGGTCAGCAAGGAGGGGCAACGCATCGTCGCCGACCAGGGCGTGTTTCTCCCGCTGCGCGCCGATCAGGCGCGCGTTGCGCTGCGCTTGCTCGGGGAGATCGCAAGATGACGCGCCCGAAGCGCGCCGCCGCGCTCGTCGTGTTCTCGTTCCTTTGTGGCGGCGCCCTCGGCCAGCCGATGCCGGAGCCGAAGCCCGTCGACCCGAACGGGCTGGAGGCGAGGCTCGTCGCGACGCTGCCGCGCTACCAGCCCGAGCAGCCGGTGAGCGGCACGATCAGCCTCTGGGGTCACGGCAATCGTGCGCTTCCCTGGATGCGCAACCTTGTCTCGAAGTGGGAGGCGGGGTTTCGCAAGTTCCATCCGGGCGTGTCGCTCGACTACCAGTTGTGGGGCACTTCGTCGGGCATCCCGGCGCTCTTCACGGGGCTGGGGGATGTCGCGCTCCTCGGCGAGGAGATCCTCCCCGACGCGGCGCGGGCCTTCGAGCGGGCGAAGGGCTATCCGCCGCTCGGCATCGAGATCATGACCGGCAGCCTCGACGTGCGCAATTTCGACTACGCGCAGCAGTTCTTCGTGCACAAGGACAATCCGCTCGTGCGAGTGACGCTCGCCCAGCTCGATGCGATCTTCGGCGAGGAGCACCGGCGCGGACCGAAGAACATCCGCACCTGGGGTGAGCTGGGCTTGCAAGGCGAGTGGGCGTCGAAGCCGATTCAGCCCTACGGGTGGGCCATCGACGACAGCTTTGGCGAGTTCCTGAAGGGAGCGCTGCTCGAGGGCAGTCACCGCTGGAATTGCGCGCTGGTGGAGCACGTCCACATCGATCGGCCGGACGGCACGATCTACGATCACGGGCAGCAGATCCTCGACAAGCTCGCGAAGGGCCGTTACGGCATCGCGGTCTCCAACATCCGCTACGCGGGCCCCGACGTGAAGCCGCTCGCGCTCGGGCTGCGGCCCGAGGGCCCGTTCCACCAGGCCAGCAAGGAGACGCTCATCGACCATCGCTATCCGCTCGCGCGCACCATCCCCGCGGTCGTCGACCGCGCGCCCGGGATGGCGCTCGAGCCGAAGGTCCGGGAGTTCCTGCGTTACCTGCTGAGCCGCGAGGGCCAGGAGGTCGTGAATGAAGACGGCCGCTACCTGCCGCTCGCGCCTTATCTCGTCGCCGGGCAGCGGAGGAAGATCGAATGAACGCGGCGCTGCGGCGGAGCATCGCGCTCGCAATATCGCTTGCAATCCTCGGTGCGCGAGCCGAGGAGGGCATCCCCGGGTACCAGCCCGAGGGCGCGGTGGCGGGCAGCGTGCGCATCTGGGGCCATCCGTACATGGCGGGTGTCGCGAAGCGCTGGTCGGAGGGCTTCGCGCGCTTTCATCCGGGGGCGAAGGTCGAGGCGCGGCTCATGGGCTCGGACACGGCGGTGCCGGGCCTCTACTCGGGCAATGCCGACATCGCGCTCATGGGACGCGAGAACAACATCACCGACGACAACGGCTTCTCGCGTCCGAAGCAGTACAAGTTCACCCGCTTCGAGCTGATGAACGGCAGCCTCGATGCGCCCGGCAAGAGCGATGCGCTGGTCGTGTTCGTGCACAAGGACAATCCCCTCGCGCGCATGACGCTCGCCGAGCTCGACGCGATCGTTGGCTGCGAGCGCCGGCGCGGATCCGCGCCGATTCGCACCTGGGGCGACCTCGGCCTCGGCGGTGAATGGGCCGCGCGGCCGATCCGCGTGCACACCTACGACGCCGATACCGGCAACGGCATTTTCTTCCAGCACGTCGTCATGCGCGACAGCCGCAAGATGAACTGGGAACGAATCACTGAATACAAGGACAGGCGCAACCATGACCGATCGGTGCTGCGCGCCGGCCAGCAGATCGTCGATGCGGTCGGCAACGATCGCTATGCGCTCGGTATTTCGGGCGCGCGGTTCGCGATTCCCCAGGCGAAGGCGCTCGCCCTCGCCGAGAAGGAAGGCGGCGCGTACTACCTTCCCACCCGCGAGACGCTCGTCGCGCGCAGCTACCCGCTCGCGCGCGCGACCTACGCCTTCGTCGACGTGCCGCCTGGAAAGCCGATGGATGCGAAGGTGCGGGAGTTCCTGCGTTACGTCCTCAGCCGCGAGGGACAGGCGGGGCATCGGATCCGGCCGTTCGGTTCGTCGATTCCCTGCCCCTCTACCGCGGCGCGGAGAAGGTCTCGGGAACGATCACGCTCTGGGGACACGGCAGCTTCAAGCGCGATTTCATGGGCAACCTCGTGACCCGCTGGATCGACACGTTCCACCGCGAGCAGCCCGATGTCCGGGTCGTCTACAAGATGTACGGCACGGCATCGGCCATCGGCGCGCTCTACACGGGCGCGGGCAGCATCGCGCTCCTGGGCGAAGAGATCAGCCCCGATGCGGCCGCGGCCTTTCGTCGCGCGAAGGGCTACGCGCCCACCGGCATCGAGGTCGCGACCGGCAGCCTCGACGTGAACTTCTTCGATTACGCGCACATGGTTTTCGTGCACCGCGACAACCCGATCGACAAGCTCACGCTCGCCGAGCTCGACGCGATTTTCGGCGCCGAGCACCGGCGCGGGCCGCGCAACATCCGCACCTGGGGCGAGCTCGGCCTGGGCGGCGATTGGGCCGGAAAGCGCATCCAGCCTTACTCCTGGAAGGTCGACGAGGACTTCGCGCTCTTCTTCCGCGAGGCCGTGCTCAAGGACAGCCACCGCTGGAATGTGGACATGAAGGAGCATGTGCACGCCATGCGCCCCGACGGCACCCAATACGACCACGGGCAGCAAATCGTCGATGCGCTCGCGAAGGATCGCTACGGCATCGCGATCTCCAACGTGCGCTATGCGAATCCCGGCGTGAAGGCGCTCGCGCTCGCACGGCGCGAAGGCGAGGCCTACTACGCGCCCACGCTCGAGAACCTCATGTCGCAGGACTACCCGCTCGCCCGCATCATCCCCGCCTTCATCGACCGTGCCCCCGGCCGGCCGGTGGAGCCCGCGGTGCGCGAGTTCCTGCGCTTCGTCCTGAGCCGCGAGGGCCAGCGGGCGCTGCTGCAGGAGAGCGGCTATCTGCCGCTGGGCGCGGACGTCGTCCGCAAGCAGCTGGAGAAGCTGCAATGAGGGCTCTCCTCGCGACCCTGATTCTCGCCCTGCTCACCGGCAGCGCATTCGCGGTCGAACTCGTCCCGCCGCCGCACCAGGCGCGCACGTCGGTCGACGGGGTGATCCGCGTCTGGGGCAGTGCGGAGATGAAGCCGTTGCTCGAGCGCTGGGAAAAGGGCTTCCGGCGGCAGCACCCGCGCGTGCGCATCGAGAGCCATCTCACCGGGAGCGACATCGCGATGGCGGGCCTTTACACCGGCAACGCCGACATCGCGTTGCTCGGCCGCGAGGCGACGGCCCCCGAGGTGAAGGCGTTCGAATGGATCTATCGATACCGGCCCACGCCGGTGGACATCGCGACCGGGAGCCTCGATCGTCCCGGCCGCTCGCCCGCGCTGGTGGCCTACGTGCACCGCGACAATCCGCTCGCGCGCATCAGCCTGCGCCAGCTCGACGCGATCTTCAGCCGCGAGCGCCTGCGGGGCGCGCCGGCTGCAATCGCGACCTGGGGCGATCTCGGTCTCGAAGGCGAATGGTCCCGCCGGCCTATCAACCTTTATACGTTCGACACGGAGACCGGCACCGGCCGATTCTTTCGCAGCGTCGCGCTCAAGGACAGCCGCCTGCTCGATTGGGAACGCATCACCGAGTTCACGGACACGCGCAGCCTGCGCGATCCGAGCCATGACGCGGGAAACCGCATCCTCGAAGCGCTTTCGCGCGACCGCTACGGCCTCGCCGTTGCGAGCGGCCCGGCCACGGCGGCCACCAAGGCCCTGGCGCTCGCCGGGGAAAGCGGCGAGTACCATGCGCCCACGCGGGAAAATCTCGTCACCCGCCGCTATCCGCTCGCTCGCGCCGTCTACGCCTACGTCGATCGCAAGCCCGACACTGCGCTCGACGCGCCCGTAGCGGAATTCCTGCGTTATGTCCTCGGCGTCGAAGGCCAGGGACACGTCGCCGCGAGCGGCTCCTACCTGGGGCTCGAAGCGCGCCGCGCGCGCGAACAGGCGCGAAAGCTGCGCTGAACGAAGATTCAGGAACGATTCAGCCTGAGTTTAGCCGCGCCACCTAGGCTGCCGATGATCGATCCATGGAAGCCGATTCAATGCGCGTGACCGTCAAGGGCAACAAAACTCTCGTCGCAACGGTGATCCTGGCGAGCCTGCAGGCTGCCGCTCCGGCGCTCGCGCAAACCCCGGCGGCGGCCAAGGCGGCGGCCCCGGAGACCACCGAATCCATCGTCGTGCAGGGGCAATTCCTCGGCGCCGGCGCGCAGAGCGCCATGAAGCTCGATATCCCGGTGCGCGACACGCCCTTCACGGTGGAGAGCTACACCGGTTCCTTCATGAAGGCCATCGAGACTGCTACCGTCGCCGACCTCTACAACTACATGAACGGCGTGAAGAAGTCGGGTAACACGGGTTACGACCTCTCGATGCGCGGCTTCAAGACGAGCGGCACGGACAAGAACGCGATCATGGTCGACGGGCTCCCGGGCCTTACCGGCCGTTTCGGTTCGCCGTCGACCATCGGCGTCGACCATATCGAGGTGGTCAAGGGTCCGATGTCGCTCCTGTACGGGCAGATCCAGCCGGGCGGGTTCGTGAACATCATCACCAAGAAGCCGATGGCCACGCAGTTCGCCACGATCGACATCAAGGGTGCCACCTATGCGGGGCACGGCATCGGCTTCGGCGACCGCAACGGCTTGAACCTGGCGGCCGACGTCACCGGGCCGCTCGATACCGATGGCTCGTTGCTCTATCGCGTGGTGGGCGAGGCCACGGACCGCGACGGCTTCCGCTACAAGACGTACGAGAGGGGAACCTACTTCGCGCCCGGCGCCACCTGGAACGTCACCGACACGACCTACCTCACGGTGCAGGCCGAGCACCGCGAGGTGAAGACCTCCTTCGACATCGGCCTTGCCGCGTTCAACCGCGACATCGGCCGCGTCGCGGACATCACCACGCGCTACCAGGAGCCCGACGATTTCCGCAAGGAGCGGGGCGACACCGTGAGCGTCGCGTTCGTCCACCTCATCAACAACGACTGGAACTGGAACAACGGCCTGCGCCTCGTGAAGAACAACAGCAGCCAGGAGGAGTTTTCCACCATCGGCTTCCGCAATGCGACCACCGCGACGCGCCGCGCGCGCATCCTCGACATCGAGCGCACCTACAGGTTCTTCGACACCAATGTCACCGGCGACTTCGCTACCGGAGGGCTCAGGCACAAGCTGATCGTCGGCGCCAACGGCGGACAGGATACCGACGACGAGAACCGCAAGAAGTTCTTCAACAGCGGCACTTGCCCCGGCCCCGCATGCCTGGACATCGACCTGTACAACCCGGTCTATGGCCGGGTACCCGACATCCATTCGCTGCCCGACTTCCAGACGGGTCAGGCGAACTTGCTGACCGACATGTACTTCGACTCGAAAGCCTACGGCCTCTACGCCTCGGACCTGGTGACGCTTTCGGAGCAGTGGAAGCTCAGCCTCGGCTTGCGCAAGGCACACGAGAAGCAGGTGATCTACGACAAGAGGATCGTCGCCACGCCGACGACGACGAAGATCATGGACAAGAATGCGCTTCCCATGGGCGGCCTTCTCTTCCAGCCCGACGGGCACTGGACGCTCTACGCGAGCTATGCGACCTCCTACGTTCCGCCGCCGGCCAACTCCCAGGACGAGAACGGCAGCAACAACTTCCTGCCGACTGAAGGCAAGCTCTACGAGACGGGAGTCAAGGTCCAACGGCTGCTCGACGGCAAGCTGAACGCCACGGTCTCGCTATACAAGATCGACCGCAAGAACGCCCTCCAGGACTTCGCATGCACGCGCGGCACATGCCAATCGCAGGTCGGCGCCGAGCAGTCGAAGGGCGTGGAGGTCGAGGGCGATTACCGGCCGCTGAAGTCGTGGCAGGTCGTGTTCAACTACGCGTATACCGACGCGACGATCAAGGCGGCGGTCGATCCGATCCAGGTGGGCGCGCGCCTCACCAACGTCGCCAAGAACAGCGCGAACCTCTGGTCACGCTACGACATCCCCAGCGGCCCCCTGAAGGGACTCGGCGCGGGCGTGGGCCTGGTCTACACCGGCGAGCGCACCGGGACGTTGCCTACAACCGCCGGAACGGCGACCAGCACCACCGGCCCCAACGTGCTCATCCTGCCCTCTTACACAGTAGTCGACTTCGCGCTCTACTATCTGTGGGATCGCTACGCCTTCAACCTGAAGGTCGGCAACCTTTTCGACAGGACCTTCTACGAAAGCGCGGGCCAGACCGGCACGGTGCAGGTCGCTCCCGGCGCTCCGCGCAGCGTGACGCTGTCGATGCGGGTCAACTTCTGAGCATCTTCCCCACAACAAAGAGGCCGGACATGAAGAGACCGTGGATGTCGACAAGGCTTGCGATTGCGGGGCTCGCGTTCGCCGCCGCGGGCGCGATTGCGCAGGACACGCGCCCGATGGTCGAATGGGTCGTTCCGGCGCTGCCGACCAACAAGCCGCAGACGCCCGAACAAGCCGAATCGGGCCGCCAACGCGGCCGCGAGCTGCCGCCGCCGGAAATCCTGCAGCCCGCGCTCGATTCGGCGCTGCCCGCCTTCGTGCCGCGCAGGGAGAAGCTCACCGGCACCTTCAAGGGCGCGTCCTCGGACGTGCTCACGGTGCTGGCGCAGAAGTGGTTCGAGAAGTTCAAGCAATACCATCCTGGCGTCTCGCTCACCATCGCGCCGCCTTACGCCGGCAGCCTCGGTGCGATCGAGCTCATCAAGGGCGACCTCGACTTCGTGTTCGTCTCGCGTGAGCTGAAGCCCGACGATATCAAGGGGTTCAAGGAGAAATTCGGCTACGACCCGTTGAGCGTTCCCATCATGGGAGGCTCCTACCGGCACTTCGGCGCGCTCGATGCGATCGCCTTCTACGTGCACAAGGACAACCCCATCGAGAAGATCACCTACGATCAGATCGACGCGATCTACTCGACGACGCGGCATCGCGGCGGCAAGGCCATCCGCACCTGGGGCGAGCTGGGCGCCACTGGCGAATGGGCCGACAAGCCGATCAAGGCCTGGGGCATCAAGCCGTGGAATGGCTTCGAGGAGTTCGTGCGCCAGCGTGTTCTCAGCGTGGGCGACAAGCGCGGCGAGTGGCGCGAGGACATCGGCTACGAGAAGGTGGTCTTCCCGATGGCGAAGCGCGTCGCTGAGGATCGCTACGCGATCGGCTACTCCGGCATCGCCTACATCGACCAGCCGGTGAAGGTGATCCCGGTGAGCGAGGGCAAGGGCAGGCCGTTCGAGGCGGCGACCTACGAGGGCGTGGCCCTGGCGACGTACCCGCTGTCGCGCCTGGTCTTCTTCAACACCAACAAGGCGCCCGGCAAGGCGCTCAACCCGGCGCTCGAAGAGTTCCTGCGCTTCATCCTGAGCCGCGAGGGCCAGCAGATCGTGCTCGACCACGCCCGGTACATCCCGCTGCGCGCCAGCCAAACGCAGGACGCGCGTGCGTTGCTCGCGAAGTAGCTGAACGCAAATTCATCTTCGATTCACCTGCACTTAACCCGCGGGCCCTAGGATGCGCTGGTCATCAACCCGCCCGACATTGAGGAACCGATGAAAAAATTCGCGCAGATCGCACTCGCCGCCGCCCTCGCCACCTCGGTAGCGTTGCCCCTCACGATGGCCTGGTCGCAGGACAAGCCGAAGAAGAACATGTTCGCCGGCTCCTACCTCGACCGCGTGGGCAACCCGGACGATCCGGACGACATCGACGTCATCAAGAAGGGCGTCACGATCCTCGATCCGCGCTGGCACCGGACCAAGGACACGGACAAGAAATTCGTGGTGCTGATGCCGATGCGCGACGCCAAAGGCGAAAACGTCGGCCTCGTCGTCTACGCGTTCAAGAACCCGCCGAAGATGACCGACATGGAAGAGCACTATCTGAAGGAGTCGACCAAGCTGCGCAACGACCTGGCAAAGAAGATCCCGAGCTACGACAAGCTGTTTGAAGCCGCCAAGTAAGCTCGCCTTCGCGGCGCTGCTGCTCTTTGCCGCCGGGTCGCGCGCCGCAAGCGTCGACCCGGCGTTGCCGCGTTACGAGCCGCGCGCGATCGAGATTTCGCGCGACGCCTCCTACGTGACGCCCGAAGGGGCAGTCGCGGTGGTCGGTTACAACGACATGCGCGAGATCATGGAGGCCCTCGTCGCGCGCTTTTCCGCCGCGCATCCCGAGGTGCGTTTCACCCTCGATTTGCGGGGCACGCGCTTTGCGCCCGCGGCTCTCGCGGCGGGCGCCTCGGCATTCGCTCCGATGGGTGCGGAGCTCACGCCCGAGCAGCTCGCCGAATACCGCGCGAAGACCGACTCCGATCCGATCGGCTTTCGCGTCGCGCATGCCTCGCTGGATGCGCGTGCCTTGAGCGGGCCGCTTGCCGTCCTCGTGCACCGCGACAATCCGCTGCGCTCGATCACGCTGGAGCAGGCCGCGCGTGTTTTCGCGGGCGAAGCGACGCGATGGGGAGAGCTGGGGCTCGAGGGCGAGTGGGCGGCGCAGCCCGTGAAGGCCTACGGATTGAGCGCCGGCACCGCGCTGGCGTATGCGTTCCGGGATGCCGCGATGGGACTGCGCGGTTTCGGTCCACAGGTGACCGGTTTGCCACAGTCGGCCGAGGTAGCGCAGAAGGTCGGCGCCGAGCCGCTCGCCATCGGGTTCGCCGCCGCGATGCGCGCCACTCCGCAAGCGCGCGTGCTCTCGATCTCGGCGCGCGCTGGCGCAGAACCGGTCGCGCCGACCGAGGAGAGCATCGTCGCGGGGCGCTACCCGCTCGATCGCCACTTGCTCGTCTTTGCCGCCCGCCCGTTGAATCCGATCGCGCGCGAATTCCTGCGCCTGTTCCTGTCGCGCGAGGGCCAGGAGGCGGTCGCCGCGTCACCGCAAGGCTACCTGCCGCTCTCGGCCAAGGACGCGGCCGCCGAGCGCCGCCGGCTCGAGTCCGCCGAATGACTCATTCCAGCTTCGCGAGCTCGTCCTTCGCCTCGGCGGCGGTGAGGGGGAAATATCCGGAGTAGAGGATCGGCTCTTGCCCTTCGCGGCTCAGGATGTAGCGCAGGAATTCCTTTACTTGCGGTGGCAGCGCCTCGCCCGGCTTGCGATTGAGGCGAATGTACATGTAGCGCGTGAGGGGATAGCGGCCGCTCGAGGCGTTCGCCGCGTTGCCCTCGTAGTACGGACCGGGCTCTTCGCGCGCGACTGCGAGAGTCTTGAGCCCCGGGCCGCCTTCCTCGAAGCCGCCGAAGCCGATCGCGTTCGGGTCGCGCGCGATGGCGGCCGCCGTCTCCGCGAGGGTTCCCTCGCGCACCGCCGGATTCCACGCGCCACCCTTCAGCGCCATGATCTGCATCGAGGTCGCGTTCGGCGCCACGCGCGGCGGCATGTAGATCGCGATCGGGCGCTCCGCCCATTCGGCGCCGAGTCCCAGCTGTCCCCATCGAGTGATCGAAGATCGATCCCCGAGGATCGCGGCGAGCTGCGGCAGCGAAATCCGCGCCAGCGGATTCGACCGATTCACGAAGATCGCCTGCGCGGTGGTGCGTTGCGGGGTGTTGAATCCGCCGCGCGCCACGCGAATCTCCAGCGGCGACTTGCGGTGCTGCGTGGCCTCATACACCGCGACCTCGGCCGGCCAGAGCTCGCGGCCCATCGGCGCCAGGTCGGTCTCGTTGGCGATGAGCGCGTGGAAACCGTTCAGCGTGCCGAGGTGCTCCCATCGCGAACCCGGCTGGACGCCCGGCTGCATGCGGTGGAAATCGCGCATCCAGCGGTCCATCAGCGTCTTCATGCCGTCGCTTCCGACACTGCGGATCGGGCCGCTCACGCGCGCTCGAGGGCGATAGGAGCGCAGCGCCGGATCGAGATCGGCGAGGTAGCCGTCGAGCTTCACGCGCTCGGCCGCGGCCTCGGCAGCGGAGAGGGGAGCGAAGCGCGCATCGTGTGAGACGATCTCCTGCCCGTCGCGGGAGAGCGCGAAGGCGAGGAATTCGCGCGCCTTCGGCGGCAGCGGCGAGCCGGGGCGCTTATTGATCGCGATGTACGCCGGCCGCGCATCCAGCGTGGCGACGCGGACCAGCAGCGGGACCTTCATCATGTCGCCCGAGAACTGGTGCGCGTAGGGCGCGGTCTCGGCAGGCGTCGTTTCGCGCGCGAGCGGAGCGATGTCGGCGAACTCGAACATGAGCGCGCCTACCGCCGTCGCGTCGCTCGTGTGCTCCCAACGGCCGGGTCGAACGCCCGGCTGGCGCTCGCGGAAAGCGGCGCGCCAGGCGTCCATGAGGCCCTTCATCGCGCCATCGCCCACGCTGGAGAGCGCGCCGTTGGCCTGGCGTTCGGGCTGGTACGGCGGCAACGCGGCATCCGCTTGGCCCACGGCGAAGGCGGGGGTCGACGCCGCCCATCCCAGGATGCAACCCGCGAGGGCGCATCGACGCTGCCAGTTCATCGGTTTCATCGGGCCTCCTCGAGAATGAGCGAGCCTAGCCTCGCAACCTGAAAGCAGTCGAAACGGTCCATGAACGAACGTTCAGGAAGGCTTCAGCCTGCGTTCAGGAGGGTTTTCTAATCTGGGAACCGATCGAAATCGTCCGCCCTCGGAGACCCTGATGAAAAAGACCCTGATCGCCGCGGCATCTCTCGCGGCCCTCGCTGCGATGTTCGCCGCGCCGAGTTTCGCGCTCAAGTATGCCGCCCCCGAGCACAACCTCAGCGTCGATCCATCGATTCCCGGCTGGAAGCCGGGCGAGGTGAAGAGCGAGCCCGAGGAGGATCTCGCCATCGTCGGCGCCGACATCATGGACGAGATCGTCCTCGGCTGGACCAAGATCTATCGCAAGCAGTATCCGCGGCTCTCCGTCACCCTCGACCTGCGCGCCTCGGGCGCGGGCGGCCCGGGCCTCGCTTCCGGCAAGGCGCACCTGGCGCCCGTGGGCCGCGAGATGTTTCCCTCGGAGCGCAAGCTCTTCACCGACAAGTTCGGCTACGAACCGCTCGAGATCAGGGTCGCCACCGGCAGCGTCGGCTCGCTCGGCAAGACCGCGACCAGCGTGATCCTGGTCGACAAGGACAATCCGATCGACTGCCTCTCCATCGAGCAGCTCGACGCGGTGTACTCGAAGACGCGCAAGCACGGCTACAAGGAAGTGAAGACGTGGGGCGATCTCGGCGCGAAGGGCGAGTGGGCCGCCCGGCCCATCAAGCTCTACGGGCTGAAGCCGATCAACGGCATCGAGCAGTACTACAAGCAGGTCGTGATGGACGGCGGCGAATACAAGGAGGGCATCACTTTCGTGAAGGGCAAGGGCTTCACGCACGCCTTCACGGTGGCCGCCGAGGAGATGGCGAAGGAGCCGGGCGGCCTCACCTACGCGTTGCTCGCCAACGTCACGCCCAACGTGAAGGTGCTCAAGGTGGCGCCGAAGCTCGGCGGACCCTGCTACGAGCCCAACACCCAGAACGTGTATTCGCACAAGTACCCGATGAGCCGCTATGTCTACATCTACGTGAACCGCAAGCCGGGCCAGCCGCTCGAGCCGAAGGTGAAGGAGTTCCTGAGGCTCGTGCTGTCGCGCGAGGGCCAGGACGTGGTGGCGAAGGAGCAGGTCTTCATCCCCCTCCTTCCCGAAACCGTGAAGGAAGAGCTGAAGAAGCTCGACTGAGTTGTTGAAGTGCCTCCCAGGGATTGGGCCCCGGCGCATCCGGGGCCCCTTTTTTTCATCGAAAGGCGAGTCGATGAGCGCAGTGGCCAGGTTGATGTTCGCGGCGATTGCCGCGATGGCGGCGTCGGGCGCGTGCATCGCGCAGCAGCAATCCGAGGACGCGAAGAACGCGATTCGCGCCCAGGTCGATCGCGCCGGCGTGATCTACAAGCGCGGCAAGATGGCGCACTACACGAGGACCTTCGACCTTTCCGGCATGCCGCATTACGAGCCGAAGGCGCAGCTCACCGGATGGATCCGGCTGCACGGCAACAACTACCTGAGCGACGGCATGCTCGGCGAGTTTTGGCAGCAAGGATTCGCCAAGTACCAGCCGGGCATCCGCATCTCGTACTACCTGCCGACTTCGGCGCTCGCGTTCGCCGCGCTCTATTACGACCAGGCGGACCTCGTGATGGGCCACCGCCCCGGCTTCTACGACCTGCTCGCCTACGAGCGCGTGAAGAGCTTCGATCCCACCGAAATCACCGCGGTCACGGGCTCCTTCGACGTCGGCGGATGGGAGAACTCGCTTACGATCCTGGTGAACGAGGCGAACCCGCTCAAGTGCATCAACATGGAGCAGCTCGACGGCCTCTTCGGCTCCGAGCGCACGGGCGGGTGGGCCGGCACCAACTGGCGAAGCGACTGGGCGCGCGGGCCGCAGAAGAACATCCGCACCTGGGGGCAGCTGGGACTCACGGGCGAATGGGCCGACAAGCCGATCGACCTCTACGGCTTCAGCATTCGCTACAACACCGCCACCGACTTCTCCGACAAGGTCCTCAAGGCAAGCGACAAGTGGAACGAGAAGATCCAGGCCTACGGCAACATCGTGAATCCCGACGGCTCGCGCTACATCGAGGCCGACCAGATCACCGACAACCTCGGCAAGAACAAGTACGGCCTCGCGTACAACCGCTTCCGCGGCGAGCGTCCCCACGTGAGGCGCATCGCCGTGGCACCGGGCAATAGCCGGGACTGCGTCGAGCACACGCTCGAAAACGTCCAGAACCGCACCTATCCGCTCTTCAACGAGCAGTACTTCTACGTGAGCGTGAAGCCCGGCACGCAGATGGATCCGAAGGTGAAGGAATTCCTGCGCTACGTCCTGAGCCAGGAAGGCCAGGCGGAGATCGTTCGCGACGGAAAGTACCTGCCGCTCACCGCGGAGGTGGTGCGCGAGCAGCTGAAGAAACTGGGCGACTAAGGCGCTTTACCGCCTTTGGAGAAGCGCTCGCGGAACCAGCGATCGAGCATCCGTTTCTCGTACACCAGTGGATCGTGCGAGTCGTAGCGGGGCTCCAGGTTCTCCCGGTACGCGGGATCGCAGATCCGCTCTTTGCGCGTCTGTACGGCCTGCCCCTCGGCGGCGAGCGAATATTGCAGCTCGATGCACGGCATGTCGCCCCTGCCGGTCACGACGCGCACTTCCGTGGGCAGGTTCATGCGCGGCCGGCCCGCGCGGTCGAGGTCGAGCACCTCGATGCGAAGGTCGGTCTTCGGCGGCAGATAGCGCTCGCCGAGCCCCTGCAGGTGGCGCTCGAGCACTTGCATGATCTTGCGCGGATCGCTGCTGCGATCCCCGGCGTCGGTGAACCAGTCGGGATCGGAGTAGGTGACCGTGACCGCCGCGAGGGCGGGAACCGCGAGGGCCGCCACGACCGGCAGGAAAGCAACGAGAGCTCGAGGGACGCGCATGGGACCTCCGGGTTGCGCAGTAACGCTCCCTGAACAGGAGTTCAGGGTCGTTTCAGTCTTTCTTCAGACAGCGGGACTAAGGTCGAATTCCCCGAATCGAAGACTGCCGTGAACCCCGTCTTTCGCAAGAGCCTGCTCCAGGTTCATCGCTGGACCGGGCTCACCCTCGGCCTGGTGATCGTGTATCTCGCGGTGACCGGGCTCGCGATGGTGTTCCGCCCGCAGCTCGAGCCGCTCCTCGAGCGCGATCTGCGCGAGGTCGCCTCGTGCAGCACGCGCCTCGCGCTCGATGACCTGGTGACGAGGGCGTGCGAAGTCCACCCCAACGCGGCGGTCGCCCGCATCGAGGTCGGCAACGGCGGTCATGGCGCGACGATGGTGCGCTTTGCCGACAAGCAGGACGTGTACGTGAACCCGTGCTCCGGGGTCGTCCTCGGGCAGCGGCCGCAGTGGGCCGGCTTCTTCGGCACGGTGGAGCAGCTGCACCGCTTCCGCTTCATCGATGATGCCGACCTGACCGAGCTTTTCGGAGGGACCGTGAGCCTCGTCCTCGCGCTCGTCATGGTGGGCGGAGGGCTCGCGATGTGGTGGCCGCCGAATCTCAAGGCATTCGCGAGCTCCGCCAAGCTGCGCCTGCATCTCACCGGCCGCGCGCTCGACGTGAATCTTCACCGCACCGTCGGCCTCTACGCCTTTATCGTCATCCTGCTCTCGGCGGTCACTTCGCTCACTTTCACTTTCGAGTGGGCGCGGCGTGCGATTTTCGCCGCCACGGATTCTCCGCGACCGGCGCAGAAGCCTGCCGCCGAGGCGGCGAGCTCGCCGATGCTTCCGGCGGAAACGTTCCTCAAGCGCGCGCTTTCGATCGCGCCCGGCGCACGCGAGGTCGCGATGGTCTATCCGCGCAAGCCGCGCGACGCCGTCGAGATCCTGATCGTCGAGCGCGATGCGCCCCATTCGGGCGCGCGCAGCGCCCTCTACATGGATCCCCATACGGGAAGCGTGTTGAGAACGGAGCCTTTCGCGGCGAGCAGCACCGGCAACAAGGTCTATCGCTGGCTGGGATCGCTGCACACCGGAAACGTCGGCGGCCTGCCCATGCAAATGCTCCTCTTCGCCGGAATTCTCGGCGTTCCCGTCCTGGGATACACCGGCATTCGCAGCTATCTGCGCCGCAGGTTCCCCTCGTCGCGAGAAGCGGGCGGCCCGACGGTGCGAGTGAAGCGGATCAGCTCCGAGACCCCCGAGATCAAGCTCTTCGAGCTGGAGAGCGCCGGTTCCGAGCCGCTTCCGGCGTTCACTCCCGGCGCCCACATCGACGTGAGGATCGACGAAGGCCTGGTGCGCCAGTACTCGCTGTGCAACGGCCCCGAGGACAAGGGACGCTACTGCATCGCGGTGAAGCGCGAGCCCGATTCGCGCGGCGGATCGCGGGCGATGCACGAGCGGGTTTCCGAAGGCGATGTCCTGTCGGTGAGCGCACCCCGCAACCACTTTCCCATCGAAGCCTCGGCGACGCACCACCTGCTGCTGGCGGGGGGAATCGGCATCACGCCGCTGCTTTCCATGGCGCGCCACCTGCAGGGGAGCCACTCCTCGTTCGCGCTGCAGTATTTCACCCGCTCCATCGGCTACACCGCCTTCCACGCCTTCCTGTCGCGCCCCGAGTTTCGCGGCAAGGTGGCCTTCCACTACGCCGTCGAGTCGGCCGCCCTGCACCAATACCTGCACAGGGTCCTCTGGCGGCGTCCCGAAGGCGCGCACCTCTATGTGTGCGGCCCCAGGCCCTTCATGGACCTCGTCGAACAGGTCGCGGCCGCGAGCTGGCCGCCGCACTGCGTGCATTCGGAATACTTCAGCGCGAATCCCCTGGCGTTCGCGGGCCCGCGCGCACCGTTCGAGGTCACCCTGGCGCTGACGGGAGGCACCTATCCGGTTGGCGCCGGCCAGACGATCGTGGAAGCACTGGCCGATTGCGGCATCGAGATTCCCACCTCGTGCCGGCAGGGCGTCTGCGGAACCTGCGTGACCGGGCTCCTCGACGGCGAAGCGGACCACCGCGACGCCTTCCTCACCGATGCGGAGCGAAGCGCGGGCGACAAGATCATGCCGTGCGTGTCGCGGGCGAAGGGCAGGGTCCTGGTGCTCGATCTCTGAACGCGCGTTCAGAAACCTGTCAGCCTCACTTCAGGTCGGGAAACTACGCTTCGAGGCTGGATTGGTGAAGGAGAATCGAATGACCCGCCTGGCGTGCGTGCTTCTCGCCTCGGCCCTGGCTTTTTCCGCGCAGGCGCAGATCCCGGTCAAGATCTACGGGCAGGAGCTCATCGATCGCGTCGTGGCGAAGAACCCCGACCTGCTGGTGGCGGTCATGCACGTGACCCCGCCCAAGAGCCCCGACAACGTGATCATCGCCTCCAACATCGGGCGCATCGGCAAGCTCGGCGACGAGGATGACCTGCGGGTAATCAACACCGGCAAGCCCAATCTCGAGGTCGGGCATGGCGGAAATCGCTTCGAGGTCGAGCTGGTGCTGCGCGACGTCGCGGGCGAGACCATCGGCGCGCTCGGCCTCGTGTGGCCCTACAAGGCCGGCCAGGACAAGGCGCCCTTCGAGAAGAAAGCCCATCAGATCCGCGACGCGCTCGCCGGGCGCATCCTCAACGCCGCGAACCTGATGGACTCGTATCCGTTCGAGCGGCTCGCGACGACCAGGACCTACGCGCAGAAGCTCGTGGAGCAGGCGGTCGCGGCGCATCCCGAGGTGACGGTGCTCGCGATGCGCGGCCCTGCGCGCGGCGGCGCGGAGATCGTCGTTCTCGGCTCCACCTTCGGCCGCCACGGCAAGAGGGCGGATGCCGACGACATGAAGATTTTCGCGAGCAGCGAGCCGGCCATCGGCATCTACTCGAATGGCAAGCGCTTCGGCGTCGACCTGCAGCTGCGCGACGCCATCGGCAAGACCGTCGGCACCATGAACGTCGGCTACGCCTACCAGCAGGGCGACGACCAGAAGGCGCTCCTCGCCAGGGCCGTCGGGCTGCGCGACGAATTGCGCAAGCGCATCGCCTCGGCCGAAGCCCTCGACGAGCTCGATCCCTAGAAGCCAACCGAAAGAACGCCGATGAATATGCAAGCCGTCTTCGGACTCCCGGCCGCGCTTCTCGCGGCATCGCTCTTCGCCGGTCCCGCCGCCGCGGCGGATGAGACGCTGCGCCTGCTCGGCCGCACCGACGTTCCGAGCTTCGAGGGCGACTTCGACCATTTCGCCGCCGACGTGAAAGGCAACCGGCTCTTCCTCGCGGGAGAGGAGAAGGGCACGCTCGAAGTCTTCGACCTGAAGAGCGCGAAGCACCTGAAGACCGTGCGGGGGTTCGAGGAGCCGCACGCCATTCATTTCATGCCCGACACCAACCGACTCATCGTCACCGACAGCGGCGACGGGATGAGCAAGGTGGTCGACGGCAAGACCTACGAGATCGTCGGCACCATCAAGCTCGCGCCGGGCGCGGACGTGCTCGGCTACGACGCTTCGACCCGGCGCGCCTGGATCGTCACGGGCGGCAAGAACGCCTCGAAGAAAATGAAGGAGACGATCGTCTCGGAGATCGATCCGGCCACCGGGAAGCACCTGGGCGACGTGAGGTTCCCCACCGACTTCACCGAAGGCATCGCCGCCGAGCAGAGCGGCAACCGCATCTTCATCAACGTCGCCGGCATGCACCATGTGGCGGTGGTCGACAAGGAGACGCGCAAGGTCATCGCCACCTGGCCCATCAGCGAAGGGCAGAACAACGCGCCGATCGGGCTGGACGAGGCGAACAAGCGCCTTTTCGTGGTCACGCGCAAGCCCTTCAAGCTCGTCGTCCTCGACACCGACACCGGCAAGTCGATCGCGAGCTTCGAGGCGCCGCAGCGCACCAACGAGCTGCAGTTCGACGCGGCCAACCGCCGCATCTACCTCACCGGCGACGATTACATCGCCGTCTTCCGGCAGAAGGACGCCGATCGCTACGAGGAGCTCGCGCGCGTGAAATCCGAGAAGGGCGCCAAGACCGCGCTCCTCGTTCCCGAGCTGAACCGGCTCTACGTCGCGGTCGCGGGCAAGGGCCCGGTTAGGGCGGCGGTGCTGCAGTACGAGGTCGTCCCGGCTCCCAAATGACATCGCAAAGGATCCCGTCCATGAAATCCAAGCTCGTTTTCGCCTGCGCCCTCGCGCTGGCGTGCCTTCCGGCATTCGCACAGCAATTCCATCGCCTCGAGTCGGCGGTGACGCTGAAGAGCGCCAAGCCCGATTGGGACTACGTGACGCTAGACGCCGCGCGCGGCCACCTCTTCATCGGCCGCCGCGGCGAAGGCGTGGTGGTCTACGACGTGCGCGCGAAGAAGGTGATCCGGACGCTCGACAAATCGGACGACGCGAACGCCGTCACGCTCGTGCCGGAGTTCGACCGCGGCTACTCGACCAACGGCGACGGCACGTCGACGGTCTTCGCGATCTCGACGCTGAAGACGCTCGATCGCATCAAGGTCGGCGAGGACGCGGATTCCGCCTTCTACGAGCCGGTGACCAGGCAGCTCGCCTTCACGATGGGCGACAGCAAGAAGATCGCGTTCGTCGACGCGAGGACGGGCAAGGTGGTGGGCGAGCTCGCGATGCAGGCGAAGAAGCTCGACGGCACCGTGGCCGACGGCGAGGGCAACCTGCTGATGGCTTTGCGCGACCGCAACTCCGTGGTGAAGATCGACGTCGCCAATCGCAAGGTAACGCAGGAATGGAAGACCGCGCCGTGCGAGGAGCCCACCGGCATCGCCTACGACCCGGCCGCCAAGAGGATCTTCGTCGGCTGCCGCGGCGCCAAGCCGGTGCTCGCAGTGATGGACGCGGGATCGGGCAAGGTGATCACCACCAACGAGATCGGGCGCGGCAACGACGGCGTCATCTTCGATCCCGACACGCGCAAGATCTACACCTCCAATGGCGTCGATGCGAACCTCGTCATCTACGACCAGGTCGATGCCGATACTTACAAGCTCGCCGAAGCGACCACAACCCGCCCCTACGCGCGGACCATGGCCCTCGATCCGAAAACGAAGAAGGTGTATCTTGTGACCGCCGAGGGTACCGCGGATCCCTCGAAAAAGATCAACAAAGCCGTCGCGCCGTTCTACCCCAACCGATACTTCGCCGACACGTTCACAGTCCTCACGTTTTCGCCGACAAAATAGGGATTTGGACGCGAAAGGCGCGTGAAAGGTCGGACCAATATCCTTCTGGCGCCCCGCAGCCAACACTGATTGCTCATCCATCGAGGAGAACACCGAATGAAAACCTGGCTCAAGACCGCGATCGGCGCCCTGGCGCTCGTCCCGGCAGCCGCCATCGCGCAGGTTCCGGCCGGCTATCCGGCCGACTACGCGCAGACCATCGCCGCCGCCAAGAAGGAAGGCAAGGTTGTGATCTACAGCGCGCTCGACACCAAGGCCGCGACCCCGCTCATCAAGGATTTCAGCGCGGTCTATCCCGACGTGAAGGTCGAGTACAACGACATGAACTCGACCGAGTTGTACAACCGCTTCATCGCGGAAGTCGCCTCCGGACAGGGTTCGGCCGACGTGATGTGGAGCTCGGCGATGGACCTGCAGGTGAAGCTGGTCGACGACGGCCAGGCGCTCGCCTACAAGTCGCCCGAGACCGCGAAGCTTCCGGCGTGGTCGGTGTACAAGAACCAGGCCTACGGCACCACGTACGAGCCCGCGGTCTTCATCTACAACAAGCGCCTGGTCGCGGCCGACGAGGTGCCGGCGGACCATGCCGCCTTCGCCAAGCTCATCAACACCAAGGTCGACAAGTTCAAGGGCAAGGTCACCACCTACGACATCGAGAAGAGCGGCGTGGGCTTCATGTTCGTGGTACAGGACACGAGGTACTTTCCCGGGATCAAGGACCTCGAGAAGGGATTCGGCGCCACCAGCTACCGCGTCTATTCGAGCACCGGCAACATGCTGGAGAAGGTTTCCTCGGGCGAGCACCTGCTGGGCTACAACGTGCTCGGCTCCTATGCGCTGGTGCGAGCGAAGAAGGACACGAACCTGGGCGTGCAGCTGCCCAAGGACTACACGCTGGTGCTCTCGCGCGTGATGTTCATCGGCAAGTCGGCCAAGAACCCCAATGCGGCGAAGCTCTGGGTCGACTACATCCTGTCGCAGCGCGGGCAGAAGCTCATCGGCAGCGACGTGGAGCTGTTCTCCGTTCGCGACGATGTCGAGGCCGAGTACACGGCGGCCAAGCTGAACAAGCAGCTGGGCGGCACGGTGAAGCCGATTCCGGTGAGCGCCGAGATCACGCAGATGCTCGATTCGAAGAAGCGGCTTGAGTTCCTCGGCCAGTGGAAGGCGGCGGTCGCGGCGGGCGGCGGCAAGTAATGTCCTCGGTAGCGGCGGCACCCTCCGCACGCGGCGGCGTGCCGCCGTTGCTCACGTGGCGGGCCCTGACGATCCTCGTCACGGCCTCGGCCGTGCTGGGGCCGCTGTTCCTCATCCTCTACCAGAGTTTTCTCACCGCGCCTTTCTTCGACCCGCGCAAGACCGTCGGCATCGGCGCCTACGCGTTCATTTTCGCGGACGCCGATTTCTGGAATGCGCTGAAGAATTCCGTGCTGATCGCCGCCGGCATGACGGTGATCGCGGTGCCGCTGGGCTCGCTTCTCGCCTTCGTGATGGAACGCACCGACCTGCCCGGCAAGCGCTGGTTCGAGCCGCTGATCCTGGTGCCGAGCTTCGTCTCCCCGATGGTGCTTTCCTTCGGCTTCGTGGTCGCGGCGGGCCCGGTCGGCTTCTATACGGTGTGGTCGCAGGAGCTCTTCGGCATTGCTCCATGGGGCATCAACTCGCTCCTTGCGATGACCGTCATCGCCGGCCTCACTCACGTGCCGAACGTGTATGTCTATGCCTCGGCGGCGTTGAAGAGCCTGGGTTCGGATGTCGAGGAAGCCGCGCGCTCCGCGGGGGCCTCGCCGTTCCGCGTCGCGGTTTCGGTGAGCCTGCCGTTGATCATGCCATCGATGCTGTTCGCCGCGGTGCTCGTATTCTTCCTCGGCTTCGAGCTCTTCGGCCTGCCCCTGGTGCTGGGAGATCCCGAGGGCATCCTGGTGCTCTCGACCTATCTCTACAAGCTCACCAACAAGCTCGGCACGCCCTCGTACCATCTCATGGCCGCGGTGGCGATCTGCATCGTCGCGATCACGTTCCCGCTGGTGCTGCTGCAGCGCAAGCTGCTGCAGGGCGCGCGCAAGTACGCCACCATCAAGGGCAAGGCGGGGCGCATGCGCGAGCTGCCGCTGGGCAAATGGAGCTGGCTCGCGTTGGCGCTGCTCGCGTCGTATCTCTTCGTGACGGTGATCGTGCCGGTATCGGGAATCACGCTGCGCGCCTTCGTCGTGAACTGGGGGTTCGGCGTGAACCTCCTCGACGCGTTCACGCTCGACAGCTTCCGCGCGGTGTTCGAGGAGACGACGCACAAGCGCGCGATCATCAACACGATCCTGATCGGCACCGTCGGCGGGGCGCTCACCGTGGCGTGCTACACCGCGATCGGATTCGCGACCCACCGGCGCGACGACAGCTGGTCGCGCTTCGTCGACTATCTCGTCCTCGTGCCGCGCGCCATCCCCGGGCTGCTGGCGGGCCTCGCGTTCCTCTGGGTGTTCCTCTTCTTCCCGCTGGAGGAGGCCGCGCGCTCGGTGGGTGCCAGCCGCGGCACGATCTCGCGGCAGATCACGCTGCCGCTGATTCGCCCCGGCCTGATCGGGTCGTGGTTGCTGGTGTTCATGATCTTCGAGCGCGAGTATTCGACCGGCGTATACCTGCTCGCGCCCGGAACGGAAGTGATCGGCGCGCAGCTGGTCTCGCTGTGGCAGGGCGGGGCCATCGACATCGTCGCCGCGCTCTCGCTCATCAACATCGTGCTGGTTGGAATCGGCCTGGCGATCGCCCTGCGGCTGGGCGTGAAGCTGCGCGACTGAAGGGCAATCGGAGAACACCATGGCTGCAGAGCTGACCGTCGAGAATCTCCACCTCGCCTACGGCGACAACCCGATCCTGAAGGGCGTGTCGATGCAGCTGAACGTCGGCGAGGTCGTCTCGCTCCTCGGGCCCTCCGGCAGCGGCAAGACGACGCTCCTGCGCGCCGTGGCCGGCCTCGAAGTGCCGCACAAGGGAACGATCAGGATCGGCGACAAGGTCGTCTTCGACGGCGCCGCGGGACTCGACGTCCCCGCGGAAGCGCGCAACCTCGGGCTCGTGTTCCAGTCGTATGCGCTGTGGCCGCACAAGACCGTGGCCGACAACGTCGCCTTCGGGTTGAAGCTGCGCCAGGTGCCGGCAGCGCAAATCACAACGCGTGTGAAGAAAGCCCTGGAGGAGCTCTCGCTGGGTCATCTGCTGGAGCGCTATCCCCATCAACTGTCGGGCGGCCAGCAGCAGCGTGTGGCGATCGCGCGCGCATTGGTCTACAACCCGCCGGTCATCCTCATGGACGAGCCGCTGTCGAATCTCGACGCGAAGCTGCGCGAGGAGGCGCGGGCGTGGCTGCGCGAGCTCATCGTCGAAATGCAGCTCTCCGCGCTCGTGGTGACGCACGACCAGAGCGAGTCGCTGGCGATGTCGGATCGCATCCTGCTGCTGAACAACGGCGTCATCGAGCAGCAGGGCACGCCGCAGGAAATGTACAACGTGCCGCAGACGCTTTTCACCGCCGACTTCATGGGCAGCAACAACCGCCTCGTCGGCAAGGTCGAGCAGCTGCAGGACGGCAAGGCGTTGCTCGAGGGCGAGGGCTGGAAGCTCTGGGGCCGCGCGCGGCCGGGCGCCAAGAGCGGCGCGCAGGGTACCGGGATGATCCGGCTCGAGCGCGTGCGCGTGGCTGCGGGTCCCGGCGAGAATCGCGTGCAGCCCGAGCTCACCACCTCGATGTTCCTCGGCGACAAGTGGGAGCATGTCTTCCACCTCGGCGACACCACGCTGCGCGCCCACAGCGCGACCGCGCTCGAGCGCGGCAAGCATTGGGTCGAGCTCCCCCGCGAAGACCTCTGGGTGTTCTAGTTGTTCTCCCCGAAAAAGGGGTCAGGTCCAATTTTCGTTTTTCAGAGCGGCGAGACCCTCGACGCGACCGAAAAATGGACCTGACCCCTTTTTCGATGGATACGTCGAAGATCTACGACCTCCTCGTGCTCGGCGGCGGCAATGCCGGCCTGTGCGCGGCGATCACCGCGGCGCGGGCAGGCCTCGAAGTGCTCATCGTCGAGTCGGCGCCGATCGATTTTCGCGGCGGCAACAGCCGCCACACGCGCAACATGCGCACCATGCACGCCGGCCCCCTCGATGTGCTGGGCGACGCCTATCCCGAGGAGGAATACTGGCAGGACCTTCTCAAGGTGACGGGCGGACTCACCGATGAACGCCTCGCGCGCATGGCGATCCGCCAGACCGAGGCGCACCTTCCGTGGATGAAGCGGCAGGGCGTGCGCTTCCAGGCGCCGCTCGGGGGCACGCTGCAGCTCGGCCGCACCAACGCGTTCTTTCTCGGCGGCGGCAAGGCGCTCGTCAACGCCTACTACCGCGCCGCCGAAGCGCTCGGCGTCGAGGTCGCGTACGACACCGAGGTGATCGAGCTTGCGATCGAAGGCGGACGCTTCCGTTCCGCGATCGTGATGCGCCAGGGCGCGCAACACGAGATTCGCGCAAAGGCGGTGGTCGCCGCCGCGGGCGGCTTCGAGTCGAACATGGCGTGGCTTCGCGAGGCGTGGGGCCCGCCCGCCGACAACTTCATCTGCCGCGGCACGCCCTACAACAGGGGCAAGGTGCTGAAGCTCCTGCTCGACAAGGGCGCGAAGCAGGTGAGCGATGCGACCCAGGGTCATTGCGTGGCGATCGACGCGCGGTCGCCCAAGTTCGACGGCGGCATCGTCACCCGCGTCGACGCGGTCTCGCTCGGCATCGTGGTGAACAAGCACGCGAAGCGCTTCTACGACGAGGGCGAGGACTTCTGGCCCAAGCGCTACGCGATCTGGGGCCGGCTCATCGTGGGACAGCCGGACCAGATCGGCTACTCGATCATCGACGCAAGCTCGATGGGCAAGTTCATGCCGCCCGTGTTCCCGCCGCTCAAGGCGCGCTCGATCCGCGAGCTGGCAACGGCGCTCGAGATCGATCCCGCGGCGCTCGAAGCGACGGTGGATGAATTCAACCGCGCCGTGCGCCCGGGCACATTCGACCATACGATCCTCGACAACTGCGCGACCGCGGGCATCACGCCGCCGAAGACGCATTGGGCGCGCGCGATCGACACGCCTCCCTTCTATGGCTATCCGCTGCGTCCCGGCATCACTTTCACCTATCTGGGCGTGGCGATCGACGCGCGCGCGCGCATGGTGATGGACGACGGCAAGCCCGCGGAAAATATCTTCGCGGCCGGCGAGATCATGGCGGGCAACGTCCTCGGCAAGGGTTACCTCGCGGGGATCGGCATGGCCATCGGCACGACGTTCGGTCGCATCGCCGGCGAGGAGGCGGCGCGCCATGTCCGCGGCTAGTCCGGTGCCGCTCGCCGATCTCGTCGAAGAGGCGCAGCGCGTCCTCTCGATCTGCAACGCCTGCCGGTACTGCGAGGGTTACTGCGCGGTCTTTCCCGCGCTCGAGCGCCGCCTCGAATTCAACGAGAACGATGTCCACTACCTCGCGAATCTCTGCCACAACTGCGGAGCCTGCCTCTACGCGTGCCAGTACGCGCCGCCGCACGAGTTCCAGCTGAACTTCCCGAAGGTCCTGGCTCAAGTGCGCAAGGAGACGTATCGGAAATACGCATGGCCGGGATTTCTCGCCAGCGCGTTCGAAAGAAATGGGCTCGTGGTTGCCCTGGTGACGGCCGCAAGCATCGCGATGGCGTTGCTTTTCGCCGCGTTGTTCGTCGACCCCGCGCGACTGTTCGCCGCGCACGCCGACGCGCAAGGCTCGTTCTACGCCGTGCTCCCCCATGAAGCGATGGTGACGGTGTTCGGTGTTGTCTTTCTTTTCGTCCTGCTCGCCTTCCTGATGTCGTTCGCGCGCTTCTGGCCCGACATGGGCGCGGACGCCGGCGAATTCGTGCAGCCGCAATCGTTCAGCAACGCGACCTGGGATGCCGCGGGATTGCGCTACCTCGACGGTGGCGGCGAGGGTTGTACCTATCCCGACGCGCGGCCGTCGTTCGCGCGGCGCAATTTCCACCATTTCACGTTCTACGGATTCCTGCTCTGCTTCGCGGCCACGAGCGTGGCGACGATCTATCACTACGTGTTCGGCGTGAAGGCCCCGTATCCGCCGTGGAGCCTGCCCGTGCTCCTGGGGATCTTCGGCGGCGTCGGGCTTCTCATCGGACCGGTCGGGCTCCTGTGGCTGAGACTCCAGCGCGATCCCGGGCTTGGCGACACCCGGCAGGATGGAATGGACATTGGGTTCATGGCTCTATTGTTCTTCACCAGCCTCTCAGGTCTTCTGTTGATGGCAATGCGCGAAACACGAGCGATGGGCATGCTCCTCGCCGTCCACCTGGGCTTCGTGATGGCGCTTTTCGTGACGCTTCCGTACGGCAAGTTCGTCCACGCGCTGTATCGCTTCGCCGCCCTCGTGCGCTTCCACATCGAGCGCAAACGCCCCCTTCCCGAAATCGGCAGCGAGTGATGTCATCGGGACGCTTGCACGCAAGCCCTTGATTCGCAGGGCCTTGCTGCATAGCACAATATAATTGCGGCGCTGAAGATTGACTGCGAGACAATTCCCCCTACAATGCCCGATGCTGCACTGCAGCAAAAGGAGAGTGGGGCTTGAAATCGAGATGGATCAAATGGTTGGCAGTCCTGGCGCTGGGCACGATCGGCACGGCATCGGCGCAGCCCTTCGAAGCGGAGATCCTCCGCTATTCGAGCATGGTCGATTCGGCGTGCCGCACGCACGGCGTGGATGGCGCGCTCGTGCACGCGCTGATCCGGGCGGAGTCCTCGTACAACCCGAACGCGGTTTCTTCCGCGGGGGCCTCCGGCCTCATGCAGCTCATGCCTGAGACCGCGAAACGCTACGGCGTGCGCAATATCTTCGATCCGGCGCAGAACATCAACGGCGGCGTGAAGCACCTGAAGGAGCTTCTGGTGCTGTTCGACGACGACATGGAGCTCGCCATCGCCGCATACAACGCGGGTCCGAGCGCCGTGATTCGCGCGGGCAACCGCATTCCCGCCTATCCGCAGACCGCCGCCTACGTGCCGCGGGTCATCGGGTACTACCGCCAGGTTCAGGCTTCTCTTTCTCGGCCCTGAGCTTCGCCAGCGCGCGGGTCTTCCACAGGCTCCACGAGCGAACGTAGTTCTGCCACGATACGTTCGCGTTGACCTCTTCGTCATCGAGATAAACGATGTGGCCGCGCTCGCCGGCGAGGAAGATCGCCTGGAACTGCATGCGCGCGTTCTGCTCGAGGTAGATGGTGCGCCCTACGGCACGCTGGATGTTCTCCGCCACCACCGTCGACCCGTGGCCGCGCATGAGCACCGCGGGGTGGTTGCCGAGGTGCTTCGCGAGGTGCTCGCCGAGATAGGGCGTTTTCACCAGCATGTCGGTGCCCTTCTGCGCGTCGCGGATGTCCCACGAGGGAACCCCGAGCCCGACGAAGGCCGCCATGTGATAAATCGGCTGGAGCTCGCGGCCGGTGCACGCGAACGGCACCACCGAGGGCGAATGGTTGTGGACGATGGCGTTCACGTCGGGGCGCGCCTTGTAGATCTCGCCGTGGATGAAGCGCTCCTGGTAGAGCCCCTGGTCGGTGGCAATCACCGGACGGCTATCGAGGTCGTACTCGAGGATGTCGTCCTCGACGATGAGCTCGGGGGCGATATTTCGCGACATGAAGTAGCGCTGCGGATTGGTGTCGGAACGCGCGCTCGCGTGTCCATAGGCGTCGATCACGCCATGCTCGGCGAGCGTGCGCGAGGCGATCACGAGGTCGAGGATGAGGCTCATCACTCGGCCTTGATCGCGGCGGAGGACACCACACGGCTCCAGCGCGTGAGCTCGTGGTCCACCAGCTCGCCCAGCCGCTCGGGGCGATCGATGACCGCGGTGAGCCCCTGCTTCGAAAGCGCGTCGCGGATCTGCGGCAATTGCAGCAGCGCGTTCACTTCGGTGTTGAGCCGCGCGACGACCTCGCGCGGCGTTCCGGCGGGCGCGTAGATCCCGTACCAGGTATCGACGACGAGGCGCGGCAGGCCCAGCTCCTTCATCGTCGGCACATCGGGGAACGCGGGCGATCGATCGTTGGACAGCACGGCGAGCATCTTCAAGCGCCCGGCGTGCACGAAGGGCGCCACCGTCTGCAGCGCCGCCACCGAGGCGTCCACGTGGCCGCCGATGAGGTCGGAGGCCGCGCCGGCCGAGCCGCGATAGGGCACGTGCGCGACATCCATTCCCGTCTCGAGCTTGATGAGCTCCATCGTGAGGTGCTGCGGGCTGCCGTTGCCGGGCGAGGAGTAGTGCAGGGCTCCGGGCTGCTTCTTCGCGAGCGCGATGAATTCTCCCATCCTCGACGCCGGAACCTGCGGGCCGACGACGAAGGCGAGCGCGCTCGTCGCGGTGAGCGCCACCGGCGTGAAGCTTCGCACCGGATCGAAGGGCAGCTTGCGGTTCAACGCCGGAACCGTGCCGTG
>WNFI01701014.1_pt3 | contig 52203 bp, 58 predicted proteins | sample 5400471 | NCBI WGS metagenome assembly WNFI01 (sample SAMN13153348, study PRJNA577476) | soil metagenome | isolation source: 100 cm saprolite on Douglas fir-dominated hillslope | place: USA:California | collected 2013-09-17
GGGGTGCGCGCGATCTATGCGAGCGCGAGCCAGCTGCATATGGAGAGCTACCTGCAATACGCGATCTCCGACGGTACGATCTGGCCGAACGAACCACCCGATGCCCTGCCGCCTCCCGTCCCCCCCGCTACTTATGCCTACGTGGTTCCTGGCGGTACGCGCGAGTTCAACCCTTATGGCTTCGCGCCCAACACCATTCCGGCCACCATTACTCTGACCGGGGACCACATGGGGCTCGGCCTGCCCCAGTCCCTGCTCGCCACCCTCGGCAACGTGAATGCCTATGCGCTGAAGACCGTCACCTCCGAGGGCGACTACGACCGCAGTGCCACCATCAAGGCCTTGCGTGCCGATGGCCATTACAAGTTCAGCGATCACAACCTGCTCCTCGATTTTGGCCTGCGCCAGGAAAGCCACAGCGCCGACAACGAGAGCTTCGCGCTGATTGCGCCTGTCGATGCCGGATTGGCTTACTACAATCCGGTCATCGACCCCGTGGCTGGCACGGAAGATCTGTCCACCCGGATTCCTGTCCCCGGGGGCTGCTATGTGCATTACAAGGCCGCGGACGTGCTGCTCGACGGCGGTGGCGTTCCCGGGGCCTGCAAGGCCGGCGATCCGGTCACGGGCTTCTACCGCAACAACCCCTTGGTGGGCCTGAATCCGAGCCAGCTCGGCCAGGTGATCGCCAACAATACGCGCCTGTATAACCACCTCGCCGACGTGCAGGGCGTGAATGTCTACGCCCTCGATCCGAAGATCATGGACGACGTGCTGGCGTTCCAGAACTCCATGTATCCGGGTGAAATACGCGATCATGATCCGGGCGGCACCTGGCACGTGGATGTCCGTCAGACGAGCGCCTACATGCAGGCCAATTTCAAAGGGGGGAGCAGCTATCCTTTTGGCGCCAATGTCGGCCTGAAGCTGATCAGGACACATCTGGGCATTGATCAGCACACGGTGGGACCGAGCGGGCCCTATTACGTCAGCCCCCAGGACCTCGGCATCGTCCACACCGACCGGAGCTTCACCGACGTGCTGCCGGTGGCCAACCTGTTCGTGGACCTGCACCAGAACCTCCGGTTGCGCCTGGCCTTCTCGAAGAACATGGAGCTCCTCAACCTCGATCAATGGGGCGGCGGCCTCACCCTGAATTACGCCTTTTCGGCCGGCCCGCCGCCAGTCATCGCCGTGTTCGGCGGCCAGCAGAATGGCAATCCCAATCTCGATCCCTGGCGATCGACCAACTACGATGTCTCGCTCGAGTACTACTTCGGCCGCGCCAGCTTGCTCAGCATCGCGGCCTTTCATGTCGACGTGGCGAGTTTTGTCCACACCGACAGCGCGGTGCGTTGCGACCTGCCGGACCAGGACGGCGTGGTGCGCCGCTGCGTCGGGATCAGCGGGCCGGCCCAGGGCGCGGGCAAGTCGCTCGGCGGCGTGGAAATCGGCCTGAAGCAGGCGCTCGATTTCCTGCCGGGCAAATGGGCGAATCTGGGTATCGATGCCAACTTCACCTACTCGCCCAGCAACACGGGCAGGGACGTGGCGGGCAATACGATTCCCTTCGAGCAAAACTCGAAGGAGCAGGCGAACCTCATCCTCTGGTACCAGGACAAGAATTTCCAGGTCCGCCTCGCCGGCAATTACCGCTCCAAGCGGGCCGTGGCCGAGAACTACGGCGGCATCAGCGGTTTCGAGGAATATCAGGCCTCAACGCTCTATATGGACGCTTCGGCGAGCTACGATTTTGCCCGCCACTTCCAGGTGTTCGTGGACGGCTCCAATCTCGGCGGCGAGAAGGAACACTACTACCTGGTCTGGCCCGACATGCCGCTGAACACCACGCAGTTCGAATCGCGCTATGCGATCGGGGTGCGCGCCAAATTCTGAGTGCCCGAAGTGCCTAGGATTGCGTCAACTGCCGCCACTGTGCATCAGTGAGCGGCAGCCGGCGCAGCCCGGCGGTGGGCAGGTGCCCGGTGGCAGGCTGCGCGGACAGCTGGCGAGCCAGCTCGCTGATCCCCGGGTTGTGACCGACAACCAGCAGGCTCCTGGCCCCGCCGTGGTGGCGCCCGATCGCAGCGCGGATCACGGCCAGCGACGCCGCGTACAGTTCCGGCACCGCCTGCAGCAGCGTTTCGGCCAGCTTGAGTTCTCCCGCCACGATGGCGGCGGTCTCCCGCGTACGACGCGCGGGGCTCAGCAGGACGCGATCGAGCTGGACGCCACTGGCGGCGAGCGTTCTGGCGGCCTGGGCCGCCGCCCGGCGCCCCGCGGCCGTGAGCGGTCGCGTAAAGTCTTCCGCGCCCAGTTCAGCCGGAGCGGCCTGCGCGTGGCGCATCAGGATCAGTTCATGCACGGCAGGAGCGGAGTGGCTACCACATCATGCCCGTCTGGAGCCGCGCCGCCTCGGACATCATGGACTGACTCCAGGGCGGATCGAAGACCAGTTGCACATCAGCCTTGCTGACCGTCGGGATGATTTCCAGTTTGTCGCGGACGTCCTGCACCAGCACCTCGCCCATCCCGCAGCCTGGTGCGGTCAGGGTCATGGTGACGCTCAGCTTGCGGGTGCCGTCTTCATTGGCGCTGACGTCGCAGGCGTAGACCAGGCCGAGATCGACGATATTGATCGGAATCTCCGGATCGAAGCAATGGCGCATCTGCGCCCAGGCCAGCTCCTTCACGTCCGCTTCGGTGGCGTTGGGCGGCAATTGCGGGGGCAGCACACGCTCCTTGCCGATGGCGTCGGCCTGCTCGCCCGGGATCCGGTACAGATTGCCCTCGATATAAAGCGTGAAACTGCCACCCAGGGCCTGGGTGATATAGCCGGCGAGCCCCTGCTTGAGCGTGATGGGCGTGCCGGCCGGCACGATGACGGCCTCGACGTCACGGCTGAGGATGACCGGCTCGTTTTCGTACCCGGCCATCCTCACTCCGTCGAAACAGTCGGCCGCTCGCCCGCGGCATGGCGCTGCAAGGCCGCGTGCAGCGTATGCCAGCACAGGCTGGCGCATTTGACGCGGGCGGGGAATTCGCGCACGCCGCCGAGCGCCATGAGCTTGCCCAGCGGGAGCGCGGGCACGTGCGCCGGCTCGGTGAGCAGGGCGTGCACTTCGCGGTACAGCGCCTCGACCTCGGGCAGCGACTTGCCGCTGACCGCCTCGCTCATCATCGAGGCGGAGGCCACGGAGATGGCGCAGCCCTGTCCATTGAAACGTATGGCACTCAAGCGGTCGTCGGCCAACCGCAGTGTCAGGCTGAGCGAATCGCCGCACACGGGGTTGTGGCCCAGCGCCTCGGCGTCCGCCGGCTCGAGCCGGCCGAAATTGCGGGGGCTGCGGTTGTGATCGAGGATCACGTCGCGGTACAGATCGCGGATGTCCATCAGGCGAACACCTCGCGTACCCGCGCCAGGCCCGCCAGCAACCGAGCGATGTCGGCCTCGGTGTTGTAACAGGCGAAGGACGCCCGGGCCGTGGCCGCCAGCCCGTAGTAAGTCATCACCGGCATGGCGCAGTGATGGCCGGTACGGATCGCGATGCCCTCCTGATCCAGGATGGTGCCGATGTCGTGCGGGTGCACGCCGGCCAGCGTGAAGGAGATGACGGCCGCTTTCTCGCGCGCCGTGCCGATGATCTGCAGACCGGGGATGGCGGCCAGCTGCGCCGTCGCCAGCATCAGCAGGCCCTGCTCATGCGCCGCGACGCGATCGCGGCCGAGCCCTTCCAGGTAGTCGATCGCTGCGGCCAGACCGATCGCCGCGGAAATGTTGGGCGTGCCGGCCTCAAACCTCCAGGGCAATTCGTTGTAGGTGCTGCGCGCAATGCTGACGCTCAGAATCATGTCGCCGCCGCCCTGCCAGGGGGGCATCGCCGCCAGCAGCGATTCGCGCCCGTAGAGCACGCCGATGCCGGTCGGCGCGTACATCTTGTGGCCCGAGAAGGCGTAGAAGTCGCAGTCCAGCTGCTGCACATCGACACGCTGGTGGGCAATGGCCTGGGCGCCGTCGAGCAGCACCGGCACGCCCCGCGCGTGAGCAGCGGCGATGATCTGCGCAACGGGCAGTGTCGTGCCGAGCGCATTGGACACGTGGGCCACCGCCACCAGCCGGGTGCGGGGTCCGAGCAGATCCAGGAAGGCATCCAGTTCGAGCTCGCCTGCAGGCGTCAGGGGCGCGGCGATGAGCTGCGCGCCCGCCGCGGCGCAAGCCAGTTGCCAGGGCACGATGTTGGCGTGATGCTCGAGATGCGTGATCAGCACTTCGTCGCCGGCACCCAGCTGCGCTCCGCCCCAGGAACGCGCGACCAGGTTGATGGCCTCGGTGGTGCCGCGGGTGTAGATGATCTCGCGCGTACTGCGCGCATTGATGAAGCGGCGCACGGTCTCGCGCGAGGCCTCGAAGGCGGCGGTGGCCTCCTGGCTGAGGGTGTGGACGCCGCGATGCACATTGGCGTGGCTGGTCGTGGCGTAATGTTCCGTCGCATCGAGCACCGCCCGGGGTTGCTGCGAGGACGCCGCGCTGTCGAGATAGACGAGCGGGCGGCCGTGCACCTCGCGGCCCAGGATCGGAAAGTCCGCGCGCACCCGCTCGGCCCGGAGCCGTCCCTGGGCATCCACGTAAGTGTCGGGGAGCATGGCGGGCGGTGCGTTCATTGCAGCAGTTCCGTCGCGGGGGTGTCCGCAAGCCGGGCCGCGGCGGCCTGGCCGGCCACACGCCTCAGGGCCGGCGCGTCGATCGCATTGAGGGCCTCGGCCAGAAACGCCCACTTCAGGAGCGAGCGCGCCTCGGCCGGCCCCAGGCCGCGCGACAGCAGGTAAAACAGCAGGTCTTCATCCAGCCTTCCGGTGGTGGCGCCATGCGCCGCCTGAACGTCGTCCGTGTTGATCGTGAGCCGCGGACGCAGATCGACCTCCGCGCCGGCGCCATCGATGAGGCCACGGAGCGATTGCAGGACCCTTGCACCCGGCGCAGTGGCTGCGACCTGCACGTCGGCACTGCAGGCCACGTGGGCGCGATCGCTGGCGATGCCGCGGAACAGCTGGTCGCTGCGCGTACCGGGCGCTTCGTGCAGCACCGTGAACAAGGCGTCACAGACCTGTGTGTCCCGGGCGGTCGCCAGGGCCCGGATCTGGGTCCTGGCATCGCGACCGCCGAGGCGCACCTGGGTGGTGCTGCGGGCGGTCTGAGCGCCGGCACCCACCTGGCGCAGCAGATAATGGCCGTCGGCGCCGACCGAAACCGCGACCGTATCGTAGTGCAGCGCATCCGGTGCGCTCTGCAGCAAACGGGTGTGCGTCAGTTGCGCGTGCTCGCCGAGCTGCAGCTCCACTTGCACGCAGCTCCACCCCGTGGGGCCGGCGCCGCCCAGATGCCGCTCCACCAGTTCGAGCTGCGCGTGCGGCGCCACCTGGATGTCGAGCTCGAGGTAACTGCCACGGGCCTCCGCGGTGGTGATCGAAACGAGTTCCAGTGCGAGGGTCCCCTCCACGCGCAGGGCGAGGGGCTCGGGGGCGAACATGCGGGCGATGAGGCCGAAGCGGCCGTCGCCTGCGGACATGAACGGCAGCACGCCGGCATCGGCGTTGCGGGCGTCGGTGCGACGCAGGCGGTCAATCAAGGAGGTCTCGGGCAGTGCATGTTCTGGATGGTGGCGTCCGTCGATGAACACCAGGCGTGAGTAGCCGGGCAGCGCCGGCGGCAACGCGGGGCTGGCGGTCGGCTGTGGCCCGGGCAGGAAACTGCGCACCGCTTCCAGTGCCCGCAGGTTGGCATAGCGCCAGTTTTCATCGCGGCGGGTGGGCAGGGCGTGGGTGCGCAGGGCCTGGGCCGCGGCCAGGCGCGCCGGTGCGGCGCCATCGGCCGGGCCGAATTCGGACAGGATGCGCTCCAGGGCGTTCATGCCATCGCTGCGGCCGGCTCGAGCAGCCAGTCGTAGCCGCGCCGCTCGAGCTCGAGCGCCAGGGCGCGATCGCCGCTGCGGACGATGCGCCCGCGGGCCAGCACGTGGACCTGGTCGGGCACGACGTAGTCGAGCAGGCGCTGATAGTGCGTAATCACCACCACGGCGCGCTCGGCCGCGCGCAGGCTGTTGATGCCGCGGCCGACGATCTTGAGCGCGTCGATGTCGAGGCCGGAGTCGGTCTCGTCCAGCAGCGCCAGCCGCGGCTCCATCACCAGCATCTGCAGGATCTCGTTGCGCTTCTTTTCACCGCCGGAAAAGCCCTCGTTGACGCCGCGTGTCAGCAGCGCGTCGTCGATGTGCATGGTGCGCATTTTTTCGCGCACCATGTTGAGGAAGTCGAAAGCGTCGATGTCCTGCTCGCCATGATGGCGGCGGCGCGCATTGAGCGCGGCCTTGAGCAGGTAGGCGTTGCTGACGCCGGGAATTTCCACCGGATACTGGAACCCGAGGAACAGGCCCGCGCGGGCGCGCTCCTCGGCGGGCAGCGCCAGCAGGTCGGCGCCATCGAAGTGTACGCTGCCGCCCGTGACCTGGTACCCGGGGCGCCCGGCGAGCACGTGTGCGAGCGTGCTCTTGCCCGACCCATTCGGGCCCATGATGGCGTGCACTTCGCCCGCGTTCACGCTCAGGGATACGCCGTGCAGCAGCGGGGTGCCCCCGGCGCTGACCGTCAGGTTATCGATCTTGAGGAGCGGTGTGTTCACCCGACGGCTCCTTCCAGGGTGACGGCCAGGAGGTTCTGGGCCTCGACGGCAAATTCCATGGGCAGCTCCCTGAACACATCGCGGCAGAAGCCGCTGACGATCATGTTGACGGCATCTTCGGTGCTCAAGCCCCGTTGCTGGCAGTAGAAGAGCTGGTCCTCGCTGATGCGCGAAGTACTGGCCTCGTGCTCGACCGTCGCGCCCGGATTGCGGGTCTCGATGTACGGAAAGGTGTGGGCGCCGCACTGGGGTCCGAGCAGCAGCGAATCGCAGCGCGTGAAATTGCGGGCGCCGCGTGCCGAGGGCATGATTTTCACCAGGCCGCGGTAGGTGTTCTGGCCGTGGCCGGCCGAGATGCCCTTGGACACGATCGTGCTGCGGCTGTTGGCGCCGATGTGAATCATCTTCGTGCCGGTGTCGGCCTGCTGATAGTTGTTGGCCGTCGCGACCGAATAGAACTCGCCCACGGAATTCTCGCCACGCAGCACGCAACCGGGATATTTCCAGGTGATGGCCGAGCCGGTCTCGACCTGGGTCCACGAAATGCGCGAATTGCGCCCGCGGCATTCACCGCGCTTGGTCACGAAGTTATAGATGCCGCCGCGCCCCTGCGCGTCGCCCGGGTACCAGTTCTGCACCGTCGAGTACTTGATCTGCGCGTCATCGAGCGCGATGAGCTCCACCACGGCGGCGTGCAGCTGGTTCTCATCACGCATCGGCGCCGTGCAGCCCTCCAGATAGCTGACGTGGCTGCCTGCGGCCGCGATGATCAGGGTGCGCTCGAACTGCCCGGTGTTCGCGGCGTTGATGCGGAAATACGTCGACAGCTCCATGGGGCAGCGCACCCCGGGCGGGACGTAGACGAAGGAGCCGTCGGTAAAGACCGCCGAATTCAGGGTGGCGAAGAAATTGTCCGTGTAGGGCACCACGCTGCCCAGATATTCCTCCAGCAGTTGCGGGTGGGAGGCGACAGCCTCGGAGAATGGGCAGAAGATCACGCCCGCTTCGGCGAGCCGTTCCTTGAAGGTGGTGGCCACCGACACGCTGTCGAACACGGCGTCCACCGCCACGCCGGCCAGGCGGGCGCGCTCGTGCAAGGGGACGCCGAGCTTGGCGTAGGTCTCGAGGAGCTTGGGATCGACCTCGGCCAGGCTCTTCGGCGCGTCGCCCTTCGGTCTGGGTGCCGAGTAATAGGAAATCGCCCCGTAGTCGAGTGGCGGGTAGTGCAGGTGGCCCCAGTGCGGCTCACGCATGGTGAGCCAGTGCTCGAAGGCGCGCAGGCGCCAGTCGAGCAGAAACTTGGGCTCGCGCTTCTTGGCGGAAATCAGCCGGATCACCGCTTCGTCGAGGCCAGGAGGCACCGTATCGGACTCGATGTCGGTGACGAACCCGTGCTGGTAACCGCGATCGAAGAGCGCCGTGAGGTCCGGATTGCTGCTCATCGGCGTTCCGTCCCACCCGCTGGCGCGGGGGTGGCAGGGGCGCTGGGCGGACTGCGGCCACCGCGCAGTTGCCGCTCCAGGGCCGCGAATCGCACCGCCTCCCCGCCCAGGCCTGCCAGTTCGAGCAGCGTGATTTCCTGCAGCGAGCGGCGGATCGCGAGGTTGACCCGCTGCCAGGCACGGCCCACACCACAGGTGCTTTCGATGCCGCAGCGGTGCGGCTGCCGCGCACACTCGATCAAGGCCATCGGCCCTTCCAGGGCGTCCAGGATCTGGGCGGCGGTGATCTCGGCGGCCGGTCGGGCGAGGCGGTAGCCGCCATGAAGGCCGCGGGTGGAGCTCACCAGCTGCCGGCGGTGCAACAATTTCATGACCTTACTGACGGTGGGCGTGGCAATGTGGGACTGGGCACTGAGCTGCCCGGCGGTCATTTGCTGGTCCGGCACGCAGGCCAGCCGCGCCAGCAGCACGGTGGCGTAGTCGGTCATTTTGCTGATGCGCAACATAAGTGTCCTGGACCCGGGTTGCCCGCCATCTAGGACTAGTTTAGTCCTAGATTGGTTGGACTTAAAGAGCAATGCGCCACGTTTGCTATGCTTGCCACCCCTTTTTGGAGGCAAGCGCATGAGACGGGCAGATCTGGAGGGCGTAGCGGCGCAGATGGTCGCCGCGGGTAAAGGCATCCTGGCAGCCGACGAGAGTTCCGGAACGATCAAGAAGCGTTTCGACAAGATCGGCCTGGAATCGACGGAAGAGTCGCGGCGCACTTATCGCGATCTGCTGTTGACGACTCCCGACATGGCCAAGTCGATCAGCGGCGTAATTTTCTATGACGAGACGCTGCGGCAGAAGACCAGCAGCGGTGTGCCGTTCGGCGCTTATCTCGGGCAGCTGGGCGTCCTGCCCGGCATCAAGGTGGACATGGGCGCCAAGGCCCTGGCCGCATTCCCCAACGAGACCATCACCGAGGGTCTCGACGGGCTGCGGGAACGGCTCGTCGAGTACTACGGGCTGGGCGCGCGCTTTGCGAAGTGGCGGGCCGTGATCGACATCGGCGCGGGTATCCCCACTTCCTTCGCGATACACGCCAATGCCCAGGCGCTGGCGCGTTACGCGGCACTGTGCCAGGAACAAAACATCGTGCCGATCGTCGAACCGGAAGTGCTCATGGATGGAGCACACACCATCGAGCGCTGCGAAGAGGTCACCGACGCCGTGCTGGCCGAGGTATTTCAGCAGCTGCGCGCTCACCGCATACACCTGGAAGGCATGATCCTGAAACCCAACATGGTCATTGCGGGAAAGAAATGCCCGCAACCCTCGAGCCCGGAGCAGGTGGCCGCCGCGACGGTGCGCTGCCTGCGCCGCCAGGTGCCGGCGGCGGTGCCGGGCATCGCCTTCCTTTCGGGCGGCCAGTCCCCTGCCGAGGCGACCCTGCACCTCTCGCTGATGAATGCGGCGGGGAACCTGCCCTGGCAGTTGTCCTTCAGCTATGGCCGCGCCCTGCAGGACGCGGCTCTCGCCGCCTGGGGCGGCAAGAGCGCCAATGTGGCGGCGGGCCAGCGCGAGTTCGCGCGCTGGGCGCGCTTGAACGCTCTGGCCCGGAGCGGTCGCTACAAGACCGGCATGGAGTCACAGGCTGCCTGATGACTGCACTCACCGCGGCCGGGCCGGTCGTCGAGGTCAGCGGTGTTCGCTACGCGATCGACGGCCGGCGCATCTTTGAAAATCTGAGTCTGCAGGCGCGGCACGGCGAGATCACCGCCGTACTGGGACCCAGCGGCACGGGCAAGACGACGCTGTTGCGTCTGCTGATGGGCGCGATCCGGCCCGCGGCCGGCCGCGTGACCGTGTTTGGCGAGAATGTACCGGCACTGAAGCGCGCGGAGCTTTACGGCCTGCGCCGTCGTATCGGCATGCTGTTTCAGAACGGCGCGCTGATGAGCGATCTCAGCGTGTTCGAAAACGTGGCCTTCCCGCTGCGCGCACACACCCGCCTGCCTGAACCCCTGCTGCGGCGATTGGTACTCATGAAATTGCAGGCCGTGGGCCTGCGTGGCGCTGCGGAATTGGCGCCCGCGGCACTGTCGGGTGGCATGGCGAGGCGCGTGGCGCTGGCGCGGGCAATTGCGATGGATCCGGAATTGCTGATTTACGATGAACCGTTCGTGGGCCTGGATCCCATTTCTCTGGGCGTGATCCTCAGGCTCATCCAGTCGCTGAACTCGACGCTCGGCATCACCACGATCGTGGTCACGCATGACGTGCAGGAGATCAGCCGCATTGCCCACCAGAGTTACCTGCTGGCCAATGGCGGCGTGGTCGCGGCCGGGAGTCCCGCCGAGTTGCGCACGACCGCCGCACCGGTCGTCAACCAGTTCATGAACGGCCTGCCGGACGGTCCGGTGCCCTTCCACGTCCCTGCGCCCGACTACAGTGAGCAACTGCTGGCCTATACGGATGGATAGCATTCTACTGCTGCCCTTGCGCGCTGCCCTCGTCAAGGTGGGGCGCGTCACCCTGTTTCTGGGACGTGTCGTGGGGCAGTGTCTGCCCTCACTCGCCCATCCGCGCCTGCTGGTGGCCCAGATCTACAATGCCGGGGGCCGCTCGCTGATCATCGTCATGCTGTGCGGCCTGTTCGTCGGCATGGTGCTGGGACTGCAGGGCTACGATCTGCTGCAGCGCTTTGGTTCCGAGTCGGCGCTCGGAGAGGCCGCGGCCCTGGGCCTGGTCAAGGAGCTGGGTCCGGTGATCACGGCGCTGCTGTTCGCGGGCCGTGCCGGCACCTCCCTGACTTCCGAGATCGGCCTGATGCGCGCAACCGATCAGCTCACGGCGATGGAGATGATGGCGGTCGATCCGGTGCGGCGCGTGGTCGCGCCGCGCTTCCTGGGTGGCATCATCGCCGTGCCGCTGCTGACTGCGATCTTCGATGCCGTTGGCATCTTTGGTGCGCAGCTCATCGGCGTCGGCCTGCTGCGCGTCGATTCGGGCACCTTCTGGTCCCTCATGCAGGGTGCGGTCGAAATGCGCGATGTCACGCAGGGCCTGGTGAAGAGTCTTTGCTTCGGCCTGGCCTGCAGCCTGATGGCCGTTTACGAGGGTTATCATGCCGAGCCGACGGCCGAAGGTGTGGGACTGGCGACCACGCGCACGGTGGTGAGCTCGGCGGTCCTGACGCTGATACTCGATTACATGCTGACCGCGGCCTTCCTACGTTCCTGAGGAGCTGAAAGTCATGGCTAATCCCAATCGGAGTCTGGAAATCGGCACTGGCCTGTTCGTGCTGCTGGGATTCGCGGCACTGGCGTTCCTGACCACGCAGCTTCCGGGGAGCGGGATCCAGCTGAGCAATGCCAGGGAGATGTACCAGGTGACCGCTGACTTCGACAATATCGGCGACCTGAAGGTCGGTGCACCGGTGACGATGGCGGGTGTGCGCATTGGCCGGGTCAATGCGGTGAGCTTCGACAGCACCACGTTCAAGGCACACGTGACGCTCGGCATCGAACGCAGTTACCGCCAGATTCCCGAGGATACCTTTGCCGCGATCCAGACCTCCGGACTGCTGGGCGCCAAGTACGTCGGCTTCAGCACTCCCGGCGGGTCCAACACCTACCTGACCGAGGGCAGCCAGATGCAGTTTACGCAGTCCGCGCTCGTGCTCGAGGACCTCGTCAACAGGCTATTTGCCAGCGTGGCCGGCAAGAAGGACAGCAATGCGAAATAGGGACTGGGGCAGAGTTCGGCCGCGCATCGGCATCGCCGTCGTGTGCGCTGCGGCCCTGCTTCTGGCTCTGGCCGCGCCGCGCCCGGCAATGGCCGCCGGCGAGACTGCGGCCGCGCCGGCGGCGGGGAGCGGTGTCATCGATACCGACCCGGGGCTGCTCATCGAGTCCGCCGCCCAGGAAATGCTGCGCGATCTGGATGCCCACCGCGCCGAATACCGCAAGGAGCCGGGCAAGGTCAACACGCTCGTCGACCGGATCCTGCTGCCGCACTTCGACACCGAATACTCGGCGCGGCTGGTGCTCGGGAGGCACTGGAATACCGCGAGCCCCGAGCAACGCCAGCGCTTCGTCAACAGCTTCTATCATTCGCTGCTGAACAGTTATGGCACGGCCCTGCTGGATTTCACCGACGATCGGCTCAAGGTGCTGCCCTACAGAGGAGACCCGGCGGCGAGCAGCGCCACGGTGCGTACCCTGGTGCGCAAGAGCGACGGCGGCGTGGTCGCCGTGAACTACAGCCTGCACCGCACGGCCAAGGGCTGGAAGGCCTGGGACGTCATCATCGAGGGCATCAGCTACGTGAAGAGCTTTCGCGACGACTTCGGCGCCGAGATCGAGCAGAACGGCGTCGAGTCCCTGATTGCGCGCCTGGAGAAAGGGGGCGGCGCCAAGTGAGCGGGGCAGGCACTGCCCGCGCGCCCGCCGCGAACGAGGCCGCCGTGAAGGATGCCGGCGCGGGACGCTTCCTGCTGTCCGGGGCGCTGACCATGGCGAGCGCTGCCCGGCTGCGCGGCGAGGGATTGCGGGCCTTCGCGGCCCACGGCGGCGGGCTCGAGATCGACCTCAGTGCCGTGGCACGCGTGGACAGCGCCAGCCTGGCGCTGCTGATCGACTGGCTCGCCTGGGCGCGCGCGGCGGGGCGCGCGATGCGATTCACGGCGTTGCCGGCCGCGATGCTGGCGCTGGCGCGGCTCAGCGATGTCGAGTCGCTCCTCCTCGGCGGTTCCGCCGCGCCCTAGTTGGGGGTGCTGTCGGGCGCCGGAGCGGCATCGGGCGCCGGAGCGGCATCCGGCGCCGGAGCGGCATCGGGCGCCGGAGCGGCATCGGGCGGCAGGTCCTCGCCGAAGTCAGCCGGCACTTCATCGACGGCACCATCCTTGACCAGGTACTCGCGGCGCTGCAGCCAGGCATTGCGCACGAAGGCGTAAGGGTCGTAGGCGCGTTCGAGCACCGCGTCGGTGTCCAGGAGTGAGGCGCGCAGCTCCAGTTTTTCGGTGGCCCACAGGCCCCAGCGCACCGTGGAGTCCTTGATGTAGTGGCGGCCGCTGCTGTACTCGTCGGCAAGCTTGGCCGGCGCATCCCTGAAGCTGGACGGACCGAGGAGCGGCACCATCAGGTAGGGGCCCGGCGGCACGCCCCATTTTCCCAGCGTCTGTCCGAAATCCTCGTCGTGCCGCTCGAACCCCGCCGGCGTCGCCGGGTCGAAGAAACCCAGCCCCGCGACGCTGTTGATCAGCAGCCGGGTGAAATCGCGGCCCCCGTCCACGACTTTCCCCTGCAGGAAATCGTTGACGATGGTGCCCGGATATTCAAGATTGTCGACGAAGTTGCCGAGCCCCCGCCGCAGCGGACGTGGCACCACTGCACGCCAGGCCTTGGCCACGGGCCGGAAGACCGCCCGGTCGGCGGCGACATTGAAGCGGTAGACACCGCGATTCAAGCGCTCCAGCGGATCGCGTGGGTCACGCCTGGCCGCAGGGACGCTGGCGCAGCCAGCCACGAAAAATAGCGCGGCCGCTGCCGCGGCCAGAGTCTTGATCCGCATCGGCACAGTTTAACAGGTCGCTATTGCGGGCTGGCGCGCGAGAGGCGCTGTTCGCGCAACCACTCGCGTATCTCATCCAGGCGTGCCCGGAACCTTTGCCGTTGCACCGAGGTGAGATTGGGCGAGGCCAGCGCCAGCTCGAGCTGCTGGTTGGCCAGCGGCAGGTCGCCATTGCTGATGTGGTACTCCGACATGTAGTAGTACGCGTCGCCGGTGTCACCGGCCGCGCTGGCGGCCAGTGCGGTCAGGCGGATCTGTTCCGGTGTCGGGACCGTATTGTTGAACACGTCCAGCAGCAGGGCGTGAGCCTGGCGGGCCTTGCCATTCAGCATCAGCGTGTCGGCATAGCGCACCGCCAGCGGCACGTTGCGCGGAAAAAGACCCATGGCGCGTTCAAAGTCAGCCAGCGCCACTGCCGGCTGATGGTCAGTCTGCAGCGCCTGGCCGAGCGCGGAATACAGGGCGGTGATCTGCGGGTATTTGGCCAGCAGCTCCCGCAGCGTAGCGGCGGCCACGCCTGCCTGCCCGCCACGCAGCTGCGCGAGCGCCTCACCGTAACGCTCCGGATCGCTGAGCTCGCGCCGGTCGCGCAGCCTCGCGTAGTAGGACGTCATGTCCGTCTCGCCCGAGGCCACCAGCACGCGCAGGCGCTCGCGCATCCACGAGTACAGGATCGATTCGTTGATCTCCGTGACGTGCTGTTGCTCGGCCCGGGAACGCGCCTCGGCGATACGGTCGCGGGTGACGGGGTGATTGCGCAGCATGTCCAGCGGACCGGCCTGCTCCGATACGCCTTCACGCCGTCCCATGGACTCAAAGAAATCCGCCATCGCGGTGGTGCGAAATCCGGCGCCCGCCAGCAGGCCGATACCGACGCGGTCCGCCTCGGCTTCCTCGCCGCGGCTGAAATTCATCGCCTGCTGGAGCGCGATGCCCTGGCTCATGGCAATGGCACCCTCCATCGCCTGCCCATTGGCGCCGCTCGCGACGCCGATCAGCATCGCCGCGAGCATCGCCGCCGCGGTGCTCAGGGACATACGGCTCTGCGCCAGAATCGCGCGCGCGATATGGCGCTGGCGCACGTGCGCGGTCTCGTGAGCCAGCACGGCGGCCAGGTCCGACTCGGTCTCGGTGAGCAGGATGAGGCCGGAGTTGACGCAGATGAAGCCGCCGTAGGTCGCGAAGGCATTGATCTCGGAAGAGCGGATGATGAAGTACTGGAAGTTCTGGTCATCGGCGCGCGCCTGGGCGGCCAGCCGCGAGCCCAGATGCTGGATGTAATCGGTCAGCTCCGGATCCTCGAGGATCAGCTCCTGGCTGCGCAGCTCGCGCATGGCCATGAGCCCGATCTGGTACTCGTCGGTCTTGCTGAGCACGGCATTCTCGGGCGATCCCATGTCCGGCAGCTGGCTGGATACCGCGCCGGTGTCACCGGCGGCGTGCGCGCCGGCGGCCCACAGCAATCCGGCCAGGATCGCGCCGCCGCGGCTGCTGCGCTGGGGTTCGGTGCGATCGGCGGGCTGCATTCGCGTTTCGACCCCGGCGGAAGCTGGAGGTTCCTGCACGCCCGGGCGTCCTAGAGCTGCTCGGAAGCGTAGTCGGCGAGGCGGGAGCGCTCGCCGCGTACCAGGGTGATATGCCCTGAATGCGCCCAGCCGCGAAACCGGTTGACGACGTAGGTCAGGCCGGAGGTGGTCTCGGTGAGATAGGGCGAGTCGATCTGGGCGATGTTGCCCAGCGCCACCAGCTTGCTGCCCGGGCCGACGCGCGTGATCAGCGCCTTCATCTGCTTGGGCGACAGATTCTGCGCCTCGTCGAGAATCACGAAGCGGTTGAGGAAGGTGCGGCCGCGCATGTAGTTCATGGAGCGTATCTTGATGCGATTGCGCAGCAGGTCGTTGGTGGCCGCGCGGCCCCAGTTGCCGCCTTCTTCGCTGCGCGTCAGGACCTCGAGGTTGTCCATCAGCGCGCCCATCCACGGTTCCATTTTTTCCTCCTCGGTTCCCGGCAGGAAGCCGATGTCCTCCCCGAGCGGAATGGTGACGCGGGTCATGATGATTTCCGCGAAGCGGTTGCGCTCCAGGGTCTGCAGCAGTCCCGCGGCGAGTGCCAGCAGGGTCTTGCCCGTGCCGGCCGGCCCCAGGATCGTCACGAAATCGATCTCCGGATCGGTCAGCAGATTGAAGGCGAAGTTCTGTTCGCGGTTGCGCGCCGTCACGCCCCAGACGCTGTGGCGATCGCTGCGAAAATCCCGCAGCAACTCGAGCGTGGCCGTGCCCTGATCGATGCTGCGCACGATGGCCTCGATCCCCGCCGCGCTGTCCTCGAACAGGAACTCGTTGACGTGCCAGGCGGCGACCGCCGGGCCGCTGAGCTGGTACCAGGTGCGATCCGCTTCCTTCCAGGAACGCATGTCGCGGCCGTGCCGCTCCCAGAAATCAGCCGGCAGCGCGTCCACGCCGGTGTACAGCACGTCGGCGTCCTCGATCGTCTTGTCGCTGTAGTAATCCTCGGCGTGCACGCCGACGACGGCGGCCTTGATGCGCAGGTTGATGTCCTTGGACACCAGTACCACGCGCGTCTGCGGCTGCTGCTTCTGCAGGGCGAGGGTCTGGCCCAGGATCAGGTTGTCGGCACCGTGTCCCGGAAGATTGTCGGGCAGGCCGCCGCCCAGATCGCGGGTCTGGAAAAACAGCCGGCCGGCCGGTGGCTGCTTGCCGTGGTTGTCGGTGCGGGCCGAGGGAATCGCCAGTCCCGCATCGATCTGCTCCTTGGTGACGCCGCGGATCATGTCGTCGAGAAAGCGGCTGGCCTGGCGGGTATTGCGCGCGGCCTCCGACAGGCCCTTCTTGTTGGCGTCCAGTTCCTCGAGCACCACCATCGGCAGGAATACATCGTGCTCGGCGAAACGATAGATCGCCGTGGGGTCGTGCATCAGCACGTTGGTATCGAGTACGAACAGCCGCCGTTGCCTGGCTTTCACAGTGCTTTAGCCGCCTCCAGCACCTGCGCCGCGTGGCCGGCGACCTTCAGCTTGCGCCATTCCTGGCGCAGTTTCCCGGCGGCGTCGATCAGGAAGGTGCTGCGCTCGATACCCAGTACCTTGCGGCCGTACATGTTCTTTTCGCGAATCACGTCGAACAGCTTGCAGACACTTTCGTCCGCGTCGCTCAGCAGCTCGAATCCGAAGGCAAATTTCTCGCAGAACCTGTGGTGCGAGTCCACGCTGTCGCGCGAGATTCCGCACACGCGTACGCCCGCGCGCTTGAAGGATCCCAGCAGGCGCTGGAAATCCTGCCCCTCCAGCGTGCAACCGGGCGTGTTGTCGCGCGGGTAGAAGTACAGCACCAGCGCCTTGCCGCGCGCGGCGCGCAGGCGGAACGGCTCGCCCGCCGTGGAGGGCAGGGTGAAATCGGGTACTACGCGCCCGAGCGCCACCGCGCTCAAGACTTCACCGGCTCGAGAATGGCGTCGAGATTCATGGAGTCGCAATAGTCCATGAACTCCTCGCGCAGCTGCGCCACGTGGAGCCTGGCCGGCACGTTGATGGTCATCTGCACCGCAAACATCGGCGCGCCGGTGTGGGCGGCGGCATAGCTGCGCGTCGCGACTTCGCCGATATCGATGTTGCGGGTCGCGAAAAAGCCGGACAACCCGGCGACGATACCCGTCTGATCGAGGCTGACGATGTCGATGGAGTAGGGGAGCAGGTCCTTGCGGCTGGCACGCGCCTCGGTGCGGCGCAGGTGCAGGCTCAGGGCACCGCCGTCGGCGAGGCGGCCGAGTTCCGATTCGATGCGTGCCAGATTGTGCCAGTTGCCGGTGACCAGCATCAGCACGGCGAACTCGCCCCCGAGAGCGGCCATGCGGCTCTCGGCAATGTTGCCGCCGCAGTCGGTGATCACGCGCGTGAGTTCGTGCACCATGCCCGTGTGGTCGCTGCCGATGGCCGAAACCGCCAGATGCTGCTTGCCAGGAGCGTTGGGGTCATTCACGGCGGGGAGTGTACCGGTTTCCTGGACTTGCTTCAGGTCGCACTGGCTGCGTAACATCCCGCACCCTCTTCCGGCAATGACAGCGCAGCTAGCGAGACCGTGGCAAGCATGTTTTCAGGCAGTCTGGTCGCGATCGTCACCCCCATGCTCAGCGATGGCGCCGTTGACTTCGAGGCCTGGGACCGGCTTCTGGATTTTCACGCGCGCAGTGGCACGGCCGGCATCGTCGTCGGCGGCAGCACCGGCGAATCCGTATCCTTGAGCGACGGCGAGCTGGATGGACTGCTGGCGCGCGCGCGGCGCAGGCTCGCAGGGCGCATCCCCGTCGTGGCCGGCGTGGGCGGCAGCAGCACGGCCACGGTTGTCGAGCGGGTCCGGCGCCTGGCCGAGAGCGGAGCGGACGCCCTGCTCGTGGTGACTCCGGCCTACAACCGGCCGACCCAGGAAGGCCTGTACCGCCACTTCGCCGCCATTGCCGCCGCCGCGCCTGCGCCGGTGCTGCTGTACAATGTGCCGAGTCGTACCGCGGTCGACCTGCTGCCCGCAACGGTGGCCAGGCTCGCTGAACTCCCCGGCGTGGTCGGCATCAAAGAGGCGGTGGGCGATGTTTCCAGGATCCGTGAGTTGATCAGCGCCGCAGGCGCGGGCTTCACCGTGTTGTCCGGAGACGATGCCACGGCGCGTGAGGCGGTGCTGGCCGGCGCCGGTGGGGTCATATCGGTGAGCGCCAACGTGGTGCCCGCGGCCGTGGCGGCCGTCATGGCCGCGGCCGGGCAAGGCGATCGGGCGCAAGCCGAACAACTGGACGGCCCGCTGAGCGCGCTGCACCGCGAACTCGGTGCTGAATCCAATCCAATTCCGGTCAAATGGGCGCTCGCTGAAATGAAGATGATCGACTCTGGCATACGCCTGCCGCTCACCTGGCTGAGCGAGGCCGCGCAACCGCGGGTGCGCGCGGCGCTGCAGGCCGCCACGGCCGGCACGATCGCACCGCTGGCGCGTCGCGCATGAGAAATTCCGGGCTGAGAATCTGCCAGCTGCTGGCGCTGGGCGTGGCGCTGCTCGCGAGCAGCGGCTGCTCCTGGTTTCATCACGGCAGCCATGCCAAATGCCGCGAGCCCATTATCGGCGCCGGCGCCAGGAACCTGCCCCCGCTGCAGGTGCCTGCGGGTCTGGACGCACCCGACACGCGCAACGCCATCAAGATTCCGCCCCTGAGCGAGCCCGAGCGCCCGCGCAATCCCCAGGATCCCTGCCTGTCCCGCCCGCCCAGCTACAAGGGCTGAGTGCCTTGCTACAATGGCTGCCCGAAGGGCGGCGCTGCGGCAGCGGTGCAATCATGCAGAAATGTCTTTAAGATTACCCTGTAACATGTTGAATGGAGAGGTGGCCGAGCGGTCGAAGGCGCTGGACTGGAATTCCAGTAACATCTTCACGGGTGTTCGTGGGTTCGAATCCCACCCTCTCCGCCACAGTGGCGGTAGTCCGTCCATGGCCTATACCGCCCTCGCGCGCAAATGGCGTCCGCGCCGCTTCTCCGAGATGATTGGGCAGGAGCACGTGCTGCAATCGCTGAGCAACGCGCTCGCCAGCGGCCGCGTGCACCATGCCTTCCTTTTCGCCGGCACGCGCGGCGTGGGCAAGACCACGGTCGCGCGGATCCTCGCCAAGTGTCTGAACTGCGAACGTGGCGTGAGCGCCGAGCCCTGTCTGGAGTGTGCGAGCTGCCGGGAGATCGAGGCCGGGCGCAGCATCGACCTGATCGAAGTCGACGCGGCGTCGCGCACCAAGGTCGATGATACGCGCGAGCTGCTCGACAATGTGCAGTACGCGCCGAGCCGGAGCCGCTTCAAGATCTACCTGATCGACGAAGTGCACATGCTGTCGGCCAGTTCCTTCAACGCGCTGCTCAAGACGCTCGAGGAACCGCCGCCGCACGTGAAGTTCCTGCTGGCCACTACTGATCCGCAGAAGCTCCCGGTCACCGTGCTCTCGCGCTGCCTGCAGTTCAATCTCAAGCGCCTGCCGGTGGCGCTGATCAACGCCCGCCTGGCGCACATCCTGGCCGCGGAGCAGCTGGAGTACGAGCCCGCTGCCCTGCAGCTGCTGGCGCAGTCCGCCGACGGCAGCATGCGCGACGCGCTCTCGCTGCTTGACCAGCTGCTGGCCTTCGGCGATGGAGTCGCCCGCGAGGCCGACGCGCGCACCATGCTGGGTGCCGTCACGCGCGATCACGTGGAGCGGATCGCGGCGCTATTGGCGCGTGGCGATGCGCCGGCCCTGCTGGAGGCGGCCGAGGCGCTCGGCGAATTTGCGCCCGATTACGGCCAGATTCTCGATCAGCTCGCGGCACTGCTCGAACGCATCGCGTTGCAGCAGCTGCTGCCGGAGTACTCCGGCGATGAGCTGTTTCCGATCGCGGTGGTGCGCGAGCTCGCCGCGCGCATCTCGCGGGAAGACGTGCAGCTCTACTATCAGACGGCCATCCTCGGCCGGCGCGATCTCGCGCTGGCTCCCGAGCCGCGCACCGGCTTTCGCATGACCCTGATCCGGATGCTCGCCTTCAGGCCCGAGTCTCCCGGACAGGGCCTGGCGGCCGTGGCGCCGCCCACCTCGAAGTCGGCGCCTGTGCCCGCCACGGCAGCGTCGCCCGTCGCGGCAGCGCCGCCGGTCGAAGTTTCACCCGCTGCCCCTGGTGCTGCGGCGGATGCGCCGCCGCCCTCGGAATGGAGCTCGCTGGTCGCGGCGCTGGAGCTCGACGGTCCCACCCGCATGCTGGCCCTCAACTGTGCGCTGCTCGCGCGCAGCGCGGGGCTGATCAGGCTGACGCTCGATCCCCGCAATGCCGCCGCACACACGCGCGCGCGTGAACAGCGGCTCGCACAAGCGCTCAGCCAGCATATGGGTGAGGCCGTGCGGGTCGAGATTGTGACCGGCGGGGCCGTCGTCCAGACTCCGGCGCAGGCCGAGGACCGGGCCGCGCAGCAGGCCCTGGCGGCCGCACGCGCCGCGCTCGCGGCCGATCCGACCGTGCAGGCCTTGCAGCAGCGTTTCGGCGCCACGGTGAATACCGAATCGGTGCGGCCGCGCAAGCCGGCCTGAGTGGCGCAGGATCATCACGGGCACAGCGAGGGGCAGGGGCATGGGTGGCAATATGGCCAATATGATGAAACAGGCACAGGCGCTGCAGGCCAACATGCAGAAGGCCCAGAGCGAAATCGCGCAGCTGGAAATAACCGGCGAGGCCGGCGGTGGCATGGTCAAGGTCACGATTAACGGCCGGCATGAGACGCGGCGTGTGCAGATCGAGCCGGGCGTCATCGGCGAGGATCGGGAAATGCTCGAGGACCTGCTGGCGGCGGCGTTCAACGATGCGGTCCACAAGCTCGCGGCCGCCAGCCAGGCGAAGATGGCCAGCCTGATGGGCGGCCTGCAGCTGCCGCCGGGCATGAAGCTGCCGTTCTGAGCCGCCGCGCCCGATGCAGCATTCGCCCGCCCTTGCCGCCCTGATTGAAGCCCTGCGCGCCCTTCCCGGCGTCGGACCGAAGAGCGCGCAGCGCATCGCCTTTCATCTGCTGCAGGACGCGCGGCCGGCCGCGCAGACACTCGCGATCTCGCTGCAGCGGGCGGCGGAGCGGGTGGGCCGCTGCCGGCAGTGCCGCATGCTCACGGAGACCGAGCTCTGCGAGATCTGCGCCAACCCGCAGCGCGATGCGGCGCTGCTGTGCGTGGTGGAATCGCCCGCCGATGTGGTGGCCATCGAGCAGTCAGGCGGTTATCGCGGGCGCTACTTCGTGCTCATGGGACACCTCTCGCCGCTCGATGGCATCGGACCGGAGCAACTGGGCAGCGCCCAGTTCGACTCACTCCTGGGTGGCGGCGGCGTGCGCGAAGTGATCCTGGCGACGAACTCGACGGTGGAAGGTGAAGCCACCGCACACTTTCTCTCGCAACTGGCGCATCAACGCGGCGTTCCGGCCAGCCGCATTGCGCACGGCGTTCCGGTCGGCGGCGAACTGGAGTACATCGACGGCGGTACGCTGGCCCACGCACTCGCGGGCCGGCAGGCAATCTAGCGTATGCGCCTGCGCCCTCAGCGCCGCGCGTAGGGAGCACGCTCGAGCAATTCAGCGCGCAGCCGGCGCAGGCGGCGGTAACTCTCGTAGCGGCGTGCGCTGATGGACCCCGCGGCCACGGCGGCCACCACCGCGCAGTGCGGTTCCCGCAGGTGCTGGCAGTCGGCGAAGCGGCATTGCGGTGCATGCTGCGCCACTTCGGCAAAGCCCAGTGCGCGCGCTTCGAGCGCGGCGACGGCGGGAGCGAAATCGCGCACGCCGGGGGAGTCGATCAGCATGCCGCCGCCGGGCAGGGAGTACAGGTGCGCCGCGCTCGTGGTGTGGCGGCCGGCCGTACTGCGCAGCAATTCGCCCACTGGTGCGTCGCTGCCAGGAACGAGTACCCGCAGCAGCGAGGACTTGCCCACGCCTGACTGGCCCACGAACATCACGGCCTGGTCGCGCAGTAGCCCACGCAGCGCCTCGAGCCCCGCACCGCTCCGGGCACTGCAGCGGCAGATCGTGATGCCCAGGGCCGCGTACTCGGCCAGCCCCTGCTCGCCTTCCGGCGCGAACGCCTGGTCGGCCTTGTTCGCGAGCAGGAGGGCAGCCATGCCGGCACAGCTGGCGGCGGCCAGGTAACGGTCCACCAGGAACAGGTCGGGCGTCGGACTGGGCGCCAGCACCACCACCAGCAGGCTGAGATTCGCGGCCACGAGTTCGGATTTGCCGCGCGTGTTCGTACGATACAGTGCCGTGCGGCGTGCCGTGACCTGCTGCAACTGCCATTGCCCGTGCTGCGGGTCGCAGGCGCACAGCACCTCATCGCCGCACACGAACTGCAGGTCGCGGCCGGCGGCGCGCGCCAGGACCTCCTCACCGTTTGCCAGGCGCAGCCGCGCCGTGGCGCCGTGTGCAACGAGCACCAGTGCCGTTTGCGGCGCCGGCGCGCCACCGGTAGCGGGAGTGGGCGGTGCGGTCACCCTGCTATGATGCCTGATCGCAGAGGGAGCCGGGCGTGAGCAGCAGGGACCATCTGATCTGGATAGACCTGGAGATGACCGGGCTCAGCCCCGAGCGGGACCACATCATCGAGATCGCCACCGTCGTCACCGACCGCGACCTCAATGTCAGCGCCGACGGCCCGCAGTTCGCGATCAACCAGAGCGATGCGGTGCTGGCGCTCATGGACGAGTGGAATCAGCGCCAGCACGGCGGCAGCGGTCTGCTGGCGCGCGTGCGCGCGAGCCAGGTGGGCGTGGCCGAGGCCGAAAGGCTCACGCTCGAGTTCCTGGCGCTGCACGTGGTGGCGGGCGCCTCGCCCATGTGTGGCAACAGCATCTGCCAGGACCGGCGCTTTCTGGCCCGCTGGATGCCCGCCCTGGAGAAATTCTTCCACTACCGCAATCTCGACGTCAGCACCCTCAAGGAACTGGCGATGCGCTGGCATCCGGGCGTGGCGGCCTCGTTCAGCAAACGCTCGGCGCACCTGGCACGCGCCGATATCTACGAGTCCATAGCCGAGTTGCGTCATTACCGCGAGCAGCTGTTTATCAAACCGGCATAAATTGCGCGGACAGTGACGCAGTTCGCGCCCCGGTAGGGTGGCCCGGGCGCTGGTGATTCGCGTGCTATATTCCCACCGGTGATTACCGAATGCGATCTGGTCGTGTCATGGCGCGCCCGCCCGCGCAGCTTCGTCGCGCTCATGGGTGTGTATGAAAGCAATTACCTGCGCCTCGCGGCGCTGGCGGGCAATCTGGCGCAGCTCACCGGCGGCAGAATCTCGGACGTGGCCGGCGATTGCACCCTGGTGCTCAGCGTGCTGGAGCGCGCGCGCTACACCGCGGATTTGCGCCTGACGTACCTGCTGCCCGATGCGGTGCGCGCCGCGGAGCCCGAGCGCGTACCGGATCTCAGAATGCGCCTGTACCACGACGCCAGGCTGCTGGAAGCCCGCAGTATCGGCGGCGCTGGCCCAGAACGTGAACTGGATCGGTGCTGGGCCCGCAACATGATGCTAAATAAGTGGCTGGAATATTGCGCGGAACGCGGCCATTGCCTTGCGGACCCACAACACTGCTGAGCAGCCGACCGGATGGCTTCTGGTCGCAAAGACCATGAGACGGATCAGGCAGCTCGGCTTTCTGCGTCTGGCGCTCGGCCCGGGCCGCGAGGCCGTGGCCGAGGACGGCCGCGTACTGCACCTGTTCCGCAACCGCATCGAGCTGAAGAAGAGCTACAGCAACGCCCTCGAGGAAATTCAGCAGCTGAAGGATCGCGTCAAGCAGCAGGAAGGCGCGACGGCGCGGGTGCAGGAACTGCTCCAGGGCCTGGAGGCGCGTCTGGCCGAGCCCGACAGCGCCTACCCCGCTCTGGTGTTCTACCAGCTGCGGGAGTTGTGGAACCTGGGGCGGAGCCTCGTGCAACAGTTTGTCGGCGAGCTCGAGGCGCAAAAAATCGAGCGCGAGCGCAAGGGCTATTTCGCGCAGTTCAATCGCCAGCAGTTCGGCCGGCGCCAGAGCGTCGAGGCCGATTGCCTGAATGCCGAAGCCGCGGCGAGCGCGGCGCGCTCGAGCGTCCACGAGCAGTCACGGCAGCTGGCCGGGCTGCAGCGCTTCTGGCACTACTTTCGCCGCCGCGCCGTGAACCGCGCGCTCCACGCCGCCAATATCCAGACCCTGCTGGCCGAGCAGACCCTGAGCGAGGCACGGGCGGCACGCGACCAGCTCGACGGCGAGCAGCCCAATTTCGCGGGACTGTCACTCGAGGCGCGGCGCGCCATCAATCTGGCTGCGGTCGCCTATGGCCAGGTGCTCTGCGATCGTCTGGCGCGCACGGGCCTGATGGAGGCGACGCGGGCGGTCAGTTCGCGGCGCGAACCGGCCGCCGGGGAATACGGCAATCGCCAGAAATGCGAACGCCTGATGAATGACATCCAGCGTGCCCGGCTGCTGCTGGAGCGGCGCAGTGACGCGCTGCCCCAGATCCAGGCGCGCACCGAATCGCTGCGGCGGATCGCACAATATCGCAACGCGACCGACACCGTGCCCGAGGCCGAGGGCCTCGCCAGCGCGGCCGTCGATGAAGCCTCGCGCGTGCTGAGCGAGGACTGCTGGGATATCTACCGCGTGCTACTTCGCTGAGGAACGGGCGTCGGCGGTGGTCGTCGCCGGGGCCGGAGTGCCGACCGCCAGCTGCGCGGCGATACGCGCTGCCTCCGCCAGTACCACGTCGGGCTGGTCATCCGCCTGCGCATCGCTCAATGCCTTGATCGCCGGCAGGCCGTCCGCGGCGCGACGGGCGTTCTCGCGCGCCAGTGCCTGCTGTTCCTGGCTGGCCCGCTCGCGTTGCCGCTCCTGCAGGTTGAGCGACAGCGCGTGGTCCTTGCGCGTCTGCTCGAGGGTCTCCAGCGCGGCCACCAGCCACTGGTAATCGGCATCGCTGGAAGCGTGGGCGCTCTCGCCCTTGGCGAGCGTCTGTACGGTGCCGGCCAACGGTGCCGCGGCATCGAAGGGTACCGCGGCAATGCGGTCCCAGGGGAGCGGTGACTCGAGCGCGCTTTCGCCGACGTCGCGGACGTTGACGCGCGCCGGCAGCTCGATATCCGGCTCGACGCCCCGCAGCTGCGTGCTCTCGCCCGTAACGCGGTAGAACTTGCCGATGGTCACGGTGAGCTGCCCATCGGCGGACTGGCGCGACCAGCGATCGAGAGGAATCAGATTCTGCACCGTGCCCTTGCCAAAAGTGGTCTGCCCCAGCACCACGCCGCGGTGGTAGTCCTGGATGGCGGCCGCGAATATTTCCGAAGCCGAGGCACTGGTGCGATCGACCAGTACCGCAAGGGGTCCGCCATAGGCGACGCCCGGTTCGGGGTCATCGAGCACTTCGATATGCCCATCCGTGGTCTTGAGCTGCACCACCGGCCCATGATCGATGAACAGGCCGGTCAGCGCGGTCGCCTCGGGCAGGAAGCCGCCGCCGTCGGCGCGCAGGTCGAGCACGAGCGAGTCGATCGTACCGCCCGCCTGCAGCTCGCCGATGAGGCGGCGTACGTCACGCGCGGTCGTCCGATAGTTGGGGTCGCCCGCGCTACGCGCGTCGTTGTCTTCGTAAAATCCAGGCACCGTGATGATGCCCACGCGCAGCGCACGATCACCGAGCCGGATCTCGCGCACTTCCTTCTTGGCCGCCAGGTTCTTCAGCGTGACCTTGCCGCGCATCAGCTCGACCACGTGCAGATTGGTGCCCGGCGCCGCGCCGGCAGGCAGGATCTGCAGCCGCACCTGCGTGTCGGCCTTGCCGCGTATCAGCTGCACCACATCGTCCAGCCGCCAGCCGACCACATCGCTCAAGGGCCCGTCGTGCCCCTGGCCCACCGCCATGACGCGATCGTTGGGCTTGAGCACCCCGGCGGCCGCGGCCGGGCCCCCGTCCAGCAGCGAGCTGATCGTCACGTAATCGTCCACCAGCTGCAGCGAGGCACCGATCCCCTCGTAGCTGAGGCTCATCTGGATGCGGTACTCCTCGGCGTTGCGCGGAGCGAAGTAGTTCGAGTGGGGGTCGTAGACGGCCGCGTAGGAGTTCATCAGCGACTCGAACACGTCATCGGCGCTGACCTGGCCGACGCGCTGCAAGACCCGCTGGTAGCGCTTGCGCAGGATATCGGCCGCCTCCGGCCAGCTCTTGCCCGTCAGCATCAGCGACAGCGCGTCGCTCTTGACCCGCTGGCGCCACAGGTCGTTCAGTTCGGCCGCGTCGCGCGGCCAGGGGGCCTTGTCCCGATCGAAGAAGTAGCTCTCGTTGAGCTTCCAGTTCGGCTCGGTGGACAGGAGGCTGATCGCGTATTGAATGCGCTCGCGGTTGCGCTGCTGCAGGCGCGCGAACATCAGGAAGGCCGGATCGAGCTGGCCACCGTGAATCATGTCGTCAAAGTCCGAGCGCCACTTCTGCATGAGCGCGACGTCGGTGGCCAGGAAATAGTTCCGCTGCCCATCCAGCGCATTGAGGTAATGATCGAAGACCTGCGCCGAGAATGCCTTGTCGATCGGGCGGCGGCTGTAGTGCATTTCCTCGAAAATGCTGGCGATGCGCGGCGCGAGCAGTTGCTGGCGTGGGGTAGGGTGGATCGCGCCGTCGGGCAGGAGCGACGGGGCGGCGGTCAGGCCGCTGGAACCCGTCGCGGCGAGCAGCAGCGCGCCAGCGCCGGCGAGGGCCAGCGGCAGGAGGATCTTGCGCAGGGAATGGCCGAATCGTGACATTAGGGGGCGCCGCTCCGCGGGTATGGCTACAGCTGGGGCCAAGTTTGACAGCTTTGCGGCCAACAGTGCAGCCGCACCTCTGGAAATGTGGATTCAAGCAGGTGATTTCAATACTCTGGCCCCATGAAGCCGTTGACTGCGCTGCTGGGCATCGTCATGGGATCGGCGGTAGCGCTGGCGGTCTGCCTCGGCATGACCGGCATTGTCTTCCTGCTGCTGCCCGAGTATTCGGCCCGCCTCGCCGGCGAGCACGCGCCGCTCCTGAAGGGCCTGTTCTGGTCCTGGTCACTCGCGGGGGTATCGGCGGGCAGCTTTGTCGGTGAACTGCGCCAGCGGCCATGGCGCCACCTGACGCATGGGGCACTGCTGATCCTGCTCGCGCTGCTGGGCTGGCTCTACTGGCCGGCCTGAGTTGATCAGCGGTTGCGAAGCGCCCACAGCGAGCCGGGGTTCGGGCCCTGGCGCCTGTTATAGGGGTCGGCACCGGCGTCCTGTTCGGTCAGGGTCAGGCGCGAGGTCACCAACGCCTGCTTGATGCTGAGCAACACGGCCTCGCGTCCGCTGCGTTGCAGGCCCGACGGACGCTGCGGGGCGTCCCTGGCGATATCCGGTCGGCTCTCTGCGCTCACGTGATCTGGACCCAATGCAGCGGCGATACCGCCACGATGCCCGCGCCGGGCAGTTCACAGAAGATGGCATCGGTCCCGAATCTGTGACGCAATCGACAGATTGAGCCAAATCCCTCGGCCCGGCGTCGCGCCTGCCTAGCGATGGATGGCAATGCGTGCCGCGCGCAGCAGCCACAGGCCGAAGTAGGGGCCCAGGGCAACCAGCCAATAGGGGACCGATCCGTGGAACAGCGCGACGATAAAATCGCGCCACAGGGCCCACGGGCCGCCATTGGCGTAGGGGCCCAGCTTCCACGAGCCCACGATCCACACCAGTGCCGGCACCACCACCACGCCGAGTCCCAGGCTCAGGCCCAGCGCCAGCAGCTCATGCTTCGCACCGCTGGTCCGCCGGTAGTGCCGCCAGAACTGCCGCAGTGTCGACATGCCGAGTTCCCCATGATGCGCGTGGCAGGCCAGGCTTCCCCGGCCGATGCGGGCATAATACCGTTCATGGACAAGCTGCGAGTAGCCGTCGTCGGTGTCGGATACCTGGGCCGGTTTCATGCGCAGAAATATGTCTCCTTGCCGGACTGCACGCTCACTGCCGTCGTCGATACCCAGGCGGAGGCCGGAGCAGCGCTGGCGGCGGAGCTCGGCACGCGTCACTGCGGGGATTACCGCGAACTGCTCGGCCGGGTCGATGCCGTCAGCGTCGTCACCCCGACCCCGACGCACTTCGAGGTGGCCAGGGCCTTTCTGCACGCAGGTGCGCACGTGCTGGTGGAGAAACCCATCACCGAGACGGTGCTACAGGCGCAGGAGCTCATTGCGGCGGCGCGGCAGGCGCAGCGGGTGCTGCAGGTCGGCCATCTGGAGCGCTTCAACCCCGCCATCGTCGCGGCGGAACCGCTCCTGCGTGCGCCGCGCTTCATCGAATGCCATCGGCTGGCGCCGTTTCGCGAGCGCGGCACCGACGTCAACGTGGTGCTCGACCTGATGATCCATGACCTGGACATCGTGCAGAGCATCGTCGGCAGCGGCATCGCGCGAATCGATGCCATCGGTACCCCGGTTTTTTCCTCCGAGATCGATATCGCCAACGCACGCATCCGCTTCGACAATGGCTGCGTCGCCAACGCCACGGCGAGCCGCGTCAGCCTCAAGACCGAACGCAAATTGCGGATCTTCCAGGACGACGCGTATCTGTCCCTGGACCTGCAGCAAAAGCTCCTGACTGTGATCCGCAAGCAGGCGGTCGAGGACGGGGCGGCGCGGCTCCCGGTGAGCATCGAGGAGCAGTCTTTCGAGCCAGGAGACGCCCTGCGCACCGAGATCGAGGCCTTCCTGGCCAGCTGCCGGGGCGAGCGGGCCGTGGTGGTCACGGGCGAGGACGGCATGCGCGCGCTGCAGACGGCAGTCAGCATCACCGCGGCGGTGCGGAGCGGACACGAGGGAGTACGGTAGCCATGACGAGCAGTGCAATCCAGGGCGAAGTGGTGGTAGCGGCGACGCAGTTTGCCTGCAGCTGGGATCTGGCGGGCAATCTGGACAAGGCCGAGCGCCTGGTGCGCGCGGCGGCGGCGCAGGGAGCGCGGCTGGTGCTGCTCCAGGAGCTGTTCGCCACGCCGTATTTCTGCATCGAGCAGGATCCGGCCCACCTGGAGTTGGCCGAAGCGGCTGGCGACAGCCGCCTGCTGCAGCGCTTCGCCGCGCTGGCCCGCGAACTCGGCGTCGTGTTGCCGGTGAGTTTCTTCGAGCGCGGCAACAACGCCTATTTCAACTCGGTGGCGATCATCGATGCCGACGGCCGCAACCTGGGCGTGTACCGCAAGACGCATATCCCGGACGGCCCGGGCTACCAGGAAAAGTTTTATTTCAGCCCTGGTGACACCGGCTTTCGCGTCTGGGACACGCAGGTCGGGCGCATCGGCGTGGGCATCTGCTGGGACCAGTGGTTTCCGGAGAGCGCGCGCATCATGGCGCTCAAGGGCGCCGAACTGCTGCTGTTTCCCACCGCGATCGGCAGCGAGCCGCCGCCGGCGCCTCCGGTGGATTCCAGACGCCACTGGCAGCGGGTGCAGCAGGGACACGCCGCCGCGAACCTGATGCCACTGATTGCGGCCAACCGCATCGGCGTGGAGCGGCCGCGGCGCAACCCGGAGCAATCGCACATCAGGTTCTACGGCAGCTCCTTCATCGCCGACCAGACCGGTGCGCTGCTCGCCGAAGCGGGCGACGCCGATGAAGCGGTCCTGGTGGCGCGTTTCGACCGCCAGGAACTGCGCCGCCGGCGCGATGGCTGGTTTCTGTTCCGCGACCGCCGCCCCGAGAGTTACGGACCGGTCGCTACGCTGACCGGTGAAGCGCGCGCTGGCACTTGAATGCAGTGCAAAATGCACAACCATTTGCAGGTACAACAATAACGAATCTATACTTTTGGCAAGGCGCAATTTTGCAATGTAAACCGGGCGGGAGCAGACATGGCGGCCATTGCGACGGGCGAACGGTTGGCCTTGACCCCTCCACGCCCACGACGATCGGCGGCCGGCCGGTCGGAACGCGCTCACGACGCCAGAGTCGACCTCGGGTGTCTGCCGCGCCTGCTGGGCTACAACCTGCGGCGCGCGCAACTGTGCACCTGGCGCAAGTACGCCGCCCAGTTTGGCGAGAACAACATCCGGCCCGGGTTGTTCAGTCTGCTGGTGCTCGTCGGATCCAACCCCGGGATCGCGCAGATCGAGCTGGGCAAGCATCTGGGCATTGACAAGGCGAGCATCGTGGCGCTGCTCGATCGGCTGGAAAAGGTGGGACTGCTTGACCGCCAGCGCTCGACCCGCGACCGCCGTCGCCAGGGCATTTTTCTCACCGTCCGCGGCGCGACGGAACTGGCGGCGCTGATTGCGCAGGTCCGCGCGCTGGAACGGCAGATGGCCGGCCGCTTCACGCGGGCCGAATTCGAACAGTTCCTCGGCTTTCTGCAGCGCCTGTACAGCTGATCAATCCGGCGGCCCGCCCTCGGTTGCGCCGCCGCCGAGGAGCCTCGCCAATTCGGCCGCGAGGGGCTTCATGAACCACGAGGATTGGGGCATGGCGCTGACCACGACGCCACGCTGGCGCAGCGCGCCGGCCACCACCGGACCCACCGCCGCCACTTCAGTCGCTGCCAGCGCTGATCGCACCTGATCAGCGCCCGCCACCGCAAACAGCCGCTCGACCTGCGAACTGCTGGTGAAGGCGATCGCGGCGACGGCGCCCGAGGCCAGCTGCGCGAGCAGCTCCAGTACCGCCGCATCGGCGCTCTGGTCGGCGTAGACATAGGGCGCCACGGTGCGGACCTCGGCACCCGCACCGCGCAGGAAGTCCTGCAGGGGCAAGTTGGGCTCCGTGCCATAGAGCTGGACGCCGACCACGTGCCCGCGCAGCTCGAGCGGGCTGAGCGTGCCGATGACGCCGGCCGTCGTCGGCTCGCCGGCTTCCAGATCGGGGCTGAGGCCCAGCTCGCGCAGCGCCCGCGCCGGCTTCGGCCCGCGCGTGATCTTGCGCGCCTGGGCGAGCGCGCTGAGAAAGGGGGCACGCAGTCCCGGCTCGTGTCTGGCGATGCAGCCCACCAGGCGCCGCAGACCCTCGCCCGTCATCAGCACGAGCTCCTGGAAGCTGCCGCTGGAAAACGCGCGGAGCCAGCGCAGCACCGGTTGTGGATCAGGGGCGTCGTGGATCGCGACCAGGGGCGCGCGCAGCACGCGGGCGCCGCGGCGTTCGAGCAGCGCGGCGAACAGATCGAGCTCGCGCGTCTCGGGCAGGGCGATGAGCTGGTCGTGCAGGACGGAGGGAATCATCGAGTGGACCACGGGAGTGCCCCGGCCTTGATGTCTGGCGCGCTTTCGGGGGACGATGCCCGCATCATAGAACGGAATGCGCCCATGCTTAACTCCCTCACCCTGATCAGCGTGGGCGCAGCCCTCGGCGCGGTGCTGCGCTGGCTACTGGGACTGGGCCTCAACGGTCTGTTCCCCTCCATTCCACCGGGCACGCTCGCGGCCAACCTCGTCGGCGGCTACCTCATTGGCATCGCCATGGAGGCCCTCGCGCTGCCGATCGGCCTGGGTCCGGAGCTGAGGCTGCTGCTGATCACGGGCTTTCTGGGCGGGTTGACCACCTTTTCGACCTTCTCGGCCGAGGTGGCGCGTCTGCTGCAGCAGGGCCGCCTGGTGCTGGCCGGTGCCGAGATTGCCCTGCACGTCGTCGGCTCGGTGGTACTGACCATTCTGGGCATTGCCACCGTCATGGCGCTGCGTCGCACCAGCTGAATCCGGAGTCCTAACGGTTGGTGTCGAGTTGCGCATCCACAGTGATCTCGGCGCGCAGCAGGCGCGACACGGGACAGTTCAGCTTGGCGTCCGCGGCGATTTCCGCGAAGCGCTCGGCACTGATCTCAGGCACGACGGCGCGCATCTGCAGGTGGGAGTGGGTAATCGTCCAGGTCCCCTCGACCTGCTCGAGGCTCACCTCCGCCTGGCTGGACAGGCGCGTGGGCTTGAATCCGCCCCGGCTCAGCGCCGCGCATACCGCCATCGTGAAGCAGCCGGCATGCGCCGCCGCGATCAGCTCTTCGGGATTGGTGCCCGGTGATTCCTTGTCGAAGCGGTTGGCGTAGGAGTAGGGCGTCTGTTCGAGCGCCCCGCTGTGCGTCGTGAGCGAGCCGTCGCCGGTGCGCAGGTCGCCAAACCACAGTGCCGCAGCAGAGCGCTTCATGGAATTCTCCAATGGCCGATAATGGCTGCCGGGCGTGCCCGGGAGCCGGTCCGAATTTAACCCGATCACGATGGAGCAGTCGACTATGAACGGCTTCCAGGTCACGTTCTTCACGCAGCAGAATCGCCGCCATCATGGACGAGCGCTGCCGGACTGGCTGGTGCACCTCGCGGGGGAACTGGGTCTGCGCGGCGCGACGGTCTTTCCTGCCAGCGAGGGCTTGGGGCAGCACCATCACGTACACGCGGCGCACTTCTTCGAACTGACCGATCAGCCGGTGTCGATCGTCATGGCGATGACGGGCGAGGAGTGCGAGCGATTGTTCGCCCGCCTGCGCTCCGAGCGCATCGAACTGTTCTACGTCAAGGCCGCGATCGAGTTCGGCACCGTCTGATAGGCGGCCGCGGCCCGGCGGCGGGCAACCGCCGGGCCGCGCGCGTCACCTGGCCGCGCCTCAGAAGCGCATGCGATAGCCGATCGAGAGGAACTCGGTATGGTAGCCCGAGCCCGAGAACATCCGCCCATACTCCAGGCCGACGGCCCCGCCCTTGGTCAGGGCAAATTCACCGCCCACGCCCCCGGAGAAGCTGCCGTCCGAGGTGCTCACGGTGGCGCCCAAGGCGCTCGCTTCGAGCTTGCCGCGGGCGTAGCCGGCCAGGGCATAGAACGAGAAGGCGTCGGCCACCGGCACGCTCCCGCGCAGGTACGCGCCATAGAAACTCTTGACCTTCAGATCCACGGGCACGCCGGACACCGTCTTTGAATCGCTGCCGACGCCGGTGCCGACGCGCGCTTCAACGGCGAGGTTGCCACCGAATTCCCAGCCCAGATTGACCAGGAGCGCCGTCGGGTTGAAGTGCGGTGCGCCACTCTCGGCGTAATTGACCTGCCCGATGTTGACACCCCAGTAGGGGCCCACGTCAGTGGCCGCCGGCACTGCGGCCAGCGTCGCTGCGGACGCGAGCACCAGTGCCCCAACCGTGAAGACTTGCAACAGCCTGTTCATTGTCATGCTCCTGGTTAATGGTGATCTGGACTCGGCGTGAATCCGTTTCCGCGGCCTTCCCGTTCCGGTGTGGGGTTTACCGGCCGCTCACAAGCCGCTTGCGGTGCGCCTGCGCGCCCGGCGGGTCCGGCGACGGAACCAGCCCAGGCTGGATCTGCCAGATGGTGGAGGCGGGGGGAATTGAACCCCCGTCCGCAAGCCCTAGACTTCAGGATCTACGCGCGTAGCTGTCTCATTGTTTCTCGTCCGTCGCTACCCGAGCAGCAGGGAAGACGCCAGACCAGCGACGGTATCTCTTAACGGAACTACCCCGTCGCACGGTAGCCCGCGATCCTATGAGCGCGTCCCCTGATACAGCCGCATAGGCACGAACTGGTCAGAGGTCAGCCGTGTTTAGGCGGCTAGAGCGTAGTTGTCGTCGTTGGCAACTAAGTTTTGCAGCAGTTTTTAACGAGGGCCACTGCGCCTCGGCACGCCCCTGAAGGTTCGCAACCCACGTCGAAACCGGTCGCCCCCATCAGGAATCGCCCTGATTGTAGCAAGAGCAGGGCCGCCGTGTGTATGGGCGCCAGCTTAAGTTCAGCCGCGCCGCAGCAGCCGCGCCCGGTTGCGTTCCCAGTCGCGGTCTTTCTCAGCGGCGCGCTTGTCGTGCTTTTGCTTGCCCTTGGCGAGGCCCAGCTGGAGTTTGGCGCGTCCGCGCACCCAGTACAGCTCGAGGGGCACCAGCGTGTAGCCGCGCCGCTCCACGGCGCCGATGAGATGATCGAGTTCGCGGCGATTGAGCAGGAGCTTGCGGGTCCTGGCCGGATCGGCGAGCTTGTGCGTCGACACCGTGTTGAGGGGCGCGATATGCGCGCCGATCAGGAAGGCTTCGTTGTGGCGCACATAGACGTAGGCCTCGGCAAGTTGCGCGCGCCCGGCGCGCATGGCTTTGACCTCCCAGCCCTCGAGCGCCAGGCCTGCCTCGAGCCTCTCCTCGATGAAATAGTCATGGCGGGCGCGGCGATTTTCGGCAATTACGCGCGGTTGTGTGCTGGGCTCGGCCATGCGGGCATTGTACGCGCCGGGGTTGAGTCGGCCGCGGCGATCCTCCAGGCTCCGGACGATGAGAACCCTGACCCGCTCTGCCTTGATTGCGCGCCCGCCCGCCACGGTCTTTGCGCTCGTCAACGATATCGCCCGCTATCCTGAATTCGTGCCCGGATGCGTACGCGCCGAGATACTGATGCACAAGGAGCGCGAAATCGTCGCGCGCCTGAAAGTGCGGCGTGGCCTGCTGAGCACGGAGATCACCACACGCAATCTTCTGCAGCCGCACGAGCAGATTCACATGGAGCTGGTCGCCGGGCCGCTGCGGTCGTTCGAGGGCTTGTGGACGTTTGCACCGGTTGCCAGCAATGGCTGCCGCATCGAATTGCAGCTGAGCTTCGAGTTCTCCAACCCGCTCAAGGCGGCGCTCCTCGACGGGCTGCTGGAGAGTACCGCGACGTCAATGGTGCAGGCTTTCGTGGCCCGGGCGCAGCGCCAGCCTTGAGATGCCCGACAAGCGCTGCCTGATCGCCGTGGACACAGCCTCCGAGCCTGTGCTGCTGGAGCTGACGCTGCCCGCCGCCGCGACAATTGCCGCGGCCCTGGCCGCGGCGCGCGAGCGGGTGGGCGAGCCCTCGGTGGACTGGGAGGGAGGGGCCACGGGCATCTGGGGGCTCAGATGTGATCGGGCGACCGTGCCGCAGGATGGCGACCGGATCGAATTGTACCGGGCGCTGCCGGCCGATCCTCGCGAGCGCCGCCGGCAGCGCGCCCTGCTCAAGCGCCCGGCGCGTTGATCGGTTTCTTGCTGACGGGTTCGGCGGCGTTGCCCTGGACGTCGGTGTGGACGTTGTCGACGAGGTCGCTGGTGAAATGCACGATCACGTGCCCGCGCCGTGGCGTCTGCAGGCGTTTCATCTTCAGGTAGTACTCATAGTCCCAGCGGCTGTTGTCGAAACCGCCGGGCACCATGGGTGTGCCGAGCAGGTAGCGCACCTGGGCGCGCGTCATGCCGGGCTTGACCTGGGCGACAGTCGTCTGGTCCAGGTGATTGCCCTGCTGCACGGGCATGTGATAGATGCAGGCGGAAACGCTGCACAGGACTGCGAGCGGGAGCAGGAGGGCGAGCGGGCGCAGGGCGGCCGGCAGTGGTGAGCATCGGCCCGGGGTGGTAACTTGCATGGTGTTCATCATACCGTACGTCCGGTACTTCCGGATTCAGGTCCAGCAGGCGCTCTCATGGAAGGCAAGGATCTACGCAAGGCAGGTTTGAAGGTCACGCTGCCGCGCCTGAAGATCCTCGAGATACTCGAGCGCAGCGGCACCCGCCACATGTCGGCCGAAGAGATCTACCGGCGGCTGCTCGGCTCGGCCGAGGACATCGGCCTCGCCACGGTCTATCGCGTGTTGACGCAGTTCGAAGCGGCCGGCCTGGTCGCGCGCCATCATTTCGAGGACGGCATGGCGGTATTCGAGCTCAATCAGGGCGCGCACCACGATCATATCGTCTGCATGGACTGCGGCCAGGTCGAAGAGTTCGTCGACGCGGGCATAGAAGAGCGGCAGGAAGCGATCGCCGCCCGCTTGGGGTTCACGATCGGTGAACATTCACTGGTGATCTATGGGCGCTGCCAGCGCCCCGATTGCCCGCGGCGCAAACTGGCGACGGCGCTGCGGGACTGAAAACCTCTGTCAGGCCCTGGCGCCGCGACGGCGGCGCACCGCCGCGGTCGGCGCAACCGCGCTGGCGGCCTGCTGCAGCATTTCAAGCGCATGGGCGCGTGTCTTGGCGGTGATCTCCACGCCGCCGACCATGCGCGCGATTTCCTCGACCCTGGCCTCGCCGCTCAGCGGGGCGACCGTAATGCGCGTGTTGCGGCCATCGGTCAACTTGGCGACACGCAGCTGCTGGTGGCCCTGGCAGGCGACCTGCGCCAGGTGCGTCACGCACAGCACCTGGGAGATCGTGCCCAGGCCGCGCAGTTCGCGGCCGACAATTTCCGCCACGGCGCCGCCGATGCCCGCGTCCACCTCATCGAAGACCATGCAGGGCGCGGCATCCCGGGCACAGCAGACCTGGACCGCGAGCGACAGGCGTGCCAGCTCTCCGCCCGAGGCGATCTTCGCCACCGCGCGCGCGGCGTGGCCCGGATTGGTGCTGACGCGGAACTCCACGCGATCCGCGCCGTGGGCGGCCGGCTCGGTACTCTCGAGCGGGGAGACCTCGGCGATGAAGACCCCGCCCATCATGCCCAGATCCTGCATGCGGCGGGTCACTTCGCTCCCCAGCGCGCGGGCCGCACGCGTGCGCGACGCGCTGAGTTCGCGCGCCTGCGTCTGGTAGGCAGTCAATGCGGCGGCGACCTGGCTGCGCAGGGAGCCGAGGTCGGCCGCCGCGCTTTCCATCCCCGTCAGCTCGCGCTTGAGTGCGCCGTGCCAGGCCACGAGTTCGGCAGGCTCGACGCGGTGCTTGCGCGCCAGCTCCTCCATGGCGGCCAGGCGTGCCTCGATGGCTTCCTGGCGCTGCGGGTCGAACTCGAGCGAATCCAGGTAGGCCGCAAGCTCACGCGCCACATCCTGGACACGCGCCAGCACCTCCTCCAGCGGCGGTTGCAGGGCCGTCAGGCGCTGATCGAGCGCGCCGGCAGCGCGCAGCGACCCGAGCGCGCGCGCCAGCAGCTGGTGCGCGTTGACCTCTTCGGATTCATACAGGCCCTCCAGCGCCGCGCGCGCCGCCTGCGTCAGCCGGCCGCTGTTGGCGATGCGCGAGCGCTCCTCGTTGAGGGCGGCGAACTCACCCTCGCTGAGCTGCATGCCCTCCAGCTCCTGCACCTGGTAGCGCAGCAGGTCGAGACGCGCGTGCCGATCGCTGGCGGCAGCCTCCACGGCGACGCTGCGGTTCATCAGCGCGAGCCAGGCGGCGTGCGCGGCGCGGACCTGGCCGGCCAGGGCGTCGAGCTGGCCGAATCCGTCGAGCAGTTCGCGTTGCGCGGCGGGCCGCATCAGGGACTGGAATTCATGCTGGCCGTGGATGTCGAACAGCAGTTCGCCGATGGTGCGCAGGAGCGTGACCGGCACGCTCTGGCCGTTGAGCCAGGCGCGGCTGCGGCCATCGGCGCCAATGACCCGGCGCAGCAGCAGTTCGTCCTCGCCGGGTATCGACTGTTCCTTGAGCACGTGCTGCAGTGCTCCGCCCACCCGCGCGATGTCGACGGTCGCGCTGAGGTCGGCCCGTTCCGCCCCGCTGCGCACCACTTCGGCTCCGGCCCGTCCGCCGCCGAGCAGTTCGAGCGCGTCGACCAGGATCGACTTGCCGGCACCGGTCTCGCCGGTGAGCACCGTCATCCCGGCGTTGAAGTCGATTTCCACCGCATCGATGATCGCCAGGTCGCGAATTTGCAGATGGAGCAGCACCGCTCAGCGCTCCTGCGACTTCTCGCCCCGGCCCCAGTGGAGCTTGGAGCGCAGCAGGCGGAAGTAATCGTAGCCGGGCGGATGCAGCAGCGTGATGGACGTGCCGGCCGCCGACAGTTCCAGCCGGTCTCCCGGGTGCAGATCGCCGAGCGGAACCCCATCGCAGGTGATCCCGGCGAGGCCCGCACCGCGGCCCACCGAGCGGATCTCAATGCTGGAGTTGCCCGGCACGACGATGGGGCGATCGGAAAGGGTATGCGGGCAGATCGGCGCCATGACCAGGACGTCCAGCCGCGGATCCACGATCGGGCCGCCGCAGGACAGCGCGTAGGCGGTGGAGCCCGTGGCCGTAGCGATGGCCATGCCGTCACCGCGGTGCGAGTTCAGATACCGCCCGTCCACGGTGGTCTGGAAATCGAGCATCCGGCCCGTCTCGGTGCGCAGCATGACGACGTCATTCAAGGCCAGGAGGCTGGCACTGGCGCCCGTGGCCTGGTGCAATCGGGCCTCGAGCAGCCGGCGCGCGTCGGTCGTGCAGCGTCCATCGAGCAGCGCGTCGACGGAGGAAGCGACATCCTGGGGCAGCACATCGGTGAGGAAGCCGAGGCGGCCCCGGTTGATGCCCAGCAGGGGTACGTCGCGCCCCGCCACCAGCCGGGCCGCTTCGAGCAGGGTGCCGTCGCCGCCCACCGCGATGATGAAATCGGCCAGGCCCGCGAGCTCGCCGCGCGGCACGACCTTGACCTCGGAGGCGAAGTCCTTGGGCTCATCGGCGGCCACCAGGACTTTGATCCCGCGGCGCGCCAACGCGGCCAGCACGGCGTACGATGAGACCCAGGCCTCGCTTGACGGGGCCGAAACAGGCTCGGTAGCCTGCGAACGGTTCATTCAGCCGACAACTCAGGAGCATGAGCGTCGAAGCGACCCCGCCGGAATCCCTGAACGAGCGCGCTCAGCACCTGCTGCGCGTGCTGGTGCAGAGCTATATCCGCGAAGGCCAGCCGGTCGGGTCGCGCACCCTGTCGCGCGACTCGGGCCTGAGCCTGAGTTCGGCCACCATCCGCAATGTCATGGCGGACCTCGAGGACCTGGGATTCGTCAGCTCGCCCCACACCTCCGCGGGACGGGTGCCCACGGACCGGGGCTACCGCTTCTTTGTCGACGCGCTGCTGCGCGCCGAATTGCCGGCCGCCGAGACGGCCGAACTGGAGGGCCTGCGCGAGCAGTTCGACGGCACCCACGAGGGCCCGAAGGAGCTGGTCGCCGCCGCTTCGCTGCTGCTGTCGCGGATCACGAACCTCGCGGGCCTGGTCACCATGCCGCTCGCACCGGCCGCCACCCTGACCCAGATCGAATTCGTGGGCCTGGCCGAGCAGCGCGTGCTGGTGATCCTGGTATTCAATGACCGGGAGGTCCAGAACCGCATCATCCAGCTCGAGCGCCGTTACAGCCCGGAGGAGTTGCGCCGCGCAGCCAACGTCCTGAATGAACACTGCCGCAACCGTTCCTTGAGCCAGGTGCACGCCGAACTGCTGCGGCAGCTCCAGGAGACCCACGCCTCGATCAATCAGGTGATGCTGGATGCCATCTCGATGGCGCAGCAGGTCTGCGCCCAGAGCGGCGCGCAGGAGGGCATTGAATATGTGATCGCGGGCGAGACCAACCTGATGGGTCTGGCCGAGCTCGGCAGCGTCGACAAGCTCAAGCGGCTGTTCGAGGCCTTCACGGAGAAGCGCGACATCCTGCACCTGCTCGATCAGAGCCTGCGGGCCGACGGGGTGCAGATCTTCATCGGGCACGAATCGGGCTATCAGATCCTCGACGACTGCAGCGTGATCACGGCGCCCTACAGCACCAGCGAGGGCGTCGCCGGCGTGCTGGGGGTCATCGGCCCGACGCGCATGGCCTACGAGCGGGTGATCCCGATCGTCGACATCACCGCCCGGTTGCTGGGTTCGGCCTTGAATTCCCGCCGTTAGCCCCAACATCGCTGCAAGGCTATAGGGCGCAGTGTGCCTAATTACATTAGATTAACCCCATATCTTGTTGTCTGAGAACGATTTTATGGCATCAGTCGAGCGCGCCGAACCTTCCGCGGAAGATCCCGACGCCGTTGCCGTGCCGGCAGACGCCGGCGCCGCGGAGCTCGCGGCGCTGCGCGGCGCGCTGGCTGCCGCCGAACAGGGGCTCGCCGCCGCGCGCGATGCGCAGCTCCGTGCCATGGCCGAGCTCGATAACGTGCGCAAGCGCGCGCAGCGTGACATCGAGAACGCCCAGCGCTTTGCGCTCGAGCGCTTTGCCGGCGAGCTGCTGAGCGTGCGCGACAGCCTGGAGCTGGCCGTGCAGAGCGCTGCCGCGGCGGACGCGCCCAGCCTGGTCCAGGGCCTGCAGGCGACGCTGCAGCTGCTCGCGCAGGCCTTCGAGCGATTTTCAATCGTGCGCCTGGACCCGCTGGGCGAGGGCTTCGATCCCACGCTGCACGAAGCGGTGCTGGTGCAGGAGTCCGCCGTCGCCTCACCCGACACGGTGCTGCAGGTGCTGCAGTCGGGCTACCGGCTCAACGGGCGATTGCTGCGCCCGGCGCGCGTCATCGTGGCCCGCGCGCCGGCCGCGACCCAAAGCTGAGGGCCACGGCGGTACTTGAATATGAACAGCGCGACCCCAGCTAAGACTACGAGTTTCAGACCTGTCGGAGTGCAACTATGAGCAAGGTAATCGGCATCGACCTCGGCACCACGAATTCCTGCGTTGCCGTGATGGAAGGCGGGAAGCCGCGCGTGATCGAGAACAGCGAGGGTGATCGCACCACGCCCTCGATCGTCGCCTTCACCAAGGACGACGAGGTGCTGGTGGGCCAGTCGGCCAAGCGCCAGGCGGTCACGAATCCTCACAACACCCTCTACGCCGTCAAGCGCCTGATCGGCCGCCGCTTCGGGGACGACGTGGTGCAGAAGGACATCGGCATGGTGCCCTACAAGATCGTCAAGGCCGAGAACGGTGACGCCTGGGTCGAGGCCCAATCCAAGAAGATGGCGCCGCCGGAGGTTTCCGCGCGCGTGCTCATGAAGATGAAGAAAACCGCCGAGGACTACCTCGGTGAGGAAGTTACCGAAGCCGTCATCACCGTCCCCGCCCCCTGGCCTATGGCCTGGACAAGCAGGGCGGGGATCGCAAGATCGCCGTATACGACCTCGGTGGCGGCACCTTCGACATTTCGATCATCGAGATCGCGGAAGTCGACAAGGAGCGGCAGTTCGAGGTGCTCTCGACCAACGGCGACACTTTCCTGGGCGGTGAAGACTTCGACATGAAGATCATTCACTACCTGGCCGACGAGTTCCAGAAGGAATCGGGCGTGGATGTGCGCCGCGATCCGCTGGCCATGCAGCGCCTGAAGGAAACGGCCGAAAAAGCCAAGATCGAGCTGTCCTCGAGCCAGCAGACCGACGTCAACCTGCCCTACATCACCGCCGATGCCAGCGGGCCGAAGCACCTGAGCGTCAAGCTCACGCGCGCCAAGCTGGAATCGCTGGTCGAGGATCTGGTCAAGCGCACCATCGGACCGTGCCGCACGGCACTCAAGGACGCCGGGCTCGAGCCTTCGGCCGTGGCCGAGGTGATCCTCGTCGGTGGCCAGACCCGCATGCCGCTGGTGCAGAAATACGTGAAGGAGATTTTCGGCAAGGAGCCGCGCAAGGACGTCAATCCCGACGAGGCGGTCGCCGTAGGCGCCGCGGTGCAGGCGGGCGTGCTCTCTGGCGAGGTGAAGGACGTGCTGCTGCTCGACGTCACGCCCCTCTCGCTCGGCATCGAGACGCTCGGCGGGGTGCTGACCAAGCTCATCAACAAGAACACCACGATCCCGACCAAGGCGGCCAACGTCTTTTCAACCGCGGACGACAACCAGACGGCGGTCACCATTCACGTACTGCAGGGCGAGCGCGAGCGCGCGCAGGACAACAAGTCGCTGGGCAAGTTCGACCTGGCCGACATTCCCCCGGCGCCGCGCGGCATGCCGCAGGTCGAAGTCACCTTTGACATCGACGCCAACGGCATCCTGCACGTGTCGGCGAAGGACAAGGCTACCGGCAAGGAGCAGAAGATCATTATCAAGGCCTCCAGCGGCCTGAGCGAGGAGGAGATCAAGCGCATGGTCGGTGACGCCGAAGCCCATGCCGAGGAAGACCGGAAGTTCCGCGAGCTGGTCGAGATCCGCAACCGGGGCGATGCGATGCTGCATTCGGTGGAAAAGGCGCTGAAGGACCTGGGCGAAAAGGTCAGCGGCGAGGATCGTGCCAAGGCCGAAGGAGCCATGGCGGACCTGCGTTCGGTGCTGAAGGGGGATGAGGGTGAGGTCATCGCCAAGAAGACCGAAGCCCTGGCCACCGCCGCCGCCGGCATCGCCCAGCAGGCCTATGCGGCCGGACAGGGCGCGAGCGGTGCCGCGCCCGACGGCGCCGCGCCTGACTCGCGCGACGCCGAGGGACCCGCGGCGGGCAAGGACAATGTCGTCGACGCCGAGTTTGAGGAAGTGACGGAGAAGGACAAGAACCGGCGCGCATCCTGAGGTTCTGCCGCTAGACTCGCGCATGCCAAAATCCGATTACTACCGGCTTCTGGATGTAGCCCGCAACGCCAGCGAGGCAGATATCAAGAAGGCGTATCGCCGCCTGGCGATGAAATATCACCCGGACCGCAATCCGGAGGACAAGAGCGCGGAAGAGAGCTTCAAGGAGGCCAAGGAGGCCTACGAGGTACTGTCCGACGCCAGCAAGCGCGCGATCTATGATCAGCACGGTCACGCCGGGATCGACGCCGCGCGCCACGGTGGCGGCGGCCCCGGCTTCGGCGGCGCCGAGCAGTTCAGCGACATTTTCGGCGACGTCTTCGGCGACATCTTCGGTGGTGGCCGCCGGGGTGGCGCCCGCTCGCAGGTGTATCGCGGGGCCGACCTGCGCTACGACGTTGAGCTCGATCTGGCCGAGGCGGTCTTCGGGCGCACCCTGGAGATCGACCTGACCAAACTGGTCGAATGCGAGGTGTGCCACGGGAGCGGCGCCGCGAAGGGCAGCAGTCCCGTGCTGTGCGAGACCTGCGCCGGCTCGGGACAGGTGCGCGTGTCGCAGGGCTTCTTTACGCTGCAGCAGACCTGTCCGCAGTGCCGCGGCAGCGGGCGCATCATCCGCAATCCCTGCGATGCCTGCCTCGGACAGGGGCGGGTGCGCAAGCACAAGAAACTCGCGGTCAAGATTCCGCGCGGCGTCGACAACGGTGATCGCGTGCGCCTGGCCAGCGAAGGGGAGGCCGGGCGCAACGGCGGGCCGTCGGGCGACCTGTACGTCGAGGTGCACGTGCGCGAGCACCCGATCTTCGAGCGCGACGGGGCGCACCTGAGCTGTGAAGTGCCCCTGTCCTTCGCCACCGCGACGCTGGGCGGCACTGTCGATGTGCCCACCCTGGAAGGCGAGGTGAGTCTGAAGGTGCCGCCGGAATCGCAGTCGGGCCGGGTCTTTCGCCTCCGCGGCAAGGGTGTACAGCCGGCACGGGGGGGCGAGCAGGGCGATCTGTTCTGCCGCGTGGTGATCGAAACGCCGGTGAAGTTGTCGGCCGAGCAGCGCGAGCTGCTGCAGAAATTCGACGAGTCGCTGCGCCATGACGGCAGTCGCCATGCGCCACGGCAAAAGAACTTCCTGGAAGGCGTGAAGCGGTTTTTCAAGGCAGCGCCGTGATCCGCCTGGTCCTGATCGGCGTGACCGGCCGGATGGGTGCTGCGCTGGTCCGGCTGCTGCCGCAGTTTCCACAACTGCAGCTCCAGGGCGCAATCGCCGGGCCCGACAGCCCTCATCTGGGCCGTGACTGTGGCGAGCTGGCTGGCCTGGCTCCGATCGGCGTGCCGGTCCAGTCCGATCTGGCCGGCGTGCTGCGCGGGGCGGGCCTGGCCATCAGCTTCTCTTCGGCCCAGGCCGCCCCCGCACAGGCGCGGGCCTGCGCCGCGGCCGGCGTTCCGCTGCTGATGGGCACCACGGGCCTGACACCCGAGGCCAGGGCGGCACTCGAGGAGGCCGCGCGGTCGATTCCCGTCCTGGCGGCCGCCAACACGAGCCTGGGCGTGACCTTGCTGGAGGAGCTGGTGCGCTGGGCGGCCGCAGTATTACCGGCCGATTTCGACATCCGGGTCCAGGACACGCACCATCGCGACAAGCGGGATGCGCCCTCGGGCACCGCTCTGGCGTTGGGTGCGGCGGCCGCGGAAGGCCGAAAAGGCGCTGAGGCCATCGATTATGCTGCAGTGCGGGGAGGGGACGTCGTGGGCGATCACGAAGTCCAGTTCCTGGGTCCGGGGGAGCGGTTGCGGTTCGGGCATACCGTGACGGACCGCACGGTTTTCGCACGGGGCGCCCTCCGGGCAGGCAGCTGGCTCGCCCTGCAGCCGGCCGGCGCCTACCGCATGGCGGACGCCCTGGAAATATAAATTCCTGCGCGGGGACGCGAAGATTTCACTAAGCCCATAAATCTCAAAAGGAAATCAGGCGCATTTTTGCCCTGAAAAGGCCTGAATGCGCATGGACAGACCCGGCTGCGATCCTTAGAATTTCTCGCGTAATCCGATTGTCGGGTTAGTCCGCACAAGGCGGGGGGCGTTCCAAAAGAACTCCTCCCGCTTTGTGCATATACGCACCGGAAACACTCTGTGCGTGTCCGGCGGCGAGCGCTTCGCTGGAGGGGAATGGCGTACGTGATTTCACCAGCGGTGCTGGCTTTGGCGGATGGCAGCATCTTCCGTGGCCAGTCCATCGGCGCCAGCGGCAACACCACCGGCGAAGTCGTCTTCAATACCGCCATCACCGGCTACCAGGAAATTCTCACCGATCCGTCCTACGCCCGGCAGATCGTCACTCTCACTCATCCGCACGTCGGCAACACCGGCACCACGCCTGAAGACATGGAATCCGGGCAGGTCTATGCCGCGGGCCTGGTGATTCGCGATCTGTCGATGCTCGCCAGCAGCTGGCGCTCCGAGTGCCCGCTGGGGGAGTTTCTGCAGCGCAGTCGCACGGTGGCGATCGCGGGCCTCGATACGCGCCGCCTGACGCGACGGATTCGTGAGGGCGGTGCGCAGGCCGGCTGCATCATGACCGGCGAAAAGCTCGACGAAGCGGCGGCGGTCCGGGCGGCGAAGCGCTTTCCCGGCCTCAAGGGCATGGATCTCGCCAAAGTGGTGACGACGCGCGAGGCCTACCAGTGGAACGAGGGCGGGATCGATCGCAACGGCGAACGTCCGGTCGTCCGCGCGCAGCAGCGGCTCCACGTCGTGGCCTACGACTACGGCATCAAGCGCAACATCCTGCGTCTGCTCGCTGACCAGGGCTGCCGCGTCACCGTGGTGCCCGCGACGATGAGCGCCGAGGAGGCGATCGCACTGCGGCCGGACGGCATCTTTCTGTCGAACGGCCCTGGGGATCCGGAACCCTGCGACTATGCGATCCGCGCCATCGGCGACCTGCTGAATACCGAGACGCCCATCTTCGGCATCTGCCTGGGGCATCAGTTGCTGGCCCTCGCGAGCGGAGCGCGCACCGTGAAAATGAAATTCGGGCACCACGGCGCCAATCACCCGGTGCACGAGCTGGCCACGGGGCGCGTCCTGATCACCAGCCAGAATCATGGTTTTGCGGTGGACGAATCGAGCCTGCCGGAAAACCTCGTCGCGACGCATCGCTCGCTCTTTGACGGCAGTCTCCAGGGCGTCGCGCGCACCGACCGCGCGGCCTTCAGTTTCCAGGGCCACCCGGAGGCCAGCCCCGGCCCGCATGACCTGCGGCCGCTGTTCGAAGCCTTCACCCAGGCGATGCTGCGGCGGCTCCAGACGCTGCTGCGCACGGCGCGCCTGGCGGTCCGTCGCCAGGCCGCTGAAGGCTGAAGGACCTGAAGGGCCGCGCCAGCGCCCGCCACTCATGCCAAAACGCACTGACATCCACAGCATCCTGATCATCGGGTCCGGGCCCATCATCATCGGCCAGGCCTGTGAGTTCGACTACGCGGGCGCCCAGGCCTGCAAAGCTCTGCGGGAGGAAGGGTATCGCGTCGTGCTGGTGAATTCGAATCCGGCAACGATCATGACGGATCCGGAAATGGCCGACGCCATCTATATCGAGCCGGTGAACTGGCGCACGGTCGCCAGCATCATCGAGAAGGAGCGGCCCGACGCGCTGCTGCCGACCATGGGCGGGCAGACGGCGCTCAACACCGCGCTCGATCTGGTTCGCGAAGGCGTGCTGGAGAAATTCGGGGTCGAGCTGATCGCCGCCTCCCGCGCCGCCATCGACATGGCGGAGGATCGCGAACAGTTCCGCAATGCCATGCGTGAGATCGGCCTGGCGACGCCCGATTCGCAGATCGCCCGCACCCTGGAGGGGGCGATCGCGGTCCAGTCCAACTTCGGCTTCCCGGTGGTGGTGCGGCCCTCCTTCACCATGGGCGGGAGCGGCGGTGGCATCGCCTACAACCGCGAGGAATTCGAGACCATCGTGGCGCGCGGCCTGGAGGCCTCCCCCACGCACGAAGTGCTGATCGAGGAATCGGTCATCGGCTGGAAGGAATTCGAGATGGAGGTCGTGCGCGACAAGGCCGACAACTGCATCATCATCTGCTCGATCGAGAACCTCGATCCGATGGGCGTGCACACCGGCGATTCGATCACCGTGGCGCCGGCGCAGACGCTCACCGACAAGGAGTACCAGCGCATGCGCGACGCCTCGATCGCGGTCCTGCGCAAGATCGGCGTCGAAACCGGCGGTTCCAACGTGCAGTTCGCGGTCAATCCGGACGACGGGCGCCTGCTCGTGATCGAGATGAACCCGCGGGTGTCGCGCTCCTCGGCCCTGGCGTCCAAGGCGACCGGGTTCCCGATCGCCAAGGTCGCCGCCAAGCTGGCGGTGGGCTATACCCTGGACGAGCTGCGCAACGAGATCACCGGCGGGGCCACGCCCGCTTCCTTCGAGCCCACGATCGATTACGTGGTCACCAAGCTGCCGCGCTTCACTTTCGAGAAATTCCCGGCGGCGAACAACCGCCTGACGACCCAGATGAAATCGGTGGGCGAGGTCATGGCGATCGGCCGCACCTTCCAGGAGTCGCTCCACAAGGCCCTGCGCGGGCTGGAGACCGGCCTCGATGGGCTCGATCCGATCCTGGTGCTGCCGCTCAGCGAGGAGGGCGCCACCCAGCTGGCCCATGAACTGCGGGCGCCCGGCGCCGATCGCCTGCTGTACGTGGCTGACGCGATGCGGGCCGGCTGGACGCTGGAGCGCATCCAGGAGCTGACCGGTATCGATTCCTGGTTCCTGGCGCAGATCGCCGATCTGGTGGCCGAGGAGACGCAGCTGCGGCGCGAGGGCGAGAAATCCCTCGGTGTCGAGCGCCTCCGCGCCCTGAAGCGCAAGGGTTTCTCGGATCGGCGACTGGCGACGCTGACCCTCAGCAGCGAGCAGCAGATCCGCACGCGCCGGCGTGAGTTCGGCGTCCTGCCGGTCTACAAGCGCGTCGACACCTGCGCCGCGGAGTTCGGCACGGCCACCGCCTACCTGTATTCCACCTACGAGGAAGAGTGCGAGGCGGCTCCCAGCAACCGGCGCAAGATCATGATTCTCGGCGGCGGGCCGAACCGCATCGGCCAGGGCATCGAGTTTGATTACTGCTGCGTGCACGCGGCGCTGGCGTTGCGCGAGGACGGGTTCGAGACCCTCATGGTCAACTGCAACCCGGAAACGGTGTCCACCGATTTCGACACGTCCGACCGGCTGTATTTCGAGCCCCTGACACTGGAGGATGTGCTCGAGGTCATCAATAAGGAGCGCCCCGAGGGCGTGATCGTGCAGTTTGGCGGCCAGACGCCGCTGAAGCTGGCCCGTGCGCTCGAGGCCGCCGGCGCGCCGATCATCGGCACCACCCCTGATTCGATCGACATTGCCGAGGATCGTGAGCGCTTCCAGCAGCTGGTCAAACGCCTGGGACTGCGGCAGCCGGCCAATGCCACCGCGCGCAACGAGGAACAGGCGGTCGCGCTGGCGCGCGAGGTGGGCTACCCGCTGGTCGTGCGGCCATCCTACGTGCTCGGCGGGCGCGCCATGGAGATCGTCTTCAACGAGGACGACCTGCGCGCCTACGTGAACAACGCCGTGCGGGTGTCCAACGACAGCCCGGTGCTGCTGGACCGCTTTCTCGACGTGGCCATCGAGGTCGACGTGGATGCCGTGTGCGACGGCACCGAAGTGCTGATCGGCGGCATCATGGAGCACGTCGAGCAGGCCGGCGTGCATTCCGGTGATTCCAGCTGCTCGTTGCCGCCGATCAGCCTCTCGCCCCAGATCCAGGAAGAGCTGCGCGCGCAGACCCGCCAGCTCGCCCGCGCGCTGCAGGTCGTGGGGCTGATGAACGTCCAGTTCGCGATTCAGAATGGGACCATCTACGTGCTGGAAGTCAATCCGCGCGCTTCGCGCACGGTGCCCTTCGTGGGCAAGGCCACCGGAGTGCAGATCGCGAAGCTCGCCGCGCGCGTGATGACCGGGCGGACCCTGCGCGCACTCGGTGCCCTGGTGGAACGCGTGCCGCCGTATTACTCGGTCAAGGAGGCGGTATTCCCGTTCAACAAGTTCCCCGAGGCCGATCCCATCCTGGGGCCTGAGATGAAGTCCACCGGCGAGGTCATGGGTACCGGGCGTACCTTTGGCGAGGCCTATGCCAAGAGTCAGTCCGCCTCGGGCGTGATCCTGCCGCGCAGCGGGGTCTGCCTGATCAGCGTACGCGAACGGGACAAGGCCGGGATCGTGCCGCTGGCGCAGCGCCTCCAGGCCCGTGGCTTCGAAATCGTGGCCACCACCGGCACGGCCGCCACGCTGCTCGCCGCGGGCGTCGAGTGCCGCCGGGTCAACAAGGTGCGCGAGGGCCGCCCGCATATCGTCGACATGATCAAGAACGATGAAATCGACCTGATCGTGAACACGACCGAAGGCAAGCAGGCCATTCTGGAGTCCAACTCGATCCGCCGCGAGGCCGTGCACCGGCGTGTCACCTATTACACGACCCTGGCCGCCGCGCTGGCGACCTGCGAGGCGCTCGATCACATAGACGAGGTTGCCGTCAACAGCCTGCAGGACCTGCACCGCGAGGCCCTGGGATGAAGCGCTCCCCGATGACGCTGCGCGGCGCCGAGTTGCTGCGCGCCGAACTCAAGCAGCTCAAGTCCACGGACCGGCCGCGCGTGATCAAGGCGATCGCCGACGCGCGGGCGCACGGCGATCTGTCGGAAAATGCCGAATATCATGCCGCGCGCGAGCAGCAGGGCTTCATCGAAGGGCGCATCAATGAAATCGAGACGCGCCTGGCGAGCGCCGAGATCATCGACGTGGGGCAGCTCCCGCCGGGCGATCGCGTGGTGTTCGGGTCGACCGTGGACCTGGAGGATCAGGACGAGGGCAGCGTCGTGAGCTACCAGATCGTGGGGCCGGACGAGGCGGACATCCGCGCCGGACGCATTTCCATTGCCTCGCCGATCGCGCGCGCGCTCATTGCACGCCGCGTCGGCGACGTGGTGGAGGTCGCGACTCCGGGACGCACGCGCAGCTACCAGATCAATGCGGTGCGCTACAACTGAACGGGCGGCCTCACAGGAGCGCCCCTTCAGGGATCCGGCAGCACCAGGCGCGGGACCGGGGCCGCGGCGCGGTACAGCACGGCCACATGACCAATGCGCCTGACCAGCACGCAGGCACAGCGTTTCACGAGCTCCGCCAGCGTCGCTTCGCGCTGGCTGCGATCGGCCGCGCGCACCCGCACCTTGATCAGCTCATGGTCGCGCAGCGCCAGCAGCGTTTCGGCCACGACACTGTCGGTCAGGCCCTTTTGCCCCAGCATGATCACGGGCTTCAGGGCGTGGGCCTTGCCCCGCAGATAGCGGAGCTGTTTTTCGCTGAGCGCCATGCGCGCGATTATCCACGAATCCGGCCGGCGGCCGCAGGCGCTCGTTGAGCCGGCGGACGCCCAGCAGCGGGCGCTGGCTGCAGGAGCATTTCGCCGACCCTTACGTACGGCGGGCACAGGCCGAGGGGTGGCGTTCGCGCGCGGTCTACAAGCTGGCGGAGGCCGACAGCAAGGAGCGGTTGCTCCGTCCCGGCATGACGGTGCTGGACCTCGGTGCCGCGCCGGGTGCCTGGAGCCAGTATGCGTGCACCAAGGTGGGGCCGAAGGGCAAGGTCATCGCCAGCGATCTGCTGGCGATGGAGGCCCTGGCCGGGGTGGATTTTGTGCAGGGTGATTTCCGGGAAGAACCGGTTTTTGCCCAGTTGCTGGCCCTGGCCGGGGAACGCGCGGTGGACGTGCTGCTGTCGGACATGGCCCCGAACATGAGCGGCATGGACGTGATCGACCAGCCGCGCGCCATGTACCTCTCGGAGCTGGCGCTGCAGATGGCCGGCCAGGTATTGAAACCGGGGGGCGGAGCCCTCATCAAGTTCTTTCAGGGTAGCGGCTTCCAGGAATTGACGGTGGCCGCTCGCCGGCACTTCAAAAAAGTGCGCTTCCTCAAGCCCGCCGCCTCCCGGGCACGCAGCGCGGAGATCTACTTGCTGGCCAATAGCTTGCGACTGGTGTAGCGTGATCCGACTGGAGCCCTAAGAATTGAACGACACGACCAAGAACATCCTGCTGTGGGCGGTCATCGCGCTGGTCCTGGTCGCGGTGCTGACCAAGTTCATGCCGGCCACCGGCAAGCCGGAGGAGGTGCGTTATTCCACCTTCCTCAACGAGGTCCATGACGGCCGCGTCGACAGCGTGGTGCTGCAGGGCGACACCATCTATGGCGTGCGCAAGGACAAGAGCAAGTTCGAGACCTACAACCCCGAAAGCAACTACACCTGGCTGATCGGCGATCTGAGCAAAGCCAACGTGGGCATCGAGGGCCGGCCGCCCCCGCAGCCGAGCTTCTTCACCCAGCTGCTGCTGCAGATGGCCCCGGCGTTGCTGCTGATCCTGGTGTTCGTGTACATGCTGCGCCAGATGCAGGGCGCGGGCGGGGGCCGGGGAGCGATGAGCTTCGGCAAGAGCCGGGCACGACTCCTTGGGGAAGACCAGGTGAACGTCACCTTTGCCGATGTCGCCGGCGTGGATGAGGCCAAGCAGGAGGTCAGCGAGATCGTCGACTTTCTCAAGGACCCGGCCAAGTTCCAGAAGCTCGGTGGCAAGATTCCCAAGGGCGTACTGATGGTGGGCAACCCGGGCACCGGCAAGACATTGCTGGCCCGCGCCATCGCCGGGGAAGCCAAAGTGCCCTTCTTCACGATCTCGGGCTCCGACTTCGTGGAGATGTTTGTGGGCGTCGGCGCCTCGCGCGTGCGCGACATGTTCGAGCAGGCCAAGAAGCACGCCCCCTGCATCATCTTCATCGACGAAATCGACGCCGTGGGCCGCCATCGTGGGGCGGGCCTGGGCGGAGGGCATGACGAGCGCGAGCAGACCCTCAACCAGCTGCTGGTGGAGATGGACGGCTTCGAGGGCAATGAAGGCATCATCGTGATTGCCGCGACTAACCGCCCGGACGTGCTCGACCCGGCCCTGCTGCGCCCCGGAAGATTCGATCGCCAGGTGATCGTACCGCTCCCCGACGTGCGCGGCCGCGAGCAGATCCTGCGCGTGCATATGCGGCGCGTGCCGCTGGCCGAGGACGTACGCCCGGCACTGATTGCCCGCGGGACGCCCGGATTCTCGGGCGCCGACCTGTCCAACCTGGTCAACGAGGCGGCGCTGTTCTCGGCGCGCGCCAATCTCAAGCTGGTGACGATGGACCAGTTTGAGCGCGCCAAGGACAAGATCATGATGGGCGCCGAACGGCGCTCGCTGGTCATGACCGACGCCGAGAAGCGCATGACCGCCTACCATGAGGCCGGGCACGCCATCGTCGGCGTAACCGTGCCCGAGCACGATCCGGTCTACAAGGTCACGATCATTCCGCGCGGCCGGGCGCTCGGGATCACGCAGTTCCTGCCCGAGCAGGATCGCTATTCCCTCAGCCGGCGGCGCCTGGAGAGTTCGATCGCCACCCTGTTCGGTGGCCGCATCGCCGAAGAACTGATCTTCGGCGCGGACGCCGTGACCACCGGCGCGTCCAATGACATCGAGCGGGCCACCGACCTGGCGCGCAACATGGTGACCAAATGGGGTCTGTCCGACCGACTCGGGCCGCTATCCTATGCCGAGGAAGAGGGCGAGGTGTTCCTCGGCCGCAGCGTCACGCAACACAAGAAGGTGTCCGAGAAGACCGCGCATGAGATCGAGGAAGAAGTGCGCCGCGTCATCGACACCAATTACGGCCAGGCGCGGGAGATCCTGCAGACCAATCTGGACAAGTTG
>WNFI01078894.1_pt1 | contig 52130 bp, 47 predicted proteins | sample 5400471 | NCBI WGS metagenome assembly WNFI01 (sample SAMN13153348, study PRJNA577476) | soil metagenome | isolation source: 100 cm saprolite on Douglas fir-dominated hillslope | place: USA:California | collected 2013-09-17
CGGTTGGCAAGGTCTAATCCATCGGAATTGCCGATCTCGCGAACCGACTCGTCGAATGCCTGCAACAATTCCGTTTCGGTCATTGGGAGATAAAACGCGCTAGTGTTTGTAGATGGTCGTGTCCGCATGATAGTTCCGCCAATCGAACCAATAATCTTTGAGGGACGGAATGCGGTCGAGACATTTTCCAGCGGATGGGCCGGAGATGGCGCAGCCTTGGAAGTTCCACTGGCTGGCCGTCGTTGTATCGAGCAGCGCCCAATCCTTTGTGCCACTCTGGAGAAAAAACTCTGCATCCTTGCCATCCACACGGCTGACGAATGCGCGAAAGGACTTTCCGTCCGGCCCGACTGCGATTAGCAACGGGGTACCTTGCACGTGGTCGACGACCGGCGACTGTTTGAGCAGCGTCGCCCATGGGTAGGCGCGAGTGGACCCAGCGATCTCCAATCCGACGACGACATCGCGCGACTTCAGTTCCGTTCCCGGGAAGCTGATGACGACGGGCAATTTTGCCACTTCCGGCTCCCAGTTGCTGTCGTATTCTTTCGCATCCTTCTTCACTGGAGCCAGCACCTGTCCGTCGGAGATTTCAGACTTCCATTCTCCAAAGGTGAGCTCATCGCTCGGAACCAGTTCGAGGACAGCGCCCTTCATAGGCCCATAAATCGCTTTGCCAGTGATCTGCTGCCACCAGGTTCCAGTTTCCTTGTCCCGCATAAGAAAGTTCTGGTTATTGATGCCGGCCAGATAAAAATGGAGTGTCCTTCCGTTTGCCGTTCGCCTCCACACCAGACCGGTGTGACAAAGCGTTCAATAGGTGACGGCCACCGGCACGGTGCCTACCATGTCATTCACGACGTGGTGGTACGCCATTTCGCGGATGGGATAAGCGCGCGCGTCGCTGCCAAAGCGCACCGCCATGATCATCTCCGCAGAGTCGAGCTTGCTCTGCGTCTCGGCCTCAAATTGCGGGCTGTCCACGGGGTGGAACATCCACTCGAAGTAATTGATGCGGGCCATGACTGTGGAGAAGGCGACGACCACTATCGCCGCCGCGAGAACAATCCGCTGCCATCTCGCTGCGAATCTCCACAGGGCGAGCGCGAGCAGAAGACAGATGAACGCAGCTACGAGAGTTCCCAGCGGAGCTCGCTGCCGCAGCATCAAAGCGAGAGAGAGCGCCCGTGGCGACTGATAGCGGAAGGGCCGGATGATGAAAGCCGGAATGAAGAACCATCCTATGCAGGTCAACGAGGACGCCGCAAAGAGCGTCCAAAGTCCACGAGAAGCACGAGCGGCAGATTGTTGCATGGATTGAGTCTCCGTCGCCCACAGTCTAGCAGGGTGCTAAGGGCCCGTTGCGGACCGGATGTCACCTCAGCGGCTAAAAGCCGTGGTTGATTTTTCTGCACTTGCGGCGCGGCTTAAGGCCGCGCCCTTTCAAAACAGAGTCATTGACGGAGTTTTTCATCAGCCTGCCAGTCGATTCAAGTGGCGTTCAGAATGGGTTGGTCAGGGTTCTACCGAATTCGCGCAGTCTTGCGCGGTCCACCGTTCATGAAAAGAAACCGCCCCGATCCGCGGAGCGGGACCGGGGCGGCTGGTTGGTCGGCTTATAGATCTACTGCGGTGTGAAGTTCTGGTGATAGCTCAAGCTGACTACGTCCTGGAACATCGGAGTTCCCGGAGGCAGGTTGTTCGGGTTCAGGAACTGCGTGTCGAAGAAGTAGTTTCGAGTAGGCGCGCCATAGACCGCGTTGCAGCACTTGAATATGCCGGTGGCGTACTGCGAGTAGTACATGCTGATTAGCGACCCAGCGTAATTCACAGTCGCCCCGTTTGCGCCTCGATTTTCGAGATAGCGTAGGAAGTTGTGCATACCACCGTCGGTACCGAAATCCCTCAAACCGGCAGCGTTACCCCAGCCGGGCAGGGGAAACGGAATGCTCTTGCCAGCTGCGATAGCCATTCGGTAGTGACTGGTGTTTCCGGGACGGCTACCCGCCGCACCTGGAAATTGGAAGCTTTCGGCGTCGGTCCAGCCGACGTTCGCGACCGGCAGTGTAGCTGCCGACGGAGGGTTGGAGAGCAGAGTAACCGAGTCCGCGATGATCGCAGCTGCAGAGTGTGGAGTAGTGGGGACGGCTCCGCTTGGCCAGAAGGGATCGGCGGCACCGCTGTTGTAATCTCCCCATACGTACACCGGTTCCTCCGAAGCGACCGTAAAGCCATTTCCAAAGGTCGCTGGGGCTATCGGATGTGGCAGGTAGCTGGTTCCGGCGTTGTCCATGCCGCCATCGACAAGGCGCAGCACGTGCCGTGGTCCGGTGACCATGTTCCACTCCGCGGTTGTCGAACAGCTGGCGATGCCGGCTGTCGTGCCGCTGATGTAGTAGGGCTGGCTCGTGGCCGCCCCGAGGAGGCCAAAACCGGCGCCCAGGTACTTTTGTCCCCAGTTGTCGAGGAACCCGTTACCTTTTACGGCCACATCTTCCGGCGAATAAGGTGTGGGTTTGGCAGTGGCGTAGTACGTGATCGGTTCCAACGCACCGTCGGGCACGCCTGTTGACGAAGCGGCGTTGACTGTATCGTTTAAACCGGACATTCCCGAGATGTTGTTATAGAAAGTCGTCAACGGATGCGTATCGGGGAGCATCCCGCGGCGGTCCGAGAAATAGAGTATGTAGCCATTGTTGTTGGTCGAGTTCACCTGGTTGCCGGTGCCGCCGCCGTACGGTGCTTTCCCCTGCAGCCAAAGCCACAGATTGCCCGCGTCGAGCTCAACGGCATTCATGACTCCGATCGGGCTGCAAGAGGCGGCGATGTTGCCCCCTGGCCGGCTGTCCCGGGGTTCTCCTTCGCGAGCGTCGTAAAAGTTAATGGGTTCCCAGTTATTCGCGGTACTGGCAAGACCGGTTGCCTGGGCCGGAGTCGTGCCCTTTATGAGCTGTTGCAGGATCAGGATGGCCGGACTGATCGGGTTGTAGCATTGCCCTGCGGGGAGCGCCGGGTACAAAGGGCAAGCCGGATTTCCGGCGGTGCCGTACGGGGCTGTCGGAGGCGCGTTATAGCCGCGACCGAACCCGTATCCCAGCCACTCGTTCGTGACGCCAACCCAAGCTCCGGCGTTGTTTAAGTACTCCACTCGAAGCCATACACTCTGGCATTGACTGCCCGCCTGCGTGACTTGGCCGTGCAAGGGCCACGAGGTAGGCCCGCCACAGCCTACAGGAGGAACCCAGCTTCCGGTGGGCTGGGCGGTAGGTTTGGCCACGGCGTAAAACATAGTTCCGGCAGTCGTCGCAACGGAGCCGGTGGAGGGAGTCCCAAGCTGCACGTCGTTGGCATCGAGCACGCCGGCGCTCCGCTCGGGGTGCAAGTCGGCTATGTTGTCGGCCAGCAGAATTCGGATTTGGGCTTTGGAGTAGAGGCGAGAAGTGGTCAACAGCGCGGTGTCGGACGTTTGCGGTCTGCGAATAATATCGATTGCCCCAACCTTGGATGACTGCACAAAGGGCAACTGCAGCTTGGTCGCGCCGTTGGTTCCGTTGACAATGAAGTTACCGAAAGCCGTGGAAACTCCTTTCCAGCCCCCGTTCGCGGCGCCCGCTCCGGTCGGGAAGCCGCCCGTCCAACTGCCTTGTGTAATCGCTGTGCAGTTCGTGGCTGGTCCGGCCCCTGGGGCGGCAGGACAGGCACCAGCAGCGCTGGGCACGTAGACACTTCCGGTATATCCGTTGCCGGTCGACCATCCGTTCTCCAGTTGGTCCAGAACGACCTGGTTAACTGCAGCAATCTTGTCGGTGAAGGTCAACTTGCTGCCGGAAGCCAGGAATAGATTGCCATTAGTGTGAACGCGTCCCCCGAAGTTGAAGTTTGGACCGGCGAAGTAGTCGCAGTCGCCGTCGCAAAATACGCCGAACTCGAATGCGGGAAGGAGCGCAACCTCCACGGTGCGCGTCAGGTTCACGGCTGCGCCCGTGGCAGCGGCAGCGGAGTATGCCCCCGTCTGCCCGCTACTCCCTTGGCGGGTCGCGGTGACTTGCAGGTTAAATGGGATCATGGTCGCGACCATGCCCTGATCAGGACCGGACCCGACGATGTCCCATGCTCCTGTGGGGTTGCCGGCAGCATCGGAATTTGGCCACGAGATCGACTCGACATAGTTCATGTTTGTGATGTTCGAGCCCGATATCGTGGTGGGATAGTTCGAGGGGTTGGTCAAGGCATTGATGGCGGCCGCATTCGGCGTCTGTGAAGTTTGATAGAGCTGGGAGAGTTGCGCCGTCAGGTTCTCGATGCCGGCTTCAGCGCCATAGTAGGCCAGGTTTCCTTCCAGGTCGTTCCCTCCCATGCGAATTTCGTTGCTGACCATGTACATCAATCCCACGGCAATCCCCGACAACAGAATGGTCAACAACAGCGCCGCGATAAGAGTGAACCCTCGCGAATCTCGTTTACTCTTCCCCATGTGTCTCCCCCCAAAATCTTCAGCCGCTATCATTGGCACACCGTCGCGCTGGCGCTGTATGAATTGCAGAAGCTCATATCGCGCGCGCTCACCGACGTAGCCAGATACATGTTCTGGGACTTGTTCCCGCCTAAGGTCAGGCTCTGGGCCATGATCCATATGTTGACCTTTTGGATCAGGCCGGGGGACTGACCTGCGGCGATCGGATCTGCCAGATTGGCGTCAACACGGCCCGTCGTGAAATTGATCACATCGTAGGTGAATTGCAAATTGATAATGTTGTCAGCCACCGGAACCGCATCGTATCCGTTCACTTGACGCATCAAGCGTGGAGTCTGCACCGTTCCGCCGGCAGGAGGAACCTGCAGAAAGTAGGTAACGGCGTTGAGACGGCAGACTGTGGTCTGCGCTTTCCCACCTCCGGCGGCGATGGCAGCCGACACGCTTGCCAGATTGTTCGAGTTTCCTGCGCCGGTCTGGTTGAAATTGAGAGCATCCGCCGTGGCAAAACTGATGCTGGTGTTGTTGGGAATGCCTGTGATTTCGGCTACCACTGCTGCGTTTTGTACGGAGCTGGTGCCGATGCTTCCGGTGCCGTTGCCAGGCGTGCTTACAATGAACAGGAGCAAGTCGCCCACGTTGAGACCGCCCGGCGCCAGGATATTATTCGGCTGGGCCGCGCCATTCACCACGGCCACGTTGGCCGAAGTTGTAGTTGGAAAAGTAAACGTGAAATTTGAAAGCGGAAAGTTGTAGTCACAGTAAATCGAGGTGATGCTGCTGTTGATCTGGCCCGGAGCGTTGGGAATGGCGACGCCGTTCTGCACTCCGTTGTTGAAACCGGGCAGAATCCCATACATGTAGTTCGGCGTGCCAGCGCCGCTGTTGGGATAAGTATTCGCCGGAACATAACAGGTGCCGGTCTGGTTGCACGCGAAGTTCGATCGTGCGCCCCCGCTGACCAATTGCAGGCCGCCGGAAGGCAGTCCAGCGCCAGCCAGGCTGATGTCCTTGGTCATCAGTTCGATAGCGGAGCGCATGTTCTGCTGGGTCTCGGCGCGTTGCGTGACCGTGAACGTTGCGTCCATGCCCATTTTGAACAGGCTGGTCATGGCTAAGATCACCACCAGACCGATGGAGGAAGCCACCATCAATTCCAGCAAACTGAAACCGCGTTGCCATTTTGCCGTTCGCATATGCATGGTCCTCATCAGGGTCAGTGGTAGCTCGAGATCAATCCATTCGCGGTGTAGGTCCGGGATGGCATTCCCGGCTTCATGTAGTTCACCGTGATGGTGATTGCCATCATGTTGGAATTGACCGCCCCGCTCGGCAGCAAAACCTGGTTGATCGCGATGGTGCGAGTGAAATTGGCCAGGCTCATGATTTGGTCGTCGGCGGTGCCGAGAACCCCGTCGGGTCCGGGAAGAACCATGCATTCAACGCCACCATTGGGGCAGGCCGCTCCGGCTGTCGTGTTGCAGGGCACGTCATCCGCGGTTCCCACCAAGCCATCCGCGCCTGCGCAGAGCAGCGGCTGAGGCCCACTCCTGAAGATGCCGCCACTGGCGATGTTGTTGATCGAGGCGAAGGGGATCTGCTGGCTGTTACGAGCCGTGTAAATACTCTCCATGGCCTCGATTGCTTTCTGCCGGGCGATTAGATCTTCCTCCGCCGACTGTGTGGCGGCGATAGCGGTGGCAAACGTCGCAATCACCGCGAGCAGACCGACTGTCATCACGACAATGGCGATCATGACTTCGAGCAGCGAAAACCCGCGCTGTCGCTGCAAGCACATTTTTTTCGCGATTCTGTTTTGCCTCATTGTTGTACCCACACTGGGGCGCCCGCTTGCTGATTCAGCCGCCATCCCCGAATTCGGCCGGTTGCACCCCACACCGTCACCGATCGCGCACTGTAGATAGTGTCGGCCGGGCTCGTCATGTACACGACGCCGCTGTTGTAGTTGCCGAGAGTATCGCGCGCGGAGCCGTCGGGCATGAAAGCCACATAGTTCAGGCCGCCGCCTCCCAGTCCTTGGCCGAAGTCAATGGCGTTAATTCCAGTACCGAATCCATCCGGAGCGTTGGCGGGGAAGCCCGTTTTAACCGCAAAACTCACATCGACTGGCACGGTGTAAGTGTTCACCTGCTGAAGCGGCGGCAACGCACCGTTGCCCACCGCCGGCGGCTGATATTGGACCAGGATGGTCCCCCCCGGAAAGCCTCCGGGATTGAAGACAACCAGGTACTCGTGGCCCTGCGTGATGGCCAAATGGCGGGTATCGCGCAATACCATCAGCGTCGTGTCGTAGGCCGAGTCTACGTGGCCCTTCTTCAACAGCGGCTGAAACGAGATGAAGGTGACCCCCGCCAGGATCATGACAATGCAGATCGTGATTATCAGTTCCAGGAGCGAGAGGCCGCGCTGTTTACTCGACTTCATGAGTTTCTTTCCTGGGGGAGAAGCGGTGGTATGCGAGCGCTCCAATCATTGTCCAGATCGCCTGAAGGTCGCGTCAGTCAACAACGTTCCAAACTTTAGTGTTGTTGTTCATTTTAGGAATGCGCTGAGAAGGGATCAAAGCACCAAGGGACCACAGTGGAGCATTGGCCTTTTGGCGTCTCGTGGGTCACTTTCGTCACATCAGTTGAAAGTGCTTGAGTTAGGACCTGCCAGGTGGTTGCTCGAAGGATAGCCAGATGACCCCGGTAACCTGTTCAGAGAACTACCGGGGTCACTGGTTGATTAAGTTTTCTCGGTGCAGTTCGCCGAGTCCGGGTTAGTACATCTCCTCGCGAGAAGCGACCACCGTGTAGTGCATGGTGTTTCCGATGTTGGCCCAGCAACTGTTGTACTGGATGCCATTGGTGCCGCCGCCGTTCCACTGGATTAAGGGAGAGGCCAAAGCAGCAAGTTGCGCGTACGGGGCCGTTGAGCTGTTGGTCTTAGCCAGGAATATCGATCCATTGAATTGTCCATGACCCGAACCCTGTTCCGTCATGATTCCTTGCCCAATGATCAAGATCAGCCCGTTGAAACTCGAGTTTCCGGTGATATTGAGCGTCCCGGTTACGACCAGCACGCCCGAGCCGCTGTTGCTGCCGAAGTTAAAATCGCCGTTCACAAAGGTTATTAGCGGGCTGGCGTCGGTGCCCAAACCGGTTGGTGGGAAGCTGCACGGCGTTCCTATGCCACAGGTGAGGGACTGGTCGGCTCCATTCGCGATGGCAGCTACCAGGGCATTTAGTGATGAGGGGGTTGACCACGCACCGGTTAACTGGGGGTTGCTACCTGTGGGTCCAGAGTTAACAATCGCAGGAGGAGGCATGGGAGTGTTGCTGTTACTCGGTCCTCCCGTGTAATTAGCTTGGCGGCCGCTGGGAATGCTGCCGTTGGGGCTGGGAGCGCTGCCGTTGGGGCCGATGAGGTTGTTTACACCCTGTTGGTCGCCCGTGGTGATGGCCGGTACTTGTGCGGGGCCCGTGGCTGCGCAAGCGGCCGGTCCGCCCGGTCCTGTATATGAGCCAGCGCCGCTGTTATTGCCATTGGCGAAGTAATTGGACGAATTCGGTGCGGGATTGAAAACAGCGGCGGGCCCGTCCAATGCCAAAGCTGACGGGGGCGGCGTGATGCTGAAGGCCGCCACCTCATATTGGCCGACGCGTCTGCTTCCCTGCGGGGTGACGGCCACGGACGTAACAAGATATGTGGGGGAGACATTTAGGCCGGCACTTCGTGCCGCATTGCAGTCGGCATACCCGAGGGCACCGGCCACGACTTCCTGGTTGCCCATCGAGTCCCAGCAAACCGGCGAAGCGGCAGCCTGGGTGGAATCCACCGGCGTAGTCGGGAAGGTCCCATTCTGCTTCATGGTGATACGAGCCCACTTGTACTTCAGGGAACCAGCTGTATTGGTATACGGCGACATGCTGGCCACATACGGCGCCACACTGCCCGTGGGAGGCGCCCCGGCGGAGGTACACGGCGTGCCCACTGGCGTGGCTGCTCCCACAGCGCTGAACTGCTCGTGACAGAACTCATCATCGAAGTACGCGTTACCGAACGAGCGGCACTGTGAGCGCCGGAACCGGTGGCACGCTATTGGACCGCATCCGGTCGCGCATTTCTTCCAGCCCGCCCCGCATCGAAAAGAAAGCTGACTGCGTGTCCTTGTAGTTGCTATTGATCGAGGTTTCGGTGCTTGACATGTACACCATGCCCAAGCCGACGGCGGAAATCAGAAGAAGCGCCAAGAGGGCAATGAGAAGAGCCACTCCGCGTTCCTTGTTACAAAGGTTGTGTTTGCGCATATAAAGAAGTCTCCTTAGTTGTTCACCAGGCGAGCGTCTCCTACCAAAGTCGTGACTGGCCGGACGTTGGTCTTCAAATCCACGCCGGTGCTTGCACTTGCCAGAAGATTGATAGTGAGTCGGATCGACTTAATACAAGTTGCGACACCGGACGGGCACGCCAGTAGTGCCGCGCCCGCTGTGGTGGTGTTGTCCTGGGGAAGTTGGACGATGTTGCCAGCTTGGTCATAGGCCTGAAAGACCGGGTAATCTTTGAAGCTGCTGACGGCAGCGTAGTAGGCAGTATTGCTGGCTCCCCAGGCGGTATTACCCGCTATCGGCAAGCCGCCTCCGTAGGCCGCACTGGACGGAGTCCACAACGCCGTCACCATCCACGTCCCCCTCGAAAATGACCTGGGTATTTGAAACGGAAACCAGGCCAACCGCCACGCCCGAATAAGCCGCCACGTTGGCATTGGTAATGGAATAATCTGTGGGACAGTTGGGAGCAGTTCCAAGTCCTGGGGCCCTGATCATGCGGCAGTTGGGATAGCCCGCCTGATGGAGGTCGCGCTCAAACTCATCCACGAACTCGCGCCCTTCCTGAGTCAGACCGACCTTGGTCTGCTCGGCCTGACTGCGTTGGGTAGTGAGGGCGATCCCATTGAAAACCGACCCCATCACGATCGACAGAATTGCACACACGATGACGAGTTCGAGCAGCGAGAAGCCCTCTTGCGACGGAAGTGATGTTTGTCTCGGTATCTTCATATTCATAACCATGTGCTCAATTGCTCTCAATGAGAGTGCGCAGCGTCGTGGGGCGCGCAAAAAGCATGGTGTTGTTGGATCCCTTTGCTGTAACTTGCCGGGACGAGACCGTCAGTAAGCTGATACGGGTGGTGCCATTGGGGGGCGGAGTTGGACCGCCTTGCATAATATTCCAGCGGACTTCGTAAACGTCTCCGCTGCATTCCTGGTACCGCATGGCATAACCTTGGACCGTGGAAGTCGCTAGAGTAGGAGTCGGTTGAGTCCAGTCAATGTCTCCCACGTTGGCCGGTAGGGGTGCCGTGGCTGCGGTGTATAGGGTTGCGCCGCCTCCAGTTGGACCTGCTCCCTGAGCCAGCGAGGCATTGTGGGCATTCGCGCTGTTGGCGCTGGGGGCGCAGTCGTAAATAGTGACAGATCCCGGTGCCGGATAAAGCTTCAAGGTCGCAAACTTCTCCAGGATCTCCTGATCCAGAACGGTCGCGGAGCTATCCGTTTTGTTCCGCGTGTTCGACTGCATGCCCACGAGGATCATGACCATAGACCCCAACATTCCAACTGTGAGCACGGTCATGGCGATCATAAGCTCGAGCAGCGACATTCCGCTCTCCCCGAGCCTCGCCCGCTGCCGGGCACTTCCAGATAGACGGTTTGGCGATTCAGACATTTTGTTTCCTCAATTTCGTTGTATCCAATTGCCCACGTTGTCGCAGGTCCAAATCTGCACGCGCCCGCTAGGGTTGATGACGATCGAAGCCCAATTGACATTTCCCGTGAGGGTGGGTTTCGACAGAAACAACACGAAGCCCTGACCGGGAGTTTGCGGGCAGGAGTTCAAGGACGCAACACAAGGCAGTCCACGCGCATTGAAGCTGGGGGGGCTCCCCCCCGGATTGACGGTGAAATTCAGGCCGGCGATAAAGGTCCCTTCGTTGGGGGCACCGCTACCTATTCCGGGGTGGACGGTTACCTGTGCGCCGAGGGGTAGGACCGGATCACCATTGGTGTACACCCCGCTCTTGGGAATATCGATGTAATATCCGGGGTTGCCCGAAGGCAATGTGGCCTGTTGGATGGTATAGGAGGTATTTTTTCTGACCGCTTGGATGCGGGCCGACTGCAAAAGGCCGCTGAAGTTCGTCGCAGAATATCGCAGACCGACATCGCTGACGGTATTCAACACGCGAGGCAGAGCAATTGCCGCCAAAATCATTATCACGGCAACGGCGATGATCAGTTCAATCAGGGAAAAGCCGTGATCCTTCTTCTGTGTCGTGGCATTCAGCATATTTTGAGACTGAAAGTGTTCTTTATCGGTACGCACAAAGACGCATACTCAGAAGTTCATCGTAGGAGCGGGCCGGAAATGCGTCAAAGCACGACAGTCCAACTAGTAGTGACTGGCCTTTTGTCACTCTGATTGGGTACCGAGGTCACCGGGTTGATTACAAGCTACTTAATCTTCTCTTGGGTGGGCCATCTGGAGTAAGCGATGACTCCGGTAACTTGTCCGGGGAACTGGCGTGCCTCTACGATATCGCCGTATGACTCTATCGTCGCTCCTGGTTTGCGCGGATGAGGCGACAGCTCAAATCCTGCGCCATGTCCTCGAACCCCGGCCTGCTCGGTGAAACCCGGAATTCCCGTTTGAATGATTCCATTCTTGCCGTGGTGATTGTGAAGAGTCAGGAAGGCATCCGCGAGATGTTCTCGCTGGGCGTCAATTTTGTGCTCTATAAACCGGTTTCCCACGAACGCGCCCTCAGCAGTCTGCGGGCAGCGCGGGCGATCATGTGGAAGGACAAGCGTCGCAGCGCACGCGCCTCCGTCCACGCTCATGCCACGGTCGACTACGCCAACGTTGAACAGGAAAAAGCGACACTCGTCGACTTGGCCGAAGACGGTATGGCGGTTCTCTTCGGCAAGAAGCTTCCGCCCACCAGCAAGGTTTATTTCCAGTTCAAGTTGCCCGGTCAAAGCGCCAGCGTGCGCCTCTCCGGACAAATACTTTGGCAGGACTGGAACGGACGGGCTGGAATTCAATTCGTGGACGTGCCTAAAGCCTCTCGCCGGCTGCTCACTGAATTCTTGAGTGCGACGCTACCCAAGGCCTCCGCGGAAAAGCCCCTCTCGACCGTAACTGTGGAAATGGAGGAGCCGCCGCAACCGGTTCCCGTGTCCGTCAGCCTCGAAGAGGCAACCGGAGTCGGTCAGCAGAGGGTCACAGGTGGCGAGGTAATGTCTCAGCCGGGTTCGACACCTGATAACCGCCGCGGACAAGTCCGCTACGCCTGCCGACTGGGCGCCGAAGTCTACCGGGAAGGCTCCGCGGTCCCACATCGTTGTTGTCTCACAGATTTGAGTTCGGGCGGCTGCTACCTGGAAGTGCACACACCGTTTCCGCTGGGGTCAGTAGTAGAGATTACAGTTCGCACCTACGACTTAAAACTTCGGGTAAGGGGTGTCGTGCAAGCTTCGCATCCTTGCTTCGGGATGGGCATCGTCTTTGAGCTGAAGACCAAGGACGAGCGCGACCAGGTAAAGAAACTCACAGAGATGGTGGCAGCAACCGCACAGAGCGAATAGTTATCGAACCGGTGCCGCCTCTTCCGCAACTGCCTTCCTGAAGTAGTCCAGCGACATCCTCAGGCCCGTCTCCAGATCGATCTTTGGTTCCCACCCCAGTAGTTGCCTGGCCTTGGTGATGTCGGGACGGCGCTGCTTGGGATCGTCCTGCGGGAGCGCTTCATAGGCGATTTTACTTTTCGATCCTGTCACCTTTAAGACATGCCGTGCGCACTCAAGAATCGTGAATTCGTTGGGGTTGCCGATATTTACCGGAAGGTGCTCGGCTGATTTTGCCAGGCGCAGGAAACCATCAATTTCGTCGCTGACATAGCAGAAGCTGCGAGTCTGGCTGCCGTTACCGTAGACCGTGAGATCCTCTCCCCGCAGTGCCTGCTTCATGAAGTTGGGGACTACGCGGCCATCATTCAACTGCATGCGCGGACCGTAAGTATTGAAGATACGCACGATGTGAGTGTCGACCTTGTGATAGCGGTGGTAGGCCATCGTCACCGCTTCGGTGAAGCGCTTGGCCTCGTCGTATACCGAGCGAGGTCCGATCGGGTTTACGTGGCCCCAGTAAGTTTCTTTCTGGGGATGCTCCAGTGGATCGCCGTAGCACTCCGATGTGGAAGAAACGAAATATTTCGCTCCGTATTTGTGGGCGACGTCGAGGGCGTGAAATGTTCCCAGTGACCCGACTTTCAGCGTAGCAATGCCATGAATGGTGTAATCAACGGGGCTTGCCGGGCTTGCGAGATGGAATACATAGTCCACCTTGCCCACATCGAAAGGTGTACAGATATCGAGCTCGACAAATTCAAAGCGGGAGTCGCTGCGCAGATGCTCCAGGTTGGCGCGGCGGCCGGTGAGCAGGTTGTCTACGACCACCACACTCCAGCCATCGCCGAGCAGGGCGTCGCAAAGATGGGATCCCAGGAAGCCAGCGCCACCGGTCACCAATGCGCGTTGGGGGCTCATGTTCTCTTGGTGCCGTTCTTCAATAGCGCGGCCGGTACGCCGTCGGGATGAGAAGCGGCTCGTCCTACGCTGTAATACGTGAAGCCATGCGCTGCCATGATCTCCGGATCATACAGGTTGCGCCCGTCGATCACGATCGGATATTTGAGTTCCTGATTGAGGCGATCCAGATCGAGATTCGCAAACTCTTCCCATTCTGTGAGGATGAGCAGGGCGTCGGCGCCGCTTGCCGCTTCGTAGGCGGAGTTTGCGAATTTGATATTGGAGCTGATTGTTTCCTGCGTACGCTCCATCGCGGCCGGGTCGTATGCCGTGACCTTGCATCCTTCCTGCAACAAGGCTTGCACCAGGAAAAGCGCGGGTGATTCGCGGATGTCGTCCGTGCCGCCCTTGAAGGCCAGACCCAGCACACCGAGATGCTTGCCACGCAGCGTCCACAGGGCACTGCGCACTTTGCGCAGGAAACGCTGCCGCTGATCCTCATTGATGCGCATGACTTCATCCAGCAGGCGGAAGTCATAGCCACACTCTCTGGCTACCGCGCGAAACGCCAGCACATCCTTGGGAAAGCAAGATCCGCCGTAGCCAATTCCCGGATTCAGGAAGCGCGACCCAATCCGCGAATCGGTGCCAATGCCATGGCACACCTGGTGAACGTCCGCACCGACGGATTCGCAAATCGACGCGACCGCGTTGATGAAGGAGATCTTCATGGCCAGGAACGCGTTGGAGGCATGTTTGATCAGTTCCGCACTCTTCGTGCTGGTCACAATGATGGGAGCAGGAATCGAAGTCCGATCGGGCTGGGGAATAGCATCGCTATGTTCGTAATAGCTGCCATCGGTTAGCGGAGCGTAAACTTCGCGCAGCACATCGGCGGCTCGTTCGGTATCGCAACCAACCACAATGCGATCCGGGAAAAGAAAGTCGGTGACTGCCGTACCCTCGCGAAGAAATTCCGGGTTGGAGGCCACATCGAACGATTGCGGATCAGCGCCGTTGCGCAGGATGATCTTGCGGACCCACTCACTGGTGTATACCGGGACGGTGCTCTTCTCTACGATGACCTTATAGCCGTTGATGGCGCCTGAAATTTCCCGTGCGACCGACTCAACGTACGACAGATCCGCCTCGCCACGCTCGGTGGGGGGCGTTCCGACGGCTACGAAGATTGCCGAGCTGGCACGAACGGCCCCTTGCAAATCGTCCGAGAAGTTAAGACGCTGTCCGCGATGGCGGCTCAATAACTCGGGCAGGAAATTTTCGTGGATCGGTACTTGCCCATTTTTCAGCGCAGCTAACTTTCGGTCGTCGTTATCGACCAGAATGACGTCATGGCCAAGGTCAGCAAAGCACGCCCCCGCAACTAAACCCACGTATCCGGAGCCCACGACAGCGATCCGCATGTTTACACTCCCTGGATTGAATATCTCGGAACAACTTGTTTTGTGCCGCTTCCATGAGGAAGCTGAGGGGAGGAGTCGAAAGAGAAACAGCCTGGGAACCGCATGAACTCGCCCAAGATTGGCTCATTCTAACAGTTTCAGACCACAATTGGGAGGAGATAAAAGACCCTAACCCTCGTGTTTTTAAGGTTCGCTTCGGCCATTTCGGAACAGATAGCTTACGGGCGGAGAGAAGGAACGCGTTAATGCGCGGCGTCTGTAATCAAGGTCGCTAACCCCTGCAGCTTCGTCTCTTTTGTTTCCGGGAACCGATTACCACCGGGTTGAAGGCTGCTGACACCAAGGGCTTGCCAAGGCGAGTCCGGGTTCGGCCATCAGCAGGGAATCCCCCCGAGTCTTACGCCCGGAGGCGAACTGAAGATGGGGCTGGAAGATCGTGTTGACAACCCCTTCGTTTGGGGCGAAACTCCGCTACAGAAGGCCGATCCTCAACCTGAGTCGTTCTGCCATGGCGCACCACCCAGTGCCTGATCATTTGAAGCCTGACTCGCCGACGACCGGCGAGTCCGAGACGCTGCCGTGTGATGTGCCAGCGCCCGCGGCGGAGGCAAAGTTTGACTCCAACCTGACCGATCTCGCAGCGCGGTTTGTAACGCAAAGCGGCGGTTGTTTGTCGCCTGAGATCTCCGCGGAATTAGCATTGGAGATCGTCCTCAACGAAATTGTCGAGCAAGCTTGTCTGGCCACGCGTGCAACGGGAGCTGCCATCGTGCTCAGGAAGGAGGGCGAGATGGTTTGCCGTGCCAGCAGCGGCGAAACCGCTCCTGCGTTAGGTGTACGCTTCGATATCGCCTCCGGACTTTCCGGCCTGTGCATTGAGACAAGCCAGGTCCAGCGCTGCGATGATGCGCAGACCGATCTCCGCGCCGACGTCGAAGCGTGCCGGCGGCTGGGCGTGCGTTCCGTGACGGTGCTGCCTCTTCTGAGGGATGCGGAAGTAGTTGGTTTATTCGAGATTTTTTCTTCCCGCCCCTCAGCCTTTGGCGATCGGGACGAACACACCCTGGAGGCACTTTCGCGCCGGGTCCTCAAGAACCTTGAGCTGGCGGCCGAGCCATTGCCAGAATCGGTCGAGGTTCCGCGGATCGTCTATCCCATCGTGGATGACTCGCCGGCGGACTCTGAGCCTGGTCATGAATTGCTCACATCGTTTATGCCATCGTTGGCGCCGTCCCTGGTGGAAGAGACGAGTGAAACGCCTTCCGGATACGGCTTCGATTTAGTTACTGGGGTCTTGGGCGCAGCCGTGCTGGCCTGTGTCGTATTACTCGTGGTGCTGATCGATCAGCGCTTGGGTGGGCGCAATGTCGGGCGCAATCCGATGACGGGCCAAGGGCAAGTGGCAAGATCTGTATCGGGCGAGTCTCGCGGTGCGCAGACTCGCATTCCGGATGCAACGCCGAAAGCAGAGGTTGGAACAAACGACATTTCTACGCCAGGTGCCTCTACAGGAGGGCACTCTGTGCCGACATCGATCAGGAGGAGAGACACGCCTGCGCAACTTGGGACGTCAGCATCGCCCCTCTCGAAGAACTCGTCCCTTTCAGAAGGCGGCCTGCGAGTTTATGAAAACGGCAAAGAAATCTTCCGCATGTCCTCCAACGTGGGACAGGGCGAGTTGCCGCCAAATACAGGCGAATCCGCAGTCCGGCAGGCTTCGGCGATTGAGCCGGCGCGAATCCTCGAGCTGTCCCCGACCGCGGCGGAGGGTAGTCTGCTGCACCGCGTCGAGCCAGAATATCCCGAAGCAGCCCGGCAGCAGCAGCTCCAAGGGCCGGTAGTGTTGGACGTGCGCATCAGCCGTGATGGTGAGGTACAGAACGTGAATGTGGTTAGCGGACAACGCCTCCTGGCCGATGCGGCAATCGCGGCCGTGAAGCTGTGGCGATTTAATCCGCGCAGGGTGAACGGTCAGCCCACGGAAATGCAGACAACAGTGACCCTGAATTTCAGGTTGCCCCCCAACTGAAAATGTAACGGGCCGAGTGGGTGCGAAGCGAACGCAATCCTCCAGGGCAGGAGCCTCAGTTCCCTCGAGATGGCCGGGTCCGCATGAAGGCCTTTCCTGGGCGTAAGGCCCGTCGGCTGCAGGGCGCAATACACTGTAAAGCCTCTACCAACGCCGTTTTTGGTTGACAACCGACATATCCCTTGAGGTAAAGTGCCAGCGCGTCGGGTTTGTTCGTACCCTCCCTGCCTGCGAATCGATCCGGCCCCTAATGCTGTGATAACTGGTCTGCAGCTCCAAGAACCCTGACACTTCTTCGACACAAAGGAGATCCCATGCGACGCAACCCGCCCGTACTGATCGCTCCATTGGTCTTTGTTTTTGGCCTCTGCTTTTCCACAATATTTGCCTTGGGACAATCCCCAGAGAGCACGGCCCGTCACCAGTTCCAACTCAAGACTCCACCCCGCATCACTCACGGTACGATATCCAGCCAGGCGTTGAAGAGCCTTGCCACCAGCCCCAGCAACCCGCTGCCCGTGTGGGACTACCAGGTTATTTCCCCGCGAGACGGTTTCCTCTATGACGGCGTGATCGTGGGCCGAAATCCGAACACGCGTGGTACCGGCGCCGCAGTCAGCGTTACCACACAGGTTGTGCCGGTCATCCTAAAGTTTCACAGGATCGGAACGGCCGTCGATTTCACCACCGGTGTGATCACGACGATTAGTGGCGATGTCAGCTCCGATCCAACTGTGGCGGACACGGGCTGCTTTACGGGAGCGGCTAATGTGCCCCTGAAGATACTCGCGCAATCGCCAATCCTGAAAAATGCCGACTTTAACTTTGGCGGCACCGACGTTGGCACGACGCAGTACACCGACGCTTTCCAGCGGGGCGAATTCTGGAAGGTCATCGATAAGGACAATTATCACGTCCGCCTCAATCCGAAAATCCTGGCGCCTCTAGTCGTGGACGTTCCTGCAGCGAGCGGGCTATCGCTGGTTGCGGATGTGTTTGGGCCCAGCTTCCCGTTGTGCAGTCCGGAAGGACTAGTCGACATCAATTTTCTGGATGCGGTGGTGGTGAGCGAGTTAACGAAGTTGAAGGGAATTAACCCCAGCACGTTTCCCATGTTCATGATCTATAACACTGGAATGTCGATCGGCGATCCGGACAACATCAATAACTGCTGCGCTGGCGGTTACCACTCCATTAATCCGGCGGGACCGTTGACTTTCCAGACCTACTCGCCGTTCGACTTCGACGTGAGCGGACTCTTCGTCGTCTCGGCGAATGACACGGCGATTCTGTCGCATGAGGCCGCTGAGTGGGTGAACGATCCTTACATCATCAACGGCACTCCAGCCTGGGGACATACGGGACAAGTTGTGGGCTGCCAGAACAACCTTGAAGTCGGAGACCCGCTCACCGGCACCGAGGCGCCGCGCATCGTGATGCCCAACGGCTTTACCTATCACTTGCAGGAGTTAGCATTCTTCTCGTGGTTTTTTGGAAATCCGTCCCTTGGCATCCATGGTTGGGATTCCAACAATGGAACTTTCCTCACCGATGCTGGACCAGTCTGTAAGTGAGACGTTGGATGTAGATCGCCGGCGCTCAACCGAATTCCTTCTCGGAGCAACAGACGAAAGAAGCCGCCCGCAATGGGCGGCTTCGTTTTTTAGGAAGAACGGCGCTGCGCGACCGCTGATTCAGCGCATCGGTCTTAAGTTCGACGCGAATGCACTGTCACGCTCAAACTCGTCTCGCATTATCTTGCATCTTGCGGCGGTTTTCGGCATCTCAACAGCGACACCAAATTGTTAAGATGAGGACGTTGACTTGTGATGATCTCGTGCGTCCAAACTTGTGCAATCCCGCGATGTCAGGAGACCTGCCAGTGAAGGCGCACTGTCTACCGTTCGGCCAAATCCCGCATACGACGCGCCTTTTCCTCGATTTCCTGGCGTATTCGCCTAAGGTTCAGCCCTTTTATCCCCGCTCCCCCTACTTCAAAGAATGGTTAAAAGAGGAAGCCTCTGCGATTCGTTATGAGTCGTTCCAGCGCGAACGCGTCAGCGCCATCCTCAAGCGGCAAAACGAATCCTGGGATGCTTCCTCACGGACTCTTGCTAACCTCGATCGTCTTCGCAACGGTGCGTCCGCCGTGGTCACGGGACAGCAGGTCGGACTCTTCGGCGGTCCCATGTTCGCCATCTACAAGGCTCTGACCGCGGTCAAGCTGGCGGAAGAAGCGACTGCGGCAGGAGTGGATGCAGTCCCAGTCTTCTGGCTGGCCACATCAGATCATGACCTCGCGGAAGTGAATCATGTATCCATCCCGGGACCCAACGGACTGCTGCAAACGCTTTCCACTCCGAGCCACGATGTCGCTGGCGCTCCTGTCAGCGCGGTGCGGCTCGGCGAAGAAATCGTACCCGTCGTGGAGCAAGCCGCGGCTCTGCTGGGAGATTCTGCGGCGACGCAATTTCTGCGCGAAGCGTATCGTCCCGGCGAGACGCTCGGCACGGCATTTGCCCGGCTGTGTACACGCTTGTTTGCAGGGTGGGGAGTGATTCTACTGGACGCCTCCGACCCCGATCTGCATCGAATTGCGGAGCCGATTTATCGTGCCGCCATTGAGCGAGCGGACGAACTGGAAGGCGTACTGTTGGATCGAGGTCAGGCTCTGGAGGCCGCCGGTTACCACCAGCAGGTGAAAGTCACCTCGTCCTCGGTTCTGCTGTTCACGTTGCAAAACGGTGCGCGCACGCCCATACACCGGCGCGGGAATGGTCCTGCTGTGGAATTTGTGATTGGTGGCGAGGACGGAGGCGAAAAGGTTTCGCAAGCCGAATTGGCTGTCCGGATCGCTTCGACGCCGGAGCAATTCAGTCCCAACGTCTTGCTGCGGCCGGTGGTGCAGGACTTTCTTTTACCCACGCTCGTGTATACCGGCGGGGCCGCGGAAACCGCATATTTTTCGCAAGTGGGTTCGGTGTACAAGGTGCTGCTTGGACGGGTCACGCCCGTTGTGCCGCGTTTCTCGGCAACCTTGGTCGAGCCGAAAATCCAGCGCTTGATCGAGCGTCACGGAATCACCGTGCTTGATGTTTTCAGCGGACCGGATAGCCTACGACAGCGGTTGGCCGCGCGTAACCTGCCGCGAGATTTGCAGGCTGCTTTCGATGTTGCCAAGAAGTCTCTCGAGACAAGCCTCACCGACATCCGCGAGAGGTTGGCCAAGCTGGATCCCACTTTGGTGGACGCGGCGCAGACCGCGGCTTCGAAAATGCAGCATCAACTGGAACGGCTGTACACACAGGCCACGCGCGCGGAACTGCGGCAGGGCGAACTGATCGGACGTCATGCAGAGACGCTCAGCCAATCGCTCTATCCCGAGAAAGGCCTGCAGGAACGGGCTATCGGCGGCATGTACTTCCTGGCCCGCTACGGACCCGAGCTTCTCGAGCAGATCTATACCACCATCCATACCGACTGTCACGACCATCAGATTCTGGAGCTTTGAGCTTAGAACTTTCTGGAACATCCGGATTCGTATCAGGGCATGACTTCAGTCATGCCCTGCGTTGCTGAAAATGAGTTCGGCTTCAGCCGCTGGGATTAAATTTCTCGATCGCCATTTCGCCGCCCTATTTGCTTTCACTGGTGGCCAGATAAGTTCCCAGTCCTATCATGATGGCGCCTGTGACCGTCCTTTGCCGGCGACGGAACACTGCCGACGAGCGAATCAGATTCCCCAAAGGTCCTGCCAGGATGATCACGATCAGGTCGGCGGTCGTGTTCAAGAACACCGACAGCGTGCCCAGCAGAACAAACTGCAGGAAGACGTGGCCGCTCTCCCGGTTTACGAATTGGGGGATGAACGAGAGAAAAAACAAAGCTGTCTTGGGATTGAGCACTTCGGTCGCAATCCCCTGCCAGAGCGGGTTTCGCGCCGGTTTGCCGATCTCGGAGCCGGGTTCAGCACTTGCCAGCGGGTCTTCTGCGACCACCACCGATTCCCTGTGGGCATCGAGGATCATCCTGATTCCCAGAAAGCACAGATAGGCAGCTCCCAAGTATTTCACGGTCGCGAAGGCGAGTGCCGACTTGGCCAGCACAATGGAAATCCCCAGCGCCGCCGCGAATACATGGACCATGCCGCCAAGAAAAGTCCCCAAGGCCGAGAGAACGCCTTCGCGCTTTCCACCTGCCAGGCTTCTCGCCAGAACGTAGAGCATCCCGGGCCCAGGAGCGACGGCGAGCAGCAGTGCTGCGGTCAGGAAGAGAAGGAACTTTGTGAAATCAAACATGCGGAGATTTTATTTCAGAGTCTACCGTTTCAGCCAGTTCTCCAATCCTTCGAGCGAGTCAACGCGCGGCCAGTCGCGGTTGCGGTAAGCCCCCGCAACATCGAACAGAACGGCTTCCATCCCAACATTCCGGGCTCCGACGAAGTCAATCGAATACACGTCGCCCACGTACAAACTCTCCGCCGGCTGCGCCTGCATTTTCCGTAGAGCAGCCTGAAAAATCGCCGGATGCGGCTTTTCACAACCCATAATTCCGGAATCTGTTATGCACCGGAAACAGTCCGCGATACCGCAGCGCCGCAGCACGTCCGCGATTTTGCCATCCGAATTGGAGATTACGGCAATGGCGTAGTCATGGCCAATTCGCTGCAAAGCATCACAGGTTCCTGGGAGGATCTGATCCCAGTTGGCCGCCTTCTGCGTATTCTCGACCAGAGTATTTCGCAGGCCATCGTCCAAGGCGCCGAGGTCCTGCAGCAGGTAGGTGTGGAACGTCCACCAGAAGCCATGATCCACCCTGCCGCCCATCATCCCCTGGTCAAATTCCTTCTTAGTCGTGCGCTCCAAGGCGTGCCACTGAGCAAGAGTCGGATGACGATCCTTCGGGAGTGGCGCCAGTATCCGATCCCGGTTTGGAAAGAGAAGGGTATTGCCGACATCGAAGAAGATGACTCGCCGCGTTGCCATCAATTTATATTACTCAAACTGTCAGGAACCGAGATGAAACTCGCGTCGGGAAGGATGAGTTGACCCGACTTGAAACTAGGTTCCCTCCGCGGCAGAAAAACGGGTAATATCCAAGTTTCGGCTTCGAGCATGGGACTGACTTTCCGGTGCTCTGTCTGTGATTATGGCGATGTCTTCTGCAATGGCGTTGCTTTCGGGCTTTTCCCGGACTACCCGGGCAGCGATGGCGGCCTATCCCGTTGTGCGCAGCCAGACTCCGATTGTTTTCGGTTTTATTCTCGCCTTGCAATACCGCGGTTCCCGCGGGGACATCTACAACATTCTCTGGGCAGTTGTCTTCGGATTCGCCACCCTGAATATTCTCAGCCTGGCAGCGAAACGTTTGGAACCGAGGCATCGCGGTCTAAGCTTTGGAGAATTGATGGCAGTGCTGGTCGTCATTCTCTCAGTCATTCTGCTGGGATGGGAGATGCTGAACCTCTTCCACATCTTTCCGATCAAGCTCAAGCGGTAGTATCCTGACCGGAGCATTTCATTGAGTTGATTTTGCGGTATGATTCGCATGGTGAAGCATCCTCCGAGTTTCGAAGTTGCTTGTCCCTGCTGCGGTGCGCTGCTCAAGGTGGATGAAGAAACTCGCGCAGTAATCGCCCACACTGCTCCCAAGCAACCCAAGACCTTCAATGACTTTGAAGAGGCTGCGCGCTCCATGAAGGAGCAGGACAACCGGCGTGAGTCGCTCTTCCGCCAGTCGGTAGAAGCCCAGAAGCACGCCTCCGACCTCCTGGAGAAGAAATTTCAGGAAGCGGTGAAGAAGGCGAAGGAATCTCCCGACACGGGCAAACCCATCCGCGATTTCGATCTGGATTAGGCTCGACAGGTAGAATTGCCGGCAATGTTAACCAGGCCACTTCTGCTCGGCCACCGCGGTGCCCGCGCCACTAAGTCGATTCCTGAAAATACGTTTGCGTCGTTCGATCAGGCCCTGGCAGATGGCTGTGATGGTTTTGAGTTTGATGTGCGCCTGACGGCCGATGGCCAAGCGGTGGTAGTTCATGATCCGCAGAGCCGCGGGGTTGAGATCGCGCGCGCTACAGCAGAACAAGTGAGTTGGCTCCCGCAGATGCAAGATGTACTGGCCCGGTACCGGGACAGCGCATTTCTCAACATCGAACTGAAAGTTCCCGGGCTGGAGTCCCTGATCGTGAACCTGCTGCGGAAGTATCCTCGCAGTCGTGGCTTTGTGGTCTCGTCTTTTCTGCCCGAAGTTTTGCGCTGTATTCGCGGCGAGAGGTCGTCCATTCCGCTCGGGCTAATCTGCGAAACCAAGCATCAGCTGAGTGCGTGGCGCCAATCACCCGCTGAATACGTCATTCCACATCACACGCTGGTCTCGACTAAACTTATCCGCGAACTCCATGAAGCAGGCAAGAAGATACTCGTCTGGACGGCCAACGAACGATCGGGTATGCGGCGTTTCGAAAAGGCAGGAGTGGATGGCGTCATCAGCGACGACACCAAACTTCTGGGCGAAACCCTTCGGCGTTGAACTGAGTTGCGATAGTCGGGAGCTTAGTCTGCCGCAGCTTCCAGCGCTGAGGTGTTGCGCGTGGGCCTGTGCAGAAAAGCTGTCCTTTCCATCTCGAACGATTCCAGGTTGGAACCCATAGCCTGTTCGTTCCAGCCGAGCACGGCGCCAATCCGCAGAGCGGCTTCGCGGCTACAGGATTCAGACCAGCACGCGCCCAGCGCCACCGGCACCCGCCGCAGCAGAACGTCGCCCAGCGTCACCGCACACTCTTTCCGGTAAGCCTCCACCGCTTCGGCCACAATGTGCGAGGTGTGGGGGCAGATGGGAGCGCGCAACTCTGCGCTCACCAGCGCCATGCGGGCAATGTCCATGGCGTTCTTGCCATGCCACTCCACCATTCCACGCGCCGATTCTTCGCTCACCGATCCTGCCCGGGCAATTTCGACGACCGCCTGATCGAGCAACGGATCGAGGGCAGTGCCTGGCCCGACCGCAACCGTCTTCGGCTCGGGAACGCTGATCCCTATTTTGCGCGCGCATTCTCGGGCCAGAGAAGCGGCGGTGGTCAACTTGCCGCCAATGACTGAAATCATGCGAGCGGCGCCCTCGTCGGTGTGGTCGTGCAAAAAGTGCCGTCGCGTCACACTTGAGGGACGACTCCCTGGAGAATTTGGCAGAGGCCTGACGCCGGCAAAGGCATATTTAACATCGTGCGCCGCGATCTTTGCTCGGGGAAACAATTGCTTTACGGTGCGCAGCAGGTATTCGATTTCTTCCGCGGAAGGAGCAGTTCTTGCCGGATCGCTGTCATCGGGAACTTCCGTCGTGCCCACCAGTATCTGCTCGTTCCAGGGAAGGACGAAGACCGGACGTCCGTCTGCAGCCTCAGAGTAGAGGGCAGCGCTGGGCGCACCCGAAAAACGCGGAAGCACGATGTGCGATCCGCGCACGCCGCCCAGCATGGGCTGCGCAGTTCGAACCGAGGATCGCTGGCAGACGCGGTCGGCCCACGGCCCGGTGCAGTTTAAAACCCACGCGGCACTGATGCGTTCATCGCGTCCGTCGGTTCGATCACGGAGCAGAATGCCTCTGGCCCGTCCATGCATTACATCAACGGCCAAGACTTCGGAATGATTGCGAACCACTGCTCCAGCCTCGATTGCCTCCGTTAGCCATTCCGCGACCAGGCGCTCGGGAAATTCGCATTGCGCGTCCTCGTAGCTGAACAATGACCAGCGCTGGCCCGCATCCAGAGCGCGCTCTACGCGCTTCAATTCCATTTCGCTGGGGCGCCCGACCGACTTCGTGCCCGCCATGCGCTGGTAGAGCCACAGTCCTACACGCACCTTCATCGCACTGCGCTGGCTGTGCTCGTTCAAAAGCAACAGAAAATGTACTGGGTGTACCAGGTGAGAGCGTTCACGCAGCAGGCGATCTCGCTCCCGCACAGATTCGCGAACCAGATCCAGTTCGCCGTGTTCCAGGTAGCGCAGGCCACCGTGGATGATGCGTGTGGAGCGGCTGGTGACACCAGAAGCGAAGTCATTCTGCTCGACCAGAAGTGTACGCTTGCCGGCCCGAGCACATTCCCGGGCCACGGCCACACCGTTGATTCCTCCGCCAATGATGACGACGTGGAACGTCTGCCCGTCAAGGGAGGCTCGAGGCTTAAGCGCTAATGTCATTGAGTATCAAATCATTGTCCAACAACGAGATACACCCAATACAGTCTTCGGTTCCTTGAAGCTCGCTCCGCGTTGAGACACTCCGTCAATTCAAGTCTGCGCTCCCCTGCGCCCCCGCAGAAAGTGACGTTAGTGCTTCTTAATGATTGGCCCAAAGTGAGCAAGCCCATGAGCGACCGGGTTCTTCTCCGATCATTCTAAACAAGAAACTAGATTAAGAACCGGCCCAGTCTCTCTACCGCTTTTGTTTTTAGTTGCCGTCTGGAAAATTGTCGGTTGTTAGCTTCGTGCATTTTTTGCCCCGACAAAAAGGATCGGCCGCGTTGGAAGACATTCCGTTTCTCTGTCCGATGGGCGTCGACTTCTGCGCTATCTAAGAGCGGCACATTGCCGGGTTCGATGGCGGTCATTTACATTGGTTGCCGATGTCCACGACGGGAGAACGATTCGAGCGAGTGGTCGGCATCATGGAGCGGTTGCGGGCTCCGGGCGGATGTCCCTGGGATCGCGAACAGACCTTCGATTCCATCAAGCCTTACACCCTTGAGGAGACTTACGAAGTCCTGGAGGCGATTGACAATCGCGACTGGGACGAACTCCCGGGCGAACTTGGCGATCTGTTGCTGCAGGTTCTCTTTTATTCAGAGATGGCGAAAGAGCAGGGGTCGTTTTCCATCGACGATGTCTTGGATCGACTGTCGAACAAACTCGTCGACCGCCATCCCCACGTGTTTGGGGACGTGAAGGCCGAGACCTCGGCGGAAGTTAAGCGCAACTGGGAGACTCTTAAGGGCGAAGAGAGGAAAAAACGGCGGAGCAATGAAAGCGAAAAGGGAACCGACGAGAAATCCGCGGAGAGCCAGCACTCCGCTCTCGCTGGAGTATCGTCGGCCATGCCGTCACTGCTCGAAGCCTACAAGCTGAGCTCTCGCGCGGCCCAGGTTGGATTCGACTGGCCGAATGTTGAAGGCCTGTTCGACAAACTTCATGAGGAAACGGTCGAACTCCGCGAACAACTGAAGGAATTTCCCGAGCCTGGCCCTCGGCCGCAAGGCCACGGCATGGCCGGCGCAGGGCGCCAGCAGATTCCGGAACAGCTGCAGACCCGTCTGGAAGAGGAAGTCGGGGATCTGTTTTTCGTCATGGTCAATCTGGCGCGCTATCTGTCGCTCGATCCGGAATCCGCGCTGCGTAAGACCAATCGGAAATTCAAGCGCCGCTTCCAGTGGATGGAAAAACGCTTGCTCGAAACCGGCCGTACGGCGGCCCAGGCCACGATGGCGGAACTCGAGTCACTGTGGCAGCAAGCCAAGCTCCAGGAGAAACAGCTTTGAGTTCCGACCCTGTCGTTATTCGCCATTGCCAGGGCCTTGAGGAACTGCGGGCTTGCGTAACCCTGCAGAAGGAAGTCTGGAACTTTACCGACGCGGAACTAGTGCCGCTCCGGATGTTCGTTGTGGCGGGAAAAGTGGGAGGCCAGGTAATGGGGGCCTTCGCCGGCAACGAGATGGTCGGATTCGCACTCTCGGTGCCGGGTACACGCTCAGGGCACATCTACCTGCACTCGCACATGCTGGCGGTGCGACAGGACCATCGTAACAGCGGTTTGGGCCGGCGCCTCAAGCTGCTGCAGCGGGAAGACGCGCTGCAGCGGGGAATCGAGTTGATCGAATGGACCTTCGATCCTCTCGAAATCAAGAATGCCTATCTCAACATCGAAAAGCTGGGCGCGATTGCCCGCCGTTATAACATCAACCAGTACGGCATCACTTCTTCACCGCTGCAGGGCGGATTGCCTAGTGACCGCTTGATCGCCGAATGGTGGTTGAAGTCGAAGCGCGTGGAAAGCTTGCTGGCGACAGGGAGGAATCCACCCATTCAGCGCGAAACAACTATCGATGTGCCGGGTCAGATCTACGACTGGAAAACAGCGGCAGAAACGCGCGGCAAGGCGCGACAGGTGCAGGAGCGAAATCGCGATCAGTTTCTGCGAGCGTTTTCGAATGAACTTGCGGTGCTGGGTTACGAACGCGATCCGGACGGCAACGGCAAGTTCGTGCTCGGTGAATGGGATGAGAACTGGTCGTATGCGTCAGAGTAGTTCGCGACAAACTACATGAAAGTCGAAGCCATCACTCTCCGTGAAATTCAGATGCCGCTTGTCCATTTCTTCGAGACAAGCTTTGGCCGTGTCTATCATCGTCGCATTCTTCTCGTCACTGTTCACTGTGAGGGCGTGAATGGCTGGGCCGAATGCGTTGCGGCAGAAGATCCTTTTTACAGCAGCGAGTGGATCGACAGTGCGTGGCCGACGATTACGCAGTATCTCGCTCCCGCTCTGCTCGGCCGTGAAATTGAATCGGCGCGAGAGTGTCCCGCGTTCTATGCCAGGGTCCGGGCTCACCGCATGGCCAAGGCGGCGCTGGAAAACGCAATGTGGGATGCGGAGGCCGCGCAGAAACAGCAGCCACTATGGAAACTGCTTGGCGGCACGCGCAAGGAGATTCCTTGCGGCGTTTCCATCGGCATCCAGGATTCGGTTGAGCAGTTAGTGGAGAAGGTCCAGGCTGAGTTAAGTGCGGGATACCGCCGCATCAAGTTGAAGGTCAAACCCAGTTGGGATGTAAATGTCCTGGAGAAAATTCGCTCGCGCTGGCCGGAAATTCTGTTGAGCTGTGACGCCAACTCGGCTTACACGCTCGACCAGGTCGAACACCTTCGCCTCTTCGATCAATTCAACCTGCTGATGATCGAGCAGCCGCTGTGGGACGACGACATCTATTACCACTCCCGGCTGCAGAAACAGTTGCGCACTGCGATCTGTCTGGATGAATCCATCGTGAACGTGCGCGCTGCGGCCTTCGCGGTCGAGAGCGGAGCCTGCCGCATCATCAACGTCAAGGTGGGACGCGTAGGCGGCTTCACCGAGGCCAAGAAAATTCATGATCTTTGCCAGACGCAAAATATCCCGGTCTGGTGTGGCGGCATGCTCGAGTCCGGAATCGGACGCGCTCACAACATTGCACTTTCCACTCTGGAGAACTTTCGTCTGCCCGGAGATGTTTCTGCGTCGAAGCGTTATTGGAAAGAAGACATCGTCGATCCGGAAGTGCAAGTCTCGCCGCAAGGGATGATCCCGGTCGGCGACCAGCCCGGTACCGGTTACCGCGTCAAAGAGGAGTTGATTGAGAAGTTGACCGTTCGCAAGCAGACTCTTACCGTCGGAAACAAGTAGTCCGCGCGAGTTCAACGCCGGCTCCGGCTCGCAGTCGCCGTTCCTGTCTCCCCGCGCTGCAGCCGGGCATGTTCAGTCTTGAGCAGCTCGACCCCCTTGGCGAATGTGAGATCATCCGGCACCCGCCGGAACTCGGTGAAGGTTTCCTCCGATTTGATGGCGAGACGTTTCACCATCATAATCCTGCCCGTAAAGTCCAATCGCATGTGGGTCACTTCCCATGCCCCATCGCCTACGTCTGCCTGTTCCACCAGAAAGGTGCCGCCTTTGTCGAGGTGCCCCAGAATTCCCCAGCCGAAGCTCACCTCGCGGAACAGCGTGGCTTCGATTTTGGCCAGGCGGCAAGCATTTTTGTCGATCAGCAGATATCCCTGCATGCCGAGCAGCACCTGCTCCACGCGCGAGGGCGGCGAGTAATGCGGATGGGGCCGGAATTTCAGCCGCACGAGTTCGTCGCCCACCTTGCCCACGCCTTCCCGGCCCGGTTCCGTCCCGTCGAATTCATAGATAAAAGCATCGGGTAGAGCCTCGATGATCCGCAACGCGTGCTCCGCATCCTCGTGTTCCTGTTTCTGCTTACGACGCAGGTCATCGCGATCTGTGGCCAGATGTTCCAGGTGAGCCGTCTCGTTCTGCAACTCCTGCTGCGATATCAGCTTGTCATCGTTCGCGATCAACAGTCCCGCCGTCGCTTCCGTGGTCTGCACGTAGAGCTTGGTTTGCGAGCCCCGGGGAGTTTGCTTGCGCCCCCGGAACATGTGTTTCACTGATCCGTTGTTGGAAGCGGCGGCTTCCTTGGCGACGACAGCGCGAACCAACGCCGCCGGAGACAAATTATCAGGATGGTCGGAGACCTGACCTGAGATGCCCCACTGCAAAGCGGCGACTGCGAACGCGACTGCGATAGCGAAGTGAGACCTGGGGCGCTGCCAGCGCATCTTTTTTTGCACCATAACCAGTGTAGCCAATCGACCCTGCGATGTCCTCTACAGCGCTTCCGGTAGGATACCCAGGACCAAACGTCACTCCAACCGCTTGCCGCGCACTCAAAGGGTGGGTATAGTCGAGGAGAAACGTCTACTGCACCCGCCTGCGGGAATCTTTGCTGTCGACATTGCTTAAGATGTTTGATCCTGCTTCATAAGGAGAGTCTATGAGTGCACCCCTGTCTGGCGATCTGGCACAAATCGGCAAGTCGGTCGTAATCAAGGGCGAACTATCAGGCAGTGAAGATCTCTACGTAGATGGTCAAGTTGAGGGAACTATCGCACTGAAAACCAACAGCTTGACCGTGGGCCCGAATGGCCAGGTGAAAGCCAGCGTGGAAGCAAAAATTGTAGTCGTGCAAGGTAAGCTGGAAGGCAACGTTCAGGCTAGCGAACGAGTTGAGTTGCGCAAGTCGGCGGTGGTTACCGGCGACGTTTCGACCCAGCGCATCTCGATTGAAGAAGGAGCCTATTTGAAAGGCAAGGTTGACATCCAGGGCAAGTCTGACGGCAAGGCCGCGCCGAGATCTGGCCCCCGCTCGCAGCGATGCGAACAGGTGGAGCCGGGAAGTTGGAATGGCATCAGCAGCGCAGAACTTCATGAAATTTTTTCGCAGCTCATCCAGCGGACCGGAGGCGACGAACCCGGCACAGAGCGGTCAAAAGCTCACCCGGCGTTCAAGCGGGCTGGGCGAATTGGCGCGTAGCTGGGACAGGAAAGAGACTTTATGCGTTCTCGATCTCGGTTCCACGTCGGCCATCAACATCCGCCACTTTACCGAGAGGGGCCACAAGATTTACAGCGAAGATCTTCTGACTGCTTCCACCGAGCCCCATCTCGTCACCAAGGATGAGCAGGGCGCGATGGTGCTCGACAGCCGGCAATTTCTTGCCGACAACCTGGTCTATCCCGCCGCGCACTTCGACATGGTCCTATGCTGGAACTTGCCCGACTATCTGGATGAGAGCCTGGTCCGGCCCGTCGTAGGACGGTTGTGGTCTGTCCTGAAGCCGGGTGGCATGCTGCTGGCATTCTTCCACACCCGCGATGCGGGCCCCGACTCTCCCTGCTACCGCTTCCATATCATTAGCCAGGACACGCTGGAGATGCAGCGCGTCGTGCTCCGCCGCGAAGCAAGACGCGGACCCACCGGGGCGGTCCACAGCGCGATCACGAACGGTTTTCAGTTGCAGCGGGTATTCAACAACCGTCATATCGAAAATCTCTTCCGCGATTTTGCTTCCATCAAGTTCTTTCTCGCGCGGGACAACGTGCGGGAAGTGCTGGTCGTGCGCTAGGTGCGGCGGCCAGCAGCGGTCCCGCCCGCGGAATCCTTCCACACGGTCACTCCCATTCGAAAGAGATGCTGACGAAAGATCTCGATCACCGCAGAACCAGGCGGGAAAGCCGACGCTAGGATGGCGCGAATCTCGGCGGGAACATACGCGCTCCGCACCGACGCTACGCCGTCAACCCGCGACACGTGACTACGCATTAGAGGAAACGCCGCATAGACAAGTGCGAGATGCAGGGGATGGCGAACCAGGTCATTAACTGCAACCGCGCAGCGACTAACCCGCGCCGCCTCCCTCACAAAGCGTGACAGTTCCTCTGGATCCAGGTGGTGCGCAAACAAGTTGCAACTGACCACGTCGAAGGAGCCGTCCCGAAAGGGAAGTGCCAGGGCATTGGCTACAACGGATTGGGTATCACCGCGGAGATGCGACCGCATGCGGTCCAGGAGAGTGAAGTCGAGTGTGATGCCTCGTCGCGCCAGTCTCTGACTGACCAGTCTTGGAACTTCTCCGAATCCCGCTGCTACCTCCAGCACCGAAAGGTGCTTCTTTCCCGTGGATCGAGCGACGCGTTCGATCAAAGCCTGTGTCGTAGCGACACCGCCAAACCAGCGGTTGATGCGGCCAAGATCACGTAAGGAGCACTCGACCTCCTCTGGCGGACACTCGTCAGAGTCGAGAATCTCCGGGATGATGACCCTCTGCATGCCGTGAGGTTGAGATGTTTGCCCTTGGCTGGCTTGCTTTGTTTTCAGAACTGGCTCTGGCGGGCAGTCAGATCGCCGCGCAGAATTCCTCAGCAGAGCCCTGTCAGACTTCGGCCAGTTCTTCTTCCAGCAACTGCTTGTTATACAGGTCGGTGTAGTAGCCGTTCAAGGCGAGGAGTTCGTCGTGCGTGCCCAACTCGACGATGCGTCCGCCGTGCAGCACGGCGATGCGGTCGGCATTGCGCACGGTTGAAACCCGGTGTGAGATGAAGATGGTGGTACGTCCGTGCAGCACGTCGCGGAGGTGGTTCAAGATTTTGTCTTCGGTGTGAGTATCCACACTGGAAAGGGCGTCATCGAGGATCAGTATTCGGGGATCGCGAATGAGCGCCCGGGCGATGGCAGTGCGCTGCTTCTGTCCGCCAGACAGAGTGATGCCACGTTCGCCCACCAGCGTCTGATAGGACTCAGGAAAGTTCTCAATGTCCTCGGCAATATTGGCCGCCGCCGCCGCATCGTGAATCTGCTGGTCGGTGGCGGAGTCCACTCCGAGTGCAATGTTCTCCCGGATGCGGTCGCTGAACAGGAAAGTCTCCTGAGGCACAAAGCCAATGCTCCTTCGCAAAGAACCGAGCGAATAGTCGCAAATGGGACGGCCATCGATCAGAACCGTGCCTGGCGGCGCATCGTAGATGCGCGGAATCAAGTTGACCAGAGTAGTCTTGCCAGACCCGGTCGGCCCCACGATCGCCAGGCTACTGCCCCCGGGTATCCGCAGGTTAAGGTTGTGCAAGACATGGTTGCCGTTGTAGCTGAAATTCAAGCCCCGGAATTCGATTTCGCCGCCAACCGGCAGATCCCGGGCCTCAGGGCCGTCCGTGATTTCCGGCTGCTCCACTAGAATTTCGTTCAACCGCACCAGCGACGCCGTGCCGCGCTGGAAGATGTTGACCACCCAGCCCAGCGCGATGATGGGCCAGGTCAATTGCATCATGTAGGTGAGAAAGGCCGCGAAGCCGCCCACGCTCATGGACCCGAAGAGAAACAGAGTTGTTCTCGTTCCCAGATACGAAACCAGCTCGACCCGCGTCTGTCCGTTGATAACTTCGCGTCCACCGAGCCATAGGACCAGCGCAGTTGCTACGCCCAGCACCAATTCCAGAGTCGGCCACAGCATTCCCATCAAGCGCACCAGCCTCAGGCTGCGGGCAATGTATTCCTGGTTGGCGGTTTCGAAGTTGGCAATCTCGGCTTCCTCCTGCACGTAGGCGCGAATCACCCGCACTCCGGAAAAATTCTCCTGCGCCCGCGCCGAGATATCCGAGAACATGGCTTGAATTCGCTCGAAGCGCTCGTGAATGCGCCGTCCAAAGTACTGAATCAGCACGCTCGCCACCGGCAGCGGAAGAAACGTATAAAACGTCAGCTGCGGACTGATGGCGACCATGAAGGCGAGCGCCGCAACGGTGAAGACGATCGTGTTTGCCGAGTACATGATCGCCGGACCCAGCAACATGCGCACGGCATTCAGATCGTTGGTCGCACGCGCCATTACGTCCCCGGTACGCATGCGCTGGTAATAGGAGTAGGAAAGGGTTTCCAGGCGGGCGAACAGGTCGTTGCGCAGATCGAATTCGATGTCCCGCGAGATCCCGATCAGGATCCACCGCGTCAGAAACATAAAGATCGCCCGCACCGCGAACACAGCCAGTAACTCGCAGACAAACAGCGCCAGTGCGTGACGGGTGACGCCACCTTTAAGGCTGTCGATTGCTCGTTGAATTACCTGCGGAAACAACACCCAGGCGCCGTTGCTGACCAGGACACAAACGGTTCCGGCCACGTAACCCCAGCGATAGCGCTTGAGGTAAGGCAGCAGCGGTAAGGCAGCAGCGGACGCAGGCTCTTGGGCAACAGGCTCGGTAACATGCAGAGTCAGTAGATGAGATTTTAGCAGGCTGAGGTGCAGGTTTTCCGGAGGCAGGGCGATGTTGCACCCAGCCCTACAAAATGATTTTGAAACTTTTCTCTCTCGGCCGGTGGGGATTCACCGGGTGCCGACAACTGCTGAAAAGTTAAGACTTCGCCACCAATAGACTCCAAAGAGGACGCCGGAAATAGGTTCCTGGTTGCCGACAGTAGGGAAACCCATCGCTTGGTGGCTCGAATCGAAATTGCCAACAGCGGCAACTTCTACGGGTAGCCCGCTAGACCGCCAAGTGATCAGCGAGCGGCACCTCTCTCGGTTAGTCTATTCGTGAGCACACATCTGTGTCAGCCTTGACAACCAGACCTAAAAAGCGCATTTTTGTCCGCACCACGCCTTCTGGGGGCACATCGACCGGTGCCCAGGCCAGCACATCTGCAGGAGTTCACCATGATTCCGCAATCTGCAATGCAGAAATTCCGGGAGTCTCTTCGCGGCCAGTCATTCTGCCCTGGTGAGCAGGGTTATGACGCTGCCCGAACTGTTCCTAACGCTATGATCGATCGACGACCGGCGATCATCGCGCGCTGCACCGGTCCTGCCGACGTAATCACATGCGTACGTTTCGCCCGTGAGCAGGACATTGTTGTTGCTGTACGCGGCGGAGGTCACAGCGTTGCGGGAAAGTCCATTTGCGATGAGGGTCTCATGATTGATCTATCGGCCATGAAAGGCATCCGGGTCGATCCCGCCCGGCGGACCGTGCGCGCCGAAACGGGTCTCAAGCTGGGCGAATTCGACCGCGAGACGCAAGCCTTCGGTCTGGCCACGACGCTGGGCGTAGTCTCTGCCACTGGCATCGCGGGCCTGACGCTAGGCGGAGGCTGGGGTCACTTGCACGCCAAGTATGGACTCGCCATCGACAATGTCATCGGTGCGGATGTGGTCACCGCCGACGGGCGCCTGCTGACGGCGAATGCTTCCGAAAACCAAGATCTTTTCTGGGGCGTGCGCGGCGGCAGCGGCAACTTCGGAATTGTGACCTCGCTTGAATACCGTCTCCACGAGGTCGGTCCTGTGCTGGGTGGTGCCGTATTCTTCCCGGCGGCGAAAGCGAAAGAAGTGCTGCATTTTTGGCGTGAATTCGCCGCGGCCAGTCCCGACGAAGTGGTTACCCAGGGCGGTTCGTTTAATCTTCCGGATGGCATCCCTGTCTTCGGCATTGTTGCATGCTACTGTGGACCGCTTTCGGAGGGCGAAAAGGTGTTGAAGTCCTTGCGGACCTTTGGTTCGCCGGTCGCCGACACCTTTGCCACCGTCAGCTATCTACAATTGCAAAGTATGTTCGACCCGTTCTTCCCGCCGGGACGCCAGACCTATGTAAAATCGAACTTCATCCGCAGCCTGAGCGACGAAGCCATAGACGCCCTCGTACAGTACGTGGGCAAAAGTCCCTCCCCGTACACTTTTGCCCCTTTCATCGAACACTGGCACGGAGCTGCCACCCGCGTCGGAGTTACGGAGACTGCTTTTCCTCATCGGCAGTACTCGTGGAACTTCATGGCCTGGTCGATGTGGGCGACTCCATCCGAGTCAGAAAAGAACATCCAGTGGACGCGCGAATGTTGGAAAGCTCTGCGGCCGTTTCTGGCCGCAGGCTCGTATGGCAATTACGTTGCGGACGAGGGCGATGCGGTCGAGCGCGCAGCCTACGGGCCCAACTACGATCGCCTGGTCGCCCTGAAAAACAAGTACGACCCGACAAATCTTTTTCGCATGAACCACAACATCAAGCCGAGTGAGACAGCGCCGACGGCAATGAGTGCTTAGCACTGGCGTGCTGTCGTATCTGTACCGCGCGGGGCGATCGAGTATTGGCGAGAACAGGCCTTTCTCATTAACGAACCGGGGATTCGCCTCAAAGCGCGAAAGTAGCCGTACACTCGGACACTGTTCCTTCTGTCGCGCCCGCTGATCCGAATGGCGATGATCGGTCACTTGGCCGTGCAGTCGGCTACACATAGGAGTGGTTTCCGTCGCAGCCGATTAGCGGCGACTCTCGGGATTGTGCCCGAGTCACGGGCTGTCCGGAGGCTAGGTCGCCGTCCTCAGGGCAGCTCCTAAATTACTTCCGGATTGGCGACAACCTCGGGAGTTGCGGCAGAAATTCTCGTCTTTAGCGGCGCTTTAGTGCTTCCAGCTCTTCTAAAGTTCGCGGCCAGTCCGATCCCAATAGCCGCGACAAACTCCGATCCGCAAGAACTTTGCCGCCAGTCTGGCATCGGGCGCAATAGTTCGTTTCTTTGTCGGCATAACGAATCCGCAATACCTTGTCTCCACATCTCGGACACGGCTCACCATAGCGGCCATGGACTGCCATATCTTTGCGAAAGGCGGTCACCTTTTCGGGAAAGCCAGACCCCGCCTCGGCACGCAGTCGGTCTACCCACAGGTCGAGCGTCTGCCGCGTCGCAGCGAATAGCCTTTCCCACTCGTCCGGCCGCAACTTGTGCGTGAGCGTGATGGGAGAGAGTTGCGCCGCGTGCAGAATCTCATCCGAATACGCGTTGCCGATGCCGCTCACCAGACGGGGATCGGTAAGCGCCCTCTTGAGTGTGTGGTTTTCAGCTGTGAGTGCGGCGCGAAATGAATTCAGATCGCTGGAAAATATGTCGATTCCTCCAGGGTCAACGGAACGCAAGCTCTCCTCGCCGCTGAGGATATGCAACGAAGCGCGGCGCTTAGTGCCGGCTTCGGTGAGCACCAGAGAACCTTTGGGAAAATCGAAGGCTGCCAGATTCTGACGGCCGGCCAGCTTTGCTCCTGGTGGCCGCCAGTGCAGCCGACCGGCAATCATCAAATGAAGTGCGAGCCAGAGGTCGTTTTCTACTCCGATTACAATCCGCTTACCAATTCGCCGCAGTTCGCGCACGGTACGGCCCTCTACGCTCGTAATGGACGGTTGCGCGGTTCGCAGTAGAAAGGGACTGGCCAGCCGTATCCGTTCGAGTGGCTGGCCCTTTATGCGTGATTCGAGTGCGCTGATATAGGCGGCAATATCCGGCAGTTCCGGCATGCGTATAACTGTGCACGTCGCAGCCGCGCCTTTGCAACGTTAGCTCTTGAATGCCGGGAATAACAGCGCTGATTCTGTGAGTTGTATGCTTTAATGGCTTCATGGGACAGGAACGGACCAACCCGCGACCGGTTGTGGGGGCCATTGTTGCAGTCAGCGCCACTGCGATCTCATTCCTGCTATGGCTGCTCTACGTACATCAAGCCTCCGCCCAATTTGCGGGGCAATGGACTTTCCTGCCGGCGCTCAACGCGCTTCTGAACGGATTGAGCGCCATCGCGCTCTGTACGGGGCTATACTTCATCAAGCACGGGAATCGGCAAGCGCACCGTACGAGCATGTTGCTAGCCTTTGGATTTTCTTCGCTATTCCTGATTAGCTATATCGTCAACCACGCCTTGCATGGTGACACTCACTTCCCGGGCCAGGGAGCGGTTCGTACTATCTATCTCTCCATTTTGGCCAGCCACATCTTTCTTTCAGTTGTCGCACTGCCGCTCGTGTTGACGACATTGTTCTTCTCACTCAGCGGCCGGTTTGCCATGCACCGACGCATCGCACGATTCACGTTCCCCATCTGGCTTTATGTTTCGATCACTGGCGTAATCGTCTTCGCGTTCCTCAAGGTTTACGCCTACTAGGCGAACACAGCCCTAATACTGGTCTTTTGTGCTTCTGTTTCGCGCGGGGGATGGATTGAGATCCTCGCCGAAAGCGATCAGGCTGAGGGCGACAAGAACCAAGCTCCATCCCGCGAAGAATAGCCATCCTGCGTCGAAAAGATATGCGTCGCTGCCACTCATCGATCCATTCCTCCAGAGCAGTCCTCCCTCGTCGCTGCGCGCGAGGCGGCAAGGAGACAGCCGCCTCACGCTCTTGCACAGAACCCTCTGGCGAGAGTTCTAACCCTCGCTATTCCTCCGGCGCTACTCTTGCGGAGGAGCGGGAGCATCCTTCATGTGCTTCGCCATGCGGGCATCCCGGTTAGCCTCGAACTCCTTCATCTTTGCTTGTTGATCCGGCGTGAGCAGCTGGAACAGCTCCGAATGGATGCGCGTTTTCTGCACGGTCAATTCGATTTGGGCCTGGGATTCCTGGGCCGCCAGAGCGCGGACCTTAGCTTCGTCGTAAGCTCCTTGCTCATACTGCCGGAGTTGTTGATGGGCCTGGTGTAGTTGGTCCAACAGCGGCTTCAGCATGGCGTGCTCTTTCTGCAGGATGGCTTTCGCCTGCGCCAGCTGAGCATCGCTCAGATTCAGGTAGTCGGCAAAGAATTCCAACATGTGCTCGCCCATGCCAAGCCCGTGCCCGTGCATCGGCGGAGGAGCGGCCTCGGCAGTTTGCGAATGTGAATTTGCCACCACGGTCGTAAACAGCACCGCGATTGCTGCGATCAGAAAACGAGAGCGAATCGATTTCATACCTTCTCCTAGGGATCCTGCGAAAGGAACCGTTGACTTTGCGTACACTTATAGGAACACGGTCCAGGGACAGGCAGCGGTAAAGAGTCGGTCAACCGGGGTAAAGTTTTGTCAACTGCGATAAATTCCTACTCTGGCGCCCTTTGGCGCTGTTTCCGTTTGACAATTCTTTACAGCCCGGGGGCGGGAGCGGGGTGCACAATGAATATCGATGAATAATGCTCGATGAACCGTAGAAGATGAACAATTTAAGATCAACAATTTAAGATGAACCAGGAAAAATGCACAGTGAAACGATGAAACCGGAGCGGGCGGAACGCATTCTCGTTATCGACGACGACGTGGAACTCTGCAATTTAGTCGTGGAGTATCTGCACGCCGAGGGTTTCGTCGTTGAATGCGTGCACGACGGAGAAAACGGATTGCAACGAGCCATGGCCGGGGAGTACATGCTCACCGTCCTCGACGTGATGCTGCCTGGTATCAACGGCTTCGAAGTGTTGCGGAGAATCCGTGCCACGTCCCGGTTGCCCGTATTGTTGCTGACGGCACGAGGCGAAGACGTGGACCGCATCGTGGGACTCGAGATTGGCGCCGACGATTACCTGCCGAAGCCATTCAACCCACGCGAGCTGGTAGCACGCATCCGGGCAATTCTTCGGCGCACCCGTAGCGATGGCAAGCCGGCGCCGGCCGCGCCTGAGATGGTGTGTGTCGGGGAGGTGGAACTGGACCCGGCGACGCGCACCGTGCGCCGTGATGGCAAGCCCGTGGACCTGACCTCGGTCGAGTTCAACTTGCTGGAAGTGTTGCTGCGCGAGGCCGGCCGGGTGGTTCCGCGCGAGCGTCTGGTAAATGCGGTGCTCAGCCGCAAGTTCTCGCCCTTCGATCGCAGCATCGACATGCACGTGAGCAAAGTCCGCAAGAAGCTGGGCGACACCGAGAACGACGAGCACATCAAAACTGTGCGCGGTGTAGGATATATTTTTGCCCGGCCACGCGAGAAGTCCAAGAGCATTTCATGAAGAGCTTATTCCTGCGAATTTTCCTTTCGTTTTGGCTGGCCATCGCTTTGTTCGTGATGCTGACCGTCCTGGCGGTTTTGGTACTTCGCCCGCAGCGTAACCCCACCTGGACGTCATTGGCGACCACGTCCCTGGCAGACTCGGTCGGTGTCTACGAACAGGGAGGACCCCATCGCCTTCGAGATTATCTGGAAAACCTGGAACTGACGCAGCGTGTCCACGCTCATGTCTTCGATGAGCAGGGCAATGAGATCTCAGGCCGAGCCGCGCCTGTCTGGCTCGAGCACATGGCCCTGGGTAAGCCGCTTCCGCGGCGTGACGGTATCCTCATCCCTGCGCCGCGCGTCATGATCGAGTCGCGAGCTTCTTCGGATGGTCATCACCGCTACACGATGGCGCTGGTTTTGCCTCCGGGCCCGCGCGTGTTCTTCGGGCCTCACGGATTCCCTCTTACCGGTCTGCTCTTCCTGGTTCTTTGCTCGGGACTGGTTTGTTATTTCCTCTCCTGGTATCTGACCAAGCCGATCGTACGTCTGCGGGCCGCGACCCGCCAGTTGTCCGCAGGAGATCTAACCGCCCGTGCAGGCGCCCCCGCTGGCAGCCGACGGGATGAGATTTCCGGACTGATGCGCGACTTCGACGCCATGGCGGAGCGCATGGAGTCGCTGGTGAAGGCGCAGTCCCGCCTGCTGAACGATATTTCTCACGAACTGCGGTCGCCGCTGGCGCGTTTGAATGTGGCCTTGGGGCTTGCCCGCAAGCGTTCCGGTTCCGAAAGTACCGACATGCTGGAGCGCATGGAGCTCGAAGCCAACCGCCTCAACGAACTGATTGGACGGATTCTCACTCTGGCTCGCCTCGAGGATGGAGAACAGCGCGTGCCGCGCACTCCGGTTCCGCTCGACGAACTGTTGCAAAATGTGGCCGAGGATGCTGAATTTGAAGCGCAGGCCCGGCATTGCCATGTGCGCAGCACGATTCCTGAGGGAGACTGGGGTGTTCGTGGTAATGCATCTCTGCTACACAGCGCGATCGAAAATGTTGTGCGCAATGCCATCCGTTACACGCGCGAAGAAACTACGGTCGAGATCCAACTGCAGAGGACGGGAGGTCGCAACGGAGCGGAAGCACTGGTGGCCGTGACAGATTTTGGCCCCGGGGTTCCTTCGGATTCTTTGGAGAAGCTTTTCCAGCCGTTTTACCGCTTGGATGACTCTCGCGGCAGGCTCACCGGGGGAGTTGGATTGGGATTAGCCATCACTGAACGGGCAGTACGTTTCCATGGGGGAAGAGTCGCCGCCTACAACCGCGCCGAGGGCGGCTTGCTGGTGGAGATCCGTCTGCCGCTGATTTCCGATGACGCGACCACTGCGAAGGCAGCAGAACCGGTCGCGGCGGTGCAGATCTAGCAATCTGAGGTTTTCACATTCGCCAAGTGGTTTCAGGCAACTCCGACTGCTTCTTCCGGTTCCAATAAGTCTTGGTGGAGTTTGCTCTTCCCGCGCTTTCCTGATACACAAATGTGGGAGATTTCACGCCTTCTAAAGTGTGCTGAAGACCCCGTTTGCTGAGCGAACGGGGAGACGCGCAAGCACGCGAAATGGAGATAAGCCTAAGAATGTGTAAACGATTCACCTGGCTCCTCGCGGTTATGGTTCTGGTTTCGATTGGCTTTCTGGTCGCTTGCGGTAGCCATTTTTCATCCAATTCCTCATCCAACGGACTGGTCATCGTCCCCAATCAGGGCTCGCAAGTAATACAGGCTTTTGGCATTACGCTCAGCAACGGCCGCGTGTCGCAGATCAACACGTCGCCGGCCGTTCTCGGCCAGCCCACGGCCGTCATCTTAGACCCAGCGGGGACATACGCCTACGTCACCATTGTTGCGAACTCGGCAGTTGCGAATAGTGTGAAGGCAGCCTCTGTAGCAAGTTACAAGATCAATTCCGATGGCACGCTCTCGGCGGTTGGGTCGCCTGCGGCGATGAGTGCGCCAGCGGGCGTGGTGAGTCCGGTGGCAATCACGGTTGACTCCTCGGGAAAGTTTCTGTTCGTGGCAGACCAGGCGACAACAAATGGTCCGACCGCTGTCGCGGGAACCGTGTCGGTCTTTTCGATCGGTAGCGGCGGCAGCGTGACGGAAGTCGCAGGTTCGCCTTTTGCTGTTCCAGTGACTGCGGGTGGCGCCAGCGCGAACCCGGTCAGCGTGGCCGTCACTCCCCGATCTTTCCCCAGCGCGAATGCTGTGTGTTCCAAGCAAACTCCTCCTACAAATGAATACCTTTACGCGGCGGACGCGGCGACCAACCAGGTGTGGGAATTTCAAGTGAACACGTCATCGGGAACACTGGGACCGCCGGCTCCTTCGACATCCATTGTCGGATTTGCCGCTGGCTCCGTCCCTTCCGGTGTGGCGGTGGATCCGTGCAATCGCTTCGTCTACGTCGCCAATCAAGTGTCTAACAATGTCAGCGCTTATACGATCAGCCCTACGGATGGAAGCTTGATTTCCGTTGGTCCGGCTACCTCGGCCGGCAACGGTCCGGGGCCAATTGCGGTTGACCCGTTGGGAAACTTTCTTTACGTGGTAGATAAGTTATCGAACCAGATTTCCGCATACCGCATCAGCTCGGCCATGGGTACTTTAACTCCGTTGAGTCCGGCGACGGTGACAACCGGTACGACTCCGGTTTCGATCGCGATCCGCAGCGATGACAATTGGCTGTTCGTGGCCAACTACAACTCGGCGAGCTTATCGCAATACGCCATTACTCCCGCGACGGGCGCGCTCAATCCGACCGCCACGGGCATAGCGACGGATAATCTCCCGTTGGGCGTGGCGGTGAAGTAGGAGCGGGGGACCTCGCATCTGCGTGCCCCGAGAAGACAGAATCGGGGACGAGAAATTAAACTGCCAGCATTGAAAAGCGGACATTGCAAGACGGACACAGTCTGACCTGAATTTTCCGGTTTCAGCTCCTGATACGTTCGCTACGTCGGCACTTTCAGAATTAAATACCCGCCCAACAGGCAGAAGATTAGGTCCGGGGACCAGGCTGCCAGAGCCGGAGGCAGCTGGCTCAGATCGCCCATGGCTTCGAACAGTCGCGACACCACGGTGTAGAAGACCGCAATGCTCACGGCGACTGCGACCCCGGCGACGGCTCCTTTTTTTCCGGTCGAAAGCGCGAACGGGACTGCCAGGACCGCCATAACCAGCGTGATCAGAGGGTAGGAAAATTTCTTGTGCAACTGTACGCGCAGGCGCACAACGTCGAAGCCGCTCTGCTGGAGATCCCCAATGTAGCGATGTAGCTCCTCGTAATTCATCTCGGAGTATTGCTTCACTTCCTTCTTGAAATACGAAGGTGTTTCACCGAGCTCCGGGAAAGTGGCCACGTCGAAGGGATGATAATTGGCGATAGCCGAGCCGTGTAAGGAGCGATCCCATCCCTGTTCGTAGATCCAGCGATCCAGATGCTCGGCCCAGCGTGCGCGCTCCGCATGAATCCGGCGCGCGATGGTGAAAGTCGCAGGGTCGATCTGAAAGATGGTGACTTTGGCAAACTGGTCGCGGTCAGGATCGAAGAATTGGTAGTAGTAAATGTCGTTATTCTGACCGAAGATCCACTTTCGATCGGGACGCAAGTAGGTTTGCGGCGGCTTCCCCTTGATCTGGTTGTGCAGCGCTTCCTGGCGCTTGTTGGTGTGAGGCAAATAGAACTGGTCGGCGAGAAAAAGCCCCCCTGCCAGAAACAGAGCGGCCACTAAAACCGGAGTAACAATGCGATAAATGCTGATCCCAGTGGCCTTGACCGCGACAATTTCATTGGAGCGCTGCATCAGGCCGAAAGTGATGAGCACGGCCAACAGCATGATCAGGGGAGCGACGTTGTAAAGCAGGTATGGGGCAACGTTGAGCAGGTACTCGGCGACCACAGTAAAGGGAGTCTGGTTGCGGATGATGTCTCCCAACAACTCAAATAGAGTGAATACGAGAACGAGCACCAGGAAGGTCGCCAGGATCAGCCCGAGATTTACGAAGAAGTCGCTGAGCACGTAGTCGTCCAGGAGTGTGGGGAAGCCGGCCGGGAACATTCGACGGCGCGTGGACGCGCGTTCGAAAGCGTCCTCCTTGCGACGGATGAACGCGCCATTCTGGATCGGCTGCAAGGCTTTCCAGGAGAGCCGGAGGGTTGTAAGTTCGAAGGGCCGTCTTTCCGCCTGCCATAACAGGAAGATGCCTCCCGCCAGGAACACCAGGTTGGCCAGCCACGCTCCGAACCACGGAGCGAGCTTGCCTTGCCGGGCCAGAGAGATTCCGATCAGAGAAACAAAGTAGTAACCGAACACCAGCAAGATGGTGAGCACGAATCCGCCCGATTTGCCACTCTTTTTCGATGAGAGTCCCAGCGGGATGCCCACCAGGGCAAGTACCAGGCACGCGGTGGGCAGCGCGAAGCGGCGGTGAAATTCGATCAGGTACCACCGCGACAACACGGGATCGACGCGCCGGGCCTGATCTTGCAGTGCCCACGTGCTCATGAGGCCGACGGGAATGGATTCTTCGGCCTTGCTCTCCGCCGTAGGCATCTCGATGGGAATGTCGGTCTGCTGGAAGTTCGAAATCTGGTAGTTGTCGGTCTGCTTGGGATCGGTCTCGTGCACCGAGCCATCGGTCAAATGAAGATGCAGCTGGTCGTGCTCCTCGCTGACCAGAATGCCTTCCCGGGCCAGGGTGACGCGCGGGTTGGAGGCATCGGAAATGTCTGCCAGGAAAACGCCCTTCCAGACGGCCGCTCCCTGTGCGGTGTGCACATCCTGAACGTAGAGGACGATCTTGGGAAAACCTTCATAGAAGACGCGGGGCTGCACCTCAAAAGACACCTGCGCGCCCTTGAGCTGGTCCTCCAATCGCGTCAGGGCGGCTTGCGATTTCGGGGCGAGGTAAAGGCCGTTGACCAGGGCGAACAGCCACGTGGCTACGACAAAAATCGAGAGCACGCGCAGGAAACTCCACACACCCATCCCGCTGGCGCGCATGGCGGTGATCTCACTGTCGGCGGCCAGGCGGCTCAAGCCGATCAGGATGCCGACCAGCACGCTCATGGGGAGGGTGTAGGTGAACGCGACGGGAATGGTATAAAGAAAAATCTCGGCGACGCTGGGAAGGGTTGCGCTGGCGCGGACGACCAGCTCGAGAATGCGTCCCAGATCGCGCGTGAACAGAACAAAGGTGAAGATCGCCGCGCCGATGAGGGCGTGCGAGATCACTTCACGCAAAATGTAGCGGGTCAGAATCCGCATGAGAACGCGCTTTGGCCGAGCATAGCACGGCGGGGAGGTTTGGGGGGCATGTCACGCCCCTCCTTGACTTGCTAGAGCGAGAAAGCCCAGGAAGCCGAGATCGTCAAGCAAGCAATCCACGTTCACTGAGATTCTAAACTCTCGTCGCGGACCACGATTGAGCGCATCGTTGCGACAACCTTATTTCTAACAGCCCTCTTGAAAGTTACCGATGTAACAACCCGGACCAGTCATCTTCATGGCACCATGGAACAGTGACAAAACCCCATCAGAGCGATTACATCGATTGGGACGCGGGACGCGAAGGCTATGTTGACGTGCCGCGCACGCCGACGTATGTGCCCGTGAGCAAGCCCACCGGCAAGCATCGCGGCCAGCAATATCGATTCAGCATTTCGACACAAGAGCGGATCGGAAGCCTAACAGCCGCAGCAGGAACGATATGGGCAACCTACGCGGCAACGGCAGATTATGCTGCTTTGTGGCGCCTCCAAATCTTGCCTCCGGGCCCGCTGGAGGTTTGTGCGCTGGGGATCCTCGTTTGGCTGCACGCGAAATGGCGGCGTTCCACGAAAGTAGACTGAGCGCGTCTTACGCCGCCTTGAAGAACAACGCCGCTAGCGGGGGCAGCGTCAGCTTTAGTGAGAAAGGGCGGCCATGAGTTGGTATGGCCTCCGCCGTTACTCCGCCCAGATTGCCGACGCCGCTTCCGGCGTATTCTTTGGCGTCACTGTTCAGCAGCTCTCGCCAGTAACCACCGTGCGGGACGCCGACACGATATCCGGTGCGTGGCACGGGCGTAAAGTTGCAGACGATCAAAACTGTGTCCTGTACGGATTCGCTCTTGCGCAGTAGCGAAATCGTGCTGGTCGCGTTGTCGTTGCAATCCACCCATTCGAAACCGGCAGGATTGTTGTCGAGCACGTGCATGGCAGGCTCGCTGCGGTATACGCGGTTTAACTGCTCAACCCAAGCCTGCATACCACGATGGACTTGGTACTGCGTGACATCCCATTCCAGACTGGTATCGTGCGCCCATTCCCGCACCTGTCCAAACTCGCACCCCATGAATAACAGCTTCTTGCCGGGCTGAGCATACATGTACGCAAACAGCAGGCGGAGGTTGGCGAAACGCTGCCACTCGTCGCCAGGCATCTTGCCGATCAGCGATCCCTTGCCGTAGACCACTTCGTCATGAGAGAGCGGCAAGACGAAGTTTTCATGAAATGCATAGATCATGCGGAACGTGAGTTCGTTGTGGTGGAACTTGCGATGGATGGGATCGTTCTGGAAATAGTGCAGCGTGTCGTGCATCCAGCCCATATCCCACTTCAGGCCAAAGCCGAGTCCACCGAGGTAGACGGGCTTTGAAACCATCGGCCAGGAGGTCGATTCCTCCGCGGTGGTCTGTACGTCGGGATGTTCCTTGTACACTTCCTGGTTGAAGCGGCGCAGGAAGTCGATGGCATCCAGATTCTCGCGGCCACCAAATTTGTTGGGAATCCATTCCCCCTGCTTGCGGGAGTAATCCAGGTACAACATCGAAGCGACAGCGTCCACGCGCAAGCCGTCCACGTGATACTTGTCGAGCCAGAACATGGCGCTCGACATCAGGAAGCTGCGCACCTCGCTGCGCCCATAGTTGAAAATGTGAGTCTTCCAGTCGGGATGGAAGCCCTGCCGCGAATCGGAATGCTCGTAGAGATGTGTGCCGTCGAAGTACGCCAGCCCGTGAGCGTCAGAGGGGAAGTGCGACGGCACCCAGTCGAGGATGACGCCGATACCGTGCTGGTGCAGGTAGTCCACCAGGTACATGAAGTCTTGCGGCGTGCCGTAGCGGGAAGTAGGAGCAAAATAGCCGGTGGTCTGATAACCCCAGGAGCCGTAGAAGGGATGCTCCATAACGGGGAGGAACTCAACGTGCGTGAAACCCATGCGAGCGGCGTATTCGGCGAGCCGCGGCGCCGTCTCGCGGTAAGTGAGTGGACGATTATGTTCTTCGGGCACGCGCATCCACGATCCCAGGTGGACTTCGTAAACTGCGTGAGGTGCGCGTAGCGAGTTGCGGGCGGCGCGCTTTTCCATCCACTCGCGGTCACCCCACTCGTAGGTCAGGTCCCACACGACCGACGCAGTGCGCGGAGGCTTCTCGTGCAGCAGGCCGATGGGGTCGGCTTTGTCGATACGGTAGCCATGCCGCTGCGATTCGATGTGAAACTTGTACAGCGCTCCCTGGGATACGCCTGGGACAAAACCCTCCCAGATACCAGACGAGCCTCGTGACTCAAGGAGATTCATGACAGGGTTCCAGGAATTGAAGCTGCCGACGACTGAAACGGTGCGCGCATTGGGAGCCCAAACGCTGAAGATCGCGCCAGGCTGATTGTTGTAGATAACGAGGTGAGCTCCCATCTTCTCGTGTATACGGTAATTGCTGCCCTCATTGAAGAGGTAGAGGTCCTGCTCGGTGAGAAGCTGAGGTTTTTCGGAAGCAACAATCACGGACGTGGTTTCATTGCTCATGCTGGAGCCGGGGCGTGTACGAGCTTCTTAGTGTACTGGAAGATGTGGGTGGCGGGCATCGGGTTGCCGTCTGACTGCGGAAAACGCGATCTGCGGTGAATCTCGAAGCACTACAAAAAAATCATTTAAGCGTCATGCTTTGGACTAGGAGCAGTGCGAGAACCTCACCTTGAACGCCGCCAGTGGCAGGGTCTTGCAAGGGGTTCCCTTCGGCAAGCTCAGGGCAGGCTATCGCGTTGCTCATAACGACAGACGAGTAGATTTCAAGACTTGTTCAGAGTCTTCCCAGAGCGAGTGCGGCAAAAATCTGCATGCTAGACTGATCTTTCGGAATGCCCACTCTCCGCGTAATTCTTCTGTGGCACCAGCACCAGCCTTTCTACAAGGACCTGGTTTCGAACGAATACCGCCTACCCTGGGTGCGGCTGCACGCGCTCAAGGACTACTACGGCATGGTGAAATTGTTGGATGAATTTCCCAACGTTCACCAGAACTTCAATATCGTGCCGTCATTGATGATCCAGATTCAGGATTACGTTGCAGGCACGGCCCAAGACCCGTTCCTGGCCATTGCGGCGAGGCCGGCCAAGGACTTATCTCCTGACGAACGCCGCTTTGCCTTGCAGTATCTTTTCCAGGCCAATCCTGCCAACCTAATCGGCCGTTACCCACGCTATCGGGAGTTGTGGGAGCGCTTCCGTGAGCATGGCAGCTCGGCCGAGCGTGCGGAGAAATATTTTCAGGCGCAGGATTTTGCCGACCTGCAAGTTCTCTCGCAAATTGCGTGGTTTGATGAGTTCTTTCTCGAGGAAAAGGGTGTTGCGGAGTTGGTGGCAAAAGGTCGCAACTATTCAATCGAGGATCAGCGATTCGTCGTCGAACGGGAGAAGACTCTACTGGGGAAAGTGCTCCCTGCTCATGCGGAAGCCGCCAAGAAGGGGTCTATTGAGATTTCGACGACGCCGTTCTATCACCCGATTCTTCCGCTGGTTTGCGATACCAACGCTGGGGCGATCTCGTCGCCGGGCTTGCCCCTGCCGCAGAATCGATTTCGTCATCCGGAAGATGCGCGGGAGCAACTGGTGCGCGGCCTCGATCTGCACCAGAAAGTTTTCGGTGTGCGCCCCAAAGGAGTGTGGCCGTCGGAGGGCAGCGTTTCCGAAGAAGTCCTGGCAATTGCGCACAGCCTGGGTGTTCAGTGGATGGCCACGGACGAGGGTGTGCTGGGAAGGAGTACGGGCCTGTTTTTCTCGCGTGACGGCAATGGCCGTCTGCCGGCGAACCTGGCGGAGAAGCTCTACAACATTCATCGCTACGAGAATGGTACGACGGCGATGCACATGGTGTTTCGCGATCACGCCATCTCGGACATGATCGGATTCGTATATTCCGGGATGCCTCCGGCAGACGCGGCGCGGCACTTGATCGGCAACATCAAAGAGGCGGCCAAGCCGGTATTGGCCCAAGGGCGGGATGCCGTAGTCTCGATCATTCTGGATGGCGAAAATGCGTGGGAATATTATCCGAAGTCGGGGCGCGAATTTCTGCGGCGCTTCTACGACGGACTGCAAAAGGAGAACGGGCTCGAGGCGGTGACGATCTCAGAAGCGATCGCGCGCCATCGTGATTTCGGCCGGTTGTCGTCGCTTGTGCCGGGATCGTGGATCAATGCAAACTTCAACATCTGGATCGGCGCGCCCGAGGACAATCGTGCCTGGGACTATTTGTACAACGCTCGCGAGTTCTACGCCCAAAATGCGGCCCACGTCAGCGAGGCGCAACGCAAGCTGGCCTTCGAGGAGATCCTCATCGCCGAAGGCAGCGATTGGAACTGGTGGTACGGGCCTGAGCACCATTCCGCCAACGATCGCGATTTCGATGAGCTTTACCGCAAGCATCTTTCGAACGTCTACCAGGCGCTGGGTGCGACTCCGCCGGATTACCTGGCGCGGCCAATTACGGCGGTGGAAGCGCGGCCACTGTTCACGCCGCAGACTGCGTACATTCATCCCCGCATTACCGGTGACAAGGTGCGTTACTTCGAGTGGATGGGAGCGGCCGTCTATACATCCGACCAGCGCGCCGGTGCCATGCATGGCAAGCAGTTTGTGTTGGACGCGGCGTACGCGGGCATCGACGCCACGCATGTTTATGGGCGGTTGGACTTCAAGGATAAAGCGCCGGAAACGGATTTTGAAATCGTGGTCAACCTGGAATCCTGGGCTGACAGCGAACCGCGGCCGCGTTTTGAATTCAAACTGCCGCTGCTCTGGCTGCTGGCCAATCCCACCGGTGCGCCAACGGAGCGGAAGCGGGGCGCTGCGGGTGTTGCGGCCACGGGCAGGCTGCGCCTTCGATTCAGCTTGTGGCAGAATCGCCTGCCGGTCGATGCTCTCCCCATGGAAGGATGGATCGAACTGCAAGTGCTGAGCGAAGGTGATCTGCTCTTCGGGGCGTAGGAAATGCAGCGGCGATGACTTGTGATCATCGTCTCCGGCGCAAGAAAAAAACCGGAGCGAATTTGCTCCGGTGCAGTTTGCTGACTTGATCCTGAAATTCGGGGAATAGCGGCGGCTTGAAGCCGAATTTCTTCGAGCCCATTTACGATCTGGCTAAAGCCATATCCTGATACGAATCGTGCGCTTGTCGGCGATACGAATGCTGCGCTTTCAGTAAGCTGAGCCGGAGTAACTTCGCTCCGGCTCTTCAGGGACGATGGAAACCCTGTCTAATTGCTGCCGCCGTTAGCCGGTACGTTGGTGTTGGTCATCATCAGCGGGCGATTTAGCTCGAGCGTCAGCTGCGTACCTGCGGACAGCGTTGCAGAGCGGTGCTTTGACAACCAGTGGACGGTCGTCGACGTCGCGCCGACGGCGCCGCCGATCAGGACTCCCGGGCCGCCTCCGATAAGGCCGCCGATCAGCATGCCGCCTGCCGCTCCGCCGCCGGTCTCGAGCGTGTCACGGCGGTCGTGACCCGATCCTTTGAACTGACCTTCTTCATTGACGTCAGTCCCGGCACCGGCGTTGGTATCGACCAACATGGCATCGAGATAGTGGCGTTCACCGTTGGGTAGAATCACCGCCTCCGCCAAAATTCCGATGGTGGGTTTACCCGAGATGCGGCGCGGCTCACTCACCTTGGTTACGCGGCCCTCCACGGTAGCTCCGACGGGAATCACTGTCTTGCCATTCAGCGTGACTGGCTGGGTGACGCGGGCCTGAAACGGGTCGCCGGTCTTATTGCTGAAGGTTGCCAAAGTCGTTTCGAGCTTGACCATCAATGGCGTGCCCGCGGGCAATGCCAGATTCGTTTGAGCTGCGAGCATCCCTGCCAGCAGCAGTATGCCCGGTAGAACCATCCATTTCTTCATAATCGTACCTCCTCGACGCCTGATCGTTTCTATGACTTTAGACCAGCGGGGAACTGAGGACAACATGCGGCGCCTGATGGGAACCAGCAGAGGTAAGGGGCTGGCGCGGTGTTGACGCCGGGTACCGAGGATGCGGAGGCCGTCGGTCACGGCGCTGCGATGTTCCATCCGATATAATCGTGGGTTTCGCAATTACTTATGGGCAAGACTTATACGGGCGTCGGTTATGCAACAGGACGGCGCTTTACCTTCAATACGGAAATCAAATCAGAACTTCCTGAATCAAAACCAAAGGACATTTCTTATGAGCAATATTGCGGAAATTCATGCGCGCGAAGTACTGGACTCGCGGGGCAATCCCACCGTGGAGGCTGAAGTTTCACTCATGAGCGGTTCGCAGGGTCGAGCCATTGTTCCCAGCGGTGCTTCAACCGGCGAGCACGAGGCTGTGGAGCTTCGTGACGGCGATCCACAGCGTTTTCTCGGAAAAGGCGTTCTGAAGGCTGTGGAGAACGTTAACGACGAGATCGCGAATGCGGTCGGGGGCATGGACGCTTCTGACCAGCGCAGCCTTGACCAGAAGATGATCGAGTTGGATGGGACGGAAAATAAAGGACGTCTGGGAGCGAATGCCATCCTTGCCGTTTCCATGGCTGCGGCGCGGGCGGCTGCGGCTGAGTACGGCTTGCCCCTCTATCGCTACCTCGGCGGCGCGGCAGCGAACACGTTGCCCACGCCCATGATGAACATTCTCAACGGGGGCGCGCACGCCGACAACAATGTGGACTTTCAGGAATTTATGGTGATGCCTGTGGGTGCGCCTTCATTTTCAGAAGCTTTGCGCTGGGGCGTCGAAGTTTTCCATACGCTCAAGGGAGTGCTGAAAAAGCGCGGGTACAACACCGCTGTCGGAGACGAAGGCGGATTCGCGCCGTCGGTCAAGTCGAACGTCGAAGCCATCGAGGTTGTGCTCGAGGCGATCCAGCAAGCGGGCTACAAGCCGGGCGAGGAGATCGCCATCGCGCTCGATCCCGCGGTGAGCGAGCTCTATCAGGACGGGAAGTATGTCTTCAAGAAATCCGACAAGTCGGCGAAGAGTTCTGACGACATGGTGCGCTTCTGGGCGAAGTGGGCGCATGACTATCCGATCGTCTCGATCGAAGACGGCCTGGCCGAGGATGATTGGGACGGATGGCAATCGTTGACCAAAGAACTGGGTGGGAAGATTCAGCTTGTGGGCGACGATTTGTTCGTCACGAATGTCGAGCGACTGCAAGAGGGGATCGACAAGAACGTCGCCAATTCGATCCTGATCAAGGTCAACCAGATTGGGACCGTCAGCGAGACCTTGGACGCGATCGATCTGGCGCGCCGCAACGGTTACACGTCGGTGATCTCGCATCGGTCGGGCGAGAGCGAAGATACGTTCATCGCAGACTTGGCCGTCGCTACAGGCGCAGGACAGATCAAGACGGGCTCGGCCTCGCGCACGGACCGGGTTGCCAAGTACAACCAGTTGCTGCGGATTGAGGAGGAGTTGGGGGATGGGGCGAGATTCTTGGGGATCAAGGCACTGAATTACGGCATGTAGGTTCAGCTGCACTCAGAACTCAGTCAATAAGCGAAATGCCGATGTTTCGCCAGCAACGACCAAGGAGGTCGAGTTGACAGGGAGAGCAACCACTTCTACACTTCAGTCCTACCCACGGGAAACCTCAGGGAATCCTCGTCACCAGTTCACAGGAAACAACCACAAATCTTTTCAAGAAGGGAGAATGACCCATGAAGAACATCGTTCTGGTTCATGGAGGTTTTGTAGACGGCTCTGGCTGGGAAGGTGTCTACAGTATCTTGAAGAAGCGGTAATCACTGAAGCCGGAAACGATCCCAAGGTTGCGGGACTCGTTTATATCACCGCCTTTGCTCCGGACAAGGGCGAGTCCGTGGCCACGCTGATCCAGAATCCACCGCCCGGCGCACCCGTACCGCCGATACTGCCGCCGCAAGACGGCTATTTGTTCCTCGACAGAGCGAAGTTCCCCGCCTCCTTCGCTGCCGACGTGAACGCAGAAAAAGCCGCGTTCATGGCCGACTCCCAGGTCCCATGGGGCGTGGAGGCTCTCAACGGCAAGATCAGTGAACCGGCGTGGAAAGCCAAGCCGAGTTGGTACCTGATCGTTACCGATGACAAGATGATTCCACCTGATGCCCAGCGTTCCATGTCCAAGCGGGCTGGCTCCACGGTCGTTGAGGTCAAGGGTAGCCATGCGATCTACGCGTCGCAGCCCGAGGCTGTCGCAGCGCTTGTCGAAAAAGCCGCCAAAAGCGTGAAGACCTCTGCCGCTGCTTAGTAACTCTGGGGATTGCCGCTCGGTAGGACCGGTGTTCGTCACGGGGAGAGATCTGCCCGACCGCTTGGGTCTGAGGCTTGCGCGATAACTGATGTCATAACGACGTCGGCCCCACAACGGACCGAGTAGACTTTGCGGTATCCAACCAAAAAGGCTCGGGACGAAGGAGGCCGAGATGAAAATT
>WNFI01040491.1_pt1 | contig 52027 bp, 63 predicted proteins | sample 5400471 | NCBI WGS metagenome assembly WNFI01 (sample SAMN13153348, study PRJNA577476) | soil metagenome | isolation source: 100 cm saprolite on Douglas fir-dominated hillslope | place: USA:California | collected 2013-09-17
CATCGGCCGCACGCCGCTCGCGGTGTTCGACACCGAGCGCCAGGAGCCGAGCCTGTTCGCTTCCGGCGACCGCGTCCGGTTCCGGGCGATCGACAAGGCCGAGTTCATCAAGCTTTCAGGGAAACGGTGAGCATCAAGGTTCTGCGGCCGGGTCTGCTGACGACGGTCCAGGACCAGGGCCGCCATGGCCTGCAGCACATCGGGCTGTGTCCCGGCGGCGCCATGGACCCGGTGGCGCTCGCGCTCGCCAACGCGCTGGTCGGCAATCCGGTAAGGGAAGCGGCGCTCGAGATCACCGTCATCGGCCCGGAGCTGCTGTTCGAGGAGGACAGCCTGGTCGTCGTGTGCGGCGCCGAGTTCCTGGGCGGCTTCCCGCACAACCGGCCGGTGTTCGCGCCCGCCGGCAGCCGCTACAACGTCGGGCGCGCGATCCGCGGCGCGCGCGCCTACCTCTCGGTCGCCGGCGGCTTCGCCATCGATCCGGTGCTCGGCAGCCGCAGCACCTATCTGCCCGGCGCCTTCGGCGGCTTCAAGGGCCGCTCGCTCCGGCATGGGGACCTCCTGCCTTTGAACGAGACGTCTTCGGTTCTCGCCCAGGAAAGGTTCAAGCTCCTGAGAAAAACCCAGAACGGGACCACGCGCTGGTCGGCGCCGCCGCAGACGCTCCCGGACCGCGAGCCGATCGTGATTCACGTCATGGAGGGGCAGCACTTCGCCGAATTCGACGCCGGCGCGGCGCGCGCCTTCTTCGACGCGGTGTGGCGCATCGCGCCGGACTCCAACCGCATGGGATTCCGCCTCGACGGCCCGGTGCTGGCGCGCGCCGCGTCTGCCGAAATGGGCGATGAGATACTATCCGGGCCGACGTGCCTCGGCACGGTGCAGGTGCCGCCGAATGGAGCGCCGATCGTTCTCATGGCCGATCACCAGACCACCGGCGGCTACCCGAAGATCGCGGAGATCGCCTCGGCCGACGTGCCGCGCCTGGCGCAGCTCGCGCCGGGCGGCAAGGTGCACTTCGCGCGCTGCAGCCTCGAGACGGCCGCCGAGCTCAGGCGCCACATGAAGGAGCGGCTGGAAGCCGCGTTGCGCGGCATCGCCTGGGAGTACGGAACATGAAGATCGTGCGCGACGGCTCCGAGCACAGGAGAATCGACCTCAACTGCGACATGGGCGAGAGCTACGGCGCGTGGAAAATGGGCGCGGATGCCGAAGTGATGCCCTTCGTCACTTCGGCGAACATCGCCTGCGGATTCCATGGCGGCGATCCGGCGACCATCCGCAAGACGGTGCAGCTGGCGGTCGATTACGGCGTCGCCATCGGCGCCCACCCGTCGCTGCCCGACCTGCAGGGCTTCGGCCGGCGCGCCATGAAGATCTCGCCGCAGGACATGTACGACCTGGTCGTCTACCAGGCGGGCGCGGTCGAGGCCTTCGCGCGCGCCGCCGGCGCCAGGCTGCACCACGTGAAGTGCCACGGCGCGCTCTACAACATGGCCGCCACCGACGAGGGCCTTTCCGAAGCGATGGCCGGGGCCGTCAGGGATCTGGGTTCTGAGGTAATGCTTTACGCTTTGTCCAACAGTAAATCTTTTTCCACGGGGAAAAAAATGAATGTAAAAACCATCGGCGAGGTGTTCGCCGACCGCGGCTACTCGGACGACGGCGCGCTGGCACCGCGCGACCGGCCCGGCGGCCTGATCGAGGACGCGGCGCAGGCGGTGAAGCAGGCGCTGGCGATGATCGAGGAAGGCTACGTCACCAGCCTGTCCGGAAAGCACGTGCCGGTGGTCGCCGACACGCTCTGCCTGCACGGCGATCAGCCGGGCGCGGTGACGTTCGCCAAAGCGCTGAGGAAGGTCTTTGCCGAGAAGGGAATCCTGGTTGCCGCACCCTAAGCTCTTCACTCCGATCCAGCTGGGCGGGGTCAGCCTGCCGAACCGCATCGTGGTGTCGCCGATGTGCCAGTACTCGGCGAAAGAGGGCCGCATGACCGACTGGCACCTCATGCACCTGGGCCAGTTCGCCTGCTCCGGCGCCGGGCTGATGATGGTGGAGGCCACCGGCGTCACGCCCGAGGGACGCATTTCGCATGGCTGCACCGGGCTCTACGACGACGCCACCGAGAAAGCGATGGCGCGCGGCCTGGAGGTGTACCGCAAGATCACCAGGCATCCGATCGGCATCCAGCTGGCGCACGCCGGCCGCAAGGCGTCCGCGCATCCTCCTTTCGCGGGCGGCAAGCCGCTCGGTCCGGGCGAATCGCCCTGGCAGAGCGTGGCGCCTTCGCCGATCCCGTTCGGCGACGGCTGGCCGGTGCCGCACGAGCTTACGGCTCCGGAACTTCTTTCTCTCAAGGATTCCTTTGTAAAGGCGGCAGAAAGAGCCAAACGCCTCGGATTCGAGATCGTGGAGCTGCATTCGTCGCACGGCTATCTGTTCCATGAGTTTCTTTCTCCGCTGTCGAATCAGAGGAAAGACCCCTACGGCAAGGAAAGAATGCGGTTCCCCCTGGAAGTCGCGCGCGCGGTGCGGGACGCCTGGCCGAAGGAGCGCGCGCTTGGCGCGCGCATCAGCGGCAACGACTGGATGGAAGGCGGGCTGGGTCCCGACGACGCCGTCGCCTATGCGCGCGAGCTGGAACGCGCCGGCTTCGACTACGTCTGCGTCTCGAGCGGGGCCCTGGTGCCGCAGGCGCGCATCCCCATCGCGCCGGGCTATCAGGTGCCGTTTGCGGAGAAGGTCAAAAAGGAAACCGCAATAAACGTAAGAAGCGTAGGCCTGATCGTGCTTCCCGACCAGGCGGAGGAGATCGTCGCCTCGGGCAAGGCGGACATGGTCGCGCTGGCGCGCGGCTTTCTCGACGACCCCCGCTGGGTATGGCACGCGGCCGAGCGTTTCGGAGTAAAGATCGACGTGCCGCCGCCCTATGCCCGCACCCGGCCCGACCAGTGGCCCGGTGCGCAGCTCGTGCGCCCGCGCGCGACCGCCTGAGCCTCGCCGCATGCCCGGCGACCAATTGCATTAAACTCTGCGCTTCCAGGAGGGGAGAACCTATGCACCCCGCCCTTACAGGCGCGCTCGTCGGCTTCGGCATCGCCGTGGCCATGTTCATCTTCGACTACATGACGCTGAAGCAGAGAGCGGCCGAGCGCGCGAAGCAAGCGCACAAGACGCTCGTGGAGTTCGACGCCACCGACAAGAAACGGATCTCGGCGCTGCTGCGCTTCGTCGTTTTTCTGCCGGCCGGCTTCGCGCTGCTGTTCTGGGCGATCGCCTAGGAGCCTTTTACCACCGCGATCTTGTTGGTGACGGATTTGACGCCGGCGATCTTGCCGGCGACGCTGGCGGCCCGGTCGCGCTCGGCGGCCGTCGCCGCGGTCCCCCACAGGGTCACGGTTCCTTCCGCTGCGGTCACGTCGATCGCCGCGGCCTGAATCTTCGCCTCGCCCTCGAGCGCCCGCTTCACGCGCTCGGCGAGCTCCTTGTTGGGATCCGGCTTCGGCGCCTCCGGGGCTTTGGTGATGGGCGCGGATGGTGGCGTAAGCGCGGGCGCGGGCGCCGCGGCCTGGGGCGCTGCGGCCTGGGGCGCCGCAGCGGCCGGCGGCGGGGCGGGTTTTGCGGCAGGTTTTGGGGCCGGCTCGTCGCCGCAGGCTGCAAGCGCAAGCGCCGAGACGACGATCAGACCGAGGTACCGAGTCATGGCCTTCTCCTTTAGGGTCGACCTGAATAATACTGTCATGAGAACATTTCCGCGATCGCGCGGGCGTCGAAGCGGTATTCGTGGTTGCACATCTCGTTGCGGATCAGGACCTCGCCCTTCTCGGCCAGGATCGACTCGACCTCCTCGCGCCCGAGGCCGCGCAGCAGCTCCTTCACCTTGGCCTCGTCGTAAGGGCAGTGGTACTCCACCGGGTAGAGGCGGAACACGCGCATCAGCTCCTCGGGGAACAGCCGCGTGAGGAGATCATAGGGCTGCGCGTCGCGTGTCTCGTTCAAGGTCAGGGTCGCCGCCAGATTGGTGACCCGATTCCAGCCGTCGGCATCCCGCGCATCGGCGCCGGGCAGCTTCTCGAGCAACAGCCCGCATAGCGCGCCGCCGTCGGCGTACAGACGGATGAACGCTGGCAGCTGCTCGGACTGCGACAAGTAGTGCTCGAAGATGTTCTCCAGCGTCTCCCCCTCGAGCGGCACCAGGCTTTGATAGAACTTGCCGCTTTTCATGTCTTCGAGGGTGACGGACAGCTTGCCATTGCCCAGAAGGGATTTTTCGTCAGGAAAGTCCCCATCGAGTGTTTCGTGCTGCGCCATGCCCCGGATCCGCAACTCGGCCGTGCAGTGCGATACGAGCAGCTTCACCGGGCCCGAACCCTGCACCTGCATCGTGGTCCGGCCGGAGCCCTTCTGGTTCGCGCCCAGCAGCACGTTCAGCGCCGTGGTGTGGCCGAGCAGCGACACGATGCTCGCCGGGTAGCCGCGCCCGTCCAGCATGCGCTGCCAGGCCGCGGTGAGGCAGGCCAGCCGGCCGCGGATGTCGAGCTCCTCGAACAGAAAGCGCTGAACGTAGTCGGTCTTCACGGGTCGCCCAGCACCGGCCTAGGCGGGCGCCGCCAGCTTGAAGACCGTCTTGAGAAAATCCTTGACGGACTCTCTCGCCGCCTGCGTCGCGGCGGGATCGCGGCCGACGTGCGGGTCGCGCTCGACGCATTCGTCCCGGTAGCTGAAGGGCTGGCTGGTTCCGGCGTTGATCAGGCGGCCGGCGGAGTCCTCGCGAATCCTGCAGCGGCGCACCGTCTGCGCGTTCTTCGCGACGCTCGGGGTGAGGCTGCCCAGCGGATTGTCGAAGCCGTGCGGCGCGTTCGGATACTCGGTGAGCTGGACGTCGCGCCCGGCGCCGCGCAGCCGCTCGACGTAGCTCTTGCAGGTGGCAACGGGATTGTAATCGTCGGGGGCGCCGTGAAAGATCCGGACCGGCCGCTCGACGGTGTCGAGGTCCGACTGGTAGATCGTCATGCAGTCCGGATAGAACACGACATACGCGGCGAACTCGGCGCCGGACCTGTTCCACGTCCGGTGAAACCTCTTCAGGCTGGCGTAGAGCGCGCCCTGCCCGCCGCGCGAGAATCCCATGAGCGCGATCCGCGACGCGTCGACGCGCGGATGCCTGGCGAGAATGTCGAGCATCCGGTAGACGTCGAGAATCATGTTGAGCCGCCCGAGCAGCGCCTGGTCGGTGTTGACGCTGGCAAGGCCGCGCCCGGTGAAGCCGTCCAGCGCGAAAGTCGAGATCCCCATCTCGTTGAATTCGCGCGTCCAGAAGTCCAGGTTGGGCCCCATGCCCCCCGAGCCGTGAATCATGACCACCACCGGCGTGCGCGCCGCACCTTGCGCGATCCGCAGCTGCCCCGTGACGGTCACCGGCTTGCCGCCGTGATCGCCTTTCAGGAATTGCTCGTCGGAGAGCGTGAGGCTCGGGATCGGGTGCAGCTCCGTGCGCACGGCAAGCTGCTTCGAGGCGGCATCCTGGGCCGCAGCCGAAACCGGGACGCCGAGCGCCATTGCAATGGCGAGTACTGCCAGGCGACGATTCATATTGCCTCCTCTGCTGCCGCGACCTCGAAGCTTTGACCCTGAAAACCCTTAAGAGGTCCGCTGACGGTGGTGCCATCTTATCTTGCCATTAAAATCAGGCGCGTGTCGGCACTCTGTTTGACTCATGTATGAGCGGGCCTCCGTTCCGCGCCGAGCACATCGGCAGCCTCCTGAGGCCGAAACGGCTTCTCGATTTCCACGGGGAAAAGAAAGACCTTGAGGAAATCGAGGACGCTTGCATCGTCGAGGCACTGCGCTGGCAGGAGGGTCTCGGTCTTGAAGTCGTCACCGACGGCGAGTTTCGCCGCGAGTCGTGGCGTCTCGGGTTCGTCACGAAGGTGAAAGGGTTCGCGCGCGCCGACGCGATCGGCGACGTCGATCTGCAGCGCGACGCGGCGGGGAATGTAGCGCGCATCGGGTCGGCGCCGGTTGCGATCGCCAAGGTCAGGCGCACGGGGCCGATCGTCGCGGACGAGGTTTCATTTTCATTGTCGAAAACAAAATGCGTGGTGAAGGCGACGCTGCCTGCGCCTTCGTATCTTCACTATCCGCGCGGCAAGGAATGCGTCGACCGCGACGCCTATGCGGATCTCGACGAATTCTTCCGCGATGTGGTGGAGATCTACGTCGAGGAACTGCAGGCGGTGCACGAGGCGGGCGGCCGCTACGTGCAGCTCGACGAGGTGGCGCAGCCGCTGCTGTGCGACGAGAATCTGCGCCGGGCGGTGCGCGCGCGGGGCGACGATCCCGACGCGCTGATCGATCTCTACATCGATCTGATCAACCGCATCGTGCGGCGCCGGCCGGCGGGGATGACGATCGGCGTGCACATGTGCCGCGGCAACGCCATGGGCAGGTGGATGGCCTCGGGAAGCTACGAGAAAATTGCGGAGCGGACCTTCAATACGCTGCAAGCAGACGCGTTCTTCCTCGAGTACGACAGCGAGCGCGCGGGCGGCTTCGAGCCGCTGCGCTTCATGCCGAAAGGCAAGAGAGTGGTCCTGGGTCTGGTCTCTACCAAGACTCGTCTTTTGGAGAGCAAAGATGCGCTGAAGAAAAAAATCGAGGCCGCCGGCAGCTATATTCCCCTTGAAGACCTGTCCATCTCGCCGCAGTGCGGCTTCGCCAGCCACCAGAAAGGCACCGGCATGAGCTTCGCCGAGCAGGCGGCGAAGCTGAGGCTGGTGGTCGAGACGGCGCGCGAAGTCTGGGACCGCTAGACTAGGGCATGGAAGAAACCAGCCGCACGCTCGTATCCAGCGTCCTGTTTCTCGACATCGTCGGCTATTCGAGGATGGGGGTCGGCGACCAGCTCAAGCTGAAGCAGAAATTCAATTCGGTCCTGCTCATCGCGCTCGAGCAGGTGGACCCGGGAGAGCGGATCGTCGTCGACACCGGCGACGGCGCGGCGGTCGCGATCCTCGGCAACCCGGAGCGCGCGCTGTTCGTGGCGATCGCGATCTTCGACAGCAGCGGCGACATCAGGGTGCGCTGCGGGGCGAATCTCGGCCCGATCTCGCTCCTCAAGGACATCAACGGCCAGGCCAACGTGATCGGCGACGGCATCAACGTCGCCCAGCGCGTAATGGGATTCGCAAAGGAAGGGGAACTGCTGGTGTCGCGCAGCTTCCACGAGGTCGTCACGCTGATGTCCGGCGACTACGCCGCCATGTTCAGCCACGAGGGGCTGCGTACCGACAAGCACGGGCGGGCGCACGACGTCTACGCGGTCCGGCAGGGCGTGCGCGTCGGGCGCAAGATGGCCGAGCTGCAGTCGCGCCTGACCACGCAGCGCAGCGCTCCTCCGGGAGCAAGCCCGCCGACGAAGGCGATGGTTTCCGATGCCGGCTCGCAGCTGCTCGTTTCCGGCTACAGCGAAGCGAGCGTGCAGAAAACCCTGGACCAGCTCGCCAGGCAGGGCCGCAAGCTCACCGCGCCGATCTCCAGGATCGGCAACAAGTGGTTTGCCAGCGTCGACAAGCCCGAAGCCGTCGCCGCCGTGCAGGCGTTCGGCCTGCGGCGGATGATTTCCGGCCCGACGCGCGAGGCGGTGGAGATGAAGGTCCTGGAACTCCAGGAATACGGCGCCAGGCTGGTGCAGGAGATCGAGCTCGTAAACGGCGTCTGGACCGCGGTCTGCGAGAAGTCCTAGGCGGCGAAGTACCAGCAGTTCATCAGGAACGTTCCGGCCGGCGCGCTCATCTCTCCCCCTTTGCCGCTAGTTTACGACTTCAAACTACCGGGGGGGCGGCGCCGCGGGAACGGAGCGCCAGCCTTCCTTGCACTCGGCGACGTAAGGGTAGTAGGCCCTCGAGGATTCGCAGTAATACCAGGTGCCCGAAGGCGCGCCTCCCGGAGCCGGGCCGGCTTGCGGGGGCGCCTGAACCGCGCCCTGTTCCATCGGCGGCTCGGCAACGATGTAGCCGCCCGGCACCGGCTCGTAGTACACATCGTTGGCGTAGTAGTAAGGAGCGCCGCCGATCCACACCGTCGTGTACGCCGGCGGCAGCACCGGCACGAGCACGCCGCGCGGTGGTCTTACGACCACGAAGCCGGGCCCGGCTGGCTGGAACCATACGCCGGAGTGGTAGAAGAACCGGCTGCTGCGAAACGTCACCGCGAGGTGCCCGGCGGGAAGGACGGTCACCGAGTAGCCGGGCACCGGGTAGTAATGGTTGTGGTGGAAGCGGTCGTCGAACACCCAGTGCTGGGTGTGGAAGCGCTCGCGCTCATGTTCGCGCTCACGCTCATGTTCGCGCTCGCGCTCATGTTCGCGCTCGCGCCTCTGCGCGTAGGCCGGCGAAGCGGCGAGCATGACGGCGAGGATCAATGCGATGGCTTTCATGATGCATACTCCTGGTCGAATCGTCAGGCGATCATAGCCCTCGGCATTCGGCCCGGATCGCGAAAATTGTATCGATTGGTAAACGGAGCGTTCGTATGAACAGGCGCGGCGTGCTCTCTCTTGTCATGACGGGATTCTCTCTGACGGCGGCGTCAGGGGCGCTCGCGCAGCTCGGCGGCGGCAGGCGGGGCAATCGCGGCGACCGGGACCCGGGACAAAAGGGCGGAACGCAGGAGCCGTCGCACGTGAACATGCTCGAGATAGCGCTGGAGGAGCTGCACGAGGACCTGAAACTCGGCGCGGAGCAGGAAGCCGCCTGGCAAACCTACGCCCGCCGGGTGAGGGCGCTGGCGGGCGACATCGCGAGGCAGACGAGCGCGCGCCAGAGCACGGCGCAGATGACTCTCCTGCAGCGCATCGACGGCACCGTCGACGTCGCCCGCGACCGGCTGACGGCGGTCGAGGACATCGCGCAATCGGCCAAGGCGCTCTACGCGATGCTGGCGCCCGAGCAGAAAGCCGCGGCGGACCCGCGGCTCGCGAACCTCGTGTCGATGACCCTCGTCGGCGCTTCGTCGGGCGGCCCGCAGCGGGCCGCGCGACCGAAAGGCTGATCAGGCCTTACCGGTCGAAGCGGGCGTAGAGGAGGGGCAGCAGGATCGCGAGGGCGATCAGCGGCAGCCCGAATTTCGCCGAGACCCACGTCAGCACGGCGAGCGGCGCGGCCACGAAGATCGCAGCCAGGCCCCAGGGGATGCGCGGCGCCGCGCCCAGGTCGATGTTCAGTTTCCTTACCAGCCACCCGGACAGCGGGCCGTGCGCCGGCTTCGTGGCGTGCGGCAGGGCCCGCGCCAGGGCGCGGCCTTCGAGCCAGGCGAAGAACACATAGAGCTGGACGAGCAGGCTGCCGATCAGGACGACAGGCGCGAACAGCAGCGCCAGCAGCGCGAGAATCGAAGAGCGGGCGCCGGCGACGAAGACCACGCTCGCCGCGGTGCAGCTCAGGCTGATGACGAGGAACAGTACAAGCGCCGGGATCACCAGCAGCATGCGGGCGGCGAGGTATTGGCGGAAGGCGTCGCTTCCCTGCAGCCTTCCCACCAGGTTGCGGGCTTCCGTGAGCGTTTCGATCGGCAGGTAGCGGAGGTATGCCGGTTGCGCGGGGCTCGCCTGCTTGCGGACGGGGCTTGTCATGGCGTCACCTCTTGTTCCTTAGGGGGTCCAAGCATACGAAACCCGGGGCGGAGCGCTGAGGCACTATTACCTCTTGCCGGCCGTTTCGGCGAGCAGCTTCTCGAAGCGCCGATCGGGGACGATCCAGATGCACGCCACCGCCACGTAGCCCGCGCATGCGATCCACGGCTGCACGAAGGCGAGCGCTAGCGACGCGACATAGATGGCGAGCGAGATGTAGCCCTTGAAATCCTTTCCCAGCGCTTTCGCCAGCGTGGAATCCTTCTCGTGGACGGCGAGCAGGGCGCGGGTCAGGATGGTGTAGGCGAACGCCGCGCACAGCAGCACCACGCCGTAGGCGGCAACCGGAACCGCCTCGAAGTGGTTCTCGCCCATCCAGCCGGTGACGAACGGCACGAGCGAGAGCCAGAAGAGCAGGTGCAGGTTGGCCCACAGCACGGTGCCGCTGATGTGGTGCACGGCGTGGAACATGTGGTGGTGATTGCTCCAGTAGATCCCGATGAACACGAAGCTCAGCACGTAAGTCAGGAACACCGGCAGCACCGGCACCAGGGCCGCGGGCTCCACGCTATGCGGCACCTTCATCTCCAGCACCATGATGGTGATGATGACGGCGATCACGCCGTCGGTAAAGGCTTCGAGCCGGCCCTTTGTCATTTTGCCCGGTTCAGTCCAGGCGCCTGAATTTCTGGATGCGCTGGCCGGTCTGCACTTCCGAGGTGTAGAGGTTTCCCTGCCGGTCCACCGCGATGTTGTGCAGCGCGGTGAACTCGCCCGCCTGGCGGCCCGGCCGCCCGAAGTGCGCGAGGACGGCGTTGGTGGAGCGGTTGATGATGCGCACCTCGCCGTTCATGCCGTCGGCCATGTAGATGAAGCGCTGCGCGCGGTCCGGCGAGAACACCAGGTCGTACACCGAGCCGTTGCCGCGCGTGCTCTTCTCGAAAATGTGCTCCGACACGAAGCTGCCGTTCTTGCGGAACACCTGCATCCGGTTGTAGCTGCGGTCGCAGACGTAGAGCAGCCCCTCGCTCGAGAGCCGGATGCAGTGCACCGGGTTCGCGAACTGCCGCACCGGCGGGCTCGCCGGGTCGTAGGGCGGCGTCTTCTCGTCGCTCGGCCGCGCGCCGTAGGCGCCCCAGTGGCGCTTGTAGGCGCCGGTCTCCGAGTCGAAGACGACCACGCGCTTGTTGGCGTAGCCGTCGGCGGCGAAGACTTCCTTCGCGACGACGTCGACCGCGACGTCCGCCGGCGAGCCCAGGCGCACCGTCGAGTTGCTGTCGTTGCCCGTTCCCTTCTTGCCGATCTGCAGGACGAATTTGCCGTCCATGGTGAACTTGAGGAGCTGGCCGTCCGTCTTGCCGTTGCCGGCGAGCCAGACGAAGTCGTTCGCGTCGACGAAAATGCCGTGCTCGCTCTCCGGCCACTCGTAGCCCGCCCTGGGGCCGCCCCAGGAAAAGAGCAGGTTGCCCGACGCGTCGAACACCAGCACCGGCGGCGCCGCCACGCAGCACTTCGCCTGCGGCGGCTCCGCCTCCGCCGCCCGCTCCCTCGGCGTCAGCGACCGCGGCCGATGCACCACCCAGATCCGGTCGAACCGATCCGTCGCAATCCCCGACACCTGGCCGAGCATCCACTTGTTCGGCAGCGCCTTCGGCCACAGCGCATCCACCTGGAATTTCGGCGCGCCTTCGGCGTCTTGCGCAAGTGGCGCACCAGAGGAGGCGGAGAGCACGAAGGCGAGGCAGGCGAGGACAGTTCTCATGGAGGGCTTCCTTTGGGAGTCTGGCTCTCGCGAGCCTTCTTCTCCTGTTGGCGCTTGCGCATCTCGTCGTTTTTTTTCATTAGCCAGTGCATTCCCCAGGCGAAAAGAGCGAGGAGCAGCCCTGAGACCAGGGCCGCGCCCAACCCATCCAGCAAACCTTGCATAGCCATCCTCCCGTGCCCTACAGCTTATCCACGCTGCGGCCCTGTGCGAAGTCGAACGATTCAGTTTCGTCCACGTGCTGTGCGCGACCGAACCTCGTAAGGCGTCTACTCTGGCTTCTCGCTGAGCTGCTGCATGAACTCCAGCACCGAGACCAGCGGCGGCAATTCGAAAAGCTTGGACGGCGGGGCGATGCCCCGGTTGTCGCGCAGGAAATCGGGATACTGGGCGATTAGGTAGAACGAAACCAAGGCTCGGATCGTCGACTGGATGAATTCCACGAGTTTCGCGCGCTGCTCCAGCTTCGGATCATCCATTGGCAGGCCGAGTAGGACGTAGGGGTTGTTGGATTTCGGCGCAGGGTTTGAAATCAGCACGGCGGGAGAGTTAGGCAGGCTTGGCAGATATCTGCTGCCGTTCGGAACGAAGGCGAGGCCGTGCTTGATGCGGTTGTAGGCGTCGATCCCGTAAGCCTTCTGGTTCACTTGGCAAGTGTCAAACATAAAGCGGCACATGCGCTGCAGAACCTTGGGGCGGTCGATCCTCGGATATGACCAGTCCGAAGGTATGCGGCCCTGGAGCGCGAGCGCCGCGTAGAGATCGTCGGCCGACTTGATGTTATAGCGGCCGAACAGGTTTTCCAGGATCACGTTGTCCGGCTTGTAGCGCAGCATGCCCTCGATGGGGAACTTGATTTCGCCTCTGCGGAACCTGATTAGCGCGGAGACAACTGCTCCCATGTCTTCGTACGCGGCGTACTCCTCACGATACAGCCCGACGATGAAGAACCTGCGGTGGATATCGTTTGGGTCAGCCTTCAGCACATCTTCAAGCGACTTCGCAACGTAGTGGCGCAGCGTGCCGCTGAATAGCACGTAGTCCGCGAAGAAATGCGGGTCGAACTGCCGGTGGACTTCGTCGTGGGGTATTGGGGTCGGCATGGCCTACCCAGGCAGCTTAGCGCTGGTCTCTGCGACGTTTGCCTTTGCCTTTTCGAGAAGCGCGGTGGCTAGGTAGTCGTCGCTAGCGAGGTGTGCGATCTCCACCGCGGCCATTATTCCGATACCGTCTGCGAAGTTCAGGACCTCGAGCAGTTCGGCTTCCTCGTAGTTCGGTTCGATGGAGCTTTCCTTGTTCCGACGTACCACCTGATGGAAGCCGGTGTGCGTGAAGCCGCATAGCGCATCCCAGGAGCTCTTCTTGACCGCCGAAAGAACGCCCGAGCTAAACGCCTCAAGCCTCTCCATGTCCTCCAATAGACTGGCGAACGTGCGGTCGAGTTTGTCGGATTCGAAGTGCTTCAAGTCCTCATCGGTGGCGCACTGGTGCAGCCAGGCGCCGCGCACGTATGCCTCCAGGAGCAGGCGCGCGAGGGCGAAGGCCGAGCCGTGAAGCGAGTGGTGCACGAGCAGCACGATCGACTTCTGGTGCTCTAGCGCCATGTCGAGGCATCCGCCGGCAAGGCGGAACCGGAAATTCGAGGGAATAGCCGTTCCGTCGATACGACTATCCATCCACTGAATCAGCGCCGTGGACGATTTAATGTGGTCTGCCAGGTCCATCGCGACACGGATTATCGGCTCGTTCCAGGGCGTATTTAAGTACCTCTCGAAAATTTGCGCTAAATTCTCACTCATGCCGGGACTAAATGAGGGCTATCAGGAAAGCGACTTCCACCGCCAAAGACGAAATCTCATCGTTGGAAGCGTTGCTCTCCTCTTCGTTCAAGTAGCCGATCTGCACTTAGAGAAGCACGGCACAGTTATGGGCCTTCCCTTCACCATCGGCAGGCCGGACGCGCTCAATTGGTTCCTATGGGCTGCGGTCTGGTACTGGGGTCTAAGGTTCTTTCAATTCCATCAGTGGCGTCGGCCTACCTATATGCAATCCGCGGCTCGCGAGGTTATGTACAACTCCTTCTTGCCTCACGCATTGGCTCGTCTTGATCCAGCGGAGCGCAGGGCGTTGGACGACTCTTCGCCTAAGTTGACGAATGGACAAACATGCGAGCTACTTCCACACAGTTTCGCATTACAAGACTTTGACATGTCCCGAATTCAAGCCAAGGTAAATCCAGCTTGGCTTATCAAAGGTCCAAGCACGCAGGGAGAAATTAGAAACACCAGAGAAGTGCGCATCTCATTCACAGGATTTCTCATGTGGCGAGTGCGCGTGTGGGCTTACTTGAAGGCGGCATTTGTGACACCCGCGTTCACTGAATACACGCTGCCCTACATCATCTTCTTGCTTCCGGTGCTCTACGGGGGATGCCGTTGGTTGAACTGGCTGCCCTAGTTCGTCCACCTTCGGTCGATTCCGATGGATGAGCTTCAAAAAATTGTGGAAAGATATAAAGGCGTTGACTTGGATGCCGAGCTATCAACGTTCGATAGCCTTGTGCGCTTCTCATCGCGCTTCTATCGCGACGTGGCGGATATCTATGACGCCATAACTCGCGTAAAGAATACCGAACGCAACTCATCTGGGTATTCGCTGAACGACGCTGCCATTCTTGGACTTCTCGTCAGGATATGGAAAATACTGAAAGAGATAGTCCGTTACTACGAAGAAAACAAGGGGGACATTCTTACACTGCTAGATCGGCAGGTAATTGAGTCCGCTGTCATAGCTAAGTATCTATTGGTTAGCGATTCAGCGGTCGTTGAGGACTACCGCAAATGCTCGTACAAGGATCGTTTGCGTGTATTGGAAGATGCGGAAAAGTCTCCCGACTTCTTCAATCGACCTCCCGGTAAGCGGCTACTGCAGTCCATCAGACAAAAGATGGCAAACGAGGGTTGGACGGTGAATTCCTTTGAGACGCAAAGGAAGAACCGATGGCGATTACAAGGTAAAAGCTTCTACGACATTTTCTCTGAGGTAGAGTCGCCCGAGTTCTACAAGTTTCTCTATGGGATACCCTCGGAGTCTATTCACGGATCATGGAACGACTCAATGGACTACCACCTCCGTCGGAACGACGACGGGACGTTTTCGACATACCCGTTCTATCAGGAGGTGGATATTCGGGTTGTAACGCCGCTGCTACGCCTTTGCCATGAGCCATACATTTTGTGGCTCAAGAGGATCGACGCGCACAGTGAATCTTTTGAGAAGCTTTTCGCTTGGATGCGCGGCATCAATACGAAGCTGTTCGATTCGTTTGAACAGGTTTACGCGGTAAGGCAAACAGAACTTGGCGAGCCCTTTTGATGGCTTCCTTTGGCGGGGCAATACAACAGGGGGCGAGGCCGAAAAGCAGGGCGGCGCTTGTTAGGCGCCGCCCCGGGGTGAAGCAGGACTCCTAGGCGAGCTTGACGTTCTTCAGCGGAAGGCTGCGAACGGGTTTGCCGGTCGCGGCGTGGATTGCGTTCAGCACTGCCGGGGTCACCACGCAGATGGTGGGCTCGCCGACGCCGCCCCAGAAGTCGTAGGTCGGGACGATTACGGTTTCGACCCTCGGCATCTCGGCGAGTTTCAGCATCGGGTAGTCGTGGAAGTTCGACTGCTGAACGCGGCCGTTCTCGATGGTGATTTCGCCGTAGAAGGCGGCGGTGAGGCCGTAGACGACGGAGCCTTCGACCTGCGCGGCGATCTGCTGCGGGTTGACTGCGTGGCCGCAGTTGAGCGCCAGGACCATCCGGTGCACTGATACTTTCCCAGTAGAAGAATCAACGGAAACTTCAGCTACAGCGGCAGAGTAGCTGCCGTAACCCATGAACTGCGCGATGCCGCGGTGCACGCCGGCGGGGAGGGGCTTGCCCCAGTCGCCTTTTTCCGCGGCGGCGTTGAGGACCGCGAGGTGCTTGGGATGGTTCTGCATCAGCGCGCGGCGGAATTCGAGCGAATCCTTGCCCGCGGCGCGCGCCACTTCCTCCATGAAGCACTCGAGGTAGACGGCGTTCTGATTGGTGTTGACGCCGCGCCAGGGGCCGACCGGGACGGTCGAGTTGCGCATCGCGTATTCGATCAGCAGGTTCGGCGGCGCGTAGCCGAATTGCGCGTCGCCGGGAGCCTCGTACAGGCCCTGCACCTGGCGCGTGTCGCGGTTGTCCTTGATCACGCCGGGCTGCAGGAAGGCGTTGATCGACTGGCCGGAGATGCGGATGTGCAGGCCCTGGAGCTTGCCGCTCTCGTCGAGGCCGGCGGAGAGCTTGCACATCGAGATCGGCCGGTAGAAGTCGTGCTGCATGTCTTCCTCGCGGCTCCAGGCGAGCTTCACCGGGACGCCGGGGAACTGCTTGGCGATCGACACCGCCTGGCGCGTGTAGTCCTGCGTGCCGCCGCGCCGGCCGAAGCCGCCGCCGAGGTCCAGCTTGTACACCTGCGCCTTGTCGAGCGGCAGGCCGGATTCCTCGGAAGCCGCGGCGAGCGACGCCTCGGCGTTCTGCGTCGGCCCCCAGACCTCGACCTTGTCGGCCGAGACCTTGGCGGTGCAATTCATCGGCTCCATCGTGGCGTGGGCGAGGAAGGGCGTGCTGTAGACCGCCTCGACCTTCTTCGCCGAACCCTCGATCGCCTTCAGCGCGTCGCCGATCTTCCAGCCGGCGAAGGGCTCGTCGGCGGCGACCAGGCCGGTCTGCAGGCGCTCCGCAATGGCCTTGCTCGATTCAGTCGCGCCTTTGCCCTCGTCCCAGACGATGGGCAGGGCGTCGAGCGCCTTCTTCGCGCGCCACCAGCTGTCGGCGACCACGGCGACCGTCCGGTCGTTGACCTTGACCGCGCGCTTCACGCCGGGCATGCCGGCGATCTTCGCCTCGTCGAAGCTCGCGAGCGTGCCGCCGAACACCGGGGATTGCTTGACCGCGGCGTGCAGCATGCCGGGAAGCTTGAGGTCGATGCCGTAGATTTTCTGTCCGTTCACCTTGTCCGCGGTGTCGAGCCGCAACAGCGGCTTGCCGGCGATCTTCCAGTCCTTCGGGTCCTTGAGCTTGAGGCTCTTCGGATCGGGCGGGGTCAGCTTCGCCGCCGCCGCCGCGACTTTTCCATAAGTAATTTTTTTATTGGAAGGCACATGAGTAATCACGCCGTCGGCGACCGTGAGCTCGTCCACCGGCACCTTCCACTGGTTGGCCGCAGCCTGCAGCAGCATCACGCGCGCGACCGCGCCGCCGCGGCGCACGTAGTCCTGCGAGATGCGGATGCCCCGGCTGCCGCCGGTGCCCATCTCGCCCCATACGCGCTTGCGCGCGTAGTTCTCGCCCGCGGTGACCTGATCGATGCGCACCTTCTTCCAGTCGCACTCGAGCTCCTCGGCCACGAGCTGGAGCAGGCCGGTATGCGTGCCCTGGCCCATCTCCGAGCGCGCGACGCGGATCACGCAGGTGTTGTCGGGATTGACCACGACCCAGGCATTTACTTCTGTTCCCTGAAGAATATTTTTCTTGTCGGCGGGAAAAGCAAATGGCACATGAAAACCAACCGCGAGCCCGCCAGTCACGACGGCGGAGTCGATGATAAATTTGCGACGCGCAGGGTTTTTCATACTTTCACCGTTTTCATCTGGCCCGCCGCCTGGTGCACCGCTGCGCGGATGCGCTGATACGTCCCGCAGCGGCAGATGTTGGTCATCGCCTCGTCGATTTCCTTGTCCGAGGGCCGAGGATTTTTCTTCAGGAGCGCGGCGAGCTCGCCGTTGATGTGCACCGAGCAGGCGCCGCACTGCGCGACGCCGCAGCCGTACTTGGTGCCGGTGAGCCCGGCCTGCTCGCGGATCGCCCAGAGCAAAGGCGTATCCGCCTCCACCTGGAGATCACCCACCTTGCCGTTGATGTTGAGCTTCATGTAGGGCCTCCTGAAAGTTCCTCGCTGTAAACCCTAATGCCCGCCCGAAGGCGGCGCTACCTCGGCGGCCTTGAAGCCCGCCTTGTCGAATGCGCGCCGCACCACGCCCGAGGCCTTCGCGTCTTCCATGAACGCCGTCACGTAGGCAAGGGCGGCCGGGCGGTTCTTCTGTACCGCGACAGCCACCCGTACCTCCTGGAAAGCGCCGTCGAGGATGCGCGCGCCCGGCACGCGCGGCAGCAGCGGCGGCAGGGTGTCGTGCGTGAGCGCGAAAGCGTCCGCCTTGCCGGAGCGCAGCATCTCTACCGCGTCATCCACCGACGTGGCGGACGAGACCTTCGCCGTCTTCAGCACGCGCTGGGTGGCGCGGATCGTCGCGGTGCCCGAGATCGCCACCACGTGGATGCCCGCGCGGTCGACGTCGGCCATGGTGCGGATGTCCGAGCCGGGCCTCACCATGTAAGTGTTGCGGCCGAGGAAGTACGTCGGGCCGAAATCGAGCCGCTTGAGGCGCTCCGGGTCCACCGGCATGAAGGCGGCGTCGAGCGAGCCGGCCACCAGCGCCTCGGTGATCTGGCCGGAATTCGGCGCGACCATGAACTCTACCGGCACGCCGAGCCGCCGGCCGAGTTCGGCCGCGAGGTCTGCGGTGACACCGCTCGGCCGGCCGTCGGGCTGCTTGCGCACGAAGAAAGTCGAGGGCTCCGGGGCCCAGACCACGCCGAAGCGGATCTTCCCGGTCGGCGCGAGCTCGCGCACGGCAGCGGGGTCGGGCTGCCCCCCGAGCGGGGCGCAGCCGCTCGCGGTCATGACGGCGAGCGCAGCCAGCAAGGCTCGATGAGACACCGGGCTACAGCTCGCGGATCTGCACCTTGCGCCACTTGATGGCGCCGCCCGGGAGGTCCTTGGGGGGGATGTTGCCGAACTGGAGCGAGAAGGGTCCCTGCGGATTCTTGCCGTTGCGGACGCTGACCGTCTCGATCCCGTTCAGCACCACGGTGAGCTGATCGCCCTTCGCCGTGATCTCGTAGGTGTTCCACTTGCCGCCCGCCTTGGGCATCGGCGACACCTTGGCGTAGTTGACGATCGCGCCGGTGCCGTACTCAGGTGCCGGCCGCTGGTCGAAGATGTTGACCTCGTAAGCATCGACCGCGGTGATCTTCATGGGATTGGTAATGCGCAGGAAGACGCCGCTGTTGGTGTTGTGGTCGGCCCAGAACTCGGCCCGGATCTGGAAATCCTTGTACGACTTCTTCGAGACGAGATGGCCGCCCTTGCCCTTGTCGGCGACGATCGCGCCGTCCTCCGCCCTCCAGTTGGCGTCGCCGACGGGGGTCCAGTTCTCCATGCCCTTCGTGCCGTCGATGAGCGTGGTCCAGCCGGACTGGCCGGACATCTGCGCGCAGCCGAAAACGACCAGCCCTGCCAAGAGCAGTCCCAGCAAGCGTTTCATTGCGATCTCCCCCTCGTGGGTTGAAACGTCGAACAGTGCGGCGGACAGTCTATTCCGCCTTGATGCCGGCGTCGCTCACGACTTTGCGCCAGGTTTCGATTTCCTTCCGTATTGCACCGCGGAATTCCAGCGCTTCATACGATCTTGCAGGGAATCAACGCGTCTTCCGCGAACCCGTAGACGGCGCACATCCGGTGATAACCGTCTGCGACAATGACCTTGCCGTTCCTGGTATCCCTGACGAGCAGCAGAGGCGAGAGCTTCCTGCCTTCACGGATCTTCTTGCGATCGCTCTCTATGCGCAGGTTGCTGATTCCCAGGAGCGGCAATCCCGAGGCCCTGAAGATATCCTTGGCCTTGAACTCCGACATCGGCGCCCGCTTCAGCTTGCGCACCAGGCGCTTCGCGCCGGCCTCGTCGAACAGCAGGCTCAGGTACGACTTCGCCGCCGGGTAGTCATGGGCCTCCGGCTTGCGCAGCCAGCCGATGGCCGGCGGGTTTTTCTTCACGGGGTCAGCGCGGGAAGCGCACGAAGCCGAGGATGTCGGTGCCCATCGAATCGTCGGCGGTATTCAGGTGCAGGATCTCGCTCAGGTGGTTGTGGCCGGCAAGCTCGGTATGGCGCGGGCAGCCGCGCAGCTTGCACAGCTCGTCGCGCAGCTTCGCGGACTCCTCCTTGAAGGGCGGCGGGTCGAACTCCGCGGAGATGATGAACACCGGGATCTTGCGGCCCTGGAGCTTGCCGTAGAGCGACTTCGCGTGCCAGCTCTCGTGCGCCTTGCCGAAGTAGGCCTCGACGTTCGGGCCCGGCGGCGCCGCCGCCGGGTCGAAGATGCCCGACTGGATGATCGCGCCTTTGACGCCGTCGGCGCCGTCCTTGGGCTGCAGCGACTTGTCGAAGATGTAGTGCGCGACGTGCGTAGCGCCCGCCGACTGGCCGAAGAGCACGATGCGCTCCGGGTCGCCGCCGTACTCGGCTATGTTCTGCTGCACCCAGCGCACCGCCGCTGCGACGTCCTCGCCGCCCGCGGGCCAGGGATTCTTCGGCGCCAGGCGGTAGGTCATGTTGACCCCGACGGCGCGGTTGCGGGCGAAGAAATAGCCGACGTTCTGATAGAAGGGAATGCCGGGCCGGGTCTTGGCGCCGCCGACGTAGCCGCCGCCGTGCACGAAGATCACCACCGGCAGCGACCGCGCCGGTTTTTTTTCCGGCGCGAACACATCGAGCCGGTTGCGCTCATCGGGGCCGTAGGCGAGGTCCTCTTTCATCGCGATGCCCGCCGGCGCCTTCGGCATGAGCGGCGCATAGAGCTTGAACATCTCGCCGATCATCTCCGGGTTGAGGACCGGGCCGATCTCCTTGATGCGCGCCGCCGCGTTCTTGGGCACCTGCGCCGCGACCGCGCCGGCGAACGCGAGCAGCACTGCAAGGAGGATCGGTCTCATCCCGCTACATTACTCGATCTGGGATTCCCTTTGCACGAGCGCCGAGGAGGCGGTCGGAGGCGACCCAGGCCCTCAGGTCATCCGGCAGCGGCGGGGAGTCCAGGTAGTAGCCGAGCGTTTTGTAAACCTCCGCATTTGGAACGAGGCCGCGGCCGCTGGCGGCGGCGCCTTTCATGAAACCGGTGGCGCAGATCTCGCCGTTGCGGGTGAATTCGAAGCGGATGTAATTCCAGAACTCGTCCCAGCCGACGGGCGTGAGGCGCAGAGTGTATCGCTGGAAGAGTGTGAGCCCGCGGCGGAAGTACACGATGCTGCCGCCGCCCATTGGCCGCCAGCCTTTCGCGAAGCAGAGCCGGGCGAAGCCGCTGCGGATGAACAGGGTGGCAAGCCCGAGATCGACGATGGTCAGGTAGCGGCCGTTGTTCATATGGCCGTTCAGATCGAGGTCGTTCGGCAGCACGCGCAGCCTGAGCTCGATCGAGTCGCCCGGCTTGATGCGCGGCGCCCACAGCGCCTTGCAGATCGTCAGCAGCAGGCGGAAGTAGAGATTCACGTAGTCGCTACAAGCCGAGATACGCCTGGCGCACGCGGTCATTGTGCAGCAGCTCGGCGCCGGAGCCGCTCATGACGATGCGGCCGTTCTCGAGCACGTAGGCGCGCTGCGAGATCTTGAGCGACACGGCGACGTTCTGCTCGACCAGCAGGATCGTCATGCCGCGCCCGTTGAGGACGCGGATGGCGTGCAGGACTTCCTGCACCACCAGCGGCGCGAGGCCGAGGGAGGGCTCGTCGAACATGATGAGCTCCGGGGCGCCCATCAGGCAGCGGCCGATCGCGAGCATCTGCTGCTCGCCGCCGGACAGGGTGCCGGCGGACTGGGTTTTGCGCGCGGCGAGCGTGGGGAACATCGCCAGCACTTCCTGAAGGTTTTTCCTGGAATTCTTTCTAGCCCGCGGCAGCATGGCGCCCATCTCGAGATTCTCGAGTACCGTCAGGCTGGGAAAGACCTGGCGGCCTTCGGCGACCTGGCCGATGCCCAGGTTGCAGATTTCGTGGGATTCCAGGGAAGTAATTTCAATATTTTTATAGTTAACAGAGCCTGAACGGGCAACTTCAATTCCTGCAATCGTACGAATCAAGGACGACTTGCCGGCGCCGTTGGCGCCGATGATGGCGACGATCTGGCCCTCGGGCACGTCGAGCGAGACGTCGTCCAGGGCCTGCGCATCCCCGTAGTACAGATGCAAATTTTTTATTTGGAGAATCAAATTCAAATCTCCGTCTCTTCGCCGAGGTAGCACTCGAGAACCGCGGGGTCGCGCACGATCTGTTCGGGGGTGCCGCGCGCGATGACGACCCCGTGATGCAGCACCCCGATGTGCTGCGCGAGCGCCATCACCGCGCGCATCACGTGCTCGATGAGCAGGATGGCGAGGCCGTCGGCCTTGTTGAGGCCGCGGAACACTTCGACCATCTGGTCGCACTCGGTCGGCCGCAGCCCGGCCATGACTTCGTCGAGCAGCAGCAGCTTCGGGCGCGTCGCGAGGGCGCGTGCGACTTCGAGGCGCTTGCGGTCGGGGAGAGTGAGGGAAGAGGCGGGCCGGTCCGTTTTCGAACCGAGATTCAGTTTCTTCAGGATCTCGAGCGCAACTCTTTTCGCTCCGGCAGCAGTTTTTTCCTTCAAAAAACTTCCGACCATCACGTTGTCCAGAACCGAGAGGCCGGCGAAGGGCTTGACGATCTGGAAAGTGCGGCCGATGCCCGCGGCGCAAACCTGGTCCGGACGCAGACCCTGGATCTCGTTACCCATGAATTTTATTTCTCCGGCATCGGGGGCGAAGACGCCGGCGATCATGTTGAAGATGGTGGTCTTGCCGGCGCCGTTGGGGCCGATCAGGGCGTTGATGCTGCCCTCGGGGATAACGAAGGAGGCGTCGGACACCGCCTTCAGGCCGCGGAAGGATTTGCTGACTTCACGGACGTCGAGCAGATCGCTCACAGTCTTAGCTTCTTTGAAATGAAAGGCCAAATCCCATTGGGCAGGAACATGATGACGCCGAGCAGCACCAGTCCGTAGAACACCTGCTTGATGCCGGGGATCTCCCAGCCCATCGCGGCGAGCCCTTCGGTGATGCCGTCGGAAAGGAGCGTGAGCACGGCGGCGCCGAGGATCGGGCCGAAGAGCGTGCCGACGCCGCCGATCACCGGCCCGAGGATCAGCTCGATCGAGCGGTTGATGCCGAAGATCTGCTCGGGGAAAAGATTGTTGTAGTAGAAGGCGAAGAACACGCCGGAAAGGGCGGTCATCGCCGAGCTGATGGCGACCGCGAGCATCTTCCAGCGGAAGGTGTTGATGCCGAGCGCCTGCGCGGCCTCCTCGTTCTCGCGGATGGCTCGCCAGTAATACCCTGGTTTGGATTTAAGAAGAACAAAGCACAAAATGAAGGCGCCGGCAGTCAATGCCAGCATGGCGTAGTAATACATGAGCGGCGGGCCGCGGAAATTGAGGACGTCCCAGGTATCGCGCTGCGCCACCCGCAGGAACATGCCGCCGGGACCGCCGGTCCAGTCGAGGTGGTCGAAGCCGATGCGCGTGAACTCGGCGAAAGCGATCGTCAGCAGGGCGAAGTAGACGCCCGAGATGCCGAAGCGGAAGGCGAGAAATCCGATGACCAGCCCCAGCACGACGCAAATCAGCATCGCCAGCCAGAGCCCTATCCACGGACCGATTCCGTAATGAAAAAACAAGGCCCCGGCGGTATATCCACCCGCCCCTACGTACAGCGCGTGGCCGAGGGACAGCTGGCCGGCGAAGCCCATCATCACGTTCCACGCCTGCCCGGTGTAGGCGAAGTAGAGGATCAGGGTGGCTACGGACAGTGCATATGGACCGGCAAATGCCGGGAATGCGATGAGAAGAATTCCAAGAATTCCCAGGTAAATAATTTCTTTTTTCAAGAAGGCTTCCCGAGCAGACCTTGCGGGCGGAAGAGCAAGACAAGAATCAGCAAACCAAAACTGAACATGCTTTTCGCCGAAGGCACGATGAACAGGCCCGCCAGCGCCTCGGAGACGCCGATCAGGACGCCGCCGAGCAGCGCGCCGGGCATCGAGCCCAGTCCGCCGACGATGACGATGACGAAGGCGAGCAGGGTGTAGTAGGGGCCGAGCGGCGGGGTGACGTCGACCAGCAGCACCTGGGCGCTGCCGGCGACAGCGACGCAGACCGCACCGAGGCCGAAGGTGAGGGCATACAGGTGCTTCACGTTCAGACCGACCACGCGCGCGCCGAGATAGTTATCGGCGCACGCCCGGATGGCTTTCCCTGTCAGAGTGAACCTGAAAAAAGCGAACAGCGCAGCCGCCGTGACCACGGCGGCCGCTGCGGCGTACAGGCGCGCTTTGTCGATGAGGATCTTGCCGATCTCGAAGGACTCGAGCTGGTAGTCGACCTGGACGTTGCGCGCATCCGGACCGAAGATCATCAGCAGGGCGTTGACCGTGATGATCGCCACCGCGACCAGCAGCATGAACTGCGAATGCTCCGGGCGGGTGATGAAGGGATTGATCAGCCCTGCCTGCAGCGCATAGCCGAACACGAAGAACCCGGCGGCCACCGGCAGCACGGCCAGGAAAGGGTCGAGCTTCAAGGCGGCGAACAGGATCGTCGCCGCGTACATGGCGACGGTCATCATCTCGCCGTGCGCGAAATTCACCACCCGCACCACGCCGAAGATGACCGACAGGCCGAGGGCCATCAGACCGTAGACCAGGCCCGTGAGGACCCCGGCGATGACGACGTTCGTTACAAGATCAAAAGACAACTATGTTTTTTTGTAGCCCGGAGAGGGGAACACCGGCTTCGCCGTGGCCGACGCGGCCGGCAGCACCACGGTAGGGGTGAGATTCAGGTTCTGCACGCAAGCCGAGCCGATTCCTTCCACCTGGCCCTTGTCGTTGAACTTGATCGGGCCGCCCAGCGTCATTTTGTTGGTGATGTTGGTCTGGCGGATCGCATCCGCGAGCGTCCTCGGATCGGTGCTGCGCGCGCGCTTGAAGGCGTCGGCCGCGATCAGGATGGCCTCGAAGGTGAAGCCGGCGTTCAGCCCGTGGAACACCAGCTTGTCCTTCGGGTTCCGCTTGAGGAACGCCTTCTCCACCGTCTTGGTGAGGGGCGCGTTGGGGTTGTACCAGGGGACGTTGGAGATCGAGTATTCGGAGAGCTTGCCGAGGGTCTTGAAGTATTGCTCCTCGTACATGCCCGGCGAGCCCGGGCTGATGATGCCCATCGGGTTCCAGCGCTGCTTCACCATCTCGCGGCGCAGGATGATGGCGTCGTTCAGGCGGCAGACCAGCATGAGGAAGTCGGCGTTCGCGGCCTTGGCCTTGGAGACCTCCACGGTCAGGTCCTTCGCCGCCGGGTCGTAGGAGATGGTGTCGACGATCTTGAACGGCAGCTGGGTGAGGCGCGGCATGAACGCGCCGATGCCTTTCGCCATTGCCTGGCCGAAGGTGTCGTTGACGTGCATGAACACCGCCGTGCGCGGCACCGTGTTGGTGGCGCGGAACAGGTCGCCGATCAGGGCGAGGCCCTCCCGCACGATGTCGGGCGCGGTCTGGAAATTGCGGAACACGAACTTGTAGCCCTGCTCGGTGATCTGCGGCGCGGCGGCGATGTTGATCACGAACGGCACGCCGCGCTGCTCGGCTTCATCAGCTCGACGTCGACCCCCAGCAGCTCCTTGATTACGCCGGGCGCGAGGTCGGCGCCCTTCTGGCACGACTGGCCGATGAAGCTCTGGAATCCCGAGCGCGGCAGCAACACCCCCACTTTCAGCTTCTGCGCCTGGGCGCGAACTATATTGAACGGGTTTACAAAGGAAGCCATTCCTGCAACGGCGAGCGCGCTATTGAACTGGCGGCGTTTCATGTGCTTCCTCCCTGGTCCGGTATTCTAATCATCCGATGCGGCTCGATCGCAAGGTTTTACTCGGTCCCGCCGACGTGCTGGTCGAACGCCGGCCCGGCGGGATAGTGCATCTTCGATCGCCCCATGCGCTCGCCGCCCATCCCAAGAAAATAACCGAGCAGCTCGACCTGTGGGCGGCGAAGGCGCCCGGGCGATTGTTCCTCGCGCAGCGCGACAAGAACGGCGGCTGGCGCCGCCTCACCTATGGCGAGGCGCGCGAGCGCGCGCGCCGCGTCGGCCAGTTCCTCCTCTCCAGGAATCTTTCCGCCGAGCGGCCGCTCGCGGTGCTGTCCGGCAACGATATCGAGCACGCGCTGCTGCATCTCGGCGCGATGTACGTCGGCGTGCCGTACGCGCCGATCTCGCCGACCTATTCGCTGCTCTCTGCCGACTTCGGCAAGCTGCGCTATATCTTCGAGTTGATGACTCCCGGGCTGGTATATGCCTCGAGCAGGAGCGCATTTCAAAAAGCGATCGAGGCGGTCGTGCCGCGCGAGGTCGAGGTCCTGGTCGAGCTTCAGGAACCGCCAGCGACCGCGGCGGTCGACGAAGCGCATGCCCGCGTCGGGCCCGACAGCATCGCAAAGTTCCTCTTCACCTCGGGCTCCACCGGAGCGCCGAAGGCGGTGATCAACACGCAGCGCATGTGGTGCTCGAACCAGGCGATGATCGCCTCGATGTTCCTTTTCTTCCGCGACGAGCCGCCGGTGATCGTCGACTGGGCGCCGTGGCATCATGCCGCCGCGGGCAACCACGACCTGGGGCTGGTGCTCTACAACGGCGGCTCGTACTACCTCGACGAAGGCAAGCCCACGCCGGGCGCGATCGAGGCCACGGTGAGGAATCTGCGCGAGATCGCGCCCACCTGGTACTTCAATGTCCCCAAAGGGTTCGAGGCCTTGCTGCCCTACCTCAGGAAAGACTCCGCTCTGAGAAAAAACTTCTTCAGCCGGTTGCGCGTGCTCTGGTTTGCCGCCGCGCCGCTGCCGCAGCATGTGTTCGACGAGATCAAGCAGCTCGCCCGCGAGACTACCGGCGAGAGCATTCCGTTTCTGACCGGGCTGGGCTCGACCGAGACCGGGCCCTACGCCATGGGCCGGATGTGGGAAACCGGAGACGCCACCAACATGGGCCTGCCGCCGCCCGGCGAGGAGATGAAGCTGGTGCCGGCCGGGAGCAAGCTCGAAATGCGCCTCAAGGGACCGAACATCACGCCGGGCTACTGGCGCCAGCCCGAGATCACGGCACAGGCCTTCGACGAGGAGGGCTACTACCGCCTGGGCGACGCCTTCGTGTTTGCGGATCCCGAAAGCCCCGGGAAGGGCCTTCTTTTTCGCGGCCGGATCGCCGAAGACTTCAAGCTCGCCACCGGCAGCTGGGTCCATGTCGGGCCGCTGCGCGCGCGCTTCCTCGAGCACTTCGCGCCGCTGGTGCGCGACGTCGTGATCGCGGGCGAGGGCCGGGACGAGCTCGGCGCGCTTGTCTTTTTAAATGACGACGCCCCGAAAAACTCCGATGAGTTTGAAAGATTGCTGGAATCATTCAACAAAAACAGCACGGGAAGCTCGAACCGCGTCGGCCGCTTCCTGATTCTGGAGGAGCCGCCGTCGCTCGACGCCGGCGAGGTCACCGACAAGGGCTCGATCAACCAGAGGGCGGTTCTCGGCAGAAGGCAAAGCCTGGTGGAAAAACTCTATGAATCTTGAGAATCTCGTCGCGATCGATGTCCACACGCACGCCTGGAAATCCGCGCTCCAGGTGGATGACGCCCCCACCGAGTCGCAGCAGGCGATGGGGCGCTATTTCCGCTACCAGCCCCAGCATTCGACCGTCACCGAAATGGCCGAGTACTACCGCAAGCTGAAGATGGCGTTCGTCGTCTTTACCGTCGACAGCGCCTCCGAAAAAAGAAAAATCACCAACGAGGAGATCGCGGAGCTCGCGCACAAGAACAGCGATGTCGCCATCCCGTTCGCGAGCATCGATCCGCATCGCGGCGCCGAAGGGGTTCGCCTTGCAAAAAAATTAATAAATGAATATGGCGTGAAGGGCTTCAAATTTCATCCCTCCGTGCAGGAGTTCTTCCCGAACGACCGGATGGCGTATCCGCTCTACGAAACGATCGCCGAGGCCAAGCTGCCGGCGCTCTTTCATACCGGCCAGACCGGCGTCGGCGCCGGCACGCGCGCGGGAGGAGGCGTCCGGCTCAAGTACTCGCATCCCATGCTGCTCGACGACGTTGCCGTGGACTTCCCGGACATGCCGATCATCCTCGCCCACCCGTCGTTCCCGTGGCAGGAGGAGGCGCTGTCGGTGGCGACCCACAAGCCGCAGGTCTACATCGATCTGTCCGGCTGGTCGCCGAAATACTTCCCGCCGATTCTCGTGCAGTACGCGAATAGCCTGCTCAAGGACAAGATCCTGTTCGGCTCAGACTACCCGGTCATGACGCCCGAGCGCTGGATGGCGGATTTTGAGAAGTTGAATATAAAACCGGAAGTTCGGCCTCTGATCCTGAAAATGAACGCGGCCAGGCTGCTCGGGCTCTAATCAGAATGCCCGTCGTCCAGGAAATCAGCGAAGGCCGCGTCCCGGTCAGGGTCTATACCGACGAGCTCGAGCCGCAGGCGCGCCAGCAGCTGGTGAACATCTCGCGACTGCCGATCGTGCACCACCACGTCGCCGCGATGCCCGACGTCCATCTTGGAATCGGCGCCACCGTGGGATCCGTGATTCCGACCGTGAAAGCCATCATCCCGGCCGCCGTCGGCGTGGATATCGGCTGCGGCATGATCGCGACGCGGCTCTCGTTGACGGCAAACGATTTCGAGGAGAGAAAACTCAGGAAAGTCTTCGATCAGATTTCACGCGATATTCCGGTTGGATTCGAGCAGCACAAGGAGCGCGATGCGCGCACCGACGCCGCAAAGAGATTTCAGAAAGGCCTGAAGAAAATACTTGAAAAACACCCGGGCATACAAAAGCGCGTCGGCAAGCATTCGAGCTGGGTGCACCAGATGGGCACGCTCGGCGGCGGCAATCACTTCATCGAGCTGTGCCTGGACGAGTCCGGCCGGGCCTGGGTGATGCTGCACTCGGGCAGCCGCGGCATCGGCAACGCGATCGGCACCTACTTCATTGCGCTCGCCAAAAAAGATTTTCAAAAAAACAACATCCACCTGCCCGACGCGGACCTGGCCTACTTTCCCGAAGGCGCGGCGCATTTCGACGACTACGTCGAGGCGGTCGGCTGGGCGCAGGATTACGCGGCCGCGAACCGCGCCGAGATGATGGACCTCGCGCTCGACGCGCTGCGCCGGCACCTGCCGCCCTTCGAGGTCACCGGCGCGGCGGTCAACTGCCACCACAATTACGTCGAGCGCGAGGTTCATTACGGCGAGAGCGTCTGGCTGACGCGCAAGGGCGCGATCCGCGCCGGGGCGGGCGAGCTTGGTATCATCCCCGGCAGCATGGGCGCGCGCAGCTACATCGTCAGGGGGAAGGGCTCGGCGGAGAGCTTTCAATCCTGCGCGCACGGCGCCGGCAGGAGAATGAGCAGGAATGAAGCGAAGCGCCGTTTCACGACGGAAGATCTCGAGCTGCAAACTGAGGGCGTGATTTGCCGCAAGGACCGCGGCGTGATCGACGAGATCCCCGGCGCCTACAAGAACATCGACGAGGTCATGGCCCACCAGTCGGACCTGGTGGAGGTGGTGCACACGCTGAAGCAGCTGCTGTGCGTCAAGGGCTAGAAGGATGACTTCTCTTCGGCGCCGCCGCTTGCTCGCCGCCGCCGCCGGCTCTCTTCTGCCGGGGACGCTGCTGGCGCAAAGCGCGCCGCTTACGCCGTCGTGCGGCAAACAGACGGCCCGCCAGACCGCCGGGCCGTTTTTCAAGCCTGATTCTCCGGAAAGAAAGTCGCTGCTGGAGAAAAGCGAAAAATCCGCTCCGCTCGTAGTCTCAGGCCTGGTTCTGTCGGCGAATTGCAAGCCGGTCGCGAATGCGCTGCTGGATTTCTGGCACGCCGACGAATTCGGCGAGTACGACAACAAGGGCTTTCGCTGCCGCGGGCACCAGTTCGCCGATGCGCAGGGGCGCTGGCGCCTCGAGACCATCCTGCCCGCCGAGTATCCCGGCCGCGCGCGCCACATCCACGTCAACGTCCAGGCGCCCGGCAAGCGGATCCTCACCACCCAGCTCTATTTTCCCGAGGAATTCGGGCACCACCGGGACGGCTTGTACCAAAGTTCTCTTCAGTTAAAAATCAATAAGAAAGAAAACTGGCTGGGCGGCATGTTCGACTTCGTGGTCGACGCCTAGCTGTCAGGGCGTGGTCTGCTGGAACTGCCGGCGAAACTCGATCGGCGCGCTGATGTCGCCGAAGGTCTCCTTGGTGCCGCCGGTGCCGATGATGGTGATGGTGCCGTAGCCGAGCATGCGTCCCAGCAGGCTCTGGTCGACGTTTACCGATTCGATCTTGGACAGGTTCATTTCGAATGTTCGCCTGGAAATCAGGCCCAGCTTGATGACGACGCGCCGGTTGGTAATGGCGAACTCGCTGCAGATGCGGTCGATGAGCGGCGCGATGAAGAGCGTGAACACGCCGCGCAAGGATACGAACCTGATCCAGTGCAGTTTCGTTTCGTAAACGACCTGCTCGCCGTCGAGGAGATTGCTCTGAACGTAGCTGCCCATGGACGATCCTCTCCTTACTTCGCGCCGGCTTCGCGGATCAGCAGGCCGGTGGTGGAGACGCGCAGCTCGAACTCGGCCGGCCGGGTCACCGCTATGAAGCTCGCCGAGCCGTATTCCGCATCGAACAGCGAGCCGAGGAGCGCGTAGCGCTGGCGCATGCTGAACAGATCCACCGGCCGCTCCTGCCTGAGCGCATGCACGGAGCGCGGCGCGGCGCGCTCCTGGGCGATGTCGCGGTAGCGCCCGCCCAGCCGGTCTAGCTCGTAGGCGGTGTGCAGGCCGAGCAGGCCCGCGAGCGGCTTCCACTTCAGGATATGGGCGTCGACGTAGAGCTCGTCGCCCGCGACATCGTAGGCCGTCTCCCGCCCGTCGGGAAAGCGGATCGTGACCGAAAAGCGCTGCGCGCTCGCGGGCTTCACGAAGAGGCGCGCGGCGAGGTCCTCGCGCGCCAGCGCCCGGTAGCCCTGGGTGCCGAGCGCGATCATGCCCAGGACGCTGCCGAGCAGCAGCAGGACCAGCCCGCCGAGCGTGTGCAGGGCGAATCCGAGCGGCCTTATGCGCAGCAGCGCGATGAGCGCCGCGAGAAGCAGCAGCGCGCCGAGCGTGCCGAGCGCGATTGCCGCCAGGAGCAGGGGCGAGTAGGAAAGATCCGGCACCATCAGCTTAGTTTAGGCGCTGTCCACTTTATCGAATGAGGTTCCATGTCCGCGTTGATGGCGTTGTTAGACGGCCTTTTCGCTATGATGTCTGTCTGGCATTTCATCGAGTAGCTTTTTCAGCCAGGTGACGAAAGCACCTGACGTACTTGCCTCCGGGTGTGATCGGTACAACGCTGCCGCTCGGCGAGTTTCCTCAAGCTGCCTTATCTCAACCAATACCTGTGGAAACCGCTTCGCCTGCTGCTGTGACGTGGCGAATAGCAAATGCGCTGGGTCCACGCGTCCGAGCTCCATGGCAGTGCTGACCCGTCGATGGCATCGGCAAGCGTTGGTAGGGCTTATCAGTCCACAATGGGACTTCATGAACGAGATGATGCTCGCTCGTGCTCGCGAAAGCCGCTTTCGAAAGGCGGTGGGCGTTGTTTCAAGAGCTTCTGCCGCCTGGATGTGGTCCAGTTCCATGATCTCGCCAAGGATATAAGCCAGGCGGTGATCACGATCCAGACATTGCAACATTGCCAGAGTGCATCCGATCTTCACTTCCTCCAGCAGTAACCTCTCGCTTGCGTCGTCTTCAATCCGCAAAGGAGTGTCGGACAACCCGTGGGCCAAATCTTCATCGAACTGTTCGAAGCTCAGTGATTGTTGCTCCATTCGTTGCTTGCGCAAAGTAAGCAACGCGTTGCAGGCAATACGATATACCCAGGTTCGAAAGCCGCTTTCCCCTCGGAAACCGCCTAGACCGGTGAGGACTCGAATGAGAATTTCTTGGGTGGCATCTTCCGCATCTTGCGGATGCCAGAGGAAACGGATGGCTAGGTTGTATACGTCCTTCTGTACCGCGCCAACCACGGACTCAAGCGCGGCACGGTCCCCACTCTTGACACGAGCAACTTCGTGTTCAAGGATTTCTGCCGCTCCGGGAGTTGTGTGGTTATTCATGGCGTTCGAGGATCCTTTTTAGGTTTTGGAGTTCCTCGGCAAGGGTGTGGGACTGGGCTGCCAGCGCACCTTCGAGTTGCTCAAGCGGTACCGGCGGGGGCGTTAAAACGAAGGCGAAAGCGCAATTTTTCGAGTCGAGCTTCACGACTCGTGAGAAAGCAGTCGCGACGCTGCCATCGGGGAACGTCATCAGCCAGTCTATCGTCCCTTGTTTCTCCGATGATTGCACTACGAGATCGATCTCGACCTCTCCATTGGGTGTTCGCATCACCACTCTCCCGTTCGCCACTGATGCAAAGGCACTCGTCCACTGTGGCAAGTGTATTGGGTCTGCGATATAGGAAAAGGCTCGCCTCGAGGTGGCCTGCAAATCAATACCCTGCACGTCAAACCTCTTCATGATCTTGTCTCCTCTCGTCTGTCGTTGGGCCTCGGGAATCTTGGCCTTCAAACCCATTAGACTTTCCGAGCAAGCCCGGTGTGACCAGACAACCCCTTGAGGAGATGCGTGGGCCGTCTAACGCCTTGGTGAACGGCGGGCCGGCACGGGCGCAATCAACGGCGCGGCGCTGACGGCCCGTCCGTTCGACCTTGAGTTAGGCGCCTGCATCGTGAGCACCGGGACTGCGCATCTCCGCCCACTTGAGCAAGGCGTCGAGCGCCGGGCAAAGCGACTGGCCCCAGGTCGTGAGGCAATACTCCACCTTCGGCGGCACTTGGTTGTGGACGGTTCGGCGCACAACTCCGTTGGCTTCCAGTTGGCGGAGCTGCTGCGCCAGCATCTTTTGAGAAATCGCCGGAATCGCACGCTCCAAGTCGGAGAAGCGCAGAACCTTGCCACCGAACAGATGAAACAGGATCAGCAGCTTCCATCGGCCTTCGACGAACTTGAGCGCTTGCTCGATGCCGTGCGCCGCGGAAAGCGGAGTGTGTTCACGCCGCTCACTCGCAGGTAAGTCACTTACTTTTTCGTGCGTACTTGCCATTTGGTTAGCGTAGTCCCATTCTCATCTCGGAGCAACGTACAGCAGGGAATTGGACATGACCGTCACGAAACTCGCGCAGTCAGTTGCAAACTACATCGCAGCGGCCAACGCTCAGGACATCGCCGCGGTGACCGCATGCTTCGGCAAAACTGCCGTGGTCCACGACGAAAAGCAGGAGCGCCGAGGCATCGCGGCGATCCGCGAATGGGCCGTGGAAGTGAGCGAGAAGTACCAGCCCACCATCGAGGTCCTCGGCGTCGTGGAACGTGACGGCCGGACAATCGTTATGGGCAGGGTGTCTGGCAACTTTCCGGGCAGTCCGGTAGAACTGCGTTACGCCTTCACGCTGACCGGCGGGAGGATCGACCGTTTGGAAATCGCGTGATGGGCTCGGTGTGGGGATACTCCATCGACCCTGCGGAGTTCGCCGACAAGCGCGTTCTCGTGACCGGCGGCACAGAGGGCATGGGAGCAGCCATCGTGCGGCGTCTTGCGGGCGGCGGCGCGCGGGTGGCAACGACCGCGCGATCGCCCCTACCGGAGGGACAGGTGCTTGACTTGTTCGTCCAGGCCGACATCAGCACACGCCAGGGGACGGACAAGGTTGTCGATCACGTGCAGCGGCGCTTCGGCGCACTCGATATCCTCGTCAACGTCGTGGGCGGCTCCAGCGCGCCGGGCGGCGGCGTGCTCGCGCTGACCGATGAGCACTGGCAGAACGAGATCAACCTCAACCTGCTCCCCGCGGTCCGTCTAGACCGTGATTTCATTCCCGGGATGGTCAAGCAGCATTCCGGCGTCATCCTCCATGTCTCGTCCATCCAAAGACGCCTGCCCTTGTTCGAGGCCACTCTCGCGTACGCTGCAGCAAAAGCTGCGCTGACGACTTATAGCAAGGGGCTGTCGAAGGAACTCGGGCCCAAAGGCATTCGGGTCAACACGGTGGCGCCCGGGTTCATCGAGACCGCTGCCGCGCACCGCTTGATCGTGCGCCTCGCCGAGGAAGCCGGTACTGACGAGGACGCTGCTCGCCAAAGCCTCATGGCTTCGCTCGGCGGCATCCCGATCGGCCGACCCGGCCGACCCGAGGAAGTCGCGGAACTGGTCGCTTTCCTCGTGTCCGAACGCGCAGCCTCGATCAATGGCAGTGAGTACGTGATCGACGGAGGCACCGTACCGGCCGTGTGATCGGGGCGCCTAGCGTCGTGGTGAACGGCGGGCCATCACACGCAAGGCCCTATAGCTCTCCGCTGGTGGCCCGTCCGTTCCACCTAGAGTTAGGCATCAACAGGAGCCGAGTCTGCGCTTCGCGAATTAATAACATTAGAGAGTTCTTCGGCACGCGGCGCCGTTTTTGGTCGTGGCGCTGTCATCTCGTTCTGTAGTCAATACGTTACGCCTGCCCATAGGTGGTGGCAATTCCGACCTTGTGCGCGGGGGAGTTAGTGCGGCGGGCTAGGCGGCGCGGCGGGCGCGGAGGAAAGGCTCGATTTCATCGGCGGGGCCGGGCAGGGCGAACAGGTCGCCCTGGCAGATGCGGCAGCCGCAGTCGGCGAGGAACTCGCGCTGGGCGTGGTTCTCCACGCCTTTGGCCACCACCTCGAAGTTCAGGCCGCGGGCGAGCGCGACGAGCGCACGGGCGAGACCAGCGCGCTCACCGTCGCTCGGCACGCCGGCGATGAGCTGGCGGTCGATGCAAACCGCGTCGACGTGCAGGCGCTGCAACAAGGGCAGCGAGGCGTAGCCGGTGCCGAGGTTGTCGACGCCCAGACGCGCGCCGGTGGCGGTGACGCCTTTCATCGCATCCTGGATTACCTCGGGAATCTGGCGCACCGCGGTCTCGGGCAGCTCGATCAGCAGCGATTCGCCCGGCAGGCCGCTCGCGGCGAGCGCGTCGCGCACCTGCTCGGCGAGGCTGCCCTGGCGCAGCTGGCGCGCGGTCACGTTGACCGCGACAGTCAGCGGCCGGATGCCGGCCTCGAGCCAGCGCTTGCCCTGCGCGCAGGCCTCGCGCAGCACCCAGGCGCCGATCGGAACCAGCAGCCCGGTGTCGTCGGCGAGCGGCAGAAAGGATTCGGGCGGCAGCACGCCCAGGCGCGGATGCTGCCAGCGCAGCAAGGCTTCGGCGCCCACGACCTGGCGCGTAGCGACATCGATGCGCGGCTGGTAGACCAGGAACAGCTCGCCGCGTGCCAGGCCGCCGCGCAGCTCATCGGCGAGCGCCGCCGCCGCCGCAGCGTTCTCCCGCGCCGCGGCGGAGAAAAACTGGTAGCCGTTGCGCCCGAGCTGCTTCGCCCGGTACATCGCGCTGTCGGCCAGCTTGAGAAGCGTCGGCACGTCGTCGCCGTCCATCGGCACGCAGGCGATGCCGATGCTGCCGCCGGAGACTACGTCGTACGCAGCGACGCGGTAGCTGCTATGCAGTTCGTGGAGCAGCTTCTGCGCCACCGCCGCGGCCTCGCGCGGATCGGCGATGTCCTGCATCAGCACGCAGAACTCGTCGCCGCCGATGCGCGCCACGAAGCAGGAAAGCGGCGTTCTTGCCGTGGCGCCGGGCGCGGGCTACCGCTTCCCGTGCGCGGTCGGCGAACATGGCGCGGTTCGGCAGGCCGGTGAGCGTGTCGTGGTGCGCGAGGAACTCGAGGCGCTGCGCATCCTGCTGCAGCTGGATGGCGGCGAAGCGCAGGTCTTCCTGCGCCCGCTTGAGCGCCGTGACGTCGTTGCCGAGCATGTAGAAGCCCAGCACCGCGCCGTTCGGATCGATCTGCGGCACGCAGGAAATCTGCAGCGTGCGCCGCCGCCCGCCCTCAACGGTATTGAACTCGAACTCGACCTTCTCGCCGGCGAGCACACGCTCGATGTTGTCGCGCATGCGGCCGTAGAACTCCTCGCCGAACACCTCCGCCATCGTGCGGCCCGCCATCTGCTGGTGCGCGATGCCGAACCAGTCGGTGTGAGTGCGGTTGCTGAAGCGGTAGCGGTGCTCGCGGTCGACATAGGAGATGAGCGCCGGGACGTTGTTCGCCACCAGCAGCAGGCGCTCCTCGCTGTCGCGCGCGGTCCGCTCCGCGGCGGCGATGCGCCGCAACGCGCGCTGCGCCATCAGCACTGAGGCGACCACCAGCGACACGCCGGCGGCCAGCAGCAGGTAAACCAGCAGGCCCTGGGACCATTCCTGCACCCCGGCGATGTATTCCCGGGAGGCGGCAGACAGCTCTACGCCGGCGATCGCCAGCACCGCGAGCGCTCCGGCGATGAGCGCTAGCGGCGCCACCAGGGGCAGAAGCCGCCGCTGCCCGCCGTCGATGCCAAGAATCATTTGGAGGCCATAAGGGTCAGCGTGTATCTTGAGCCGCAGCAGATTGCGGAGCAATGTTCTTCGAGTTATCAGAAGCACTTTTTCACACCCGCCGCGGAGCATGTAGGGCAAACGTCTACACGACTGTCAAGACTCCACTACGGGAGTGCGATAATCGGGTTTTCGCTGAGCTAGCAGAGGAAAAATGACCTACGTTGTTACCGAAGACTGCATCAAGTGCAAGTACATGGACTGCGTGGAAGTATGTCCGGTGGATTGCTTCTACGAAGGCGACAACATGCTCGTCATCCATCCCGACGAATGCATCGACTGCGGGGTGTGCGAGCCCGAGTGCCCGCCGAAGGCGATCCTGCCCGACTCGGACGCCAAGGCCGAGCGCTGGCTGAAGCTGAACGCCGACCAATCGGTGAAATGGCCGAACATCACGCGCAAAGGCACGCCGCCGCCGGACGCCGATGAGCACAAGGACGAGCCGGGCAAGTTCGAGAAATACTTCAGCACGGAGCCGGGCAAGGGCGAATAAGCGCCGAAATCGGGGAACAATTCCCGGCCGTAGACGTTCACTATTAGAGATGAAGATCCTCTACGCCCTGGCCCTAGCCCTGGCGCTGCCCCTGGCCGCGTGCGCGGCGCCGTCCGTAAATCCCTTTTCGGTACGGCGGGTGGTTCCCGGCCAGTCGACGGCGGACGTCCAAGCCACGCTGGGACGGCCGGCGGAGAAGATCGCCGGCGCGGCGGGCGCGGAGGTCTGGTTCTACCCGACCGCTCCCGAGGGCCGCGACACCTGGGCGGCAACTTTCGACCGCAGCGGCAAGCTGGTCGCGTTCGAGAAGCGGCTGACGAAGGAGAACATTTCGAAGGTGGTGCCCGACAAGTCCACCGCGAAGCAAGTGCGCGAGCTGCTAGGGCCGCCCTGGAAGGTATACCGCACGCTCGATGGCCACGACGAATGGGACTATCGCATGATGGTGGACATGCGGCTGTTCGATTTCCTGGTTCAGTTCCGCAACGACGGCGTCGTCCACAAGGCTTACCTGCTGCACGATCCGGTCTACGATGCCCCAGGACCACGGCGTTGAAGATCCTTCTTGCTGCACGACCCGGTGTACGACTCGCCACGGAGGAATTGATGAAGATCCTGCTAGTTGCGGTAATGATGCTCGCGCTCGGCGCCTGTGCGAGTTCCGGCGTAAGCAAGCTGGTTCCCGGCCAATCGACCGCGGCGCAGGTGGAAGCCGCAATGGGCCGCCCGGCCGAGCGGCTCACCAGCGCGGCCGGCGAGACGGTCTGGTTCTATCCGAGCGCGCCGCAAGGCCGCGTGACCTACGCGGTCCGCATGCGGCCCGACGGCCTGCTCATCGCCGTGGAGCAGCGGCTCACCAAAGACTCGCTCGCGCGCGTGGTTGCCGGCAAGACGACGGCCAAGGAAGTGCGCGAGCTGCTGGGTCCGCCTTCATTCGTCACGCGCTATCCCGCGCGCGAGCGCGACGAGTGGGATTACCTCGTGCTCGTCGACAACCGGATGCACGATTTTCTCGTGGAGTTCTCTTCCGACGGCGTCGCCCGCAAGACCTCGCTGCTCCACGATCCCATCTACGACACGCCGACGCCGCCGTGAACGCACCTCGGATCCTGCTGCTCGCCCTGGGGCTCTCAGTTGCCGCTTGCGCATCGTACGACGGCCGGAACCTTGTTCCCGGGCAATCGACGGCCGCGCAGGTCGAGGCCCTGATGGGCCGTCCGGCGGAGCAGATCACGAATTCGGCCGGCGAAAACGTCTGGTTCTACCCGCACGCGCCCGGAGGGCGGGACACCTATGCGGTGCGGATGCGTCCCGACGGCGTGGTCATCGCCGTCGAGCAGCGCCTGACCAAGGAGAACGTCGCCCTTGTGGTGCCGGGGAAGACGACCGCGAAGGAAGTGCGCGAGATCTTCGGGCCGACTTGGAGGGTCTGGCGGAACCAGCTGAAGCAACGCGATGTCTGGGACTACCCGATGCTGGTGGACAACCGGCTGATGAACTTCTTCGTCCAGTTTTCGGACGACGGCATCGTGCGCGAAGCCTACCTGCTGCACGATCCCGTGTACGACTCGCCCGACAGCCGGGCCTGAGTCACGCCAGGCTGGAGCGCAGCGCGGTTTTCAGGACCTTGCCGTAGTTGTTCTTCGGCAGGCTGTCCACGAAGCGGTACTCGCGCGGCCGCTTGAAGCGGGCGATGTTGTCCGTGCAATGGGCGTCGAGATCTTCGGTTTTCACCGGAGATCTTTTGACTATAAAGGCGACGACTTCCTCCCCCCACTCGGGGTGAGGCCGCCCCACCACGGAGCATTCCGCGACCGCCGGATGCTTCAGCAGCACCTCCTCGATTTCCCGCGGATAGATATTGGCGCCGCCGGAGATGATCAAGTCTTTCGAGCGGTCCTTGATGGTGAGGAAGCCTTGCGCGTCGAGGCTGCCGAGGTCGCCGGTATGCAGCCAGCCGCCGCGCAGGGCGCTCGCCGTCGCCTCCGGGTTCTCCCAGTAGCCTGCCATCACGCAGTCCGAGCGGGTGACGATCTCGCCGGTCTCGCCGGCAGGCAGCTCTTCGTCCGCGTCGTTGAAAATCTTGACCTCGACGCCGGTGCGGGCAATTCCACAGCTTTCCAGGTGCTGTCTGTCGGCGTGATGAGCTTGTGAAAGGCCCGTGATCGTCATGGGCGCCTCGCCCTGCCCGTAGAGGTTGAACAGCCGCGGGCCGAACAGCTCGATGGCGCGCAGGCAGTCGGCGAGGTACATCGGCGCGCCGCCGTAAATGAGCGTCTTCAGCTTTGCCGGCGTGCGCGCCGCCGGGCTCGCCAGCAGCCGCACGATCATGGTGGGCGCGGCGAAGAAGGAAAGGTCCGGCCAATGGTCGAGCAGCTCGAAGATCTCCGCCGGCTCGAAGTGCCCGCTCTCGGGGATGACATTGACCGCGCCGCTCGCGAAATGCGGCAGCCCGTACAGCCCGGAGCCGTGCGACAACGGTGCCGCGTGCAGGATCGCGTCCTGCGGCCCGAGCTTGTCGATGTCCGAGAAATACGCCTGCGCCTGGAACAGCATGTTGCGATGCGTGAGCACCGCGCCCTTCGGCACTCCGGTGGTGCCGCTGGTGTAGAACAGCCACGCCGGGTCATCCGGTCTGGTTTCCGCAGGATTTCGTTCTTCCGCCGCGAAGAACTTTTCATATTGCTTGCTTGTTACTGAAATCGAGGAGGGCACCGTCGATTCGAGGTCCGGTGTCGTGAAGCACAGCTTCGCGCCCGAATTTTCCACGATGTAGGCGAACTCCTTGGCGTGCAGCTTGGCGTTCATCGGCACCGCGACCAGGCCCGCGTGCCAGCAGGCGAAGAGGATCTCGTAGTACTGCGGGCAGTTCTTCAGCGCCAGCGCGACGCGGTCGCCGGGCGATAAATTGAATTTGCTTCCGAGGGAAAAAGCGAGCTGCGAAACGCGCGCAGCAAGGGTCCCATAAGAGAGAACCGCCTTCTTGCCCGCCGCCAGCGCGGGCCGGTCAGGCAGCCAGCGGGCGGTTCTGAGAAGAAGATGAGCGAGATTCATTCAGCCCGAAGAAGGCCCGTGCATTGCGCGCCGTCTCGGCGGCGATCTCCTCGACCGGCCGGTCGAGGGCGCGCGCGACCGCCAGCGCGATGTGCGGCAGGAAGGCGGGCTCGTTGCGTCGCGCCTTTGGCTGGGGATGCAGGTCGCGCGGCGTGAGGTAGGGCGAATCGGTTTCCAGGAGCAGCCGGTCGCGCGGGATGTCGCGCACCAGCTCGAGGAGCGGCCGGCCGCGGCGCTCGTCGCAGATCCAGCCGGTGATGCCGATGTACAAGCCGAGGTCGAGATAGGAATGCAGCTCTTCCTTCGAGCCCGTGAAGCAATGCGCGACTGCTTTCTCGGGTTTTACAGAAGAAATAATCTGTGAAAAGCGCGGGTGGGCATCCCGCGAATGCAAGAACAGCGGCTTGCCCAGCTCGATGCCGAGCTCGAGCTGCGCGACGAACCATTTCTCCTGGTCGGGATGAGGCGAGTAGTTGCGGTTGAAGTCCAGGCCGCACTCGCCGATGGCCACGACGCGCGGATTGCGCGCAAGCGCTCTTAGCGCAGGGATGGTGTCGGCATTGCCGTCGTGCGCATGATGCGGATGCACTCCCGCCGTCGCAAAAAGAGAATCGTTCTTCAGGGAAAGATCAAACGCCCGGCGGCTTTCGTCGACCGTGGTTCCCGTGACGATGATTCGCGACACCCCGGCCTGCGCGGCGCGCGCGACAACGGCGTCCAGATCGTCGCGAAAAGCGGGGTGCGTGAGGTTCGCGCCGATGTCCACCAGCTGCATCGGACGAGTATAGCTTCTAGGCTTTGACGGCTTCCCTGCCGGCCAGCTGGCGCGCGAGCTTGCCCACCTCGCGCAGCGCCTGCTCCTGGCGCGGCGACCAGATCTGCCCGAGGCTCAGGCGGATGCAGTTGCGGTAGCGGCCGGAGGCCGAGAACATCGGGCCGGGCCCGATCGTGATGCCGCGCGGGATCAGCTTTTCGAACAACGCGACCGAGTCGCAGCCTTTCGGCAGCTCCACCCACAGGATGAACGCGCCGGAGGGCCGCGTCACGCGGCTGCCGCGCGGGAAGCTTTCCGCGATGACGCCGCGGGCCGCGTCGACCTGCGCCTCGAAGCGCCGGCGAAGCGGGCGCAACGAGCGCTCGTAGCCGCCGGATTCCAGCAGCTCCGCGATCGCCAGCTCGACCAGCTCGTTGCTGCCGCCGCTCGCGACGAATTTCAGCAAGCGCACCCGGTCGTGCCAGCGGCCGGGCTCGATCCAGCCGACCTTGAGCCCCGGCGACAGGGTCTTGGAGAACGAGCCGCACAGCATGACGTTCCCGGTGCGGTCGAAAGCCTTGGCCGCGCGCGGCGACGGATTGTCGAAGTTGAGGTCGGCGTAGATGTGGTCTTCGATGAGAGGCACGCCGTTCCCGGCCAGGAGCTCGACCAGGCGCTTCTTGGCCGGATCCGACATCGACGCGCCGATCGGGTTGGAGACGTTCGGCATCACCAGCACGGCCTTCACCGGATGCTCGGCGAGCGCGAGCTCGAGCGCTTCCAGGGAAATCCCGGTGCGCGGATGCGTCGGAATCTCCAGGGCGCGCAGCCCCAGCGTCTGCAGGATCTGCAGGAAGCCGTAGTAGGTCGGCGATTCCAGCGCCACGAGGTCGCCCGGCTTCGTCACCGCGCGCAGGCAGAGGTTGATCGCCTCCATGCAGCCGGTAGTGGTCACGATGTTGCGGTAGTCCACCCTGCAGCCCCACTCCAGCGCGCGGCGCGCCACAGCGCGCCGCAGCTTCTCGGCCCCGGGCGGCAGGCCGTAACGCCCGAGCGCGTCGCGGTCGCGCAGTGCAAGCGAGGAGATGGCGCGACGCAGGCGCTCGAGCGGGAAGAACTCCGGCGCCGGGCAGCCCGAGCCGAACGCGACGAAGTTCGGGTCCGTGGCGTACGCGAGCACCGCGTCGGCGAGGTCGTTCACGTCGACGGTGAGCGCGCGCTGCGGCGGGCGCGAGGCCGCCGGCTCTTCGACTGCGGCGGGCGTGCGCTTCACGTAGTAGCCCGACTGCGGCCGCGCCTCGATGATGCCGATCGCCTCGAGCCGCTGGTACGCCTGCAGCACGGTCGAGACGCTCACGCCCTGCTGCTGCGAAAGGCGCCGCACCGAAGGCACGCGGTCGCCGGCGCGCAGGGTTCCGGCGCGCACCAGCGCGTGGATCTGGTCGGCAAGCTGATGGTAGAGCGGCGCGGATTCCAGCATCCGGTCATCCTCCCAGTGCCGGTGTGCGCGGGCCAGATACAGTTACCCGCGCACGCGGCCATAACAGTTTCCGTGATGGAGCGCTGTTATGTGCACAGTTTACGGCAGCTGAAGCTGTTGCGCGCATGCGGCGGCGCATAGCATCGCCGCATGGTCCTCCAACTGAGCTTCAACGACTTTCTCAGGCTGCACGGCGCGCAGGGTGCGGCGATCGAAGTGCTCGACGGCAAGGTCTGGATCACCGAGGACGGCCGCACCGGCGATCTCTTCCTCGAGCCGGGGCGCAGTTACCGCGTCGCCGGCTCCGGCCTGGTCGTGGTCGGCGCCGAGGACCGCCTGCGCTACGCACGCGTCATCGTGCGCAAGGCAGCGGCGGGCGGCCTATGGGGGTGGTTTGCCAGAAGGAGGCAGGAACGGCGGACCCGCCGCCAGCTTGGCGAGCTGAGCGACCACATACTGAAGGACATCGGGCTCAGCCGGGACCAGATCCCGTAACGCGTCAGATCTTCTTCAGGCGGTAGAGCAGCTCCAGCGCCTCGCGCGGCGAGAGCTCGTCGGGGTTGATCTGCGCGAGCGCTTCGTGCAGCGGATCCGCCCCGGGCTCTTCTTCCCGGGCTTTTGCATTCAGGAACAAATCGTTCTGGCTGCCGCGCGCGACGCTCGAATCCTCCAGCAGCTGCAGATATTTCTTGGCTTGCCGGACCACCGCCTTCGGCACGCCGGCGAGACCGGCGACCTGCAGGCCGTAGCTCTGGCTCGCCGGGCCTTCCTCGACGGCGTGCAGGAACACCACCGTATCCTTGTGCTCGACCGCGTCAAGGTGCACGTTCGCCACGTCCTTGTGCTCGAGCGCGAGGCGGGTGAGCTCGAAGTAGTGGGTAGCGAACAGGCTCAAGGATTTATTTTTCTCGATTAAGTGCCCTGCTATGGCCCAAGCGAGCGCCAGGCCATCGAATGTAGAAGTACCGCGCCCGACCTCATCCATCAGCACCAGGCTCTTCTCGGTGGCGTTGTGCAGGATGCTGGCGCTCTCGGTCATCTCGACCATGAAGGTGGAGCGGCCACCGGCGAGATCGTCGGCGGCGCCGATGCGCGTGAAGATCTGGTCGATCGGGCCGAGGCGGGCCGCGCCTGCAGGGACGAAGGAACCGGCATGCGCCATGAGCGCGATCAGCGCCACCTGGCGCATGTAAGTCGACTTGCCGCCCATGTTGGGCCCGGTGATCAGCAATAGGCGCCGCTCCGCCGCCAGCCGGCAGTCGTTGGCGATGAAATTCTCGATCTGCGCTTCGACCACGGGGTGCCGGCCCGCTTCGATCTCAATCCCGATTTCTTCGACGAAAGCCGGCCGGACGTACCTCAGTCTGGACGCGGTACATGCGAAACTCGACAGCACATCTACCTGTGCAAGCGCGCGTGCAACGCGCTGCAGCTCCTTTACGTAGCGGTTTATCTTTTCGAGAAGATCCTCGTAGAGGGATTTCTCCAGCGCCAGCGCGCGGTCGCGCGCCGACAGCGCCTTGTCCTCGAAGGACTTCAGCTCCGGCGTGACGTAGCGCTCGGCGTTCTTCAGCGTCTGCCGCCGGCGGTAGTCGTCGGGGACCTTGGCTGCCTGCGCATTGGTCACTTCTATGTAGTAGCCGTGCACCGAGTTGTAGGCCACTCGGAGATTTGGAATCCCGGTCCGCTGCCTCTCTTTGATTTCCAGATTTATTAGAAATTCTCCGGCATTGGTTTGCAAGCCGCGCAGCTCGTCGAGCTCGGGGCTGTAGCCGTCGGCGATCACGCCGCCGTCGATGACCCGCGCCGAGGGGTCGTTTTGAATCGCTCTTGCGAGGAGGTTCCTGCATTCCTCCGGAACACTCAGGTCAAGAGCCAATCCTTTCAGAAGCGGCGCCGAATCGGGCAACGCTTTCCTCAGCTCGGGAAGAAGCGCAAGGCTGTCCCGCAGGCCCGAAAGCTCGCGCGGGCGCGCGCTGCGCAGCGCGACGCGGGCGGTAATGCGCTCGACGTCCGCGAACCGGCGCAGAAGCTTCTGAATCTCCGGAAATTGCTCTTTCAATCCCGAAACGGCCTCGTGCCGCGCGCTCAGCGCTTCTCTGTCTCTGAGCGGGTGGTGCAGCCAATGCCGCAGCAACCGGCTGCCCATGCCGCAAGCGCATTCGTCGAGCTGCGAGAAAAGGGTCGGCGCCGGCTCGCCGCGCAGGGTCTCCGTGATCTCGAGATTGCGGCGCGTCGCGGCGTCCAGGCGCACATGCTCGCCTGCCCGCTCGGCGGTCACCGCGCTTACATGAGAGAGGGCCTGCCCCTGGGTCTTGCCCGCGTAGTCGAGCAGCGCGCCGCAGGCACCGATCGCCAGCGTCAGGTCCTCGCAGCCGAAGCCGGCAAGGCTCGCCGCGCCGAGCTGCTTCAGCAGCTTCTTCTTTCCGGACTCGACGTCGAACTGCCACGGCGCGAGCTTCGTGACGAAGAATCCGTCCAGCTCGAGATCCTCCGCGGCAAGAATCTCCGCGGGGACGATTCTCCTCAATTCGTTGCTCAGGGCTTGCGGGGCGATTTCCGCAACCCGCAATACCCCGGATGCGAGCGACAGCCACGCGAGCCCGACGGTGGATTTGTCTTTGTGAAGGGACAGAAGGATGTTGTCGGACTTGTCTTCGAGCAGCATGGAATCGGTGAGCGTGCCGGGCGTGACGATGCGCGTCACCTGGCGGTCCACCGGCCCCTTGGCGGTCGCCGGGTCGCCGATCTGCTCGCAGATCGCCACCGACTGGCCGAGCTTCACCAGCTTGGCGAGATAGCTCTCGACCGAGTGCGCCGGCACCCCCGCCATCTTCACCGGCGCGCCCGCCGATGCGCCGCGCGACGTAAGCGCGATGTCGAGCAGCCGCGACCCCTTTTCCGCGTCGTCGTAGAACAGCTCGTAGAAATCGCCCATCCGGTAGAACACCAGGATGTCCGGATGCTCGCCTTTGATGCGCAGATATTGCTGCATCATTGGAGTGTGGGTTTCGGTGCCGCTCATTCTTCCTTCCGTCTAGGAGACAAGGTGCCGCGCGCGCGCGCGCCGCTCGATCTCGTCCCAGCGCCATTCAATGCCAAGCCCGGGCGTTTGGGGCGCGATCGCGTGGCCATCTTCGACGGCGAGCCGGCTGCTCGCAATCGCGTCGAGCTGGGGGATGTACTCGACCCAGGCCGCGCTCGGCGCCGCCGCGCACAAGGAGACGTGCAGCTCCATCAGGAAGTGCGGGCAGACCGCCAGGTTGAAGGCTTCGGCCATGTGGGCCACCTTCAGCCACGGCGTGATTCCGCCGACGCGCGCCGCGTCCACCTGGATGATCGAGGCGGCGCCCTGCTGGATATAGGCGGCGAACTGGGAGGGCGAGTAGAGCGATTCGCCGACGGCGACCGGCACCTCGCTCGCCGCGGCGAGGCGCGCGTGGCCGCATATATCGTCGGCCGGCAGCGGCTCCTCGAACCAGGCGATGCCGAGCTCGGCGTAGCGCGGCGCGCGGCGCAGCGCCTCGCTCAGCGTGAAGCACTGGTTGGCGTCGACCATGATCTCGAAGCCCTCGCCCACGGCGTCGCGCACGGCCTTCAGGCGTGCCACGTCGTCGCTGACGCGGGGCTTGCCGACCTTGATTTTGGCGCCTTTGAAGCCGGCTTTCTTCGCCGCCGCTGTTTCCTCCACGAGTGTCTCGACGGGAAGGTGCAGCCAGCCGCCCTCCGTCGTGTAGACCGGAATGCGCTGCTTCGCGCCGCCGGCGGCCCTCCATAGCGGCTGGCCGTCGCGGCGGCAGCGCAGGTCCCAAAGGGCGGTGTCGATTGCCGCCAGCGCGAGGCTCGTGATCGCGCCCACGGTGGTGGCGTGGGTCGCGAACATCAGCTCGCGCCAGAGCTGCTCGACGAGGGCCGGGTCGCGGCCGATCAGCCGCGGCGCCAGGTGGTCGCGCAGCAGCGCCATCACCGAGGAGCCGCCGGTGCCGATCGTATAGCTGTAGCCCGCGCCCTGCGAGCCATCGTCGCAGGAAACGCGCACGAAGGGCGTCTCCTGAGTGACGAAAGACTGGATCGCGTCGCTGCGCGGAACGGGCGGGGGCAGGTCGACGTGCAAGAGCTCGACCGAAACGATTTTGGGCATTCTGAATTATCGCGTAGGTATGCCTACAATGCCCGATGCTCTTCTTCGAGCCGCACGCCCGCGACAGGACGCTGTTCCCGCACGATCCGTTCAAAGGCATGATCATCCCGCGGCCGGTAGGCTGGATCTCGACCATGAGCCGCTCGGGCGCGCTGAACCTGGCCCCGTACAGCTATTTCAACGGTTTCTCGAGCACGCCGATGATCGTCGGCTTCTCGAGCGAGGGAGAGAAGGACTCGCAGGCCTTTGCCGCGGAGACGGGCGAGTTCGTCTGGAGCATGGCGACCTACGCGCTGCGCGAGCAGATGAACGCCACGGCAGCGCCGCTCGAGCGCGGCCGCAGCGAGTTCGAGCACGCCGGCCTGGACACGGAGCCCTCGCGCCTGGTCCGGCCGCCGCGCGTGCGCGGCTCCCCCGCGGCGCTGGAGTGCAAGGTCACCCAGGCGATCCGCCTGGTCGACAAGGAGGGCAGGGACGCCACGCGTGTGCTGGTGCTCGGCCAGGTGGTCGGCATGCACGTCGACGAGCGCTTCGTGAAGGACGGACGGCTCGACGCCGTCGCGATGCAGACGATCGCGCGTTGCGGCTACGACGAATACACCGTCGTCGAGCGCATTTTCCGCATGACGCGACCCACCGGCGGCGACGCCTTCAGCGGTAAAGGCGGTTAGTGCCTATCAAGCTCGCCAGGGCGTCGATTGCTTCCGCCTCGTCGGGTCCGTTGGCTTCGATCATGATCGTGCTGCCGACGCTCGCCGCAAGCAGCATGACAGCCAGGAGATTGCGCGCGTTCGCCGTGTGCCCGTTGAAAGCGAGGGACAGGCTGCATTTGAACCTCGAGGCAACCTGAACGATCTGCGCGGCGAGCCGCGCGTGGAGGCCGAGGGTATTGGCTACGTTGACTTGACGCGTTTGCATAGGTCTTTTCTGGTTTGAATATCTTGCGACACGCGGGCTTCGCTTTGGTTGCATGCCTGTCGGGCAGGCGTTACACGTGAAATGGGCGCTCGCAGAACGGTAGAATCCTGGCATGGACCGGTACGCGCACGCCTCGGGGTCTTTCGCGTGGAACGCGGATTCTTTCCCGCATCCATCCCGCTACAGCGTCGCCGCCGATTCGGATCTCTCGAAGGCTTACGACGAGGTAAGGGACGGGCGGGGCTTCGTCGTGATCCGCGGCTTGCCGCTCGACGGCTCGCTGCAGGATTTCGTCGAGGCGGTGCAGGAGGTCGGGCGCCATTTCGGCCATCCGCTGTCGCAGAACGCGCAAGGCGAGATGGTCGGGCAGGTCATAGATGCGACGAAGGACGATCCGACGCCGCGCATGTACCGCAGCAACCTCGAGCTGCGGCCGCACAACGACATCACCGCGATGATCTCGCTCGCCTGCTGGCACCAGTCGCAGACCGGCGGCGCCTCGGTGGTCGTCAGCGCGGTGACCGTGCACGACGCGATCCGCAGCCGCGCGCCGCGGCTGCTGGAGCCGCTGTACCGCGGCTATCACTATCACCGCCTCGGGGAGCAGGCACCGGATGAAGAGCCCACCACGCCTTACCGGGTTCCCGTCTTCTCCGCAAGAAGCGGGCAGTTGAGCTGCCGCTACCAGCGCGCAGGCATTGCCGCTGGCCATCGCGAACGGGGCGTGCCGCTTGCCGCCGAAGACATCGAGGCGTTCAACCTGTTTGACGAGATCGCGAGAGCGCCCGAGAGCCGGCTGAGCTTTCATCTCGAGCGCGGCGAGATGATCGTGATCAACAACTACACGGTCATGCACGCGCGCACCGAGTTCAGGAACTTCCCCGAGCCCGAGCGCCAGCGGCGCCTCGTCAGGCTGTGGCTGGACCGCGACGGCTTTCGCGATGTGCCGAAGGAATTCAACCACTTCCGCACCAACGGCGTGCCTAGGCAGGACGGCGCCGCCTGCACCTACGACTTCAAGAAGCTCTATAGCGAAGACCCGGTCGGAACCGGCGGCGTACCGAAAATCCTGTAAAAAGCGCCGCTTATTTCAGCTCCTGGAGGAGGGGCGAGAAGATCTTCGGCGTTGCGGCGCAGACGTCGCCGGACTCCATGAAGCCCTGGTCTCCCTGCAGATCGCCGATCAGACCGCCGGCCTCCTGGATGAGCAGCGCGCCCGCCGCCATGTCCCAGGGCGACAGGCCTAGTTCCCAGAAGCCGTCGAGCCGTCCGCAGGCGACATAAGCCAGGTCAAGCGCAGCGGCGCCGGCGCGCCGCACGCCTGAGGAGTTCTGCATCAGATTTCGCAGTTGCCTCAGGTACCGATCGGCCCGAGCCAGCTCCTTGAACGGAAAGCCGGTGCCGATGAGGCCGTCCTGCAGCTTCTGGCACTTCGAAACCCGAATGCGGCGGTCGTTCAGGAAGGCGCCGCGCCCCTGCGAAGCCGTGAACAGCTCGTTCCTCGCCGGGTCGTAGACCACGCCGTGCGCGAGCTTGCCGCGGTGCTCGACTCCGATCGAAACGCAATACTGCGGAAAGCCGTGGATGAAATTGGTGGTGCCGTCGAGCGGATCGATGATCCACCGGTATTCCTGCTTTCCAGAGTGAATCAAACCCGACTCTTCGGCGAGAATGCCGTGGTCGGGATAGGCTTTCTGCACCACCTCGATGATCGCCGCCTCGGCCGCGCGGTCGATCTCGGTGACGAAATCGTTGGCGCGCTTCGCCTTGACCTGCAGGCCGCCGCTGTCGAGCGAGGCGCGATTGATGATCGAGCCGGCGCGGCGCGCGGCGCGCACGGCGATGTTGAGCATCGGGTGCATGGGGGCGGTATTCTAGACTGTGGTTCTATGGCTCGAATTCGAATCGTCCTGTGCAGGCCAAGCCACCCGGGAAACATCGGCGCCGCCGCCCGCGCCATGAAGACGATGGGCCTTTCCGATCTGCGCCTGGTGGCACCCGAGCACTTTCCGGCGAAGGAGGCCGATTGGATGGCCACCAATGCCGGGGATGTCCTGGCGAATGCGAGGGTTCACCCCACGCTCGAAAACGCCGTTGAAGATTGCGTAGCGGCCTATGCGCTGTCCGCGCGGCCGCGGGAGTGGTCGCCGCAGGTCCTGGACGCTCGCGCAGCTGCGGCAAATGCCTTGAAAACGGACGGCAACATCGCGTTCGTGTTCGGCAACGAGTCCGCCGGACTCACCAACGAGGAAATGTTCGCCTGCCAGTTCCTGGTGCACATTCCGGCGAACCCGGAATTCAGCTCGCTCAATCTGGCGCAGGCGGTGCAGGTGGTTGCGTATGAGCTTTTTATCTCTTCCAGTTCTTCTTTTTTCCAGCCAAAGAGCGAGAAGCTGGCGACAGTCCAGGACCTCGAGGGCATGTACGCGCATCTTCGCGAAGCTGCGGTGGCGAGCGGATTCCACGTGCCCGAGACCGGCTCGAAGCTTCCGGAGCGGCTGCGGCGGCTGTTCTCGCGCGTCCCGGAGCTCACGCGCGAGGAGGTCAATATCATCCGCGGCCTCCTCAAGGCCCTGTTGAAACGCCCGGGAAAATAGTTGATCAAAACAGTCGGGCAATTTAAGATGCCTTCCATGTTCAGAAAACTGCGCGGCGATATCGCCTGCATCGTCGAGCGTGACCCGGCGGCGCGCTCCTCATGGGAAGTGCTGACCTGCTACCCGGGTTTGCACGCCATCTACATCCACAAGGTGTCGCACTGGTTCTGGCGCAGCGGTCTGCGCTGGCTGGGAAGGTTCATTTCCCAGCTCGGCCGCTGGCTGACGGGCATCGAGATCCATCCCGGGGCGAAAATCGGCAGCTGCGTCTTCATCGACCACGGCATGGGCGTCGTCATCGGCGAGACCGCAGAGGTCGGTGACGGCTGCACCATCTACCAGGGCGTAACGCTCGGCGGCACCTCCCTCTATCGCGGCACCAAGCGCCATCCCACCTTGGGCGGCGGCGTCGTGGTCGGAGCCGGAGCGAAGATCCTCGGCGGGTTTACCGTCGGCGATGGCGCGCGCATCGGGTCCAACGCAGTGGTCGTCAAGGAAGTTCCCGCAGGCGCCACTGTAGTGGGGATTCCCGGGCGCATCGTCGAGGAAAGCCATGTCGATTACGCGGCGCGCTTCGCCGCATATGGCGTGGTACATGACGAGGATGACCCGCACGCCAAGGCCATTCAGACGCTGGTCGAGTATTCAAAGGAGCTTGAACAAAGCATCGCCTCGCTCAAGGAACGCCTGTCCAGGCTGGAGCGCACAGAAGCTCCAGAAATAGACAAGAATATACGTATTATCAAGTAGTTAGAAGTTGACAAATTCACTAGGTTTTAGGCTATACTTGAGTATCCCTATCAAGTATTAAGTGGAACTCACATGAGACTCACCACAAAAGGCAGGTTTGCGGTGACCGCGATGGTGGATCTGGCGATGCGTCAGACGCGCGGCCCGGTCACGCTGGCGGCGATAAGCGAGCGCCAGCACATTTCGCTTTCCTATCTGGAACAGCTGTTTGGCAAGCTGCGCCGCCACAAGCTGGTCTCGAGCGTGCGCGGCCCGGGCGGCGGTTACAACCTGGCCCGGACGGTCGCCGAGATCTCAGTCGCCGAGATCGTCACGGCGGTCGATGAGCCCTTGGACGCCACGCAGTGCGGCGGCAAGGAGAACTGTCACGACGACAAGCGCTGCATGACCCACGATCTGTGGGCGACGCTCAACGAGAAGATGCATGACTACCTCTCCTCGGTGACGCTGGGAGATCTCGTGGCGCACCAGAGCGGCAAGCCGGTCGCGGTGATCAAGGACTTCCGCGGGGTCGAGCGCACGTCGGAGAAAGTTGCGGCATGAAGCTGCCGATCTACCTCGATTACTCGGCGACCACGCCGGTCGATCCGCGCGTCGCCGAGAAGATGATCCCGTACCTGACCGAGCACTTCGGCAACCCGGCGAGCCGTTCGCATGCCTTCGGCTGGAAGGCCGAAGAGGGGGTCGAGGAGGCGCGCGCGCGCGTCGCCGCGCTGATCAACGCCGATCCGAAGGAGATCGTGTGGACTTCCGGCGCTACCGAGGGCAACAACCTCGCGATCAAGGGCGCGGCGAACTTCTACAAGACGAAGGGCAAGCACATCATCACCCAGAAGACCGAGCACAAGGCGGTGCTGGATACCGTCCGCGAGCTCGAGCGCCAAGGGTTTGAAGCGACTTATCTCGAAGTTGAATCCAATGGATTAGTTAGTTTAGAAAGCTTCAAGGCTGCAATCCGCCCCGACACGATCCTCGCCTCGATCATGATGGTGAACAACGAGATCGGCGTGATTCACCCGGTGTGGGAGCTCGCCGAGCTGTGCAAGGCGAAGGGCATCATCTTTCACTGCGATGCGGTGCAGGGCGCAGGGCGGGTCGAGATCGACTTGCAGAAATTCAAGGCTGACCTGCTCACGATCACCGCGCACAAGATCTACGGCCCCAAAGGCGTCGGCGCGCTTTACGTGCGCCGCAAGCCGCGCGTGCGGATCGAAGCGCAGATCCACGGCGGGGGCCACGAAAGAGGCTTTCGCTCCGGCACGCTTGCAACGCACCAGATCGTCGGCTTCGGCGAGGCGGCGCGGCTCGCGAAGCTCGAGATGGCGGCCGAGAACCGGCGCATCGGCGCCTTGCGCGACCGGCTGTGGGACAAGATCAAGGACATGGAAGAGGTGTACGTGAACGGCGACCTCGAGCGCCGCATTCCGCACAATCTCAATGTCAGCTTCAACTTCGTCGAGGGCGAGTCGCTGATCATGGCGGTGAAGGACATCGCCGTGTCGTCGGGCTCGGCCTGCACCTCGGCCTCGCTCGAACCCTCGTACGTGCTGCGGGCGCTGGGTCGCTCCGACGAGCTCGCGCACAGCTCGGTGCGCATCACCCTCGGCCGCTTCACGACCGAGCAGGAGATCGACTTCGCCGCCGAGCTGATCAGGAAAAAAGTGGAGAAGCTAAGGGAGCTGTCGCCGCTCTGGGAGATGTACAAGGACGGCGTGGATTTGAATTCGGTTCAATGGGCAGCACACTAGGAGTTCGAAATGGCCTATAGCGACAAAGTACTGGATCACTACGAAAACCCGCGCAACGTGGGTTCCTTCGACAAGGGCGACGACTCGGTCGGCACCGGCATGGTCGGCGCGCCGGCTTGCGGCGACGTGATGAAGCTGCAGATCAAGGTCGGCGCCGACGGCCGCATCGAGGACGCGCGTTTCAAGACCTATGGTTGCGGCTCGGCAATCGCTTCGAGCTCGCTCGTGACCGAGTGGGTGAAGGGCAAGACGCT